>JGI12635J15846_10000024_pt1 | contig 83613 bp, 82 predicted proteins | sample BlaSpr_A8_OM2_M2_FD_15846 | JGI IMG/M metagenome (IMG submission 15846)
GCCGTATCAGCGCCGGCTGGAGCCTGGGTTGGGGCGGGAGTTTGGCCAGCGGCAGGAGCGTTTTGCTCCGGCTTGGCACCCGCGGCGGGCGTCATGGGAGTTGGAGCTTGCCCATAGGTCAAGCTGACAAGCAGGAGACACACGAGGCACTTTACACGCATGAATCAAAATCCTCCTGAGGGAATATTGCGACGAACGTTCATCCTAGCATGTACCGCTATGGGCGGGGCAAGGGGTTCCGTCGACGATAGGTACGCGCCCATTCGTTATAATCAAGGGTTGAGAGGATGATTGCAACTGGTATGAATTCCGCTGCACTCTCCGGAGCAAAGGCCAGCGAACAGGCGGGCGCGAAAGCAACGCCTGACCACGGCGACGTTCGCGCCGAGTTTCATGCGTTGCTTTCGGGCTGCGGCCTTTACGATCTTAGCTGGCGCGCGAAGATCGCGGTTACTGGAGGCGATCGCGTTCGCTGGATGAACGGCATGGTTTCGAATAACGTCCGCGATCTGGCGGCGGGCCATGGCGTTTACGCTTTTATGCTTAATGCGCAGGGGCGCATTCAGGCTGACCTCTATGTCTTTCAGCGCGGCGAGTCGCTGTTAGTGGATACGGAAAATGCGCAGCGCGAAAAAGTGTTGCAGCTGTTCGATCGCTACATCATTGCCGATGACGTTGAGATCGCCGATATCGGCGACAGAATCGCCGCCCTCGGCCTCACTGGGCCGCAGTCGCGCGAAGTGCTGGAGCGCGCGGGCATGGTTGTTCCGGACCTAGCGTACTTGCAGTTCGCCGACGTTGTCTGGGAGCATGCGGGTCAGAAAACGACGGTTACGCTTGTGCGTTCGGGCCAAGAGGCGGGCGAATCCTGGCAAGTTTGGTCTTCACCCGAGCAACTGAGCGTGTTGCGAGGTTGGCTGATCACGGAGGGAGCGCGGCCCGTAGGTGCCACTGCGTTGAATCTGTTTCGCATCTCGCGCGGCATTCCGCAATTTGGCATAGACATTCGCGACCGAGATCTGCCGCAGGAAACGGGCCAGGCCCGCGCGCTGAATTTCACCAAGGGATGCTACCTAGGGCAGGAGATTGTCGAACGCATCCGCTCGCGTGGGGCCGTACACCGACAGTTCATGGCATTCTCGATCATAGAAGGCGAGCTGCCCGTACCCGGCGCAAAGATTATCGCGCGGGCGAGTCAAGACGAAAAAGAAGTTGGCGAGATCACGAGTGCCGCGATTCTCACTCTGCACGGCGAAGATCGCGCAGTAGCCCTGGGTTATCTGCGGCGAGAGGCCACGGGAAAAGAACTGTACGCGGGCACAGCGCAGCTGAAGCCGGCATCGACTCCGCTGGTGTGAACTCCGAAGTTAAGTTAGAACATTGAGAAGAATCCAGGTCAATCATATGGCGCAAAAAAGAAAAGAAGAGAGCGAATTTAAGGTCAGCGACCGGCGCTTGTTCACCGCCGATGGGCAACTTCGGACCGATACCGAAGAGGAGCAATCAGCGCCAGCGACCGCACCTGCCCCCGTTGCAACTGAGGCGGCAGCACCCCCAACGCCCGCTGCTCCGGCAAATGTGTCGACAATTTCCGAGGCTGCACCGGCGCCGCCCGGGCCCGAGTCCGACATTCCCGAGCCGCCTTCGGCGACTGAGCAGCAGGAGCAGCACGATGCTTACCAGAAGTCTTCGCGCGAACTCGACACCCGAGTCGAGTTGAATGGACATTCCGCGAAAGAACTCGAGATGAGTTTCGAGCGCTTCATGGCCTCGCTCTACATGACCGCTATGATGCAGCTTGGACTGATGCACGAGCAGGGTGGCCAGCCGGGAGTCGACCTCATCGGCGCTCGCCAAACCATCGACACCCTCGGCATGATCGGCGAAAAAACTAAGGGCAACCTGACGCTGAAGGAGCAGGGATTCCTGCAAAACTGCCTCTACGAACTGCGCATGGCTTACGTTGAAGTGACCAACACGCTCGCGCGTCCGCCGCAGGCACCCGGACCGCATACAGGCACCAACGGCTGATGCAAGCGACGCTGACGGTATTAGGCAGTGGCACGTCGATGGGCGTCCCCACCATCGGTTGCGACTGCGCCGTTTGCCGTTCCTCCGATCCGCGCGATCGCCGCACACGCCCCTCGGTGATGATCAGTTACCGCGATCCTCACGGCAATGCCCGCAACGTCATGATCGACACCACTCCCGACTTTCGCGAGCAGGCGCTGCGCGAACACCTTACGCAGCTTGACGCCGTGCTCTACACCCACACGCACGCCGACCACATCTTAGGCATCGACGACTTGCGCCCGCTGACTTATCACCACAGGCCTGGCAAGATGCCGCTTTATGCCACGCCGCGAAACTGCGAATTTCTGCGCAGTATGTTTGCCTACATTTTTGAAGCGACATATAAATTTGGCGGACTGCCTCAGGTCGAGTTGCATCCGATCGAAGGCCCGGTCGAACTTTTCGGAGCGCGCTTTGAGCCGCTGACGGTGATTCACGGCGAGACGCCAATCCTGGGCTTCCGTTTCGGATCGGCCGCTTATCTCACCGATCACAGCGAAGTCCCTGACGAAACATTGGAGAAGCTGCGGAATTTAGATGTTTTGTTTCTGGATGCGCTGCGCTATAAGCCGCATCCAACGCACTCGACGATTGAACGGTCGTTGAAGATCGTTGAAGCTGTGAAACCGAAGCGCGCATTTTTTACGCATATCTGTCATGACCTGCCGCACGAGGCAACCGATGCAGCGTTGCCGCAGGGTGTGCGCTTGGCGTTTGACGGGATGAAGCTGGAATTTGAAATTTAAGTTCACCGAGAATTGAACCGCGGAGAGCGCAGAGCACGCAGAGGAACCGGGAAACCAAGGTTTTTTTAAACATTTACTTCTCTGCGCGCTCAGCGTCCACTGCGGTTAAACGAACATGAAAGTCTTTCACCAACTCGACGACATCCCGCGCGACTTCGGTCCCGCGATCGTCAGCGTCGGCAACTTCGACGGCGTGCACCGTGCGCATCGGCATGTGATCGATGAGATCGTACGGCGATCGAAGGCGGCCGACGGTCAATCGGTGGTTGTTACCTTCGATCCGCATCCGGCCCGCATTCTGCGTCCCGACCACAATTTCAAGTTGCTGACTCCGCTTCCGGAGAAGCTCGGGCTGCTCGAAGCGACCGGTGTCGATGCGGTGCTGCTGCTTCCTTTTTCGCGCGACCTTTCGCTGATGACACCGGACCAATTTGCCGCTGAGATTCTGAAGAAACGGCTGCAAGCCCGCGAAGTTCACGAAGGCTATAACTTCCACTTTGGCCACAAGGCGGCGGGAAATATTCAAGTATTACGCGAACTCGGTCGCGAGATGGGATTCGGGGTCCACGACTATCCCGAGATGAGGCTGCGCGGAGAAAATGTTTCGAGCAGCCACATACGAAAGTTGCTCTCCGACGGACGAGTGAGCCGTGCGCGCCACTTGCTGGCGCGTCCATTTAGTATTCTGTCGACCGCCGGCCGCGGGCGCGGTTACGGATCGAAATATACTGTGCCGACCATCAATCTGGCGCACTATGAGGAACTTGTTCCGAAAGATGGCGTCTATATCACGCGCACGCGGATCGGGCAGGAGTGTTTTGACTCGGTCACGAATGTGGGCAACCGCCCAACGTTCGGCGCCGATTCTTTTGCCATCGAGACACATCTGCTGAATTTCCATCCCCTCGAACTCTCGGCAGAGACGGAAGTAGAAATTTATTTCCTGGATCGCCTGCGCGATGAGATCAAATTTCCGTCGGTCGACGCGCTGAAAGAGCAGATTGGACGCGATGTCGGGAAGACGCAGAGGTATTTGCGGCGACTGGAGGGAAAAAGGGTTTTGTCGTGACGGGCACTAGGTCGAGGTCACGCGCAGTCATCCCACGCTCTTACTTCGTTTCGTCGTCCCGGTCGATGCCATCATGGGTCTGATTTTCGAATCTGCACACCCAGTAATGCCACATCAGAAGGCCCCAAAAATGGCCGCTGAACGGCCAAATTAATCGATTAGCGGCGATATCGAACATGTAGCCAGAAGGGGCATGTCGGAGGAGATCTAACGCTGTCATCACAACGAACATTCTTCCCCCGAAACGGATAACTCCCATTCGCAGAATGTGGTGCTTTTTGCCTTGGGCCTTCACCTTTTGCCGGTAATCCCGTTGTGCCGGATCGCGCGGATTAGCCTGCAATCGGAATTTCATTCCGCCTCACGAAACAGTTGCACGCTATTCCCGCACTGTGGTGAATCCGCAAACAAGCTTCCGCCGCTGCTACAATTCCTCACCGCATGGCGATCAGTCCCGCCCGACTCATCAAGCAAGCCAGTCCCGCCCAGCGCCGCACCTTGCTGGCCGCCGCTCTCGGCTGGATGCTCGACGCCTTCGACGCCATGCTTTACGCGCTCGTCCTCGCCTACGTGATGCGCGATCTCGGCATGTCGAAGGCGGCTTCCGGATTCCTCTATACGCTCACCCTTCTTGCCTCGGGTATCGGCGGAGTGTTTTTTGGTTTTCTTGCTGATCGCATCGGACGCAAGCGTGCCTTGATGTTCAGCATTCTGACTTATTCCGTCTGCTCGTTTGCCTCCGGCCTCTCGACCACCGTGCTCATGCTCGCGGTGTTTCGCTTCATTCTCGGACTTGGCATGGGCGGCGAGTGGAATACCGGCGCAACCCTCGTTGCCGAAACCTGGCCCACCGAATTGCGCGCCAAGGCGATTGCCATCGTGCAGAGCTCATGGGCCGTCGGCTACGCGCTCGCCGCGTTGGTGGCGGGTATCGTTCTGCGATATGCAAACTGGCGTTACGTATTTTTCATTGGAATTCTTCCGGCCATTGTCACGCTGTGGATTCGCAACGGCGTTCCGGAATCGCAGATGTGGATGGCTCGGCACGCGTCAAGGGGATCCGCGGTTCCTGAGCTTCTGACTCGACAATATGATGGTGCGAGCAGTTCGCGGACAGGAGTGTCCGCGCCACACGATTCGTTCTTACTCATCTTTCGCGCGCCGTATGGCAAGAGCACTCTCGCTCTTCTTCTGCTCAACTTCTTCGGACTCTTTGCCTGGTGGGGACTCTTTACGTGGATTCCGCCGTATCTTTCGCTCCCGATCGCGCAAGGCGGGCGTGGCTTCGGCATCATGCGCACTACTACGCTGCTGCTGGTGCTCAACCTGCTCGGCATGTTTCCCGGATATCTCAGCTTCGGCTGGGTCGCGGATCATCTCGGCCGGCGAAAATCTTTTATGCTTTACCTCTTCGCTGCTGCCTTGCTGGTGCCTCTCTATGCGATGGCGCGCTCGCAGATGGTCTTGCTCATTCTCGGCGCAATTGTCGCGTTCTTTGGGACGGGATTCTTCTCCGGATCGGGGCTGATCGGCAGCGAGATTTTTCCGACAAGTTTGCGGGCACGAGCTTTGGGCTTCACCTATAACGGTGCGCGCACTCTCAGTTCCGTCGCTCCTTATGTAATCGGACGAGTGGGACAGGCTAAGGGATTGGACTGGGCCTTCTATCTGTGCGCGGCAGCGTTTTTTCTAGCAGCGGTAACCGCCACGCAGCTGCCGGAGACGAAGGGGAAGAAATTGGAATGAGGGTCGTCGTTGGTCGATGGTCGTTCGCGCAGTTGCTTGCTATCGACCACTAACGACTGCTCCTACTCCATCGGCTCGACCACCAACTCTCCGTTTCGCGCCGCGCTCTCTGGCCACTGGATCAGCACTATCGCGACCAGCACCAGCACGATTCCGACCGTCTGCATCGGACGCAGAAACTCTCCGAGCAGAAGCGCCGCGATCAGGATGCTGAACACGGGCTCGAGGCAACTGGCGACGATTGCGCGAGTCGGCTCCAGGTGCTGTAATCCGGCGAAGTAGCAGGAAAACGGCCCCAGCACCGACACCAGCGAAAAGACGAGCATGAATCCCCACTGCTCGCGCCCATAGTGGGCAGCGACAATTTTCCACGGAGGATTCACAAAGATCCAGAAGGTGGATGTACCTACTAATACCCAGAGCAGCACTCTCCAACGATCATATCGAGCTAGCACCGTGTGTCCGCCGACGTTATAGAATGCAAAAGAAAATGCCGCCAGCAGGGCCGCGATCATTCCAATCGTGTCCAGGCGAAATCCGCCCGAGCCGACAAAGCCTACGGCCAGCGCGCAACCCAGCACTGCGAGCAACACCGCCGCGATTCTCCGCCATGACGGGCGCCGCGCCGCGCGCACCGCGGTATAGACCAGCACCCAGACCGGCGCCGTGTATTGCAGAATGATGGCGGTCGCCACGTTGGTGCGTTGAATCGCCAGGTAGTAGAGATAGTTCGAGGCGGCGACGCCAAAAATTCCAAGCAGAAAAAACCGCAGCAGATCGCGCGCCGGAACGCGCAAAGGAGAGGCTCCGCGCCGCATCAGAAGAATGGGCAACAACACCGCCAGCGATAACGTCGCGCGACTCTGCGAAAGAATAAGGGGATCGATCTTTTTCAGATTTAGGGACTCGCCCAGCGAAACGCCGAGCAGTGGATGCCCGGTAAACGCCGCGCGCCCAAGAGCAGCCGAAATTCCCCACAGCAAAGCCGCGCTCGCAATATAGAAATAACCTCTGAGCGGATGCGGTTCGGGGCGATGCTCAGCGCGCTCGGGGGCGCTCTTCACGCAAGCTGCTCAATGGTGTAAGTGATCTTTGCGGTCTTTTCCAGCATGGCAGATACGGAGCAATATTTTTCTTTCGAGAGGCGCACCGCATCTTCCATCGATTTCTTCGAAACCTCACCGCGCACAACGTAGGTCAGATGAATCGCCGTATAGACGGCGGGATAACCGTCCGCTCTCTCACCCGCCGCACGCACCTCAAGCCCGCGGAACGGCTCGCGCTTCTTGCGCAGAATGCCCACGACGTCCGAAGCCGTGCAGCCGCATAGGGCAATCAATACCAACTCCATCGGGCTGTTGGCCGTTTTCTCGGTAGCCGTATCCATCACGATCGAGTGCCGCGAAGTTGCCGCGCCCACGTACCGTTCGTGGTCCGTCCAGGTAATCGAAGCTTCAATCATCTTTTCCTCTCGCTGCAGCGCAGTTCGCTGCTCGTCCGTTGCCGTTCGCTGTTCGCGGAGATTTCCGCTACCGACGATTATCCGTCACTGGCTCGGGATGTATCAGCACACGGAATAATTCGGGCGCATCGTGTTTGAAGCGAATCTCGAGAGATGTCTGCAGGTCGTGGACGCGCGCCAGCGGCATGTCGTCAGGCAGCGTGCAATGGCAGGAAACATAGAGGCGCCCGCGCACTTTCTTGAACTGAAATTCGTGTACGTCCATCACCTCGGGAAATTCCTTCACAATGTTTTTGAGCCGTTGTCCCAGTTCGGGTTCGCGAACAATTTCTTCTCCCCGCTCAATCGTTGCCGGCTCGCTTTCGATATGCGTAAGAATCGTCGCAATCTCCGGAATCTCTCCCCGCATCTCCGTTTCGAGCCGCGTCACTTCATCGTGCGCCTGTTTCATGCTGAGTTGCTCGTCGAGTTCGAGGTGCTGCTCCACATGCAATTGCCCATTCAAGTCTTGCACACTGACGTCGTGAACGTTGAAATTATGGCGCGTCGCCACGGCGCGGATACGATCAAAAATATTCTCCGTGCGGCGCGCTCGGGGCACGGGGTGCACCATCACATCGGCCTCCGGCAAAACCTCGCGCACGCGTGAAGTCACGGCGTCCGCAACCTGCTCCGACCGCTGAAAGGTGAAATTGCGTTCCAACCCGACCGAGACATCGGCAAAAAAACGATTCCCGGCTTTGCGGAAGCGCACCCGCTCCACTTCCAGCACGCCATCGACGGTTCTGATCCGGTCGAGAATCTGGCTGCGTACGCCGACTGGCGCCGCATCGAGCAAAGCATCGACGGTTCTGCGCGCCAGGCGCCAGCTCACCGAGACGACCACGCCCGCCACAAATAGCGCGGCAATCGGATCGGCCTGCCGCAGCCATTCCACGCGATAATTTCGACCTACCAACACCAGCGCCAGCCCGACGATCACTACGCCACTCGACCATATATCCGTTGAAAAATGCAGCGCGTCGGCCTCGAGCGCCTGACTGTCATATTTCATGGCAATGCGACCGAGGGCGCGCGACCGCCAGCTGTCCACTGCCATTGAGAGGAACATCACTAAAAACGCAGGTATGCTGGGCTCAATTTCAACGCTGTGAAAAAACAGCCGGTGGGTCGCTTCGTAGACGATCCAGATGCAGGTCAGCAGCAGCAGGCCGGTTTCGATGAAGGCGGAAAAATTTTCGACCTTGCCATGGCCGTACTGATGGTCCGCATCCGCCGGCTTGTCGGAAACCTGCACCGAGAAAAATGTCACCAACGCGGCAATCAGGTCCAATCCCGAGTGCGCCGCCTCCGACAAAATTCCCAGTGAGCCGGTCGCGATTCCTACGGTAACTTTCAGGCTGGTGATCACCACAGCCGCAAGCACGGAACTCCCCGCGACCGCTCGCTTCTCGCGGCGCATCGATCCAGAGCTGAAAGCGGCTCGAGCTTGTGGCATCAACGTCATTATCGCCGCGGATTCGCTTGCCGCCAACCCTTCCTTTTGTATGTGTAGAATTTGTGAATCGTTTATGAAGAGTTCGCGGCTGTGCTAACGTCTCAAATGTGGCATCGAAAAAGCGCATCGCGGTCATCGCCGGGGACGGAATCGGGAAAGAAGTCATTCCGCAGGCTGTGAATGTCATGCAGGCCGTGGGCGCCGCCATCGACTTGACCGCATTCGATTGGGGAGCCGACCGCTATCTGGCAGACAGAATTACCGTCCCGCCCAATGGGTTTGCCATGCTGGCGCGCGATTTTGATGCCATTCTCGTCGGCGCTTTTGGCGATCCGCGCGTTCCATCCAACATTCACGCGAAAGAAATTCTTCTCGGCATGCGCTCGCAGATGGATCTGTACGCCAATGTCCGGCCCGTCCGTCTGATGGACGTGTCGCTCTGTCCGCTCAAGGGAGTCGAACCAAAAGACGTCGACTTCGTTGTGATTCGCGAAAATACCGAGGGCGTCTATGGCGACCTCGGAGGAGTTTTCAAGCACGGCACGCCGGATGAAATTGCCATTCAGGAAGATGTCAACACTCGCAAAGGCGTTGACCGCATCGTCCGCTACGCTTTTGATTATTGCGCAAAGCATAAGAAAGTCGATGGCTCGCCGCGACGGCGCGTGTTGATGTGCGACAAATCAAACGCGATGACGCATGCTGGCGGGCTGTGGCAGCGCGTGTTCAAAGAAGTCGCGGCGGAGTATCCGCAAATTGAAACGCAGCACGCGTATGTCGATGCCCTCTGCCTGCAAATGGTGCGCGATCCGCGGGTGTTCGATGTCATCGTGACGAACAATATGTTCGGCGACATCGTCACTGATCTCGCGGCGGGACTGCAGGGCGGCTTGGGGATGGCGGCGAGCGCTAATCTAAATCCAGGGAAAACTTCAATGTTTGAACCAGTGCACGGCTCGGCACCGCCGATCGCAGGGAAAAACATTGCCAATCCCTTGGGCGCGATTTTGACAGCGGCGATGCTGCTGGAGCACCTGGGGATGACCGGCGAGGCACAGAAGATCGAAGCGGGTGTGCTCGAAGCAGTGCGGCAAAAGAAAACGACCAGCGACATCGGTGGCACGCTCGGAACGCGCGAAGCGGGCGAGTGGGTAACTGATAAGGTTAAGAGATGAAGCGAACAGCGGCGCTCCCCAGATGGTTTTACGAATTCGTTCTGACGGCACTCTTGATCAGTGCTCTTGGGGCTGTAACCGCTGCGCCAGCGCAGGATCCACCATCACCGGGGCAACCCTCCGCGGGCGAGGTCGCGCGCTCCACGCCGGCCACACCGGAAAGCACAATCTCCTCCAAGGAGGCGAAGGAACTTTTTCGCTCGGTCGATGAGATTTTGCAATTTGCCAGCCAAGATACCGGGCTTCCGATCAAGAACGAAGTGAAGCGGCGGCTGACCAAGCGCAGCGAAGTCCAGCACTATATCGAGAAAAGCATGAAAGAAGATAAGGACGCGAAGCGGCTGGAGAGATCGTCGGCTGTTTTGAAAAAGTTCGGTCTGCTGCCGCGGAATTTCGACCTGCCTAAATTTTTGGTAACGATGCTGCGCGAGCAGGTAGCGGGATATTACGACGTCAAAACGAAAACCGTAAATCTGCTGAACTGGGTCGACATCGAGCAGCAGAAGCCTGTGTTGGCGCACGAACTCACGCACGCGCTTCAGGATCAGTCTTTTGGCATTGAGAAATGGTTGGAGGGATCGAAGCCCGACGAGGACGACAAGAACAAGAAAATCGACCCCAGCCCCTCCGATATCGAAAACGACGAAGAGAGTTCGGCTCGTCAGGCGGTGGTCGAGGGACAGGCGATGGTCGTTCTGCTCGATTATTCTCTGGCGCCCACCGGAAAGACGCTGCTCGATTCTCCGCAGGTTGTCGAAGCGCTTAAGCAGGGCATGCTGGTGGGGACGGCCGACGCTCCTGCATTTAGCAGCGCTCCGATTTTTCTTAAGGAGGAGTTGACCTTCCCGTATCGCTTTGGACTCGACTTTACTGCGGCGCTTTTGCAGGCCGGTGGCAAGGAAATGGCCTATGCCGGAGCCTTCAAAGATCCGCCAAAGACGACGCGCGAAATCATGGAGCCACAGACTTATCTGGCTCACGAAAAACTTGCGCCGCTGAAGATCATCGACATGGACAAAGATTTCAAGAGTTACGATCCGTTCGATATCGGCGCCATGGGCGAATTCGATGTAGACATTTTGGTGGAGCAGTATGCGGGCCGCGACGAGGCCACGGCAATCTATCCAGAATGGCGGGGCGGCTATTACTATGCCGGCCGGCCGAAGGGAAATAAATCGGCGCCGATTGGATTGTTCTACGTCTCGCGCTGGTCGAGCCCGGCGAAAGCGGCGGAGTTCGCCGCAGTCTACGCGAAGTCGCTCGCCCAACGTTATCAGAAGCGGCAGGCGCTTGGGCCGGACGGGAAAATTTCAACTGAGGAGCCGCCGGTCGATTCCTGGCGAACCTTGCGGGGGAATCACGCCTGGATGACGGAAGAGGGAGCTGTAGTGATCGACGTCCGCGGTGACACGGTACTCATCAGCGAAAGCCTCGACGACGCAACGACGAAGACCGTCGCGGCCGATTTTTGGCCGCAAGAAAAATCCTCAGAAAAATCCGCGTCCGCGCCGCAGTGAAAATTGGTCTTGTATAATCAGCATTTCCGCGGTCATTTCATTAACGGCCAGCCTAACCAGGAGCGCAATTGCAACAGGCAGAAATTGGCATTATCGGTGGCAGCGGTCTGTACCACATGCCGGGTTTTGAGGGCGTGCAGGAAGTCGCACAGCAGACTCCGTTTGGCGACCCTTCGGACGCGTACACCTTGGGCACGCTCGCAGGGCGCAAGGTTGCATTTCTCGCACGCCACGCCCGCGGCCACCAGATTCTGCCCAGCGAACTGAATTTTCGCGCCAACATCTACGGCTTCAAACAGCTCGGCGTTGAGCGCATTATTTCGGTCTCCGCCGTGGGCTCGCTGAAGGAAGAACACAAGCCGCTCGACTTCGTGATCCCCGATCAATTTTTCGATCGCACCCGACACCGCATTGATACTTTCTTTGGCAATGGCATCGTGGCCCATGTGGGATTTGGCGATCCGGTGTGCGGTGAGATGATCAAGGTCGTCGAACAAGCTTGTAAGCGAGCGGGCGTAGCCGGAAAGCGGGGTGGGACGTACATTTGCATGGAGGGCCCACAATTTTCCACTAAGGCCGAGTCAAATGCTTATCGCAGCTGGGGAGCCGACGTGATCGGCATGACTAATCTCCAGGAAGCGAAGCTGGCGCGCGAGGCGGAGATCTGCTATGTCACCGTCGCCATGGTCACGGATTACGATTGTTGGCATCCGCATCACGATTCGGTGACCGTTGAGCAGATTATTTCCGTGCTGGCAAAGAATGCTGAGAACGCCGCGAAGGTCGTGAAGGAAGCGGTATCTGCGATGCCAAAGACGCGCTCTTGCAAATGCGGGTCGGCGCTGGCGCATGCCATTCTGACTGACCCCGCCAAAATTCCGGCGGAAACTAAGGAAAAGTTGCAGTTGATAGTAGGGAAGTATTTGAAATAGTCATTGGTCGTTCGTCGACGGTCGTTAGCAAACCTGGAAAGTCTCAGAGGATGGCCAGCTCTTAACGACGAACGACTGACGGCCATCGACAGACCCTGGAGACTCATGAGCATTCTGGTAGTGGGTTCGGTAGCTTTCGATACAATCGCCACGCCGTCGGGGCAGGTGAAAGATATTCTCGGAGGCGCCGCGACGTACTTCGCGCTGGCCGCGAGTTACTTCACCGAAGTGCGCATGGTTGCGGTCGTTGGCGATGACTTCACGCCTGACAACGAAGCCGTGTTGAAAAGACGCGGAGTCGACACGCGTGGCATCGAGCGCGCTCAGGGCAAGACTTTTCGCTGGGGCGGCCAATATCTCGACAACCTCAACGAAGCCAAAACCGACTTCACCGAACTGAATGTCTTCGAGAAATTTCAGCCGCGCGTTCCTAAAGAATATGCGGATACGAAATTTCTCTTCCTCGCCAATATTCACCCGACGCTGCAAAAGGCCGTGCGCCTCGCAATGGAGGGCGTGCGCCTGACCGGCGGCGACACCATGAATTTCTGGATCAAAGGCACGCCCGGGGAACTCGCGGAAACGTTGAAGCTGGTCAATGTTCTTCTCATCAACGACACTGAAACGAAAATGCTAGCCAACGAAAAAAACCTTTTGCGCGCTGCTAACAAAGTCATTGCCATGGGACCGAGCGCGCTGGTAGTGAAGCACGGCGAGTACGGAGCGACTATCTTTTTCCGCGAGGGAGCATTCGGAGTCGGCTCGCATCCTTTCCGCGCTCCCGCGCTTCCCATCGACGAAGTAAAAGATCCGACCGGTGCCGGCGATTCTTTCGCCGGAGGATTTATGGGCTACATCGCATCGCAAGGCGAGATTAGTCGCGAGGTGCTGAAACGCGCCCTTTTTTACGGTGGGGTCATGGGATCGTTCGCCGTCGAACGCTTCGGAACGGAGCGGCTGCAGAATCTTACCCGCGAACAGATCGACGAGCGCTTCCAGATTTTTCGCGAACTGACGCACTTGGAATAGGATCGTCACACCAGCTCTAGCCGAAGCCACCGCGAACGCAAAGTGAGTATTCGAACCAGCCTGAAAAGCGCCCCCCCTCCCGACCGCAGTTCGGCGAGAGTGGCCGGAATCGCCTTTCTTGTCTCTCTGTTCTCGTTTCTCCACTATTTGCAGCGCAGTGATCTGCTGCTTTACGGCGACGCCGTCGCGCACATTAACATTGCACGGCGCGTATTCGATTCGCAGACTCCTGGCCTGCTTGAATTGGGAACGGTTTGGCTGCCACTGCCTCATTTGCTCATGATTCCTTTCATCTACTCGAACGCAATCTGGCAGAACGGATCGGGTGGCTCTATTCCGTCGATGATCGCCTACGTGTTCGGCGTCGTTGGGATATTTCGCCTGGTGCGGTCCTCGCTCGCTGCCGGTGCGCGCACGAAATCCGCAGCTGACGTGGGCGCAGCGGCAGCGGCATTTGTCTATGGAGCCAATCCCAACCTGATTTACATGCAGTCGACCGCCATGACCGAGTCGCTCTATTTGGCGTTGTTTGTCTGGGCAGTGGTGTACTTCGCGGAGTTCATGCGCGAGCTGAAGGTGATTGCTCCGCAAAAAGACGACAGGGGACAAACGCGGCCAATGCGCACGCGGTCAGTGCGCAAAGCGCTCTTCCGTTGCGCATGGTGCCTGATGGCCGCAGAGCTTACGCGTTACGACGGATGGTTTCTCGCGACTGTGATGGGAACAACGATCGTCATCATCGCGCTGCGGCGCTGGGAAAATCGCGCTTTGCGGCGCGCTGCAATCAAGTTCTTGCTGATTATCGCCATCGCTCCTGCGCTCTGGTTCGCCTACAACTGGCTGGTTTATGGAAGCGCGCTCGACTTTGCTACGGGCCCCTATTCTGCGAAGGCGATCGAGCAGCGCGTCAGCGCGCCCAATCCCGCGCTACACAATGCCGGAGTCGCAGCCGTCTACTTCCTGAAATCCGCGCAGCTGAATATGGTCGCTGGAAACTGGGGACGGTTTTGGCTGGCGGCGGCGGGGGTGGCGCTAGCCCTGGCGGCATGGAAACTGCGCGCGCAATTGCCCCCCCTCCTCTTGTTGTGGGCGCCGCTAGTGTTCTACGCGTTTTCTATTGCCTACGGTTCTGTTCCGCTTCATGTCTATACTTGGTGGCCATTCGCCACTTTCAATCAGCGTTACGGACTACAGTTGCTACCGATGTTTGCCGTTTCGATAGGAGTACTGACCGCCTCCTGCTTTTTTGCCGCCGCGCGCGACGCGACCGAAGAAGCCGACAGCACCGACCGAAAACATGGCTGGAAACTGGCTGCGATCCTCTTGGTTCTGGTCGTCGTCAGCTATACGTTTGTGTGGAGGTCCGGCCCTGAATGTCTGCAAGAGGCGCAGAAGAACTGGCGAATCCGCAGCCCGTTGAACTCCTCGGTCCAGCGCGTCGTCACCCATCTGCCGCGAAATTCGACTTATTTGATGGACCTCGGCGAGCACGTCGGCGTAATGGAGCAGGCGGCCATTCCGCTGCGTCAAGTTATAAACCAGGACAACCACCGCCCGTGGAAGCATCCGTCCGACCCCGAAGGCCTGTGGGAGCGCGCGCTGGCCGATCCTGCGCGCTACGTCGATTTTGTGATTGCCTTCGACGGCGACGCGGTTGACCAAAGTGTGAATAAAACCAACCTCGCCGAACTGACAGAAATTCACTCGACTGGACAGCCGCATGCCCATATCTACGCCGCTCGCGTCGCCCCGAATCAATCGCGTTAACCCCCGGTGGAATGCCGCGCAAAAGTGTCGGACGCGGGTGATAGAATCCGCTCGAAGCCTAGCGCCATCATGAATTTATTCCACGACGCCGGTCAACTGCTGCGGAACCAATTGGGCGCGGCACTCACTTCGACTCTAGCGCGCCTGCTTTTGGCGTCGCTTCTCGGCGGCATCATCGGCCTGGAGCGGCAGTTGCGCCATAAACCGGCCGGCCTCCGCACTAATATGTTCATCTGTTTCGGCGCGGCGATGTTTACCGTCCTGTCGAAGCAACTCGCGGGCGTGGAATCGGATAGCGCGAGGATCGCGGCGCAGATCATCCCCGGCATTGGCTTTATCGGCGCCGGTTCGATTCTGCACGCGAAGTCCTCGGTCACAGGCCTGACCACGGCGGCGACATTATTTGTAGTGGCCTCGGTGGGAATGGCTGCTGGCGGCGGCTTGTACCTGACCGCGTGTTACGCCACGGCAATTATTCTGGTTGCGCTCATATCGCTTGGGCGAATGGAGGCCACTTTTTCGCTGAAGATGTTCGCGACGAGCTACGAAGTTAGCGGGCGAAATGTCGACGGAATGTTGCGCGAAGTGAACCGCATCCTCGACTCCGAGCAACTGACCATGCACAGCATACACATCGCCAACGCCGATCCCGATTTCCGCCTGGTGTTCTCGGTGGATGGTGAGCGTGATCAGCAAAAGGTGTTCTCCGTCCGGTTGCACGAATCGGCTGCATTCGCCACGGTGTCAACGCTCGGAACGACGGAACACGAATGAGTGCCTGAGAATTCGGTGCCTGCCCGAGTTGGTAAGATAAGTTTCACCCGAATGACCGCGCCCTCGAAAAATGGCTCCATCGTGAGAATTCCTTTCACCAAAGCATCCGCCTGCGGCAATGATTTTCTGTTGGTCGACGGATCGCACACAACCGGCGACCTCGCCGCGCTCACCCGCCGCATGTGTGACCGCCATTACGGAGTGGGCGCTGACGGGGTCGAGTGGTTGTATGAGGATGCGGAAGCGGACCTGAACGCCCGCCTCATCAATGCAGATGGATCGGAGGCGGAAATTTCGGGCAACGGAACGCGCTGCGTTGCCGCCGAGATTTACTCGCGAACCGGCAAAACAGAGATCGCAGTTCGCACCGGCGCCGGATTGAAGGCCTGCCGTTTGGTTGGCGATGATAAAGGGAACACGTTCGAGTTCGAAGCGGACATGGGCCGACCCGAGGTCGGCGACGAACTGCCGATTGAAACCGCGGGAACCCACGCGAAGGGAACTAGGATCTCGATGGGAAATCCGCACTTCGTAATTTTTGTTGATCGCTTTCAAGATGGATGGCAGCGCGAGGCGGCGCTCATCGGCGCGCAGCCGGAGTTTCCGCAGGGCACGAATGTCGAATACGTGGTGGTGCGTAACCCGCAGGCAGTCGAGTTCCGAATATTTGAGCGGGGCGTGGGCGAGACACAGTCGTCCGGCACAGGATCGTGCGCATGCGCCGTCGCAGCAATTGCCAGCGGCCGCGTCGCGTCGCCGGTCACGGTCATTGCTCCCGGAGGTCCGCAGACGGTCCGCTGGGAGAATCATGTGTATCTGCGAGGTCCGGCAACCTTGATCTGTCGGGGAGAATTCTTCGTTTAGTACTGGCGGTTAGATTTATATCAGGGCACGCCTTTAGGCATGCCAAAAGTCTAAACGCCAACGCGCCTTCGGGCGCTAGAAGTTGGCTGTTAAGATCGAATCAGATGTCATCGGCTCCCCGACATTCGCGAATTAAACCGCGCGCGCTTCGCCCCGGCGACAAAGTAGGAATCGTTGCGCCTGCATCGAACGTGAAACGCGAGATGCTGGAAGCCGGCTGCGACGGGCTGCGCCGCGCCGGATATGAGCCGTTTTATTTCGAGTCGATTCTCGATCTCGACTTGTACTTCGCCGGTTCAGCAAAGCGCCGGGCGAGGGAACTGGAAGACATGTTCGTGCGCGACGATGTCCGCGCGATTATTTGCGCTCGCGGTGGATATGGTTCGAACTATCTTTTGCCGCTGCTTGACCGGAAGACGATTGCGGCACATCCCAAGATCTTCGTCGGTTACAGCGACTTGACTTCGCTTCTGGCTTTATTTAGTGACTCCGGCAACTTGGTAACTTTTCACGGACCGATGGTGACTAAAGATTTCGCAATCGTCGACGGCGTCGATCTGGCCTCCTGGCAAAATGCGGTGAGCGGTGCGGCAGAATGGCAGATCGGCGCAGGCGCAAAGCCGCTAGTAACTGGCAAAGCCGAAGCAATACTTTATGGCGGATGCCTTTCGATTCTCGTAGCGGCGCTCGGGACGCCCAACGACATCCGAACCGAGGGAACGATACTTTTTATCGAAGATATTGCCGCCAAGCCCTTTCAGATTGATCGCATGCTGATGCAGTTAAAACTTGCTGGCAAGCTGAACCAGGTACGCGGCATTATCTTCGGTGAAATGCTGGATTGCCGCCAGAGTTCAACGCAGGACTACACGCTGGAAGAGGTGGTATTGCGAGTCGTCGGCGATCTTGGAATCCCGGTCGCGTTTGGCTTGCCCTCCGGCCACGTCTCCCGCACAAATATCACGCTGCCCTTCGGCGTAGCCGCGCGCCTTGAAGTCGGGGACGAAGTGAGCCTGACGATTCTGGAGCCAGCGACCACGAAGTGATAAGTCTAATGAGTACTTTCGCACGATGAAGACCACGCCCAAACATATCCACCTGATCGGCATCTGCGGAACCGCCATGGCTTCGCTCGCCGGCATGCTGCAAGAGCGCGGCTTTCGCGTCACCGGCTCCGACGCAGCCGCTTATCCGCCGATGTCAACGTTTCTCGAATCGCTGGGCATTCTTGTGGCGCAACCCTTTGCCGAAGCGAATCTCAGTCCTCGTCCCGATCTCGTCGTCGTCGGCAACGCGCTCTCTCGCGGCAATGTCGAACTGGAGCTTGTTCTCGATCAACGCATTCCATTCTGCTCGCTGCCCCAACTACTGCACGACGAATTTCTCGTCGGCAGAGAAGTGCTGGTCGTCGCCGGTACGCACGGCAAAACGACCACGACTTCGATGCTCGCGTGGATATTCGAGACTGCCGGTCTTCAGCCTTCCTTTCTCATTGGAGGCATCGCCGAAAATTTCGGACGCAGCTTTGGGCTCGGCGGGGGCAAGCAGTTCATTATCGAAGGCGACGAATATGACACGGCCTTTTTCGACAAGGGACCGAAGTTTCTCCACTATTTTCCCGACTCCGTGATTCTCACTTCAGTTGAATTCGATCATGCCGATATTTATAAGGATCTCGATGCGATCGAGACTGCGTTCAAGCGCCTGGTCAACCTGGTTCCGCGCCGCGGCCGGATCATCGGCTTTGACGCTGCGGGAAGCGGCGACGGCAGCATCGATCGCTGTCTCCAGAAGGCGTTCTGCCCCGTGGAGCGTTACGGCGCCTCCGCTAGCGTAAATTGGAAAATCACAAATCTGCAGCTGAACGAAGATCGAACTTCCTGGTCAGTCGTGCGTGAAGGAAAACCGTGGGCCGACTTCGAATTCCAATTGGGCGGCGAATACAATGTGTGGAACGCGACCGCTGCTGCCGGGCTGGCGGCGCATTACGGAATCCCAAAAGACGTAATCGGCCAGGCGCTGAAAACATTTCGCAGCGTCAAGCGCCGGCTCGAAGTGAAGGCCGAGGTCAACGGCGTTACTATCATCGACGATTTCGCGCATCATCCCACGGCCATCGAGCAGACGATTCGCGCGCTGCGTTCGCGCTATCCGCAATCGCGCCTTTGGGTGGTGCTCGAGCCGCGCTCCAACACTTTGCGCCGCAACGTGCTTCAGGACGCGCTCGCTCGCAGCTTGTCCCAAGCCGATCAGGTTGTCGTTGCCGCGATCTTCAAGTCCGAAGCGATCCCCGAAAACGAGCGTCTCGACCTCAATCGCGTTGTCGTCCAAGTTGAACAGAGTGGGAAACAGGCGCGCATTTTTGCCAATGCCGATGCCATCGTCGACGCAATCGCGCCCGAGTTGCGCCCGCTCGATGTGGTTGCGATTCTCTCGAATGGCGGATTCGGCGGCATCTATGAGAAGCTACCCCAACGCTTGCGTCGGCTTTCGGCGGGAGCATAACCGCCGTCGAATAAAGTAGTATTCGTGTCGGAGCATGCCTTAAAGCGTGCCGCACCTCCGCCGCTATCAACGGACCTTTAGGCGCCGGGTTTCGAAATGCAACTGAGATGACGGGCTGATAAGTGTTTCGCACCATTCTCATGTTATTGTTCTGGGCCGCCGCGCTTCCCTTCGCCGCGGTGTTCGGAATCCCGTGGACCTACCTCACCAAAGACATCAGCTTCCTCTACAACACCTGCATGTGGGCAGCGTTCAAAGGGGTGAGCATTGCCGGCGTAAAAGTCCGCACAATCGGCCTGGAGAAAATCAGTTCCGGGCACAACTACATCTTCATGTCCAATCACGTTTCCAATCTTGATCCGCCGATTACACTGCCGCTCATACCGCGGCGGACTTCGGTCATGGTGAAGAAAGGATTATTCAAAGTCCCCATTCTGAGCCAGATTATGCGCATCGGATCGCTTGTCCCGGTAGACCGTGGCAATCGCGATGCTGGCGTCACCGCGCTGCGCGATGCCGTCAAAGCCATCGAGCAGGGGCTAAATATGACCATCTATGTAGAAGGGAAGCGCTCCTTCGACGGCAAACTCTTGCCGTTCAAGAAGGGCCCGTTCTATCTCGCCGAGGAGTGCAACGTGCCCATCGTTCCGATCACGATTTCGGGTACCGAAGTGGCCATGCCTAAAGCGCGATTCGCGATTCGTCCGGGAACGGTGACGGTGCAGTTTCACGATCCGATTGAGCCGCGAGATTTTGGAGAGCGAGAATGCCTGATAGCCAAGGTGCGAGCAGCGATTAATAGCGGGCTTCCGGCGGCGTTGCGGGAGTAAATAAACTTGGCCGCTGTTCGCGACCAGCGAACCTTTTGGCAGCGGCAGCCAACGTAAGGCAGTTCAGGTAAAAAGGCTTACCGTCCTGCGGCCTTCTGGCCGCGAAGCGCCATACACGTGGAAGCCGCTTTCGCGACCAATCGGTTCTCCTCGTCGGTGATGCTGCACTCGACGTAGCCGATCGTTTGGCCTCGCCGCACGACCGTCCCTTCCGCCTTGAGTTGTGCTTGCCAGACGGGTCGAAAGAAATTGATTTTCAGTTCCACCGTAGTGAAGGATTCGTCCGGCGCGAGAGTGCTTGCAAACGCAATGCCCATCGCCGCATCGGCGATATCGCAAAGAATTCCGCCGTGCAGTGTTCCCATGGGATTTGCATGCTGTGGTCCGGCGGTCAAGACGACCGTCGCCCGTCCGTCAGCAATGTCTTTCACCTCAAACCCAATCAGACGCGCGATCGGGACGTCGTTCGTCTTTGCCCGCTCCCTAAAGTCGGCTGGCGAGGGAATTTCTTGAGTACTCATGACTTGTTGGCTCCGACCTTCGATTTGCGCGCACGAACCCTGGTTTCGAGGTACTCCTCGAGATGACGGACGGCAAGGTCGCGAGGCGCGTCCTCCTTCTGCAAACGGCTCACCATATGACTGCCTTCAAGCGTGCTGGCGATCAACGTGGCTAGTTTACCGGCATCGACATCGGCTCGGACCTCGCCTCGTCGCTTCCCCTCCTTGGCAATTGATTCCATGCGCTCAAGCCAGGAACTGAGGGCCTGGCGCGCTTTCGCGCGCAGCTTCGGATTGCCGTCGTCACAATCGATGGCCGTGTTCAATAGCGGGCAGCCTCCTGGAACCACTTTGGCGCGACCGTCTCGAAAGTTCCGTACGATTTGTTTGAGGCGGTCAACCGTATTGGGAATCTGCTCTGTGCCTTCGAAGCGCGTGTCCATCGCAATTTTCCAGGCGTGGTCGAAAGCGTCTCCCGCAAGCTGTTGCTTGCTTCCAAAATGCCGGTAGATGCCGCCCTTTTTTAACCCGGTCGCCCGCATGAGATCGGAAAGCGCTGCGCCGTCGTATCCTTTTTGATTGAAGATCGGGGCCGCCTTACGAATAATTTCTTGCCGTGTCTGCTCGCCTTTACGCACGTCGCGCTCCTAGCAATGTCAACTCCGCGATCATACCGTCGCTGACCGGACCATACAAGCAGTTGGATGGGACCGACCGGTCTCAGGTCGCATTGGATGCGGCCACCGAGAGGAAACTCAGTTCAAATGCCTGCGTCAGACCCCGGTAACAACCCAAGTATGCCTAGGAGGGCCTTTGGAGGCTTTCGGCAGTCTCAGGCGGGTCGAGACTGAGGTCTTCCTGGGTCAGTGGCTCACCGCTCTGCTGGAGGTCGTAATGGTGCTCCAGCACCACACGCGATTCGTTCCATTTCCGTAAGGTCCGCCAGCTCACAGTGCAGACCTTGCCGGACAGTCCGACCAATTCCAGTGTCCACGCAGAATGGGACTCGTCGGCAACATCTCCAGGAAGCGCCGTTTCTCGAATGGATACCGACACACCTCCGACCTCCGCCATTACATGAAGCGGGACCAGGAAGTTGAAAAGATGTGCGCGCACGGCCGCCTTTCCGCGAATCGGCTCTTGCATGGTTTCGCTGCTTCCCTCGATGTCGTCGGCATAAAACGCGTCGAAGATCTCTAGATATCCTTCGTAGCTTCGGGCGATGTCCGCATGGACGATGGCAGTGTTTAGGGTACAGTCCGCATTCCGGGATTGGGTGTACGGATCGGGATGAAACCGATCGGCTGAGATGACACGATGTTGATTGCTCATTGAAATGCTGCGAGGTCTAAGCTTCGCACTCCCTTTTTCCACACTGTTGATGACAGAAGGGACCGGTCGGTCGCATAACTTATGCGCAAGACTGCCATGCTTGCGAAGTATCGTTACCAGCCTTAACAAAGTATGGTTCAACGGCGCTACTGCGAACTAGCCTCGCAATCTAACAAGGATCTGAGCTTCTCCGGATGGCTGCGGCGGTTCTAAGTTGCGTCAGTAATAATAATTATATAAATGAGGCCGAGCGGTCTCATGCTGCATCGAAACATGGATTGAGACGAAACGAGCGACGATTCAGAACGTCGTGAAGGCACTGGAATATGAGCGGTTACGTCGGATCTTCCGATGAACGCCGGAGCCCGGCAAAGGTACATCCATGTGGATAGTCAGACTAGCTCTTAACCGCCCATACACGTTTATCGTGGTTGCGATCCTCATCCTGTTGCTGAGTCCGGCCGTCGTTCTTCGGACCCCAACCGACATCTTCCCGAATATTGACATCCCGGTCATTTCCGCCGCCTGGACGTACACCGGACTAAATCCCGAGGATCTGGAAACCCGGCTGACCACTCCTTTCGAGAAGGGCCTCACCTCTCCGACCAGCTCAGTCAACAATGGCACAGGAGATTTCATTCTTCCTCTGGATCTGTCATATGAGGTCGACCTGTGGGGGCGCGTTCGCCGCAGCGTAGCATCCGCCAGGCAACAGGCTCAGGCAAGCGCGGCCGACCTGCAAACGGCTCGTTCGAGCCTCCATGCCGAAGTTGCGGTCGACTATTTCGAGGTTCGGAGCGCCGACGCTCAGGAGAGACTGCTGAAGGATACCGTGAAAGCCTATAGCGAAGCGTTGCGATTGACACAAAATCGCTTCGAAGGCGGAGCGGCCCCAAAATCGGACGTCGCGCAGGCGCAGACCCAGCTTCAGGCTGCGCAGGTGCTGGCGTCCGATATTACTGTCCAACGCGCGCAGTACGAGCATGCTCTGGCGATTCTCATTGGAAAACCTTCGGCGTCATTTCATCTGGCAGTTTCTCCCCTGAATCTTGTGGCACCCGCGCTTCCCAGCGTTCCCGTTACTCTGCCAGCGCGGCTACTTGAGCGTCGTCCAGATATTGCCGCAGCGGAACGTCGCATGGCATCCGCCAACCAACAAGTCGGCATTGCCAAGGCGGCTTATTATCCGACTCTCAATCTGGCGGCGAGTGCGGGGTTAGAGGGATCTTCGATTCTGAATTGGCTCGTCTGGCCAAGCCGTTTCTGGGCTGTGGGATCGCAACCGTCGGAAACGCTTTTCGACGCTGGTCGTCGCCGGGCAACGACCGAATCAGCCCGTGCAGGATACGACGCCGCTGTGGCTGGCTATCGGCAAACTGTCCTCGATGCGTTCCAGCAAGTCGAGGATAACCTGAGTAGTTCTGCGCGTGCTCAGCACTGAATCGACGCAGCAACACCAGGCCACAAGTGCCGCGGAAGAATCGCTCAAGCTGTTTCAGAACCGCTATGCCGGGGGCGTTGACACGTATCTGCAAGTGGTCACATCGCAGACTACTGCCTTGGCGAATGAGCGAAACGACATCGACATTCTGAGACGACGCCTTGAAGCGAACGTGCTCTTGATCAAAGCCATGGGCGGCGGATGAGATGTCTCGAATTTGCCTCAGTCATAGAGAGGCCTATTTCAATCGTCATAAACGATAAGGTGGTTTTCTCAATGACGACAGCGCATGATGTAAAACAAAAAGCCCACCACGGCCCACGCATCGCTCTGGAGTGTTCCTTGCCAAGCGAAGTGACTGCGATTTCTCCGTTCGTGGACAAGCTTATGCTCTTGCTCGGGAATTGCGGCTGTGTTCCTGAAGCCGTGGGCCACATTGAAATCGCATTGCGAGAGGCTCTGGCCAACGCCATCCTTCACGGAAATCATGAGGATCGTAGAAAACACGTTCTCGTTGCCTGCCGCTGTGAGCCCGACGAAGTGTCGATCGCGGTAAAGGACGAAGGAAAAGGATTTGGCATTAATAATGTCCCGGACCCTACAGCCCCAGGAAACATCGAATCGGTTCACGGTCGTGGCATCCACTTGATAAGAGCATTGATGGATGAGGTTCGCTTCGAGGAAAACGGAGCTGCTATTCATATGCGAAAAGTCCATACGCGAAGAGGCGCCGGCCAAGCTCCAAAGCGGCTAGCCAAGGATCCATCGGAGAACTCGACGAATTAAGTTCCGTTATTTAAGAGCCAGAGTTATTTGCCCCAGATGGTAGGACAGGTGGTTGGTTCGACTCAGCAGAACAGCCAGTCGGTTCCGGGTCGGATCGTCGGCATAGTCTTCCTCGGACATTGCGTAGTGCCGCTGCAGCCATTCGTCCGCGGAAAGACTTTCAAACTTCGAGAGTAGTTTACCGTTGACTTCGTCCCAATATTTTCTCAGCTCTCCGACAGTAGGCAGTAGCGCCGTTGTCCTGTCAGGACTGGACACGAAAATCACATCGAGTTCGGGGTGGAGTCGCTCTCCTAGACCGAGTATTGGGAACATGGCATCGTGAATGGCCGTGAGGTGTCCCCATATATAAATCAGACGGTTTCTTCCCGGCGCTACTTCTTTCAAAAACTGGTCATCCGCGAGATTTGAAAGTATTTTATTGGCTCTCTCCACGACGAGTCGCCAGGAATTGATTGCTACTTGCACTGATAATTTGTGCGCTGTCATCGGTACGAGCCTCCCTTGGGATTCCTAATTCCTGCCAGTAGGATTGTTGCAAAGACCGTATGGTCGCACAATGTTAGAAGGATAACCGGATGTGGACCCCGGCGGTTGCTCCGAGGTTAGCGGAAATAGCTCACAATCGTTTCGTCGCACCAGGAGTTTTATAGGTTTTCTTCGCGACACGAGCGACCAACTCGTCCAATCTCGAAAGCAAAAGCTTCAGGACGGGAGACTGGTTCGACTTTTTGTAGCCGAGGACCAATTCGACCGTCGGCGCATCTCCCTTGAGCGGGCGACTTGTTACCGACGAAGGGAAAAAGTTCTGTGCGTAGGCCGGTAAGAGCCCCACGCCGCCGGTTGACGCTATTAAGGACATTCCCATGGTGACATGGTCCGCCTCGTGAGCTGGCGTGATTTTGATTCCAGACCGCTTCAGGTAGTTGTCGATGATCCCGCGCAGTACTGGAGCGGTGTGCGAGACGGTCACGAATGTCTCGCCCGCTAGATCCTGAGGGTCGATGGCTTTAAGCGCGGCCAGACGGTGGTCGCCCGGCAAGACCACCACCAGAGGCTCCTTAACGAGAAGTCGGAACGCCAAGTCTGGCGCCCCTTGTTCCCGCCGAAGAAACGCCGCATCGATTTTTCCTTTCGAAAGGCCGTCGGCAAGCAGAGGCGAGTATTGACTCGATATCATCACGTCGATGTCGGGCAGCGCGTCGCGCAAGATCCGCAAGGTTTCGGGCATCCACGTCAATTCATGGCCGGTTAGAAAGCCCATGGTGAAGCATGGCTTGTTGGGATGAGCGACTCGGCGTGCCGCTTCACCTGCCGCTTCGACCTGCGATAGCACTGAGCGGGCGTGATCGAGAAAGGCGCGACCCGCCGGTGTCAGGTCGATGCCGCGAGCTCTTCGCGTCAGGAGTGGTGTTCCCACCTCGTCCTCGAGATCTCGAATCTGCCGGCTCAACGACGGTTGCGACGTGTGCAGCATTTTCTGCGCCGCCACAGTCAGGCTCCCCGCGTCGGCAACCGCGACAAAGTAGCGAAGGTGTCGTAACTCCATTTCAACTCCCATGCTTGTGAGGCATCGGTCCCAGCTTAACAAAGTATGAACGAACCGCGCTACCAACCGGTGCCTGCACAATCTAACCAGGTGATTTGAGTTGTCCCAGACGCAGTTCGGCGGTCGTTGAGTCATGCCTTACCCGCATGGGTTTTCGATCGTTTGAGATGGAGGAGGGAGTCGCTATGAATTCACCAGTTGTTTTGATTACCGGCGCACTGACAGGCATCGGTCGTGCCACGGCTTTGGCCTTCGCGCAAGAAGGAGCAAAGGTCGTAGTTTCCGGTCGACACGAGGATGCAGGTCAGAAGCTAGCCACTGAACTGCGCAAGCTCGGTTCTGAGGCCGAATTTGTGCGCACCGATGTGCGTCATGAAGCGGAAGTCAAGAACCTCGTCGACAAGACCATCACTCGTTTCGGTCGGCTCGACATTGCCGTCAATAACGCTGGCACCGAGGGCACTCCCGGTTCGGCTGCCGACGTAACCACCGAGAACTATCAAGCCATCTTCGACACAAATGTGCTTGGTGTGCTTCTCAGCATGAAGTACGAGATTCGGGCCATGCTTCGGCAAGGCAAAGGCAGCATCGTGAACATCTCGTCCGCGTACGGCAAAGTCGGTGGTCCGACCGCCGCAGTGTATGTCGGCAGCAAACACGCTGTGGAGGGCATCACGAAGTCTGCGGCCATCGAACTCGCCGGTACCGGCGTTCGTGTCAACATCGTTGGCCCTGGTCCGGTAGAAACAGGAATGTTCAACCGCTTTGCGCAAACAAAGGAGAACAAAGCAAATTTCCTCGATTCACAAGTTCCTAACAAGCGCATCGGCACTCCCGAAGAAATCGCAAACGCCATCGTGTTCATTGGGTCTGACAAGGCTTCCTACATCATCGGTGCGTCCCTGGCGGTCGATGGAGGGATGATCGCGGACTGATTCAGGGGTCGTCAAGCGTGTCAGGCAGTTTGTGAAGGCCGAAGCCATGAGCCGAGGGGGTGGGAAAATGAAAGAGAAGCAAATCAAGCTTCCAGGTCCAGACCATCCGATTTTTATCGAGCGCAATCCCGCGCGCGTTGTCGTGTCCGTCGCGGGCCGCGTGATCGCCGATACCTGGAACGCCTTGACGCTCCGCGAAGCGGCGTATCCGCCCGTGCAATATATTCCAGGGGAGGACGTTGATTTCTCCCACCTGGAACGGACGGATCACGCCACCTACTGCCCTTACAAAGGCGATTGCAATTACTACAGCGTTCCTGCTGGAGGCAAGAAGTCCATCAACGCGGCGTGGTCATACGAGGATCCGTTTCCTGCTGTTGTGCAGATTAGGGGGCATGTTGCGTTCTATCCAGAGCGTATAGACGAATTGGCACAGCAGTTACCAACGTCAAGAAAGGCATTCTCAAGGGAAGAAAGATTGACCGACTCTGCCAGAAAAACAAAGTAGGGAGGTACGCAAAATGGCTGCTGTTAAAGGCAAAACCGCATTGGTCACAGGAGCTTCCCGAGGAATTGGGCGGGCCACCGCGTCGGCGCTTGCCGAGGCCGGTGCGCGCGTTCTGGTTCATTACGGCCGGTCCACGGAAGACGCGGAATCTCTCGTCGCCGGCATCCGCGCAAAAGGTGGACGGGCGGATGCGATCAAGGCGGACTTGGGAACTCCAGAGGGAGCAACACTGCTGGCGAGAGAGGTCCGCTCGATCGTTGGGGAGCGATTGGATGTCCTCGTTTCCAACGCCGGAATCAGCAAAGCTGCAACCATCCAGGATCACACGCTGGAGGATTTTGACAATCTCTTCGCAACGAATGTGCGGAGCCCGTTTTTCCTGGTGCAGCAACTCCTGCCCGTCCTCGGTGAAGGCTCGAACATCATTGTGATCTCTTNGCTTGGGGCGCACTCGGTAGTTGGGAAATCCGGCCTGGACAACCCTTCGATCCTTGCCTACGCCTCGACCAAAGGAGCGTTAGAAACTCTGGTCAAAAACTGGGCCGCCATTCTGGGTCCGCTGGGCATTCGCGTAAATGCCGTCGCTCCCGGCGTGATCGACACTGACATGTCGAATTTCACCAAGACCGAAGCAGGTCGGGAGGTGATTCTTGGAATGCAAGCGTTGAAGCGAATTGGCAAGCCGGAAGATGTCGCGGACGTCGTCGCGTTCCTGGCGTCGGACGCAGCCCGCTGGATAACGGGAGCGAGTATCCCGGTCGACGGCGGATCGAAGCTCTAAGGATTCCCGAAGTGAGCGATCCGTTCTTTTCGAGTGCTGCGAGGAGGTTGGACGCGGTAAACATCCGGTCAATTCTTAACCGTAACCACCACCAGATCGTTTGCCGTAACGGTTTGAGCATTCGCGTTGTGCACTTCGAGTCGAGGGGGCGTTCCGGTGCGTTTGTCCAGGACCTGAAGACGTTTCTCGCCGCGGGAGAAGAGATAACTTTCTCCCCACTGGCGCAAAGCAACGATGACCGGAAACAACTCTCGGCCTTTCTTGGTTAAGGCATATTCTCGGTAGGCACTGCCGTCCGAAGCCGGCACCTGCTCCAGGATTCCGCACGCGACCAACTTCCTAAGGCGCGCGCTGAGGATGTTCTTCGCCAATCCCAGGCTCTTCTGAAAATCGGAGAAGCGTCGTATGCCCGAGAGGGCGTCACGAACGAGCAGCAGAGTCCACCATTCGCCGATGGTATCGAGCGAGCGTGCCACGGGGCAGACGTTGGCTTTGAAGGATTTGTGTCGCATAACTCCTCGGATCTAATAATCCACAACTAGTTGCATTATGATACCAGATGCAGGGATCGGGAGCCGAATTAAAACTCAAAGGAGAGATACAGCGCAATGAAAAGCATAAACAAAGCGGTGGACAACTCCGCACACACGATGAGAAACATGCTCAAAAGAAATGCGATGCGCTTCGCCGTTGCTCTTCTGCTAACGCTGGCCAGTTTTGTCGCCGCTCCAAACGCGGCTCTGGCTGCCTCGCCCCAGCATCATGATCAGGTGCCGAGCTTCTACCGGCTGAAAGTCGGCAATCTCGAAGTGACGGCTTTACTGGATGGTCCCGCCGCACTCGATCTGCACTGGCTGACTGGAGAAAAGGCATCGCTGGATGGTGTCGTGCAAGCAGCGCACGCAGATCCGCACCTGCTGGATGCAGCGGATACAGGTTTTCTGGTCAACACTGGCAAGCAACTCATCCTCGTCGATGCCGGCTCCGGCAGCTGGTTTGGTGGGGGAGCGTTCGGGCACTTGGTGGGTAGCCTCCGGAGCGCAGGTTACACACCGGGGGAAGTGGACCTTGTTTTGGTCACCCATCTGCATTCCGATCACGTCGGTGGCCTCACGACCCGAGACGGAAATCGCGTCCTTCCAAATGCCGACATCTACGTCGCGAAGGCAGAAAGCGACTTTTGGTTGTCGCCGGAAATCGCTGCCACCGCGCCGAAGGATGCGCAAGAGTTCTTCCAGAGTGCCCAAGCTATCGCAGCGCCGTACATCAAGGCTGGCAAGTGGCACACGTTTAGTGACTCCGACCCGATCGTGGACGGAATGCACCTTGTCCCGTTGCCTGGTCACACGCCCGGACATACTGGCTATTTATTTTCGTCACAGGGGAAACAAATCCTGTTTTGGGGAGACACCGTCCACGGACAGCGCGTCCAGTTGCAGCATCCTGAGGTCACGGTGGTGTTCGACATCGACCCAACTGCGGCTCTTGCGACTCGAAAGCAAGTGCTGTCCCGGCTCGCGAGCGAGGAGGTTGTGATCGCAGGGCCACATATGTTGTTTCCTGGCCTGGGTCGCCTGCACCCCGAAGGGAGTGGCTACAGCTGGGCGCCCGTGGCGTTTACCGATAAATGGGAGGAGAAATAGCGATGCCACGGGGCCAGGGACAGGTGAAGTAGGGACCATCGAATTGGTGGAGTCGGCCATGAGCAGTTGCTTCCTGGATTTTGCTGCGAAGGAACTGCCTTAGGACCGGGTGAGAAGAACGCGGCCCGGCAAAGAATCAAGATGGGAGGATTTTATGGAGCGTCTAGCCGTCTGTTCAGCGGTGATTAGTTTCTTATTTCTGCTTTCGGGTCCACCCGCATTTGCGGGTGGTGAGCACGGTTTGTCGATCAAGGTAGTCACCTCCTTCGACGATCAGTTCTGGACTAACTCCGTCATTATCGAGGGAACGCACGAAGTGATGCTGGTCGATGCGCAGTTAACAAAAACCAATGCTGAAAGAGTATTGCAGGAGATCAAAGAGACTAAAAAGCCACTATCGATTATTTACGTCACCCATGAGCACGCCGATCATTTTCTTGGTTTGGAGGTTTTTAGGGAGGCGTACCCGAATGTCAGGATTATTGCAAATTCTACGGTGGTCGACCGAATCAACCAGGTCTATCAACAAAAAATCGATAAATGGGAAACGATATTGGGCGCAGGCGCAACTTCTCGCGTTGTTGCTGTCGAAAACTTCGACGGCAACTTTATCCGATTCGAGAGCTCACAAATCGAGATACTGAAAGACATCTAAGGCGATACCGATGAAAACACGATGCTCTGGATCCCTGAACAGAGAATTCTCATTGCCGGCGACGTCTTGTTCAATCACGTGCACCTGTACACCGCAGAAACGGACAGTAGCGCCAGAGGGAAATGGTTGAGCTCATTACAGAGAATCAGAGAATTAAAGCCGTCGATTGTTATCCCTGGACACAGCAAGGTTGGAGCTCCTCTGGACGCGAGTACCGCCGTGGATTTTACGGAAGACTATTTGTTAGCGTTGGAAGAAGAACTCAAAAAAGCCAAAGATCCGGATAGCCTCATCAATGCCATGAAGGAACGATTTCCATCCGCCGACTTTCTTTTGGCTCTCGAGCGCGGGGCGAAGGCTAATGTTAAGCCATGATACTTATATGCGACCGAACGGTCTCATCGGCATCCAACCGTTGAGGGGCGGTGACTCAGCAACTTAGTTTCATCGCGGCCACCCAAAGTTCGCTACGGGTTGGCGGTAACGGAGAAAAAAATGTCCAAAAAGCTTAAGGGCAAGATCGCTCTGATCACCGGGGGCACGGAAGGGATTGGACTGGCTACGGCAAAACTTTTCGTCAAAGAGGGCGCCTATGTTTTCATCACCGGCCGTCGCCAGAAGGAACTCGACGAGGCCGTGAAGGCAATCGCCAGCCACGTTTCTGGCGTCCAAGGCGACGTTGCCAATGCGGCCGATCTTGATCGTCTCTTCGGAACCGTTGCTAAGACGAAGGGGCAGATCGATATTGTTTTTGCTAACGCCGGCGTTGGCGAATTTGTCCCTTTTGAGTCCGTCACCGAAGAGCATTTTGACGAGCTATTCAACGTCAATGTGCGGGGAACATTGTTCACGGTGCAAAAGGCCTTGCCGCTACTGAAGGATGGCGGCTCTATCATTCTTAATGGCTCCGTCGCGAGTGTTAAGGGTACTACCGCCTTCGGCGTCTACGCGGCGAGCAAGGCTGCAATCCGCTCTTTCGTCCGAACCTGGACGACAGATCTGAAGCACCGTCGTATCCGCTCAAACGTTGTAAGTCCGGGTCCGATCAATACGCTACTGGCAAGTCGCCAATCTGCAGACGCGATCGCCGGGATTGTGTCCACCGTCCCGATGGGACGCATGGGGGAACCCGATGAAGTTGCCAAGGCGGCGCTATTTCTGGCGTCGGATGACTCCAGCTTTGTCACCGGTATTGAACTATTCGTTGACGGCGGCAGAGCGCAGATCTGATCGAATCAGCCTGATTGTGTGGGCTGCATAAACCTGAGTTCGAAGTCCTCTGGTGTGCGATGGGCTATTCGCGCGCAAAATCATGCACCGACCGGAAATTCTCCCGCATCGAAACGCGGTAGGAGGAAATATTGTGAAAGCTGCGGTCGTTCCCGCTATCGGTAGTTCGTGGCAGATCAAGGACGTTCCGCAACCTCAACCCGGACCGAATCAGGTGCTGGTGAAAATGCATGCGAGCGGCATCTGCTACACCGACGTACATCTGACGCTCGGACACTTTCCCGGACTATTTCCCCGAATCTTAGGCCACGAGCCAGTGGGCGAGATCGTTGCCGCGGCTCCCGACGTCACGGCGCGCAAGGTGGGCGACCGCGTAGGTAGCGCCTGGATTCAATCCACCTGCGGGCGCTGCGAATGGTGCCAGCGTGGTCGCAGAATGTTCTGTCCTTACATGAAGGGCACGGGGATTGAGGCACAAGGCGGGCACGCCGAGTACATGCTGATGAATGCCGATGCAACCTATCTGATTCCCGACAAGGTTTCCTACGAGCAAGCAGCGCCGATCTTCTGCGCGGGCTACACGGTTTACAGCGGGCTGCGCAGGGCCGATCCCCAGCCGCACGAGCGCGTCGCTGTACTTGGAATCGGCGGCCTTGGACACCTCGCGGTGCAGTACGCGAAGGCAGCGGGCTTTGAGACCATCGCCATTTCCCACTCCCCAGACAAAGACAAGTTGATCCGCGAACTCGGCGCGGATGAAATTGTCCGTGACGGAAAGAGCCTTGCCGCAGCGGGCGGTGCCGACATCATCCTCAGCACTTCCAATTCGACGAAGTCGATGGTCGACAGCATTCAGGGATTACGTCCAGACGGTCGGCTGATCGCCATGGGCGCGGACGCGGAGCCACTTTCCCTCTCGCTGACAGATCTCATCATGAAGCGCATCCGCATCATCGGCAGTCAGCAGAACGGCCCCGAATATCTCTACGAAGCGCTTGATTTCGTGGCGCACGGGAAAGTCAAAACCATCGTCGAGACTTACCCATTGGCGGAGGCGGCCAGGGCCTATGAACGCGTTGCGGAGGGAAAGGCGCGGTTCCGCGCCGTCCTCACAATGTAAATCCGGCAATGCTGAATTATGAGCAGATTGTCTAATAAAGTGGCAATAGTGACGGGCGCCTCGAAAGGCATAGGCGCAGGGATTGCAGCCGCCTTGGGAGCGGAGGGCGCGCGCGTGGCTGTGAACTACTCCTCCGACCGGGAAGGTGCCGAACGCGTCGCCAGGGCAATCACCGACAACGGGGGCGAGGCGATCTCGGTTGGGTCCGACGTGTCCAAGGCCGCGGAGGTCGCACGGTTATTCAAAGAAGTCGATTCTGCCTTCGGAAGACTGGACGTCTTGGTCAATAACGCCGGGGTATTTCGCTTCGGCGCCCTCGCAGAGATCACCGAAGAGAGCTTTCACCTGCACTACAACATCAACGTTCTAGGGGCGATTCTCACCACGCAGGAGGCGATCAAGCGATTCGGGCCCGACGGCGGGAGCATCATCAATCTCAGCTCGATCGTCGGCTCGCATCCGGTGGTGGGAGCCCTGCTGTACGCGTCCACGAAAGGCGCCATCGAAACGCTGACCAAGGGATTGGCGCTCGAACTGGCGCCGCGCAAGATACGCGTCAACGCCATCGCTCCCGGTCATACAGAAACCGAAGGCAACGCCACCGCGGGAATCTTTGAGGGTGGTGCCGGCGCCGTTCTGGCGGGGAAGACGCCGCTCGGCCGGCTCGGTCGCGTCACCGATATCGCCCCGCTGGCGGTCTTTCTGGTGTCAGACGAATCAGCCTGGATCACCGGAGAGGTTATTCGGGCCGCAGGCGGTCTCGTTGTGGCCACCTGAGTCCAACCGGCTGGGCTCGCAATCACACATTCGGGTGAAAAACAGTAAGGAAAACACAGAGAGGAGAAACCGATGCAATTTCAAAGTGATTATTTCGCTGCTTAGCACAACCTGAAGCTGACACGAGATGACAACGGCGTGCTGGTTGCTGAGTTCCACAGCAACGGCGGGGCCGTTCATTATGTCCGCGCCAGCTCACACGGAACTTGTCGAGACCTTCTACCGGATTTCGCAAGATCGAGCGAACAAGATCGTAATCCTCACGGGCGCAGGTGGGGAGTTCATTACTGATGTCGATTGGTCCTCTTTCGGCGATGCCGCCGATCCTGGCGTTTGGAGCCAGGTTCACGACGAAGGCGTTCAGCTTTTGGAAAACATAGCCAACATACAAGTGCCGGTGATCGCCGCTATTGAGGGACGTGCCCATGTGCATTCAGACTATGCGCTACTTGCCAGTGTAATTGTGGCAGGGGATGGTACGACCTTTCGCGATGTGGCCCACTTCTCCGCCGGCGTTGCGGCCGGCGACGGAATCTTTACCACCTGGAGCTATCGCGCGGGAGCGGGACGAGCGGAGGCGTTCCTGCTGAACTCGCGGCCGCTCACGGCGCGTACTGCACGCGAATGGGGAGTGGTTGCCGAGATTGTGCCGAACGGCAAAGCACTGGGTCGGGCGCAAGAACTGGCCGAGCTGTACCTGAAGGCTCCGGAGGTGACCCGCTGAAACACACGCATCCACTTTGTTCAACCATTGAAGGAGCGCATTGTCCGGGAAGTCGGCTACATCGCGTGGCTTGTCAGGGGGTTCAGACCAAAACGTCACGCGACAGGCAGCAGCGCCGTGGCACTACTGCTATCGCCGTGGGTCCTTTTCCGCTGTCACGCTGGAGATGACTAGACTGCGGATTGGCATCCGCAGCGAGCTGTGCTTACCAATACGGCTCTGCGTTTTTCGGCAGTTATTTTAGACGGTACCCAGTCTTCTTCGGTTGCAGGATTTTGCTCCTGGCTGGGGTCGATGCAGGGCTAAAGAGCAGCACCGAGCCTCGTACGTCGGCTTGCAGAATTCAAGATCATTCCCGAGTGCGGGCAAACGGGAAAGTATGGATTCCTCCATCGGATCGGTATCGCCCCCTGTGGTCATTGACGGCCGAGCCCCCGGCTTCTGGAAAGTGATCGTGATTGCCTCGGATTCAGCAGTAGGATACCTGCATCTTCTTGGTGTGGCCTTCATCCAAAACACAGTGCATTTGCGCTCCAGTCGCCGTCTAGCCGAAACGAGGAGTTAATGGATGTTTGAGAGCATTCTCTGCCAGGTCTCGGAATATGACCCCGACGTCCTTGAGTCCCTGATTGAGCTCGCAGTCGAAATTGCTCGCGAGGGTCGGGAGGGAAGACGCGTCGGCACGCTTTTTACGCTCGGGGACGAGAATGCAGTGCTCGCGAGATCCAGACCGTTGATTTTGGATCCGTTATCGGGGCATCCTGAGTCTTCACTCCACCTCACCAATCTCAATTTACGCGGAACCATCAAGGAATTGGCGCAATTGGACGGCGGTTTCGTGGTAAGCCGCGAAGGAATTGTCCTTTCCGCGTGCCGCTATCTCGATGCCGTGGCCGCACAGGTGGAGGTGCCGCTCGGACTCGGCAGCCGTCACATTGCCGCCGCCAACATGAGCGCAGTTACCAAAGCCGTGGGAATTGTCGTTTCTGAAAGTTCGGTGGTGCGGCTTTTCTGTCATGGACAGCTGGTCGGCGAAATCATTCCCGAGGTTTGGATGATGGATCACGCCCACCTGCGTGGCACGGTGAAGAGGGAACAAGTCGGTGAACTGACAATTCTGACGCCAAATCTTCGACCGGCCTCGATCGGGAAGCGAGCATGACCAGCCCATGACTAGCCCCTGATACAAGGAACGAAGCCATCACGTCTCTGCAGGAATTTAGATGTGCGGGCTGTGGTCTGATGACCACTAAGCCATCCGCTGATCCATTCAGACTAAGCGTACTTTATAAACTTCAGTGCGGCGGCGTTCATGCAGTAACGCAGGTAGGTAGGCTTGGGTCCGTCGTCGAAAACATGGCCCAAGTGCGCTTCGCATTCGGTACAAGAGATTTCGTCTCGGCTCATCCCTAAGCTCGTGTCAATTGATTTCCGGACATTTTCCTTAGCAATGGGAGCCCAGAAACTTGGCCATCCTGTCCCTGAGTCAAACTTCGTCTCGGAACTGAACAGCGCGCTGCCGCAGCAAATGCAGCGGTAGAGACCTTTGTCGTGAATGTTGTACTCACCACTGAAGGCTCTCTCCGTTCCCGCCTTGCGGGTAACTTCGAATTGTAGCGGCGTCAATTGCTGCTTCCACTCGGCATCCGTCCTGTGGACTTTTTTCACGCGTGCCGGACCGAGCGTCTGCCCGGAGTCGCTGAATTGGACAATCGTCACCGTGTCTTTGTCGTCCGATGAATTGGTCTTGGCAATACCCAAATTCGGGCTCTCGAGCCATGCCAGCAGGCCCGCTCCGGTGAATGCGGAATTTACAAGGAATTTTCTGCGGTTCATGTATCTCTCCGATCTCCAATATCAACCAAACGTGAATGCAAACGCCTGCACGCCTGGATCGAGAAATTCAATCTCAAACGTTCTGTCCTCCACCGATCCCTGTTGCCGGATAAGCTGATACAAGCGATGCTCTTGAACCGTGCCGGCGCCGTTCGCGTCGGTGTCGCTTCCGTGATCCTCGCCGGGTGCGGTCCCATCGAGCTTGACTGTAAAACGAACTGGCTTGCCATCCTTCGTCGGTCCCAGCACCAGGTGAAGATCGCGGGCGTGAAATCGAAACACGATCTTTCCGGGAGCGGTCTGCAGCACCGCGCTTTCCGCGCTCACCCTCCACGTCCCTGCGAGCCCCCATTGATTGAGAGAAAGTCTGGGCCCCAGGGTATAGACCTGGCGCGAGTCCTGGGCTAGCGGCTCGGCGGAAGCAAGGTGCTCGGCGCGATGGTATCCGATATAGGTTTCGAATGAACGAGAATCGCCTTTATCAGGAGCCGCTTCGGCGCCGTTGCCGGCTACGCTGATCACTCCTTCCGCCAGCGCCGTTGCGCCATTTTCCTTGAGCAGCTGCTGAATCACGCGCTCGGACTCGTCATACTGGCCTTCGCCGAAATGGTGATAGCGAATGCGTCCCTTCCCGTCGATGAAGTAATGTGCTGGCCAATATTCGTTGTTAAAGGCCTGCCAAATCTTGTAGTTGCTGTCGATGGCAACAGGATAACTAATCTTTAGATCGCGAACCGCCTTTTCTACGTTGGCGCGTTCCTTCTCGAAGGCAAATTCCGGTGTATGCACACCGATCACGACCAGACCAGCATCCTTATATTTCGCAGCCCAGCCCTCCACGTAGGGCAACGCGCGCAGGCAGTTGATGCAGGAGTAGGTCCAGAAATCGATCAACACAACTTTGCGGCGGAGAGAATCGCGGGTCAGAGGAGGTGAGTTAAGCCAGGCCACTGCGCCGGCCAGGTCAGGCATTGGTCCTTCGTCGGAAAGAGTAGGCCGGGACTCGGCAGCATTTACCGGAAGAACTGCTGGCTTCTCTGGGCCCAGTGCGTTGATCAAATGCGCTTCAGCCTTGGAAGTGTTCACGAAAGAAAATTTCGTGAGAAGGTTCGTGTCCCACCCTAGCGCGATGGCTGCTACTCCCAGGATTACGGCAACACCGAGGCCGCGGCGTATCCAGATTTCAAACGACAGAGAGCGCTTCAGGGTGGAAAAAACCTTGTTACCTGCAAAAAGGGCAATTGCGAGAGAAGCCGCGGCACCCAATGCAAAAGACAGCAACAGAAAAGATGAGCGAGCGCTGGGGCCCTGAATCGCCGCGCCGGTCAGGATCAAACCCAAAATCGGACCCGCGCAGGGAGCCCAAAGCAAGCCGGTAGAAATCCCCAGTACAAACGATTTTGCAATGCTGCTCTCTGTTGGAGGACCTCCCTGCAGCCGGCTGCCTGCACGGACAAGCGGTCGAGTCAATGCTTCGGCAAACGATGGAAAGAGCAGGCTCACTCCCAAGATCAAGAACACGATCATCGCCACATAGCGCCCGCCTTGGTTGAGGCGTACCACCCAATGTCCGCCGAACGCGGCGGCGACAGCCACAATCGAAAATGTCAGTGCCATGCCCGTGAGAAGCGGTAATCCAGAGCGGCGAAAGGGCTGGTCCGCACGCGCGAACACGAACGGGAGCACCGGCAAAATGCACGGACTCAAAATCGTCAGCACGCCGCCAACAAAAGCTAACAGGTAGATCAGCATGATATTTGTCTTTGCGGTTTCCCGAGCTTCCAGCGCATTTTATCCGTTCGTCCTTTTACTCCTTAATATAAATATAGATCTGGAAAGTACAGCCGAGATACTCCCGCCTAGTTAGATTCCCGCGAATAGCGAAAGTTACAGATTCGAGCGGTTCTGTTGAGTATTCGGTGGACGATGAAGCGTCGAGTTCTCATTCTACATTTCTCCATGTTGAGCGGTTTCCGTGGATAATCATTACGTGGCTCAGTTGGAAAACTTTCGCCTCAAGGTGTTTCGCACAGTGGCGGAGCATCTGAATTTTCGCAAAGCTGCGGAACATCTTTTCCTGACCCAGCCAGCCGTTACGCTTCAGATCAAAGCGCTCGAAGACGATCTCGGCGTCCGTCTCTTCGATCGCGCCGCGAATCGCGTCTCTCTTACTGCGCAAGGATTGCTCCTGCACGGATACGCTGAGAAGATAGCGACACTTCTTTCCGAAGCGGAACAAAAAATTGGTACGGAGGATGGAAAGGTTTCCGGAGAGTTATTGCTCGGGGTTTCTACCACGATTGCGCAGTACGTTCTTCCACATTTACTCGGAGCCTTCCTGGATGAGCATCCGCGAGTGCAGTTCTCGCTGCATAGCGGCAACACCAGCCAGATCGTGCAACTCCTCATGGAGAACAAGCTCTCGATCGGCCTCATCGAAGGTCCGGCGCACGACCGGGGCATTCGCGCCGAGCCCTTCATGGAAGACGAGTTGGTCTTAATTGCGCCGCCTGCCTTCGAGTCCATCCACATGACGCGCGATCAACTCGTGGCGTCCAATCTTCTTATGCGCGAACATGGCTCCGGCTCTCGCAACGTCGTGGAGAGGGCTCTTGAGAAGGCTGGCCTCAGGCTTAAGTCCTTCAAGAAAGTGATGAACCTCGATTCGACAGAGACGATCAAATCCTCGGTGGAAGCTGGACTGGGCATTGGCTTCGTTTCGCGATGGGCTATTTCCAAGGAACTAGAACTGGGCGCGCTGAAGATTGCGGCGGTCCCAGGCCTGAGAATCACGCGTTATTTCTCTCTGATTTCGCGCACCGGACCAAAGCCGCAGGGACCTGCGGGCGCATTCCGAACATTCGCTCTGGGGCGTGCACGGCTTCTGAGCAATACTTCGCGAAAGCCAGGCCGCGCAGCTCGTACCGCCGATAAGCTCAGCTAATCGCCAATCAGAATTGCTGCTTGGACGTTGTTCTTCCCTCCAAGGCAGACTCTATTTGTGAGCAAGAACATCGACTTCAGCGTCGTTGTTGTGGGAGGCGGGTTCAGCGGAACAATGCTGGCAGTGCAGTTGTTGCGGCGGGCCCCGACATTGTCGGTTGCTGTGATTGACAAGGGATCCGTGCCAGGCCGTGGCTTGGCGTATAGTACCGAATTTGACTGCCATTTGCTGAATGTACCGGCAGGAAACATGAGTGCGTTGCCGGACGAGCCAGACCATTTCTTGCGTTGGGCGCGGGCGAACTACGATCCGTTGACTCAGTCCACTAGTTTTCTCCCACGGCGCGTTTACGGGCGATATGTCGGTTCTCTGCTGGACGAAGCTGTAGCACGCCTGGGTGCCGATCACCTTCGATGGATCCAGGGCGAAGCCTCTTCATTCGCGCGCGAAGGATCTCACATAGAAGCGCCTCACATAAACGTGGGGCTCAAGGACGGGAGCACACTGGTGGCCCAATCCGTGGTGCTCGCCGCGGGCAATTTTCCACCTGGCAATCTGAAAATCCCAGGGCTTTCAGAACATAGCGAACGTTACGTTCCGTCAGCGTGGTCGCCCAATGCGCTGCGCGACATCCCCCGAAAGGGAAGCGTGCTGCTGATTGGTTCTGGCCTCACGAGCGTCGACGTGGCCATTGCCCTGAAGTCGGAAGGTTTCGCTGGGCACATTCACATTCTTTCGCGTCACGGGCTGATACCACAAGCTCATCGGCACACTGGAAGATGGCCTCTATACTGGAACGACCATAGTCCGCGAACGAGTCCGCGAACAACCCGTGGACTCGTGCGGTCGGTAAGAGATCAGATCAGGGTTGCATCCGCGGCCGGATGCGATTGGCGCCCTGTAATCGATGCGCTTCGCCCGCTGACGCAGAGAATTTGGCAGTCCCTGTCTCTCAAAGAACGGAGAAGGTTCCTGCGTCATGTACGCCCTTACTGGGAAGTTCATCGGCATCGAATCGCTCCCGAGATCGGCGATGCGCTCTCAGGGCTTCTTCTGGATGGAAAGGCCACCGTATATGCCGGAAGAGTGACTGACTATCGGGAATCCGGCGGCCATGTGGAAGTCGTTCTACGCGAGCGCAAGACTCGCTCTCAGCACAGCTTACCCGTAGATCGAGTAATTAATTGCACGGGCCCCGAGACTGATTGCAATCGCATAGAAGACCCGCTGATCAAGAGCCTTCTCGCACAGGGGCTCGCGAGACCCGACCGGTTATTTCTCGGGCTGGACGTTGACGCCGAAGGGGCGCTGATCGATTCAAGTGGAACCCCGTCAGACTCTATCTATGCTATCGGCCCGGCGAGAAAAGGCAGCCTATGGGAGACCATTGCCGTACCTGAACTTCGCGAGCAGGCATCTCATTTGGCCGAGCATCTGGCGCGTCAGCTAAGGCCACAAATCGAGGATGAGAATGCACATAGCGAGCGGCTCAGGCTGCCGCTTGAGAGTTTGCGGGCGGCGCGAGATCCCGCGAAGAGATGAAGATGTCATTGAAGATTCAACCTTGACTGGGCTGGGCTCTGCCGACCTGGAAATAAAAATGATAATGATTTTGACATCCGGGGTTGAACTGCTCTTGGCACGATGGGCATCGATGATCGCTCAGCATGTACTGCAGAATGGTTAACGCTGTGCCGCATGCACCGCACAGGATTGCTTGTCGGTTCCATTCACTCTCTGGCCAGACTTCGATCTGGTGACCGGCGAGGGCGATATGGCAATCTTTGCAAGCATAGTATTCGCCGCAACACTTCATCTTGATGGCAATAATGTCAGTGGGCCCGCGATAGTGTTCGCAACGTGTCTGCGAGTCGACGTTGACGCCACGCACATCTTGAAGACCTGGAACCATAGTTGGTAGAAGATGATGGAATTTTAACCAAGCGTCAGCAGTTCCTCATAGAATCCGCCGATCTGCCGCGCGCGGTCCACGAAGTGAATCTCGAGTATCCATTGCCGCTCGCGGCCCGACGCATCCGGCATCCGCATGCGGCTGTGGTTCTTGGGATGTACATACAGAGTGATCTTGTCATCCGGGATCCTCTCATGCGGAAAGACGCCAATCAGATGTCCCGCGATGGGTCCACCGTATTCCCAGCCAGCCTGCTCCGCCAATTGTTGCGCGTAAGCGTATAGCTCCGCGGCGGTGATGTCGGGATGTTCGTGAAAATGTCGCTTGCCCTTGGCGAACGCTTGTTCAATGTCGCGGCAGAGCTTGTGTTTCAGCGGATCGTTTCCCACTACGTAGGTGCGCCCGAAGTCGGCTTCCCACTCCTCGAACACGGGACCAAGATCGAGAAAGACAATGTCATCCTCCGCGACCGTCAAATCTGGTGGATTCTCATCGTAGGGCGCCAAGGTGTTGCGGCCCGCGCGGACGATGCGTTTGTGCCAGTACCGGGAAACCCCATACATGCGTTCGGCTAAGGCATAAATGCTTTCGTTGATTTCGGTCTCCGTTTTCCCCGGACGAATGAGGGCCTGCGTTTCGACCTCAGCGAATAGTGATTGAGCCTTGGCTTGCGCCTCCAGCAAAGCACTGGCTAGCTGTTCGTCGGACAGTTGCATGACCCACATCTTAAAACATTCGAAGCAGGGAATGGGTTGGACCCGCCTCCCATCACAAAAAAATCCTACGTCGGAATCAGTAGTGTAAAGCCAGCCGTGGCGATGAGCGCTACCGCCCAGATCAGGTCCAAATTCACCCAGGTTTTTCGCAGAACTTCCAGACCCAGCTTCTCATAGACCACGAAGGCGATCAGCCCGGTGACGAGAAGATATCCGAGGGTGTGGACAAGCACGGCGAGGGGCGCCGTCCATGGTCCAGCAAAAGATGGTCCGACAAAAGACGGCCCAGCAGAACCGAGCGCGTGGAGATGGTGAGCAGAATCGCCGAGGTTAGACGCCGCGTGGAGCGCTGAGATTTTCAGCAAAATCGGCAGCAGCATAAAGCCAGCACCATGGGCGGAGGCCATCAGAAACGACCAGATGCACAGATCGCGAAACCCGATCTGCATTCCACCCCAGCGTGGATGGCTCTTCCAAATTAAACGTTGGAGTCCAAAGCCAAGAAGCACGCAAGCGGCGGCCATCTTGAGGTAACGCAAGGGCAGCACTGCGCCGGCGATAGCGGCTGCGGCTACTACGAGTCCGATCGCCGCAAAATGTCCCGCAGCAATCGGCACGAGCGATTGCCATACCGCGGAGGCACTCTTCTTCTGCAGTCCAAGAGCGACAGCAAAAAGCCAGCCCATACCCGGATTCACGCCATGGTAGGCTCCGAGAAGGAACAACGCGGCCCAGAGCCAGAGCGGAGAATGGTTCATGAGTAGCAGTAAGAATCCGACGAGGCGTCGCCACCCTCTAAATGGACCTGATGGCCGCGCAGATCACCGAATTCAAGAAAGAATTTAGGGTCGATCTCCATACCGCCATCGGGCTTGGCATTGAGCTTTACCATCCAGCTCTGAATTCCATCCGGATAAAACTGCGCGTCCCACGGCGCATAAAGCGAGTTGGTGAAATAAACTCGACGCCCGTCGCGGCTCACCTCCACCATCTGCGGGCCGCCGTTTAAGGACGCGCTGGGATTCTTTGGATGCCCCGCGCGGCGCACGATACCGCCCAAATGCACCGAACCTGTCCGCTTCGGATGAAAAGGGTCGGACACGTCGTACTGCAGGAATTCGCCGGTCCCCCAGCAGGAAATGTAAAGGAAGCGGTCGTCGAGCGACAGATTGATGTCCGTAATCAGAGGCGGAACGGCTTTGAATCCTTTGAGCAGCGGAGGCAGTTTTTCAGGATCGGCGGCCTCGGCAGGAATATCGATCACTCTCGTGATGCCCCATTTGCCATTGTCGCGATGCCAAACCCAAATGGAAGCCGACAAATCTTTCAGCGATACCACCACGCCAAGAAATCCATACGCGCGGCTGGGATCGTGGGCTGGGCGAAGTTCGAGCGCCATTTGGTACTCGGCGCCCAAATCCAATGTCTGAAGGTGGCGACGCTTGCGCAGGTCCCACACATGCAACGCGTGGCCGTAGCCGCCCTTCAAAAGAATCTCCGGGTTGACGCCGCTTTCCACCATGTTCGGCGTTCCCCACTCGCTCGTGATCATCGTGTCAAAGCCCAAATGCCACCAGAAGTCATAGGCAAGAAATTGCGGTCCGCGGTCGATCTCCCATTTACCCAAAATCTCAAAGCTGTCCGGATCCATGACGAAAATTCCGCCCGGCCCGTCCCCCGCAGCCGAGCCAAGCGCGCTACAGAAAATTCCATCGGGGCCGCAGTGCACCGTGTGCGGCCGGCTGTAGCCCGCACGTTCAGCCAGGACGTTGGCTTCGATCACCTTGACGATTTTCGGATTTCGCGGATCGGGTTTCGTATCGATGACGTGAATTCGCGAAGACTTGATGCCCGGCACGATCAAGTAGCGCCGCTCGGTGTGCGGATGCGGCATGTAGGGACAGAGACAAGCGCTGCAAGCGTTCCAGCCGAAGTGGTGCAATTCGTCGCCGGAGTTGGGCATTTCCACGCGGCCCACAAGGCCACCGTAAGTCGTGGATGCCGCGTCCACATCGACGACACCCAGGGCGTCGGGACGTCCATTACTTTTCGCGTTGAGCATGGCCACAAACGCGAGCTTTTCCGGCGGTGCCTGCATCGCCATTCGCGGTGACGGATAAAAAGTGGGATCAGGTCTCCAAAGTTCCACGTTTGCTCTCCTGTGTTGAAAAGTTTGGTCGATGGTCGTTGGGCGATCATCGCTTGCCAACGACCAACGACCAACGACTAACGATTATTTCGTGATCTCGGCATACGTCAATTCGCGAGTCCAATCCGCAGATTGTTTGCCGTCCACTTCGACGTAAATTTTCGTAAGCGCATTCACCGGCCCATCATTCTGCGGAGGCTGCAGTATCAGGTCGCGCCCAGTCGACCACGTCACGCGCCTCTCATCGAGATTGCCGAAGTAATAATCCACCTTGCTTCGGTCGAGACCCTTGTAACCGGTCGCCGTGGTCAACTCGACGAGCTTTTTATTTTTATCCGTCACTGGGAACTCTTTGCCGTAGATATTCGCGAGTGAAACGTCGAGCGGGAGCCAGCCATAGTTAGGTGCAAAAAACTGGATCCAGCAGTGATAGCTTCCGTCGATTTGAATGCCATTCAAAGTCGGCTTTAGAAGCGAGCCGTACACCATGCGGGTCGGAATCCCCGCCGCCATGGCGAGCGATGCAAAAAGCGAATGAAAATCGGTGCAGTTCCCAGTTTTTGTCCGGAGGCAATATTCGGTGCTGCCCACCGGGGAAGCCTTCAGGTGGTCGGGGTCCTTCACCCAGTAATCCACGTTTTCGAGCGTCCAGTTGTAGATCTTTCGAGCGGCAAGAATGGGATTTGTTTCGCCGCCCACGATCGAAGCGGAAAGGGACTTAATCTGGTCGTTGACAATGACGTGGCTCGAAGGTTGCAAATACGCGAAGAGCGCAGCCCGTTCCTGATCCGTCAGCGGACGCGTTCGGGTTGCGTCGATGTCGTTCCGAGTCTCGGTGCGCGTCAGTCCAAAGGTTTCGCGGATCGTGATCGCGCCATCAGCGGGCGTGTCGACTTCCGCATACCCTACGCGATTTCCCCAATCGTCCCGGTAATAGTGGACCGGAAAATCGGCGGCGAGATCGAATTCACGAACCACAGAGACGGCGTCCTCCTGTGGAACGCTAAACCACATGCGTACCGTCTTCGCCCCCCTCGGCACCTGCACCTTGAATTCATTTTTTATCTGGAACGTCGCCTGCCTTGGTGGGGTCGGCTTGGCGGCATCGCCACCAAAAGCGCGGACGGAGATTCCTAAACCCACGCAGGCAGCCACGAAACTCAACGCCACGAAACTCAAAAAGACGGGCTTGATTCGAATCCGCTGGGAATTCATGGCTTCCTTCTTGGTGCAGTGAGGGTGCAACCATGTTGAATGTGAGTCGTGTTGGAAAAGAGATTGCGCAAACGACCGTGCGGCGTTCGAGGAATCCATTGTCAAGTGAATCCGCGATTGCAACAAATAAGCATGCGCGTCCAGCGTCGGGGAAGATCGTTATAGCGCATGGCCGCCGCCGCCGTCAAGCCGAGTGCATTCACTGGCAAGAACAGGAAGAATCGCTTAAGATGTCCACTCTTTCTCTTCCCGTCGCAAACTGGTGCGGCATCCATTGGAGACGAGGTCACGATGATGACGAACGCAAGCCTCACGCAAAATGTGGCCAACCAAGCGCCCGCAGCAAATGGGCTGGCAATTGTTCGGGTGACAATCGGCGCGATGTTGGTGTGGGTTTTCTTCGAAAACCTGGGAAAGGGTCTCTACACTCCAGGAGGCTACGCGGGCCTGATCAACTACTACATCAAGTCGAGTCACTCGCCAGCCCTGTGGAAATCAGTGATGGCCTTGGCGGCAAATCACGCTGCGATGGCCGCTCCGATGCAAGCCATAACCGAGATCGGTCTCGGAATACTTCTAGTCATCGGTCTGCTGACGCGCCCGGCCGCGTTGATAGCTTTTCTATACCTGGGCAGCCTTTGGGTATCGGAGTGGGGCACGGCGTGGATTTGGGAGCTCCTGGTTCCGGTGATGGCATCGCTTGGGGTTGCGCTGGGGCGGGCCGGTCGGGCGTGGGGCGTCGACGCCTTGCTCGCGCGGCGCTGGCCTTCGTCGCTGTGGTGGTAACTTGAGCGTGTAGTGGCTCAGCTTGACGATGTTTTGAAAGGGCACGGCTTTACAGGCTGCGGAAGAACTCGATTTTGTCCTTGCTTTTGGGTGGCGCAGCGGTTCACCGCTGCGAGAAAAGCCTTCTTTTCACTACCGGCTTTAGCTGCAGAGGAACTGCAATTTTCAAAATGAGCCACTATCGTTGGGCATGTTGACTTGGGTGTGGTGACTTGAGCGTATTTACTTGGCCAAAGATCAAGTGCGAGTGTCGGTCGTTATTCCTACTCACAACGAAGCGCAATCCATCGGCCGCGTCCTCGCCGACCTGCCGGCCAATATTGTCGCTGAGGTCTTGGTTGTCGATACCAATTCCACCGACGGAACTCCCGCGATCGCCGCGAAGATGGGAGCGCGCGTTCTCCACGAACCTCGCCGTGGATACGGTCGGGCTTGTTTGACCGGACTCGCTGCGGCGACTAGTCCTGACATTGTCGTCTTCCTCGACGGCGACTACAGCGATCGGCCAGCCGAACTGCCGCTTCTCCTGGCTCCCATCATCGGGGGCCGTGCCGATATCACGCTGGGTTCGCGTCTTGGCAAGCAGAGCGCTCGTGGGGCGTTGCCTTGGCATCAGGCGTTTGGTAATCGCCTGGCGGCTATCCTGATCAGGCTTTTGTATGGTCTGAAGATAAGCGACCTTGGACCGTTCCGGGCTGGGCGCGCCGATGTCCTGCGCCGGCTCGAGCTCCAAGAGACGACGTATGGCTGGGCAGTTGAAATAATTCTAAAAGGTACGCTCGCGGGATTCCGCATTGTTGAAGTGCCGGTGACCTACTATCCACGCATCGGGAAATCGAAGATCAGCGGCACACTGAAGGGCACAGTGGGGGCGGCGTGGTTCATCGTCTCACTGATCGTGCGTTATTATTTTCGGCATCGAAAGGCCGCAACGCCACGGCCCGCGTGAGCCACCCGTCGTATATTATTGCCCCAACAATCTATGAGACCTTCCAGTGAGACGGTGGCGCGTTCGTCAGGTAGTGACCGTGTGCTGGTAATCATGGCGAAGGCACCGAGGCCGGGCGCGGTCAAAACCCGGCTGACTACCAGCCTTTCTCCTGAGGCCGTCACCGCTTTCTATTGTTGTCTTCTGGATGACACGCTGGCGCTGGCGAGGTCATTAAGCGATGTGGACGTTGCCATCATGTGCCCGGTCTCGGATGTAAACGAACTGGGGCAGTTAGCAGGCAACGGGGTGGGCGTCGTGGCGCAAAAAGGCGAGGGTTTAGCCGCAGGCCTGACCTCGGTGTTCGCGCACTTCGCAACGCCGAGCGGGCAACGCGTGGTTGCCTTCAACAGCGACAGCCCGCACCTGCCTCCTTCGGTTCTTCAGAGCGCGTTCGACGCGCTCACCGAACACGATGTGGTGGTAGGACCCACCCACGATGGCGGCTATTATCTCGTAGGCGCCAAGGCTGCCCATCCCGCGCTCTTCAATGGCGATGGCATGAGCACCAAGAGCGCGCTGGACGCCCTGCTGGCACGCGCTCACGGGCTCCAACTTTCCGTTGGCTACACCGATCCCTTTTACGACATCGATGTGGAGGATGATTTAACTCGGCTTGCCGCGGAGTTGCGGCTGGCTCCGGCGAGAGCGCCACGAACGGCAGCGTGGCTCGGACAGTGGGCACAGGCGGTGGCAGAATCACGGGCGGCCACGGGAGATTTGTGAAGTTCACGCCATCCCGCAGGCTCTACGCCCTGGGCGCCATCATGGTTGCGGCGCTGACGACTTGCTCCCGGATGAGCGGCCGGGGTCAACCATCATTCCTCATTCTGCTGGGAATCGCCGGCATCGCCTACCCGCTTGCCATTCGCGAGTTCTTCGCGACTCCGAAATTCCCGCGGCGCGTCATCTTCGTCGGGCTTGCGTTGGCTGCGCTGTGGCATCTTCCATTTCTCCTCACGCCGCCCGGTGCCGATGATGACATTCATCGCTACCTTTGGGATGGCCGCATACAGCGCCTCGGCTACAACCCTTATATTGTCATTCCCAGCGACCCGGCGTTCGCCGCGTTGCACACGTCTGAAACCCGCACGCTGAACAACCCTGATTTACCGAGCCCATATCCAGCGGGCGCTGAGCTTTTCTTCCGCGCCGTAACCGCGATTCATGAATCTGTTTTTACGCTGAAAGTAGCTTTTGTAGTTTGCGATGTAGCGATCGTTCTTGTTTTGCTCGATATCCTGCGTAGCAGCGGACAAGGCGCGCACTGGGTTCTGGCTTATGCTTGGAACCCGCTGCTGGCGACCGAAGTGGCAGGCAGCGGCCACATCGATATCGTGGGCGCGCTGCTGCTGTTAGTGTCTTTCGCCGCACTCGGACGCCGCTGGCGTGCGCTTGCAGCCCTGGCATTCGGGCTGGCGGTCGCGGTGAAATTTCTTCCGATTGTATTGTCGCCCCTCTATTGGAAGCGTGTTCGCATGCGCGACGGAGTACTTGCGGCCGTTGTATCCACGCTCCTGTACGTTCCGTTTTTAAACCACGGCCGGATTCCGATCGGTTCGCTCGGCACTTTTGTGCGAAGTTTCCGCTTTAACGATCCGGTGTTTGCAACCTTCGAGCGAGTGGCGGCTCCGCAATTCGTAGCTGCGCTGGCAGTGCTCGTCGGCTTTCTTACCGCGTTCTGGCTGAGAAGAAAGGACGCGGAGTTGTCTCCGGATGCATTTGCCTGGCCGATGGCAGCCTCGCTTCTATGTGCACCCGTCGTGTATCCGTGGTACCTTCTGTGGCTGCTGCCGTTCGCGCGGTCGGCCTCCACGGTACCGATCATCATCTGGACGGTGAGCATCATCCCGACTTACTACGTTTGGCATTTGCGAATGCTTGGCCGTCCGTGGCTGGTGCCGGGTTGGGTCATGCTGCTGGAATACGGGTCCATCGCGGTTACCTTTGCGGTAATCTGGCTTCGCCGGTTCAAACGGCCAACGGCAATCCCAGGATCGACGGACTAGAGGTATTCTGCTGTATCCGAAATCTTGTGCCCGACATCCAACAAACCGTCCGTTCAATTCACTGAGGAGCGAACTCCATGATAAAGACAAATCCGAGCCGTAAAAAGATAATCCGTCTTCTGGCTTTCGCGATGCTGGCGCTTGTCTCTATTTCCTGGGCACAGCAACGCGCGCCAATTCTCGATCAAGTCGCCAAGACCTACGGTGTCGATTCGTGGGATCAAGTTGAGGCCATCCGCTACACCTGGAACGGAGAAATCACCGGCCTCTTCAAAGCTGCTCACAAGTGGGAGTGGGAGCCGAAGACGGGCAAGGTCACTTTTGAAGGGACGGATAAAGACGGCAAGCCCATCAAGGTTAGTTACGCACACACCGACCTTAGCAGTCAGTCCGACACCGTGAAGAACCAAATCGACCCCAGTTTCGTCAACGATAACTATTGGACTCTGTTCCCCTTCCATGCTTATTGGGACAAGAGTGCCAGCGCGATCGATCAGGGCAGGTTCAACCTGCCAGTGGGCCCCGGCACCGCCGAACTGGTTCCAGTGAAGTATCCAGCGGATGGCGGTTACACGCCCGGCGACATCTGGGATCTTTACGTCGGTAAGGACAACCGCGTCGTGTACTTTGACTATCACCGCGGCGGGCCCAAACCGCCGAGCCGCGTTTTCGCAACGTGGGCAGGCTACAAAAAAGCAGGTCCAATTCTGTTTTCAACCGAGCATAAGGGCAGCGCCGACGGCAAACCTCTGCATATCTTCATTTCGGATGTGGCGGTCAAGCTGACAGGCTCGGACAAGTGGATCGACGCGAAATAGGTCGCGCGCCGCGATGTCGTAAAGCGACGGCCGTCGTCCCTGCGGACGGATAATCCGTTATTATCGTGGCACACTGTATTCCGTAACATATTGAATAATATGGTTGTTAACCGCAAATGTTGCCGTACATTGGAAAGAGAGGTGCATCATGGCGACTGCAACTGTCATGCGGGATGAGCGTTTGGAGGCTCGGGTCACGCGCGAAGAGAAGGAAATGATGGAGACGGCAGCGAGTTTAAGCGGCGCCTCGACTTCAGATTTTATTCGAATGGCAACCAGACAGACTGCCCTGAACACGATTCGCGAGCAAGAAGTTTTGACCTTGAACGAAGCGGCCAAACGAGCGTTTGTGGAAGCACTCTTGCATCCGCCCAAGCCAGACGAGAAGGCGGTCGCGGCGGCACGGAGATTGAAAGAGGAGATCGCGTAGTTGCCAGATCGTCCCGTCCTCGCTCGTCCCCCTTCAACAAAAACCGAAGCTTCAATTGGAGCCGCTCGACAAGAAAAAACATGATCGAGCGGGTTTTTTGTGCGAGCAGGAGTCGCTCGACAGATATCTGAAGGAGCACGCGACTCAGGAGATCAAGAAGCGAGCTGCGGCCGTCTATGTCTTGGCTCCCGACGGCAAGACGATCGCGGGCAATTACACGCTTTCGCAGTATGCGATCGAAGCCGGTGAGTCACCTCCTGAATTGGTTCAACAGCTGCACCTTCCCAGGTACGATAAACTGCCCGCGATATTGCTGGGACGATTGGCGAGAAGCAAGTAGTTCAAGAGACGCGGGCTTGGGAACTCCTGCTTATGGGGGCCATGAGAAGAGCGCTCGAGCACAGCAGAAATGTCGCCTCCGTCGCCATGGTGGTGGACGCCATCGACGAAAATGCGCATGCCTTCTACAGACGCTACGGCTTCATCGACATTCCAAATCGCCTCAATCGTCTCTTCCTACCCATGTCGACGGTGGCGCAGCTTTTTCCTGACATTGCCACTGAGTAAGTTCCCCACTCAAGCCAAAGGCGGTCTTTCTTCACGAATCAGCCTATCTGGCGATCACGACAGTAGTGCAGGAACTGCTCATTTTAGGCAGATCGCGATTTGCGGCCATGTGGATTTCGAGCCTTGGGCGCTCGCCGCGAATGATCGGACAATAAAAATCAGGCTGTAACAGCGCGCCTTGGAGGCGTCGGCGTCCGGCGCAGCCGCCATGGCATGAGTCCCGAAACTCACAGGGTTGGCACGGGTCGGGAAGCGTGCGCGCTTGGTCGAACGGGGCGGAGTCTAGAATGTCGAGCCCCATCGTGATTAAATCCGACAACGGTTCCCCCGTCCCCGGCCAATAAACGCAGGGCTGTGTGGTCGCGCGCGGCGTAACCCTCACGGTGCTTACGCCGCATCCTCCTGGGAGCCGCGGCAGCCTCGCCATCGCTCGCACCAGCGGCTCGCCAATCGCGATCACATCCGTCTCCGCAAAAAGGCGGCGGAATCCTTCCCAATACTCATCGTACGACAGCGCGTAGATGTCGGATCGGACCGCCTGGTAGACGTTTATGCGCAGCGGGGCGCCAAACTTTTTGGCGACGCGCGCGACCTCGCCCAGACGCAGGTAGTTCGACTTCATCATGACCGCGACGATGGTTACAGGCACACCCAGCCTCACACAACGCTCCGCCTGCCGGTTGATCAGATCCCAATTGCCATTTCCGCGCTGGGCATCCTGCTCGGCTTGCGTCGGGTAATCGAGAGAAAACTCAATATCATGAAAGGCGCGCAACTCAGCATCCTCCAACACGGCAACACTGTGGCCGTTGGACGTGATGGTGAGCTTGACGGATTGGGTTCGCAGGTAGCCCATGATCGCTTTAAATTCCGGATGCATGCCGTTCTCGCCAGTGCCGAGATTCACCGAGCGCACGGGCAGTCGTTCCATGACGGACTTCACCTGATCGAGAGAGAGGCGATCGGTGCGGGCTGGATCCCGGTAGCAGAAAACGCAGGCGAGGTTGCATTCGTTGGTGAGTCCAAGCCCAAGCGAAATCGTCGATTCGTGCACTCTCGCCGCGGATGCAATGGATGAAGATTTGTCGGCAACATCATTCATTGGATCATTCTCCATCGACCATCGACCGTTTCGCCATCAACGATCACGGCAAACGCGCGAAGCATTGTGTATAGCGCGCGACTGCGGCATACTCTGGCCGGCTACCCAGTTTCCGCTCCAGTTCGAAAATCCGGTCGTAGTCTGCGCCGCGAGAAATCCGCGACGGCAAGTAATCCGCCATGACGCGTACACCTCGCTCGGCAATCGCCGCCAGCGAGGCTTCTGTCAGCATGGCTCGCAAGCCATCTGAGGTAAATAGTCGCACCCTGCCCCCGTACAAAGATTCCTGTCCCCACTCCGCCGTGAGGTTATTTTCTGCAACCGCCAAATCGCCCGCTTGGATAGCGGCCTTAAATACTTCGCCAGCGCGATTCCGCGCCAGAACTGACAGTGTCGCTGACGAATCCCGCAAAGCGGGAGCCGCGGCACGCAAAAAAGCGATTGGCGCATCGAGATATTCCAGCACGTTGTGGCAAAGAATTACATCGAACGATACGTCGCGAAACAAGTTGGTCAACTGCGCAGCGTCCCCATGCTGTAGGACGAGCCTGTCTGTAACTCCGGCTTCATGTCCTGTGCGTTTCGCGATGTTCAGCATCGCCGGAGAGGAATCCAGCAGCGTCACGTGCATTCCAAGACGCGCGAGACGGACGGCGGTCGCTCCTGTTCCGCACCCGACATCCAGCGCACGCAACGAATGTCTGGCCTGTGGCGGAAGAAAATCCAGCAGGTTGGCAAAGGCCAAGTCGAAGCGCAATCGGCCCTCGGGCGTCTCCAGGTAGGCGGCATACTTCTCCGCACCGCTCTGGAAACGTTCGCTATCGTTTTTGGCAGTCATCTTTGCAGACTGAGACTTACAGACTGAGAGTTTTAACGAGAAGAGTCCAAGCCGCCGGTCAACTCTTCTTCGCCTCCGCCGGAGGAGCCAGCGCGACCGCAGCCTCGCTCGTCAGCAAAAGAAAAGTAAATGTCTCCTGGAGATACAAGCGCACCGCCGTATCGGTATGGCTGAGGTAGCCGATGGAAACGTCCTGTCCAATGTGCAGGTCGAAATCGCCGCCGCGCGTGGTCAGCACAAAAGCTCCTGCAATCGCGGGAGCCCATATGATTTGATCCTTAACCAGCCGCTTGACGTGCTCCAGCACCGGATATCCGTGGTCGCTGGTCTCGGCGAGTTCCGTGTAGGCGTCGGCGCCGAGCAGCACCGAATAAGGGCCGTTCACGCCGACGAGACGCAACTGGCTCAAGCTTTGGGCAATGGCATCCGGATACTCGCGCACGTCGGCGGGCAGCGTCTTAATCGGATTGCTCGTCCCCTGACGTATGCCCGCAATGCCGGCGGCGTCATAGCCGTCGAATATTGCGGCGTCCTCCGCAAACGCGACCTGCCGCGCCGCGTCCTTGGCCGGTTGCCAGTCCGAGTCGTTCGCTCCCCGATCAACGTCATCGATTGCCTGGCGATCGAGTTCGAACGGAACACGCAGCTCGACCAGCGCCTTCACCTCGCGCTGCCTCGCGACCATGCCGTCCGCCGGAGCCGCAATCGTCCGCAGGTGGCCGGTTCCGACGGCAGAGAGGCCGACGCCCCCACCGCTTGTTACGTCGACCACGCGCCGCCCGGCAAGATAGCGCTTCAGCGTCCGCGTCGTCTCCTCTTCGATCTCAGCCCATGCCGAATCGGAAATCGGTGCCAGCTCGCGATGCAGATTATTCATGTTCTACGTCTCCTTTGAGAGAACCGATGCCGAGCGAACCATCGCGCACCGATGAAGTTGATGAAGATGAATTCGATGAAGATGGCATGGATGAGTTCTCGGCCGTCGCCGTCACCGCAGGTGATTTCGCAACCGCAGGCTGAGCTTCCGCAGGCGGGTCATCGGCAACGTTCTCCAGAAACGTCGCCGACGGCACGAAGAACAAATTCCCAGTCACGGCGAGGCTGAAGTCAAGCAGCCGATCGTAGTTGCCTGGCGGCCGCCCGATGAACATATTCTCCAACATCTGCTCAATCGTGCGCGGCGAACGGCTGTAGCCGATGAAATAAGTTCCAAATTCACCATGCGCCGGCCGGCCAAAAGGCATGTTATCCCGCAGAATCTTGACTTCTTTCCCGTTCTCGACGATCGTAGTTAGCGCGCTATGCGCCGAGGTTGGCTTGACGGAGTCGCGTAACTCGATGTCCGCAAGCTTCGTGCGCCCGATGACGCGCTCCTGCGCTTCTGTGGAGAGCGCATTCCACGCCGCCATATCGTGGAGATATTTCTGCACGATGACGTAACTGCCGCCTTCGAACGCAGCATCCTCATCGGCGATCAGTACCGCGTCGACCGCGGCCGCGCCCCGCGGATTCTCAGTTCCGTCAACGAACCCTATAAGATCGCGATCGTCGAAATAACGGAACCCCTGCACTTCATCCACCGGCGAAACCGCATTCCCGATGCGAACCATAATCTGCGTGGCCAGCTCGAAGCAGAGATCCATGCGCTTGGCGCGGATGTGAAACAGCAAATCGCCTGGCGTCGACACCGCATGCCGCGCTCCCGAACGAATCTCCCGAAAAGGATGCAGCTCCGCCGGCCGCGGCGACCCAAAGAGGCGGTCCCACGCTTCGGCTCCAAATCCCATCACACAGGAGAGTGCGCCTTCAAGGTCACGAAATTCCACGGCACGCACTAGCGCGGCAAGATCGCCGCAAAACGCGCGCATGGTGTCGCGATTCGCAGACCCGGGGTTGACCGTCACGACCAGAAAGATGGCGGCACGAGTGAGCTGCGCGGCCACCGCCTGCGCAACCGCCGGCGAGCTACCCGCCGCTTCGAGCGCAATCTCTTGAACAGGATCGGAATTGTTTACCATCGCTGTGGCCCATGGTCGCGTTGCGCAGCTTTCGTCCTCCGAAAATACTACGCTCGCGTACTACGCGAGCCCGAAGCGCACGAAATTTCGCCCTGATAGATTATCATCCGAGGCCACTCTCGATCCCCACCCTGCAACCGCTTCCCCGCAACGTGCGGTTAGCAAGCCATCCTTATATATGCGTATGGCCGTTTCGCGGATCGTCTTTCGCACTGACGTATTCCAGTCCCAGCGGCCCAAGCGCCGTCACCTGCGTGACGTACTCACTCGATTTCGCCCAGTGAAAATGGGGCGTGTCGCCCGGCAGAACAACGACGCTGCCCGGCGGATAAGCTTGCAGCTTATCAGCGTCGAACTCATCACCCACGCCGATGTAGAAAACCCCCGAGATTACTGTGTAAACGCGATCCTCCGGATGCACGTGCGGCATCAGTTTGACGCCCTGCGGCACTCTGACCCTGATCGTGTACGGCGCAGCCTCCGAGGGCTGACCAACAACCACCGCCAGCCGCACCGAAGGCGGAAACGCCGCGAACGGCTTCCAGTCGATCTCCTCAGGCAACACCGATTTGAAAACCGCTTGTCCCGGCTGATGCGTCCGAACCATACTCGGTCGTGGTTCCATCATGACGACCGCTTTCGTGTTTGACATAAAACCTCCTTGTTAATTAGGCGTGAGGCACAGTCACGATTAAGCCAGAATCGCAGAAACGATTCCATTAGACGATGGTATCGGTCGATACTGCGGCATCAGCAGGGCAGCGCACATCGTGCGGGGAGCGGACACTCCTGTCCGCTGCCTTTGATTTTGTTCGAGTGTATGTATGCTAGGAGTGGAGTCGGCGGGTGGCCGAAATTTTCCGCCAGCACAACCAGCACTCCGTGACCAATAGCGACCTCAGCCAGCATGCCGCGAAAGCAGCGCGGCGCGTGAAGCACCGACAAAGTTTTCGACCAATGCGGCGATCTCATCCGCCGCCGTGTCCAATGCAAAATGCCCGGCGTCGAGAACGTGAACCTGAGCATTAGGCACGTCCGCGCGGTAGCGTTCTGGCTCGCCGGGATCGAATGACAGGTCATACTTACCCCAGATCACCCAACAGGCGCGGCTGCTTCTCGCGCATCCATGCTTGCCATTTCGGATAAGCGCCGACATTGGTTCGATAGTCGTAAAATAAATCGCTTTGGATCTCCGCCTGCCCGGGCTGACTCAGAAACGCGAACTCATCGGTCCAGAGATCCGGATCGTAGCGTTCCACATTCGGATCGTTTCCGACATGGCGAGTGCGCGTCGCCGCCAGCGAAATCAGATTCGTGCGCAGCGCGCTTTCATTCGGAGCGCGATCCGCCCAAAATGCTCGACGCGTCTTCCAGTTCGCCCCGAGGCCTTCGTTATGCGACACAGCATCCTGCACGATAAGCGACTCGACCCGCTCAGGATGCGCCAGGATCATGCGAAAGCCCACCGGGCCGCCATAATCCTGCATGTAAAGTGTGTAGCGCGACAACCCGATCGCTTCTGCGAAGTGATTCATGATTTCGGCATAGTGATCGAACGTATACGCGAACTGTTCCGGATTCGGCCAAGCGCTGTGCCCGAATCCCGGGTAATCGGGAGCAACAAGATGATAGTGATCGGAGATCCGCGCAAAGAGCGGCTCAAACATCCGCGACGAAGAGGGAAGCCCGTGCAGCAGCAGAATCGTCGGCGCGTCCTCCGGACCAGCCTCCCGATAGAAAATGGAGAGTCCGTCGATCTTTGTCGTGCGAAAAAACGTAGGATGCTTCATGGAATGTTCCTTTCGCGAGGCTTCCTTGTTGTTGCACCTGATCTTGGGCGAGCAAGTGAAATGATGCGAGCATTCCACAAACCGACAGATTCACGCAGAAGGTCTCGAGCGTGCGAAGCCAACAGCGAGATGTAGAAAGGCGCATTTGCTAGGCTCCGTACCTGCGAGCGAGCACCAGCACCCGCAGTATTTGAGCGTTGCTTATGCGGCCACCAGCCCCGCGGTCGCGCCTTGTGCGGCAGCCCTACAGAAGGGAACTGAGTGAGCAGATCCTTGCGCGCTCCCACGTTATCTCGCGTCAACTTCCCATCCGTGATGGATGGAAATGAAGCCATCCATCACGTCATCGGACACCAGGCCCCCGTGGTGATTCTCGGCTGCGGTCATGTTCAAACTAATCGAACATTTTGTTCCATCGTCTTGATGACCGTATCCAGGCGGCCAGACAACACCTGTTTCGCCATACTCAAAGTAAAGCCCTTGGCTGTGTGAAATGGCACGTGGGACGGTAGCGAAAGGGCAAGAGGATCTACGACGGCGTCGACCACGACTGGTCCGTCTTTATGGGCCAGCGCCTCGGCGAGCGCATCCCGAACGTCGCCAGGCTCTTCCAGGCGAATACCTTTCGCGCCCATCGCCTCTGCCACGCGGGCGAAGTTCGGATTCTTGAAGTCCACTCCATAGGGAACAATGCCGGCTTCCTCCTGCTCAATTTTCACGAAACCGAGTGACTCGTTGTTGAGAATGATGTGCACGACGGGCGCCTTGCGTTGCACGAGAGTGGGAAGATCGCCGAGCTGGAGCATCGTAAAACCGCCGTCGCCGCAGAGGGCAATCGTCTGCCGTCCCGGGTAGGCCAATTGTGCGCCGAAGGCGTTCGGCGCGGCATGGGCCATCGACGCCCAGGAATAGGACGCGAAGAGCCGACGGTTAGCGCCACCCTTGATGTGCCGCGCCATCCAGATGCAGGCCGTTCCGGTGTCGGCGAAAAACATGGCGTCGTCAGAAGCCAGCGCGCTTAAGGTCGCAGCGAGGTACTCTGGACGAATCGGCTTGATGCCCGGGCCTTTGTCCACGTAATGGCTCAGCAGCTCCTCGAACTCGCGCGTTTGGGCGAGGTGCTTTTCGAGGAAGCTCGTGTCCTTTTTCTCGCTCACCTTGGGCAGCACGGCCGTGAGCGTCGCCTGCACGTCTCCGATGAGACCCAAATCCAGCGCTGTCCTACGACCGAGGTGCTTCGGGTTCACGTCAATTTGGACCTTTTTCACCCGCCCGTTGCCATTCGGCAAAAACTCGGAAAACGGGAAATCTGTCCCGAGCAGGAGAAGAAGATCGGCGCTCTGAATCGCGTTGTACGCTCCGCCGTAGCCGAGCAGACCGGTCATGCCCGTGGCGTAAGGGTTGTCGTGCTCGAGCCACTGTTTGCCGCGAAAGGAGTAGCCGACGGGAGCTTTCAACTTGGCGGCGAGAGCCAGGACTTCGTGGCGCGCGTCCCGGCAGCCGTCGCCGCCGAAGATGGCAACCGTCTTTGCATCGTTGACCAAGCGTGCGAGCTTTTCCAATTCCGTGTCGGCAGGACGCAAGACTGGCTTGGCAGGAATCGCGACGGCATGCATTTCCTCCGGCGCTTCGGATGCTGCGACGTCGCCGGGAAGCGAAATCACCGTGGGACCGCGATCGCCGATGGCGGTTGTGATGGCGGTGTTGATCACTGCACGCGCCTGCTCCGGGTTGATGAGGCGCCCGACATAGAGTGCCGCAGCATCGAAAAACTTGTAAGGGTTCAGCTCCTCAAGGGCAGCCGTATCGATCAGCTTCGTTTCGACGTCGCCCGCAATGGCGATAACCGAGGCACCTTCTTTCCTCGCGTCCATCAGGCCGTTAAATAGGTGAGTCACGCCGGGGCCGGCCGTGCCGCACACGGCGACGGGGTTTCCCGCGAAATAGGCCTCCGCAACTGCGGCGAAGACGCCGTACTCTTCATTCCGCACATGAACGAACTCAATCTTCCCGTTGCGGTGGAGCGCGTCGATCACAGGATTGAGCGCGTCTCCCACGATTCCGTAACATCGTTTCACTCCGGCCTTCTCCAGCATCTCCCACATCATGTCCGCTACGTTTCTTCTCATAGAAACACCTCCAATTTCGATTTTGAAAAGTTTCGTCCGGGTTCATGGCTTAACCAGCGAGTTATTGCGCGCAAGACTTTATTGCTCATCCTTCACATCGTCAGAACAACACGGAACTCCGCCTTGCCGCTCATCATGCGCGCGTAAGCTTCGGCGGCTTTTTCGAGCGGATAGATTTCGATCATGGGACGCACTCCGCTAATTTCGGCGAAGCGCAGGGTGTCTTCGGAATCGGCTGCTGTTCCCGCAGCCCAGCCTTGAATGGTGCGGCTTCCATTGATGAGCTGTACCGGCGCTACCTCAATGGGTTCGAAGGTGGCACCGATCACGATGAGCTTGCCGTTTGGCCCAAGGCCGTCGATGAGCTCAGACATCGCTTTCGAGCTGGGAGCGGTGGCCATAATCACTTTTGCCCCACCAAGCTTTTGCAGTGCCTCGGCAGGTTTGGTCGAGGCGCTGTCGATGTAGACGCTGGCTCCGAGTTTTTTAGCCAGCGATTCGGTTTCGGTTCCGCGGCTGATTGCGGCTACATTGTAACCAAATTTGTTGGCGAATTGAATTCCGAGATGGCCGAGACCACCGATGCCCTGCACGGCGACCAGATCACCGGGAAGCGCGCCGCTGTGACGCAGCGCATTGTAGGTAGTAATTCCGGCGCAAAGCAGCGGTGCCGCGTCGACGTCGCTGAGAGTTTCCGGTATCGCCACCAGTGCCTCGATGGGAGCGATCATGTATTGCTGGTATCCGCCGTCGTAGCTGATGCCAGGAATTTTCAGGTTGCGGCAATTGCGAAAATCTCCGCGTCGGCACTCGCGGCATGTATTGTCCTGACCGCCGTGCCAGCCGACGCCGACGCGCTGCCCCTGCTTCCACGCAGAAACGCCTTCACCTACTTGATCGATGACGCCGGCGATTTCGTGCCCTGGGACGCGAGGATATTGAATGCCAGGCCACGAGCCTTCTTTCGTGAGCGCGTCGCTGTGGCATACGCCACAGGCCTGGACTTTGATCCGCACCTGCCCTGCCGCGGGCGCAGGAATCTCGAGCTCGACGATTTCGAAAGCCGCTCCGGGCTTCGGTACTCGCGCGGCCTTCATCTGCGTCATCTTCGCGGGTACAACCGTCGCCCTGTTCGTTGCCATGGATCCTCCCGATCAGTGTTCCGCGTCGTTCAAAATTAACTTTACGCTTCCACTTCGAAAACAACTTCCAGCTCCACCGGCGTGCCCGGCGAGAGGCTTGCGACGCCGTACATCAGGCCGCAAGGGTTATTGTCCTGTCCGATGGTGTTGGCGATGCCTTCGTAGCGCTCGTATCAGCCGCCACAGGCGATACCATCGGCGATGTTCGATGATCCGCTACGGCAGTGAGCCGATTTGCCAGTCGAGCTGAGGCCGCGACTGTGACCGCTCGCCAATCTCGACTTGTCGATCGCGGCAGGCTATCCACCAAGTCGGATTCATCGAGCCACTCTTCGGCCGAGAGCCGGGCTTGGGCTGGACCGAACAATTGCGTCACCGCGCCGATGAACGCCGTTAATTCACTTTCCGCCAGGTGCAACGCGTCTTCACAAGTCGCATTGCTAAACGATTCTTCCGAGTTCATAGGATCCTCCTCTGCATCAGCTCCATGCCGGCGGTTCCGATAGCATTGGCGGCGATGAGCACCATCACACCAGAAGCGTGGAGGCGAAGCAATTGGACGATGGTATTGGCGAGACTTTGGCATCAGTCAGAGACAGGCAGAGACAGGCGAGGCGTTCATACACTTGCTTGTGGGCGAGGGACGCAGCAGCCAAGCTATAAGCCCAAGTCGCGCAGGCCGGGATGCGCCTCGGGGCGCCGGCCAAGTGGCCAGTGATATTTGCGATCCGATTCCGCGATCGGAAGGTCGTTGATCGACGCAAGCCGTGTGGCCATCAGGCCATCAGCGTTGAATTCCCAGTTCTCATTGCCATAGGAGCGATACCAGTGAGCGGAATCGTCGTGCCACTCGTAAGCGAAGCGAACCGCGATTCGATTCCCGGTGAACGCCCACATCTCCTTGATGAGCCGGTAGTCCAACTCCTTCGACCACTTGCGGGAAAGAAAGGCGATAATCTCGTTTCGTCCGTTGACGAACTCCGAGCGATTCCTCCATCGTGAATCGATGGCATAGGCCAGAGCTACTTTGCCGGGATCGCGACCGTTCCAGCCGTCTTCCGCCAGGCGCACTTTTTGAATCGCGCTCTCGCGAGTGAAAGGAGGCAAAGGAGGTCGGTTTTCAGTCGGAGTAGTTGTCATGGTTCTCTCCTTCTGCCTCGGCAGCAACATCAGTGAACGAGATAGCGCCCGCGGATCAGAGCAAAAGCCATCACGCCACGTGAGCGGCCGGATTAGTTAGCAAGTTTGTCACAACATTGATATTGCCATGTGTGGCTTTGGAATATGGACACTCCAGGTGCGCGCCGTCCACCAGAGCTTGTGCGACTTCGCGCTCTATGCCTGGGAGGTTGATGTTAAGGCGAGCTTGCAGGAGGTAACCGCCGCCGGTTATGCCCAGGTCTATTTCGGTGTCAATCGCGAGATCAGCCGGTAGCTTGACCTTCTTTCTGCCCGCCACGATTTTGAGTGCCGACAAGAAGCAGGCCGACCAGCCGACCGCGAATAACTGCTCAGGGTTGGTGCCGGCGCCGGGCGTGCCGGGAATCGAGAGTTTGACGTCCAGGCGGCCATCGGAGGTGCGGGACGAGCCTCCATCTCGGCCACCCGTGGTATGCGCCTTCGCGGTGTAAATCACTTTTTCGATTGGCGTAATGCTCATTGTAAGCTTTCCTTCATTTAGAAAATTCTCTGCATCACGGAGCGTAATGGGTAAAAACAAAATCCCGAGCTTTGCCAGGCTCGTGGCAAGGGAAGCAGGTTTTGTGCAACGCTTCGTCCGCAGGTTTGCCGTCCGTGAATTGCGCAAACCCCCAGCCTCCCGTCGCGGCGTATTTTTTTGAGTCCTTGACCATCAACTGAATGTTAATGGGCGCACCAGCCACAAAAGACTGAGCGCGGCCGAAAACTTTGTTGTTTTCCTCAGAGGGCACGTAACTCCAGGCCAGCCGGACAATCATCGTTCCGTCCGGGAACGGCAGCGTATCTTCCCGGTAGGCCTTGATGGCGACATCATTGCCCAGAACAGCGCGAAAATCGTTGAGGTTGCCCGCTTCGTGAGCCACGGAAATCAGCTTCCAGTCGCGGTATCCGGGCGGAATCGTGATTCCGAAGATTGGGGCAACCTCGCCGTTGGCGCGTCCCGATGCATAGGCCACGTAGACGATCACGCCGGACAGAGCTACAACCGCAACCAACCAGTAAGCGATTCCTCTCATACGGTGCGCTCCGTCCCATACGGTTACTTAGCCCGTGCGTTATTTGGCGAGCAATTCTAAATTCTTTCTCTTCCTCGATTTCGACCGCTTAACCCGCGCCGTGGCCGATTGAATCGGCTGTGTCCAGGCCATCAAACCAGCCGCCTGGAGGCGAAACAATTGGACTTTGGTATAGGCGATACTTTGGTATTGATCGACAAGCCGAACGGAATCGGCAACGCGGATCGCGATGACACGCGGAAGAGGCGGTTCAGACTGCGCGCACTGGGGGATTGGTCGCGGATGCGACCCGGAGCCTCGCGTCCATTTTCACCAGGTCAGCAAGTGAATTCGCCTTCATCTTTTGCATCACCTTGCCTCGGTGCGCTTTCACCGTGATCTCGCTGATGCCGAGCTCGCCGCCGACCTGTTTATTCAACAGGCCGGAGACCACCAGCGCCATCACCTGCCGTTCGCGTTGCGATAGCGAAGCGTAGCGATCCCTAAGCACCTGCAGCTCTGCATCATGACTAAGCGCAACTCGGCTGCATTCAATGGCGGCCCGGATCGCGCTCAGCAGCACGTCGTCGCTGAATGGCTTCGTCAAGAATTCGATAGCACCGGCCTTCATGGCTTGGACCGTCATGGGTACGTCCCGGTGGCCGGTGATGAAGATGATCGGCATGGCAGTGCGCGCCACCGCGAGGCGCTCCTGCAGCTCAAGACCATTGAGACCCGGAAGAGAAATATCGAGCACCAGACAGCTTGGAACAATAGCTTGGGGACGGTCGAGGAATTCTTGCGCGGATGCGAATGTCTCCGGCTGCCAGCCCTCGCACCGAATCAACGATTCCAGCGACTCGCGCACGGAGATATCGTCGTCGACGACGAAGACGATTGGTGTGACCGGCAACATGGATGGTACTCCGTTCATGGCCAAGTGCGTGCCCCGGACTCATACTTGGTTGTGCCCAAGCCGACTGATGCGGTCCCACGGTTCAGATAATTCTAGACGGACAATTTGATCGAAATCAACGAGACGATTGTGCTGCGTTGTGCCAGGCCTCGGGAGCGGAACGGGTACATGGCGGCGCCCGCCGGCCAATCTCAATTACGATAGACATAGCACGCAGGCCAGTGCATTATATTCTCACTGATTTATAAGAACCTCTATCGTTTTTCTTGTATTTTTCTCTTGCCTGAAAAAATAGCCGGCGTCGTGGGATGGTGGGGCAAGGGCTCGGCCGTTCGAACCGCTTCGCAGAGGGAAAATTCATACGGGAGGAAAGCACTCTGAAAAAAACTGCGGCACCCATTTCGCTTGCCGGCTCCCAGCTCGGCGAAGTACGTCACGTCTGCGCATTTTTCAACAATGACGACGAAGAGTATCGCGTGCTGCTGCCCTTCATCAAAGAGGGGATTGAGCGCGGCGATAAGGCGGTTCATGTCGTGAATCCGCAGCAACGTCCCGACCACCTGCAGCGTTTGGCTGCGGCGGGAATCGACGCGGCGGCGGCGGAGCAAAGCGGACAATTCGAGCTCAAGATCAATACTGAAGCCTACCTTCGGGACGGGCGTTTCGATCAGGATCGCATGCTGGATGCGTTCGAGCAGTTGGCCAGTGGTAACGCTAAGGGTGGTTTTCCACTCAGTCGCATATGCTGCAGGATGGACTGGGCGGTTGAAGATCGATCGTACGTCGACGACCTCATCGAGTTCGAATCGCGCGTGAATGATGTGTGGCGCCGGCATGACGACGCGGTTATCTGCACCTATCATCTTTCGAAGTTCGGAGGCGACACGGTGATCGACATCATGCGAACGCATCCCATGATTATTATCGGAGGCATACTGTACGAGAATCCGTTCTTTGTAGCGCCGGAAGTGTTTGTGCAGGAAGTTCGCGAGCGGCGCGCCAGACGAACTACTCCATCTTCGACGGCCGCCTAAGATGTTGGGCTAAGTATGGAAGCGCAACTCGAACATCCCGCCGAGGAGATCAAGCGCCTGCAGCGTTGTATGAATGATCTGCTCAGCGTCCTCGCTCTTCCCGCTATGTGGAGCGGCGCCGAGCCATCTCATCTCATTCATACCTTGCTGGACGCGCTCCTCGGCATGCTCCACCTGGATCTCATCTACGTGCGGTTGCAAGACCCAGCCGGCGATGTGCCTATTGAGATGGCGCGCCTCGCTCCATCGTTAGAAGCCGCGCGAACACTGAAGCCCCAACCACAAGACATCGGCGAGATGCTCAAGCGCTGCTTGGGAGCCGACCCGCTGCAATGGCCTCCGCTGGCACGGAACCGTATTGGAGACGAAGACATTTCGATCGTTCCCCTGCGGTTGGGGTTGCACGGTGAAATTGGCGTAATCGTAGCTGGATCTCACCGGGCCGAATTTCCGGGACAGACCGAGAAACTTCTTCTGAGCGTGGCGGCCAATCAGGCGTCCATCGGGCTGCAAGAGGCACGGCTCCGGAGCCAACAAAAGCGCATCGCAATCGAACTCGATCGACAGGTGGCGCAACGTACTGCCGAACTTGCCGCAGCCAACCAAGACCTCAAAAGGGAACTGGCTGAACGCGGGCAGGTAGAAGAGAGGCTCCGGCAAGAGGAGAGGGAATTGAAGCGCAGTGAGGTGCGCAAGGCGGCCATCTCGGACTCGGCGCTCGACTGCATCGTGACGATCGATCATGAGGGCTGCATCACCGAGTTCAATCCGGCGGCGGAGCAGACCTTTGGCTATCGTAGGCACGAAGTCCTGGGAAAGCATCTGGCCGATGTCATCATTCCACCGTCACTTCGGGAGAAGCACCGGCAGGGGTTTACCCGCTACCTGAGAACCGGCGAGGCCCGAGTGCTGGGGAGACGCATCGAGATAACAGCGCTACGTGCCGACGGCAGCGAATTCCCGGTGGAGCTCGCCATCACACGCACCCCGCTGGACGGACCGCCGTCGTTCATCGGTTTCCTGCGCGACATCACTGAACACAAGGGGAACGAAAACGCTTTGCGTGAAGCGCATGCACAGGTCGCACGCAGCGAGGAGCGGTGGCGCTCTGTGTTCGAGAACTCAGCCATCGGGGTTGCGCTTACCGACTTGAACGGCGGATTTCTTGCCACCAATCCCGTGTACCAGGCGATGCTCGGTTATACCGAGGAGGAATTGCAGAAGCTCTCTTTTCTCGATATCACCCATGAAGAGGACTTCGAATCGAGCCGGACGCTCACCGAGGAATTGTTGGCGGGAAAGCGCCAGCAGTTTCAGATCGAGAAGCAATATCGGCGGAAGAACGGCAGTCTGGTGTGGGTGCGCAACAATGTTTCTACCGTGCCGGGCACAGAGCGAGTGCCGCGATTCCTCATGGCGCTCTCCGAAGATATTACAGAACGCAAACTGGCGGAGGAGAAGTTGCGCCGCAGTGAGGCTTTCCTCGCGGGCGGCCAGCGCCTGAGCTTAACCGGCAGTTTTTCCTGGCGTGTGGATTCAGACGAAGTCACCTTTTCGGACGAGGCGTGTCGCATCTTCGAGCTTGTGCCAGATACCCCCGTGACCCTCGAGCGGATTGCTACGCGGGTCCACCCGGAAGACATCCCGTTGTTGTCCGAAAAGGTGGAGCGGGCGCGACAGGGCGACAACGAAAACGAACAGGACTACGAGATCCGCCTGCGCCTGCCAGACAACTCGGTCAAATACCTGCACACGATGTCTCACGGAGTCCGCGACCACGCCGGCCGACTGGAGATCATCGGAGCAGTTCAGGATGTGACGCAACGCCGATCGTCGGAAGCTGCGCTCAGCAACGCCCGATCGGAGCTCGCACACGTAACCAGGGTCACGAGTCTCGGAGTTTTGACCGCATCGATCGCGCACGAAGTCAACCAGCCGCTGTCGGGCATTATCACCAATGCCGGAACTTGTCTGCGGATGCTGGCCGCCGATCCTCCCAACCTGGATGGCGCTCGCGAAACTGCGCGCCGCACCATTCGCGATGGCAACCGTGCCTCTGACGTGATCACTCGATTGCGCGCGCTTTACGGCAAAAAGGATTCCACGACCGAATCAGTCGAACTGAACGAGGCTACACGAGAGGTGCTTGCGCTGTCCTTGAGCGAACTTCAGAGAAACCGGGTGATCCTGCGCTCGGAACTTGCCGACGACCTTCCTCTGGTCACCGGTGATCGCGTCCAGTTGCAGCAGGTCATCTTGAATCTCATCCGGAATGCATCCGACGCGATGAGCGCTGTCGACGATCGCCCGCGGCTGTTGCTGATCAGAACCGAACCAGACGAAGGCGATCGCGTGCGTCTTACGGTGCAAGATGCCGGGGTCGGGTTCGACCCTCAGGCTGCCGACAGGCTCTTCGCATCGTTCTACACCACGAAGAATGATGGTATGGGAATCGGACTCTCCGTCAGTCGGTCCATCATCGAGAGTCATCACGGTCGTCTTAGAGCAACACTGAATGACGGTCCGGGAGCTGCGTTCTCGTTCTCCATTCCTCGCGCGCCCGAAGGTTCGACTCGCTCCGACAATATTCCGGACATTCGGACGCCAGGTCCAGATGGGGCCTGAGGAATGCGCACATTTCCTTGCCTCCGATTCTGTCAGCCAGGCCGGCGCAAACCAATACTTCCCAAAGCAATACTCAAACCAATACTAAAGTGTAATGGACGGTACACGCGGACCGGCGCATGATCGTTGAGTGGAGCCGCTGAAAAGGATTCCATCGAAAGCGAGCTCAGCCGCGTCGTCAATTTGCTACCCGGGTTGGCACCGGGCAGCACTCCCTGACAGGCAGATCGACTTCCTCAACCACACTGGTGCGAATGCACCGGTCCTACCGTTGCCGAAGCCCATGGCTGCCGGTGCGGCACCAAGAATCGCGGCATGAATAATCTATGAAAGTTACAACTTCGCTCGTCTCCATCGTTGATGACGACGAATCTGTGCGCGAGTCACTGCCCGACTTGGTGAAGGAGTTCGGCTTTGCTGCCCGCGCCTTCTCCTCGCCGGAAGAGTTCCTCGCCTCCGATTGTGTCGCTCAAACCAAATGCCTAATCCTCGACATCGCCATGCCGGGGATGAGCGGACCCGACCTTCAGCAGGAATTGAAACTCCGCGGGGTCGAGATCCCAATCATCTTTATCACCGCTAGCACCGATAAGGCTGTTCGCCCGCAACTAATCGAAAAGGGTGCGGTGGAGTGCNTGTTCAAGCCGTTCAGCGACACTGCTCTGCTCTCGGCCCTCAATGCCGCACTCCGAATCGACTAAACTATCGGCCTACTCGAATACTCGTCCGGGCGATGCGCACCCGGTCCGAAGGGAAAGACGCTTATAGCTGGTATGAGAACGCCTGGCGATGAATTGGTGGCACAATCGGTGACTGCCCCTGTGCCCTCCGCTGCGGAAGCGAGAAACTGGGTACTCGTCGCGACCATTCTCGGCTCCAGCATGGCTTTCATCGACGGTACGGTCGTCAATGTAGCTCTGCCTGCGCTCCAGGCCAGCTTTCACGCAACGGTCGTCGATCTGCAATGGGTGGTTGAGTCTTACGGAGTTCTCCTGGCCGCGTTGATTCTGGTCGGCGGCTCTTTCGGTGACCGGTTCGGCCGTCGGCTCATTTTCATCGCAGGTGTTGTAATTTTCGCTCTGGCCTCGGCTGGCTGCGGAATCGCCTCCAACATTCATCAACTGATCATGGCGAGGAGCATTCAGGGTATGGGCGCCGCTCTCCTCGTACCCGGCAGTCTTGCCATTATCAGTACGTCTTTCGACGAGCAGAGCCGCGGACAGGCGATCGGTACGTGGTCCGGTTTCACAGCGATCACGACCGCGATTGGCCCCGTCCTCGGAGGCTGGCTGGTGCAGCACGCTTCCTGGCGGTGGGTGTTCTTCCTCAATCTACCGATCGCGGTGGCCGTGGTGGCGATTTCGCTTTGGCGGATTCCGGAGAGCCGCAGCGCCACCGCAGGCCCCATCGATTGGCTGGGCGCGATGCTTTCTACCCTGGGACTTGGGAGTTCCGTTGTGGCTTTCGTCGAATCGCTTAACCTCGGTTGGAGAAGCCCGCTGGTCTTCGGGAGTTTGCTCTTGGGCGTCGGCTCTCTTATCGCGTTCGTATTTGTCGAGGCTGACAGCACTGCGCCCACGCTCCCGCTGGCGCTGTTTAAATCCCCAAGCTTTAGTGGCGCGAACCTGCTAACTCTTTTTCTCTACGCAGCGATCGGAATTTTCTTCTTCTTGTTTCCCTTGAATCTGATTCAAGTCCAGCGCTACTCCGCCACCGCAACCGGCGCTGCTGTCCTTCCAATGATCCTGCTTATGTTCTTGCTCTCGCGCTGGTCTGGAGGACTTGTCGCCCGCTATGGCCCACGGGCTCCGCTAATCGTCGGTCCGCTCATCGTCGCGTTTGGCTTCGCACTCTTCGCTGTGCCATCCATCGGAGGTAATTATTGGGAGGAGCTCCTCCCGCCAGTGCTTATTCTCGGATTTGGAATGGCAGTCACAGTCGCTCCTCTGACCACCGTCGTTATGAATTCAGTCGAGAGCGACCGAGTCGGCGCCGCTTCCGGAATCAACAACGCCGTGTCGCGCGTAGCCAGCGTGCTTGCAATTGCGGTCCTTGGGATTGTGATGGTAAAGGCCTTTGCTTTTCAACTGGGCCCCCGCCTGGCTCACTTGACGCTGCCGCCTGGCGTTCTGGCGGAGCTGCAAGCGAACGAGAATAAGCTGGCCGGCTTGCAGGTCCCCGACGGCCTTAGCCCCAGTTTGAAAGCTGCCATCCATCTCTCGATCCGGGAAGCCTTTGTATTCGGTTTCCGAGTTGTCATGTTGATTTGCGCAGCTCTGTCTTTGGGAAGTGCGGCCGTAGTCTGGTTCTTGATCCCAGGATCGCGCTCGACCAAAGCGACCTCCGCCGCGAAGCGAAAGGTCGTCGCCTATTCAGCCCGGTCGTAATTCAGATTTTGCCCCAGCCATCGCTCGACCTCGGCCACGCTCATCTTCTTGCGTTCGCTATAGTCGGCAACCTGGTCGCGGTCGATCTTGCCCAGGCCGAAATATCGCGATTCCGGATGGGCAAAATAAAGCCCGCTCACACTCGATCCCGGCCACATCGCAAACGACTCCGTGATCAGCATTCCAGTCTTCGCTTGCACATCGAGCAGTCGCCAAAGCGTGCCCTTCTCCGTGTGATCCGGACACGCGGGATAACCCGCTGCCGGCCTGATCCCTCTATATTTCTCTTGAATGAGCTCCCCGTAGCTCAGGTGTTCTTCACCACCGTATCCCCACTCGTCCCGCACACGCTTATGCAGGCATTCTGCGAAAGCTTCGGCCAGTCGATCGGCGAGGGCCTCCGCCATGATCGCGTTGTAGTCGTCGTTCTCGGCCCGGAAACGGTCGCACAGCGCCTGCAGGCCAATCCCGCTGGTTACCGCGAACGCGCCAATATGATCGGCTAAACCTGTCTGCTTCGGGGCAATAAAGTCGGCGAGCGATCGACAAGGTTCGCTGCCCTCCTTATTCGATTGCTGGCGCAGGAAGTGGAATCTCTCGAACACGCGTGTGCGCGTCCCGTCGGCGTACAACTCGACATCGTCGCCCACCGCGCTGGCGGGAAAGAAGCCATATACGCCCCGCGCTGTAATCAAGTTCTTCTGGATGATTGAATTCAGCAGGGCATTGCCTTCGGCGAAGATCTGGCGCGCCTGCGCGCCTTGGGTCTCATGCTCAAGAATGCGCGGGTAAACACCCTTCAGCCCCCAGGTGTGGAAGAATGGCGACCAGTCAATAAATTCGCGCAGCATCGCGAGCGGAAAGTTATCCAGCACCCGCACCCCAGTAAACGCGGGCGTGGGCAAGTCTGCCGCGCGCCACTCGATCGGAGTCCGTCTCTTTCGCGCGGCCTCCAGTGAGATAACCGTCGACCGTGGCGCGAAGTGGGCTTTGCGGAGCGCCGCATAATCGGCGCGATGCTGCACCACAAACGCCGACTTCCCCTCGTCGCTCAAAAGGCTGGTCGTAACCGGCACCGCCCGGCTGGCATCCAGAATGTGAACCACCGGCTCGCTGTAATGCGGCGCAATCTTAATCGCCGTGTGCGCCCGGCTCGTCGTTGCGCCACCAATCAACAGCGGCAGCTTAAATCCTTGCCGTTCCATCTCGCGCGCCACATGCACCATCTCGTCCAGCGACGGAGTGATCAGCCCACTCAGTCCGATCATGTCTGCCTTTTCCGCCGTGGCGCGTTCGAGGATCTTTTCGCAGGGGACCATCACCCCCATGTCGATCACCTCGTAGTTATTGCACGCCAACACCACACCAACAATATTCTTGCCAATGTCGTGGACGTCGCCCTTGACCGTCGCCAGTACGATCTTTCCCTGCGCCTTCACTATCTCGCCAGCCGCAGCCCGCGCTTCCTTTTCCGCTTCCATGAACGGCGTGAGGTGCGCCACCGCTTTTTTCATCACGCGCGCTGACTTCACCACCTGCGGCAAAAACATCTTGCCCGCGCCGAAGAGATCGCCCACCACACTCATCCCCGCCATGAGCGGACCTTCGATCACCAATAGCGGCCGGCCCAGCTTGACCCGGGCTTCTTCCGCGTCGATCTCGATATAGGTGTCGATTCCTCTGACCAGCGCGTGCGAAAGACGCTCCTCGACCGTGCCGTGGCGCCATTCTTCAGCCTTCTTTTCGCTTACTACTGTGCCTTCATGCTTGAGTGATTCCCCGTGCTCTACCAACCGCTCTGTGGCGTCGGGACGGCGGTTTAGCAGCACATCCTCAACTAATACTTTAAGCTCGGGATCAATTTCCTCATACACCTCGAGCATACCCGCATTCACGATGCCCATGTCCATGCCTGCCGTGATGGCGTGATAAAGAAACGCCGAGTGCATGGCTTCGCGCACCTTGTTATTTCCGCGAAAGCTAAATGAGATATTCGAAACGCCGCCGCTGACCTTCGCGTGCGGCAGCCTCGCCTTGATCCAGCGCGTAGCGTTGATGAAGTCAACCGCGTAATTGTTGTGCTCCTCCATGCCCGTGGCCACGGTGAGAATGTTCGGATCGAAAATAATGTCTTCGGGCGGAAAACCGACCTCGTCAACCAGTATTCTGTAAGCGCGCTCGCAGACCCGTATCTTGTCCTCGTATGTCGCGGCCTGCCCCTTTTCGTCGAAGGCCATCACCACCACCGCCGCGCCATATTTCAGGACCTTGGCCGCATTCTGGCGAAACTTTTCCTCGCCTTCTTTTAGCGAGATCGAATTCACGATGCCCTTGCCCTGCAGACACTTCAGTCCGGCCTCGATGACCTCCCATTTCGAGGAGTCCACCATGAAGGGCACTTTGGCGACTTCTGGCTCGCTCCCCAGCAATTGCAGGAAGCGCGTCATCGCGGTGACCCCGTCGATCATGCCTTCGTCCATGCAGATGTCGAGAACATTCGCCCCATTCTCGACTTGCTGACGGGCGACGCTTACCGCTTCCTCATACTTGCCTTGTTTGATTAACTTCGCGAATTTCGGCGAACCGGCCACATTGGTCCGCTCACCGATCACGATGTAAACGCCGGGCTGTTGGGTGAATGGTTGCGATCCTGAGAGACGGAGGGGCTTCGCAGCATTCGTCGGCTTTTTCTCGGGCTCGGCCGCGTTCAAACTATCGGACGTGCTCTCGCTCACGCTCGACTCTCAATCTCATGCCCATCGACGAAAGATTCCTCAGCCGGCTGTGTCCCTTCCCACCGTCGCGGAGGCCGGCCCTCGAGCGCCTTGGCGATGGCCGCGATGTGCGCGGGCGTGTTGCCGCAGCAGCCGCCGGCAATATTGATCAGCCCCGCCTGCGCGAAGTTGCTGAGATAGCGCGCCATGTCCTGCGGTCCCAGATCAAAACCGGTCTCCGCCAGCGGATTAGGCAAGCCTGCATTTGGATAGCACGAGATCGCCACGTCCGCTTTTTCCGACAGTTCCTCCAGGAACGGATACATCAAATCCGGCCCCAGCGAGCAGTTGAGCCCCACCGAGAGCGGTTTCACGTGCTGCACCGCATTCCAGAATGCCTCAGTTGTCTGCGCCGAAATCAACGTCTCGCCGCCGCGCCCCACCGCCGCCGAAATCATCACGGGCAGCTCTTTACCGTCCGCATCGAACACTTCACGGATGGCGACAAGTGCCGCCTTGGCGTTCAACGAATCGAAAATTGTCTCGACTAATAACAGGTCTACGCCGCCAGCGATGAGCGCGCGCACCTGCTGCATGTAGGCGGCTTTGACCTGGTCAAACGTCACCACTCGGAACCCTGGATCATCAGCATCGGGAGAATTCGACAAGGACACAGTCAGCGGTCCGATCGCCCCCGCCACGAATCGTTGACGTGACGTAACCGTCCCCACTCGATCGGCCCACTCGCGGCACTGCCGCGCCGATTGCTCATTGATATCCCAAGCCAATGTGGCAAGAAATTTATCTTCGACGACCTTCTGATAAAACGCCGGATCTTTCCGCCCGCCGCGCTCCCGCGGGTCATCCACAAAAAACTCGCTCTGCGTAATGCTGGTTGCGCCGAACGTGTTCGTCTCGATGATGTCCGCTCCCGCCTCCAGAAAACGCCGATGAATGTCGCCGATCATCTCTGGCTTTGTCAGCGAGAAGAGATCGCCGTTATTCAGCAGGCTTTTCTTCGCGTCCTTGAAGCGCTCTCCGCGGATATCCGCTTCGGTCATCCCATAGGTGCGGATCGTCGTCCCCATCGCCCCGTCAATAATGGCAATGCGGCTCTCGAGGATCTTCTCCAGCGGATGTTGGCGGGCTTTCGTCATGTCTCTTTGATGAACTGAGTGAGTCTTCGATTCGGCCGAACCCTGCGGCATTTCCGCAAGATACGTCCTCATTTATTATAGCGATAGCCCAGCACCTCCCCAGTTCTGGTGCGTCGCGCGACTTTCCATTCAAGATTCTGCATCAAATATTCTAGCGGGTAAAATCCGCCCAAGCTGGCATACTAAAATCAACCGGTATGCCATCCACGAACCAATTTCGGATCAGCTTTCAACCCCGGGAGAGAGGGCCAAAGATTTGTCGTTCTTGATCGCGTGTTTCAGACATCGCTTGTCAGCAATCGTCATTCTCGTTATTGCTTGTTTTCCGCCATGTTGTGCATCAGCAGATACAGCCGCATTCGACTTGGTCGGTCCGAAAATCGATGTGCGCGTCAGACGTGACAACAAGACCCTTCCCATCTCCGAAGTGCCGAACCTGCAGGAGCGGGACCGCCTTTGGGTCCATCCCGACCTGCCCGACGATCAGTCAGTGCATTACGTAATGGTGGTTGCCTTTTTGCGCGGAGCCACCAACCCTCCGCCAGACTCCTGGTTTACTCGCGTCGAGACCTGGAACCGCCCCGTGCACGAAGAAGGCATTTATGTGAACGTGCCCGACGGTGCCGAGGAAGCGATCATCCTTCTAGCTCCCGATACTGGCGGCGCTTTCAGTACGTTGCGCGGCGCAGTTCGCGGCAAGCCCGGAGCCTTCGTACGCGCCTCTCAGGATCTTGAGCAAGCCAGCCTCGACCGCGCCCGCCTGGAGAAGTATTTGGAAGCGGTCCGCGAGAATGCCATTGCCGATCCCGATCAACTGAAGACCCGAACCACTCTGTTGGCACACAGCCTGAACATCCGCCTGGATCAGCAGTGCTTCGACAAGCCTACCGCGCAGCAGGTCCCGTGCCTCACGCAGAATACCGATCAGCTTGTGCTCGACGACTCGCACAGCCAATCGATGGTTGCGAGCTTGACTTCGGGAACTTCGAACGATCTCATGAATCAGCTGAGTTCGACGCCCACCGCGCGCAGCGGATACTACAGTCCATATGTCGGCGCGATCATGGATTTAGCCAGAATTCTGAGCACCACGCACACCGCGCAGTATCAGTACATCCCCGCGTTGGCTCTACCCAAGCAGGACCAGCTGAATCTCCATCTCAATAATCCTCCCTCCTTCCGCAATCCAAAATCAGTTCTCGTCATCGGTCTGCCGGCAGTTCATGCGCTCCCTCTGCCCACGCTGCGAACCGCCAATCCCTCCCAGGTCTTCTGCGCCGGCAAACCCGAACTAATTTTGCCAGTGGAAGGAACGCCCTTGGCCTTCGCGACCGAGCTTGGACATAACTTCGTACTCCACGTCGAAACCAAGTCCGGACCGGGCATCGACCTCCCAGCCGAAGCCGATCCGGCGCGTGGTGGATTTGTCGTGGAGACGGAAGCCATGCAAAGCCTTGCCGTCGCGTCCGAAGAAGTCTCTGGCATTTTGCGAGGCAGTTGGGGATTCCAACCGATCGAGGGTCCACGCTTTCGGCTGCGCCCGTCGCGTCCCGGACAGTGGATCATTGCGTCCAAAGATGCAAGTGCCCTCATCATCGGCAGGGAAGACACCCTTCACTTGCAAAGCACGGCCGCCTGCTGCGTAAGCGAAGTAAAGCTGCGCGACGAGCAAGGCAAGCTTTGGGATGCGCCCTGGAAGATAACCAAAGCCGACGAACTCGAAGTTAAAGTCGCGTTGCTGCAGTCGCCTCCCGGCGCGCTCACCATGATGGTGAAAAAATTTGGCTTGTCCGAGCCCGATGAGATCCAGCTCCACAGCTACGCTGAAGCGGGCCGATTAGATGGTTTCACAATTCACGCAGGAGACTCCGAAGGAACCCTGAAAGGTACGCGCCTCGATCAGGTCATGGAACTCGAAGCAGGGGGGGCATACTTCAAACCCGAAGGTCTTTCTCGTGAAAACCAGCAGGATGAATTGACGCTAGTGTCCGAAGATCCGTCCGCCAGTGCGCTGTTGCAGCCGGAACAGTCCATATTCTTGCACGTTACCTTGAAAGACGGGCGCTTCCTCGACTTGAAAGCGACGGTTGCGGAGCGCCGTCCGAGCGTCAGCGTGATCAGCAAGAGCGTGCAATACGACGAGACCGCTACTCCCGTCGTGCGGCTAGGAAACGTCGATGAGTTGCCGCAAGAGGCGCGTCTTAACTTCTCTCTCAAGACGCAAGTCCCGGAGGCATTTCCTCCCAGCGAAAAGGTTGAGGTAGCAACCGCCGACGATTCGTTCCACATTCTTCTCAGCTTCAAAGATGGCAATCTTACCCTGCAAGATGCCAAAACCGTCTTGGTTATGCTCGATCCGATGAAGCTGCTTGGACCTTCCGCCTTCGGCCCTCTCAAATTCCGCCCAGTCTCGTCCGACGGCGTAGAAGGCGATTGGCAGCCGCTAGTTAATCTGGTGCGTGTTCCCACTCTAAAAGGCGTTCATTGCATATCCCCGCGAGCCCAGCAATGCACTCTAAGCGGCGACAAGCTTTTCTTGATCGACGAAGTGAGTTCGGATTCGAGCTTTGACACTGCAGTCACTGTTCCGGACGGCTATGCCGAATCAACCCTCCTGATCCCGCCCCTGAAAGGCAAAACCCTCTACCTGCGGCTAAGAGACGACCCCACAGCCGTGAACACCGCCGTCGTTCCCACCCTGGACCCATAGGTCGACCAACAAGCACGTAGGGGCGAGTCAAGTGCCCTCGCCTGCCCGGCGGGCGAAGCCCGCGGNACAGCGCGCCGCCGTGCTCCGTGGCTGTCCGGCGGGCGTCACGCCCGCCGAGCCAAGAGCCAGTACGCCCAGGACCGCTAGGACCGCTACCCCCAATTGACGTTAGTAGCTCTTTTGTTATAGTTACTATCACATTTGTACTCGTCGCAGGAGGAACCGATCATGCCCGCCGTGCTCGCCACGCAAAATTCGGCGGCCCAGACACTTGAAGCGCCACCCGACCTGGGCCTCCGCGAGCGCAAAAAAGCGCGCCTGCGCCAGCAAATCATCGATACTTCCATCCGCTTGTTTCGCAAGCACGGATACGAAGCCACACGTATCGATGACATCGTCCAAGCCCTCGAAATCAGCCAGCCCACATTTTTTCGCTATTTTCCCAGCAAAGACGCGGTCCTGCGCGAGGTAGGAGAACGCGGCTACGCCTGCATCTGCGAGCGCCTGCGCTCCGAGCTTTCCAGCAAGGCGCAGACCAGCGAACGCTTGCGACGTCTTTACACAACCATGGCGCATGAAGTCCAAGCCGACCGCCAGTTGTGGCAAGCCGTAGTTCTATCCGGGGCGATGGATCCCGTCCGTTCGGCCGAGCTTCGCGGACACGAAGAGGCCGCCGTCAGGCTGCTGCGCGAGATTCTCACGCAGGGCCAGAAGCGCGGCGAAGTCAGCCGCGCCTTTCCCGTAGTGCATCTCGCCGAGTTCATGGAAGGCCTCTACAGTACGGTTGTCCGACAGTGGGCGGTCGATCTGACGGGCCCGCATAAACTCACCGACCGCGTGCGCAGCGCGGTAGATTTTTTCCTGCGCGGCATCCGTCCATAAAAGGACTTTCACGATCACGTCTGCACGCAGGCCGCACCCGAGAGAGGACTGAATGAAGGCCGCCGTTCTACACGAGTTCAAAACGCCGCTGACATTGGAGGAAGTCGCTCGCCCCAGCCCCGGCGACGACGAAGTCTTGATCGAGGTCGAAGTCTGTGGCGTGTGCCACTCCGATCTCCACGTTGCCGATGGCGACTGGACCCAACTCGCCGGCATTGTAAAAAAGCCGCTCATCCTCGGCCACGAGATCGTCGGCCGCGTAATCGAGCGTGGCGCCGCCGTTCAAAGTGTCGCCGTCGGCGACCGCGTCGGTATCCCGTGGGTGCAGTACACCTGCGGCAACTGCGAGTTTTGTCTCGAAGGAAATGAGAACCTCTGCGTCCGCCAGCGCATCACCGGCGTCATGGTCGACGGCGGATACGCTGAGTACGCGAAAGCTCCCGCCAGCCACATCGCAAAAATTCCTGATGCGCTTCCATCGGAGCAAGCGGCGCCGTTGCTTTGCGCCGGAGTCACGGTTCATCGTGCTCTCAAGCAAGCCAGGATTCGCGCCGGCCAGCGTCTAGCCGTCTTCGGCGTGGGTGGACTCGGTCATTTAGCCGTCCAACTCGGCCGCGCTGCTGGGGCAGAAATCACGGCCATTGATGTCTCCGACGAAAAACTAGCACTCGCGAAATCGCTAGGCGCAGTGCGAACGCTAAACGCCTCGACCAGCAACGTTGCAAAAGAAATACGCGGATCCGGCGGCGTTCACGTTGCCCTTGTCACCTCCGCCGCCAAGTCTGCCTACGATACCGCCTTCTACTGCGTGCGCCCCTCCGGAACACTGCTGGCGGTCGGTTTGCCCGCCAAAGATATTTCGTTTCCGCCAATCATGATGGCCGCGACAGAAATCAATATCAAAGCCTCCGCCGTAGGCACGCGCGAAGATCTCCGCGAGATTCTGGCAATGGGAGCAGCCGGAGCAGTCCATTGCCAGGTAACCCCCCGGCCGCTTGCCGACATTCAAGAAGTTCTAGGGCAACTAAGCCGCGGCGAAGTCTCAGGAAGAGTTGTGCTCAGGATTTAGAAAACTTCGGGTAGCGCAGCGGTTTACCGCTGCGCTACAAAACTGCCCCTGCATGCGTAGCCGCTGCGGGGTGCCGTTGACGTTAGCAACTATAATATGATATTAACTATCACTTTTGCGCGTCACTTCCACGACGAAGGGCCGCTCGAGCCATGAATGTAAAACAGCTTTTCGACCTGACCGGCCAAGTCGCCGTCATTTCCGGCGGCTCCATGGGCCTCGGTCGCCAGATGGCCGAAGGCCTCGCCGAGATGGGAGCCAACCTCGTCCTCTGCGCTCGCAAGAAAGACCGCTGCGCAGAAGCAGCCCAAGCATTACGCGCCCACGGCGTCCAAACCCTGGCCTTGGAATGCGACGTCAGAGATCAATCCGCAATTCGGCGCGTCATCGAGGAAACTTTCGCCCACTTCGGCCGCCTCGACATTCTGATCAATAACGCCGGCGTCTCCTGGGGAGCTCCCGTCGAAGAGATGACTCTCGAGCAGTGGGACAAAGTTCTCTCCACTAACCTCACCGGCACCTTCCTCTTTTGTCAGGCCGCCGGCAAAGCGATGGTCTCGCAAGGCCGCGGCAAAATCATCAACATCGCATCAGTCGCGGGTTTGGGCGGAGCGTCCGCCGAACTCCAGGCCATCGGCTACCACGCCAGCAAAGGCGGCGTCATCGCCTTCACCAAAGATCTCGCCTGCAAGTGGGCGCCTCACAACCTCCAGGTCAACGCCATCGCCCCCGGATGGTTTCCCACCCACATGTCAGACTGGATCATCGAACACCGTAAAGATTCTCTGTTGGAGAAAATTCCGCTGCATCGCTTCGGCTCCGATCACGACCTCAAAGGCGCCGCGGTGTTTCTAGCCTCTGCCGCGTCCGCCTACGTCACCGGCCACGTGCTGGTGGTCGACGGAGGCCAAACCGCTTGGTAGTTTAGTTCCCATGAATATCCCCCTAACCCCGGTCCGCTTTCTTCGTTACGCGCAAGAGCAGTTTCCGCGCAAGACGGCCGTCGTCTGCCAGCACCTCCGCTTCACCTACGCCGAATTTGCCGATCGCGCCGCGCGCCTCGCCGGAGCCCTGCGCGCCGCCGGAGCGAAGCCCGGCGATCGCATTGCGTTCCTCAGTCTCAACTGTCATCGCCTGCTCGAAGCCTATTTCGGAGTCCTCGAAGCGCGCTGCATCCTGCTTCCGCTAAACATCCGTCTGGCCCCGCCTGAGCTAGCTTACATCCTGAATGATTCCGGAGCGTCATTCCTCTTCTTCGAGCAAGAGTTTGTTGGCCTCGTCGATTCCTTCCGCCACGACCTGCGCACCGTCCGCTCTTTTCATCAACTCGACGTTCGACCGGCCGAGTCGCAATCAAACACAGGATCGCCGCAAGAAGATTGGCTCTCCAAGCCAACCTACGAGCAGATGCTAGCCTCGGCCGTTCCCTACCGCGCCGACCTGATGGAGTTCGACGAAAACGCCGTCGCCGAAATTTTCTACACCAGCGGAACTAGCGCCAGCCCAAAGGGTGTGATGCTCACGCACCGCAATATCTACCTGCACGCCATGAGCATCGCCCTATACCACCACACCCGCTACGAAGACGTGATGTTGCACACCATCCCGCTCTTCCACGCCAACGGCTGGGGAGCGGCCCACACCATCACTTTCGTAGGCGGAACCCACGTCATGCTGCCGCGTTTTCTTCCCGAGGAAGTCTTTCGCTTGGTGCAAACCGAACGTGTCCGCGCTCTCACTCTCGTTCCCATCATGGCCGCCGCGCTCGTCAATTCGCCCGCGCGCCCCAAGTACGACCTGAGTAGCGTCGAGTGGGCGACCATCGGCGGTGCCGCATCTTCTCCAACCTTGATCCGCGAGGTCGAGCAGACATTGGGTTTCAGTTGCTATTCGGGATATGGGCTGACGGAGTGCTCGCCATCGCTCTCCAACGCCGAACTCAGACCTGATATCCAATGCACTCTCGAAGAGCGCTACAAGCTCCAGGCCATGACCGGCTATGCTTTTCCTGGATGTGAGCTGCGCGTGGTTGACGCGCAAGATAACGACGTGCCGCGCGACGGAGCATCCATGGGAGAGATCATCGCCCGCAGTGATGGTGTGATGGCCGGCTATTGGCAACAGCCCGAAGCCACGGCAGAAGCTATGCGCGGCGGTTGGTTTCACACCGGCGACATGGCCGTGATCGAACAGAACGGATATATCCGCATCGTCGATCGCAAGAAAGACATCATCGTGAGTGGTGGAGAAAACATTTCCTCGCTAGACGTCGAAAAAACGTTGCTGGCCCATCCGGCCGTTTACGAAGCCGCCGTGATTCCCGCCGCCGATCAGAAATGGGGAGAAGTCCCCCGCGCCGTAGTCGTGCTAAAGCCCGGCAGCGCAGTCAGCGGCGTAGAACTAATCGAGTTTTGCCGCGCCCGTCTCGCTCACTATAAATGTCCGCAGTCGATTGAGTTTTGCGAAAGCCTGCCCAAGACCGCGACCGGCAAAGTCCTCAAAAGAGAATTGCGCAAGAAATATCAAACGGAAATTGCCCAATGAACAACCAAATGACCAACCCAACGCACAACTTAGTGAAGATCACAAAAGACAACGACGTAGCAATCATTACGATCGACAACCCGCCCGTGAATGCCCTCGGTCCTGGCGTGCCGGAAGGCATCGGCGCGGCAATCGATGAAATCAATCGCGATTCTGCCGTGAAAGCGGCAGTCGTAATCGGCGCCGGCCGCACCTTCGTGGCCGGAGCCGACATCAAAGAATTCGGCAAGATGACCGCCGGCGGCCAGCGCCGAAGCCTGCTCCCGCTGCTCCTCCAAATCGAAGACAGCGCCAAGCCCGTGGTGATGGCGATTCACGGCCAGGCATTCGGCGGCGGCCTCGAACTCGCCATGGCCGGCCACTACCGCGTCGCATCGCCTTCCGCGCAAGTAGGTCAGCCCGAAGTAAAGCTCGGCATCATTCCTGGCGCCGGAGGAACCCAGCGCCTGCCGCGCCTTATCGGCATCGCTAAAGCAGTCGAGATGTGCGCCGAAGGCAAGCCCGTCTCCGCGCGCGACGCAGCAACCCTCGGTCTAATCGATCGCTTGATCGATGGCGACCTACTAGCCGGAGCCGTCGCCTTCGCGCGCGAAATCGCCGCGAAGGCCGCTCCCAAAACGCGCGAGCGCGCCGACAAGCAGGGAACGGTTGCCGATACCGCAGCAATCTTTTCCGCCGCTCGTGAAACTGCCCGCAAAAAGCAGCGTGGCCTGATCGCTCCGCTGGCCGCCATCGACGCCGTCGAAGCCTCCAGCAGACTTCCGTTCGACCAAGGCTGCGAGGCCGAGGCAAAGCTTTTTACCGAATGCCTTTTCTCCGATCAATCAAAGGCCCTCATCCACGTTTTCTTCGGCGAGCGCGAAGTCGCAAAGATCCCTGACATCCCCAAAGAAACTCCCGTGCTGCCCGTCCATCGCGTGGCGGTCGTTGGCTCCGGAACCATGGGCGGAGGCATTGCCATGGTGTTTGCTAACGCTGGCATTCCCGTTCTCCTCAAAGAGGTCGACGAAGCCGCGCTCGAACAGGGCCTCAACAAAATAAAAAAGAATTACGCCACATCGGTGCAGCGTGGCCGCATCACGCAAGCCTTCGCCGACGAGCGCCTCCGCTTGATCACCCCCGTCCTTAGCTACGACGCGTTCGCCGACGTAGACATGGTGGTGGAAGCGGTGTTCGAAGGTATGGCGCTAAAGAAAACGGTTTTCGCCGATCTCGATCGCGTCTGTCGAAGAGGAGCGATTCTAGCCAGCAACACCTCGACCCTCGATATCGACGAAATCGCCAGCGCCACATTGCGCCCGGAAGCCGTTATCGGCACGCACTTTTTCAGTCCGGCCAACGTGATGCGTTTGCTTGAAATTGTCCGCGGAAAAAAGTCGAGCAAAGAAGTGATTGCCACCTGTATGCAAGTCTCCAAGACACTTGGCAAGATTGGAGTGCTGGTAGGGAACTGCCGCGGCTTCGTTGGCAACCGCATGTTTGGCCCCTACCGCCGCGAAGCCCAGTTCCTCATCGAAGAAGGCTCCGACGCGCAGTCGGTCGACCATGCGCTCGTCGATTTCGGCAATGCCATGGGTCCTCTGGCAACCGGCGACCTCGCCGGTCTCGATGTCGGCTGGCGCATCCGCAAAGAATATCGTCATCTCGAAAAACCCGGAATCCGCCAACCCTTCGCCGAAGATCGCCTTTGTGAAATGGGTCGCTTCGGCCAGAAAACATTGCATGGCTGGTACCTCTATGACGAAAACCGGCGCCCAACGCCCGATCCCGAGGTTACCGCTCTGGTTCGCCAGTGGAGCGCGGAAGCAGAAATTCCGCAGCGCCAAATCACCGCCGCTGAAATTGTCGATCGCTGCATCTACGCGCTGGTCAATGAAGGCGCGCGCCTTCTCGAAGAAGGATACGCGCTGCGCGCCGTCGACATCGACATCATCTACATCAACGGCTATGGATTTCCCGGCCACCGCGGTGGTCCTATGTGGTACGCCGACACCGTAGGATTGCAAAAGGTCTACGAGCGAGTTTGTGACCTTCATCGGCAGCACGGAGAGCTCTGGGCGCCGGCTCCTTTGCTGAAACGCCTAGCGCAAACCAGTAAGACCTTCGCCGACTTCGACAAAGAATCGCAGGCCATCCGGGAGATTGCTATTCGGGCATGAGCGAAATCGTTCTGGTACGCCATGGCCAAGCATCCTTTCTTGGAGAGGACTATGACAAGCTCTGCGCAAACGGCGAAACGCAATCCGGATTGCTCGGCCAGTTTTGGTCGCGACGCGGCGTGGCCTTTGCTGCCGTCTATTCCGGCCCGCGCGCCCGACAACGCGAGACCGCTCGCATCGTTGGCGAAGCCTATCGCAGCGCCGGCATTGCGTTTCGAGAGCCAAAGGTCATGAACGAATTCGACGAATATCAAGCCGAAGCGGTGCTGCGCGAATGCCTTCCCCAACTGCTCCGCGATCATCGTGAAATTAAAGAAATGCGCCGCGCATACGAGGCTGCGACCGGCCACGCTGACCGCCGTAAGACTTTTCAAAAATTATTCGAAGCCGTGATCAGCAAGTGGGTCGCAGGAGAAATAATCGCGCCCAGCGTTGAGTCATGGAACGATTTCTGTCTGCGCGTAGAACGAGGCCTAGCGCAAGTAGTGCGCGATACTCCTCCATCAGCGACCGCAGTGGTCTTCACATCCGCCGGCCCGATCGGCGCGGCCATGCGCCGTGCCCTGCATCTCTCCGCCGAAGACGCGCTGCAAATGACCTGGATGTCGCGCAACGCTTCCTTCAGCGAATTCCTGGCATCAGGCGAACGCTTCACCCTGAGCACATTCAACGCGCATCCGCATCTCGACGGCGACGGCTTGGTGACGTATCGGTAGTCGATGACGATTAAATCAGGGATTGCAAATATGGTGGCACTCAGCGATCAAGCCGGAACGGTGAGAGCGGGCGAAGAGCTCGACATCGCCCGCCTGCAGCCGTTTCTGCAAGAACACCTCGACAACCCCGGCCCAATTTCCGTCGAGCAATTTCCCGGAGGCCATTCCAATCTCACCTACTTGCTGCGTCTCGGCGATCGCGAATTCGTCCTCCGTCGTCCACCCTTCGGCAGCAAAGTCCGCTCCGCGCATGACATGGCTCGCGAATTTCGCGTGCTCTCGAAACTGCACACCGCCTATGCGCTCGCTCCGAAGGCGCTCCTCTATTGCGATGATCCGTCGATTCTCGACGCGCCCTTCTATCTGATGGAGCCAATCCGGGGACGGATCATCCGGCGGGATCCCCCGCCCGGCGTGCCTTTTCCGGCGGAGACAGCACGCCGTCTAAGTGAGGCGTTCATCGACAATCTCGCGCGTCTGCATCGCCTGGATTACGCCGCAACCGGCCTCTCCGATCTAGGCAAGCCGCAAGGCTATCTCGAACGCCAGGTCAACGGTTGGATCGAGCGCTACCACAATTCAAAAACCCACGACCTGCCCGAAGTCGATCGCATCTCCCCGTGGCTTCTCGCGCGAATGCCCGCAACCCACGAATCGGCGCTCCTCCACAACGATTACAAATACGACAACCTCGTGCTCGATCCAATCGACGTAACAAAAATCGTTGGCGTTCTAGATTGGGAAATGTGCACCATCGGAGACCCGCTCACCGACCTCGGCACGACGCTAGCCTACTGGGCCGATCCGCAAGACCCCGAAGAGTTTCGCGAAATTCGCAGCGCGCCGACCACGCTTCCCGGCACACTCACCCGCGCGCAGCTAGTCGAGCGCTACGCGGCCGCCACCAGCCGCGATCCCGGCGACATTATTTTTTATCTCGCGTTTGCCCGCTTCAAAGTTGCCGTTATCATTCAGCAAATCTATTACCGCTACGCTCAAGGATTGACGCAGGACGAACGTTTCGCCGTGTTGCCAAAGAGAATCCACGCTCTAATGCGCGCCTCCTGGTTCGCCGCCGAAAGCGAGACGATATGAGCCGACGCTCACCTCGCGTAATAGCGGACCAGCCATTCGGCAACGCAGCCCGG
>JGI12635J15846_10000025_pt1 | contig 83430 bp, 75 predicted proteins | sample BlaSpr_A8_OM2_M2_FD_15846 | JGI IMG/M metagenome (IMG submission 15846)
GCATCCTCGCAAACGATACAGCCATCGACGCAAGCTCCTGCGCGACCGGCGTCAACGGAACACCGGCACGACGCAGCAGACACACGCGCGTACTTGGCGCGTGTTCCTTGATCGGCACGATCGCCACGTGCTCACTAAAGAACTGATGTTCCGCAAGACGCACAGGTTCGAGCGACAGATAATCGCTGTTCGCCACGCAATGCAGCGTATCGAACACGGCCTCGGTGGTCGCCGCAATACGGGGCGGTTCAAGCCCTGCATCCTCGAACAAGGTGGACAACCGGTTGGCGACATCGCCTGCATGGCGAGGCCGCGTGCTGAGCCACTCGCAGTGCTGCAGCGCCCGCAACGACCGCGCGCGACCGAGAGGATGGCCACGCCGCGCGATCACGGCGACTGGCGATTCAAACAGCGTGGTCGCATCCAGATCGTGGATATCAGCTTCATGCGATACAAGCGCCAACGCGAAATCCAGGCTGCCGTCGCGCACCCACGAAGTCAAAACCCGCGACGTTGCGCTAGTCAGATGAACGTCGATACGCGGGCAACGCTCGCGAAAACTCGCCAGCAGCGCGGGGAATAGCCGCATCATTGCCTCAGCCGCAGCGCCTAGCGAAACCTGCCCGGTCAACTCGCCGCGTAACTGACGCATCTCATCTTCGGTTCTGACGCACTCGCCGAGAATCACGTCGGCACGAATCCGCAAGCGTTCGCCGATCGAAGTCAGGCGCGCGCCGCGATGACCGCGCTCGAACAACGGACCGCCCGCGCTGGTCTCAAGCTTCCTCAACTGTTGCGTCACACCGCTTTGCGCGATCCCTAGCCGGCGCGCTGCCGCCCGGAGACTGCCCGCTTCAGCGACTGCGACGAATACGCGAAGTTGCGTCAAGGTCAGGTCCACGATAACCGCCCGGGTGATAGGTAAAAGTGATCATGATAAGTAAAACGGCCCTGTTTGGTGGCATTTTGCGCTCGTACCATGCAGGCGTGTTGCCCCCATCACTGTCTTGACCACTGAGTGAGCGCCGATGAAAACCTTCCCTTCGTTGCTGGCCGCAGCCTTGATCGCGGCCGTGACCGTCACCACGCCGGCCTTCGCAAAAGATGCAAATGTCTTGCGGCTTGGCATCGATCCGACCTATCCGCCCATGGACGTCAAGATGCCCGACGGCCACGTGACCGGTTTCGACGTCGATCTTGCCGACGAGATCTGCCGCCGTATCGCGATGCATTGCGAATGGGTCGAAATGGAATTTTCCGGCATGATCCCGGCGCTTCAGGCACGCAAGATCGACGCGATCATCTCGTCGATGGCCATCACCGAAAAGCGCATGCAGCAGATTGCGTTCTCGACCAAGCTGTTCCAGTTCAAGTCACGTTTGATCGCGAGGACCGGTGCGCCGCTGACCGTGAGTGCGGAGGGTTTGCGCGGCAAACGTATCGGCGTGCAGAGCGGCACGCAGTTCGAAACCTATGCGCAGAAAAACTGGCAACCGGGCGGCGCGGAAGTGGTCGCGTATCAAAGCCAGGAAGGCGTGTTTAACGACCTGATGGCTGGCCGGCTCGACGCTGCGCTGCTGGGGTCGGTCGAGGCGGATAACGGCTTCCTGAAGACGCCGAGAGGGCGGGGTTTCGGGTTTGTCGGCGGGCCGCTCGAGATGGGCGACCATGGTACGGGCATCGGTCTGCGCAAGGACGATGTTGCGCTCAAGGCGAACATCGATCGTGCGATAACCAGCATGCGTGCCGACGGCACCTACCAAAAAATCTCCCGCAAGTATTTCGACTTCGACGTCTACGGCAACTAACAACGGCAACCAACAAGATTTTCAGGAGCATTCGATGCAAACCCAAAGCACGCCGCTGGTTTCTACATCCATCGGCACGCGCCGCGAGTTCGTCAGCTTTCACTTCGGCACGCCGGGTGCGGGCGAGAAGATCTACGTGCAGGCCTCGCTGCATGCAGACGAAATTCCAGCGATGCTGACCGCCTGGCGTCTGAAGCAACGGCTGATCGAACTGGAGAACGCGGGGCGCATTCGTGGCGAGGTGATCCTGGTGCCGGTTGCGAATCCGATCGGGCTTTCGCAACACGTGCTTGGACAGTTCCTTGGGCGCTTCGAGTTGAATAGCGGTCACAACTTCAATCGCAGCTTTCCGCTGCCGGCTGCGGCGACCTTGATCGAGCGGATAGGTAGCCAGTGGACGCAGGATGCTGACAGCAACACGCGTTTATTGCGCCGGGCCGTATGCGAGATGCTCGCTGAGGTAAAGCCCAAGAACGAATTTGAGTCATTGCGCCGCGAGATGCTGATCATGGCAGCCGATGCCGACGTCATCCTCGACCTGCATTGTTCGCTTGAAGCCACCATGCATTTGTACACGAGTCCTGCGAGCTGGCCCGCGGTCGAGCCGCTCGCGCGTTATCTCGGCGCGAGTGGCGTATTGCTTGCCGCGGACTCGGGTGGCCAGTCATTCGATGAAGTTCATACGCAACTTTGGAACGAGGTTCGCGCGCTTCTCGGCGAGGGCACGCCGCTCGCCGCGCCTAATGTTGCGCTGACGGTCGAGCATCGTGGCCAGCGCGATGTGTCGTATGAATTTGCGCAGCAGGACGCAGAGGCGATTGTCGATTACCTCGTGTATCGCGGCGTGATTGAAGGCGAGGCGCGCGAACTGCCGCCGCTCAATCATCCTGCGACGCCGCTGGCCGGCAGCGAGCAGTTCGTTGCACCCGCAAGCGGCGTGGTGGTGTATCGCGCGCAGGTCGGGGCGCATCTGAAAGCGGGGGACCCTGTCTTCGATATCGTCGATCCGATCACGGATGAAGTGACCACGCTCACGACGAAAAACGATGGCGTCTTCTATATGCGTCGCGCGATCCGCTTTGTGATCGCGGGCGCGCCAATGGGCCGCGTAACGGGCGCGATCCCGTTCAGAACCGGAGTGTTGATCGGGGCCTGAAGCGCTTCACTTATCCTAGCCAGCGCGCCCGCGTGCCGATCCTCGGGAAGCAGAGATCCCGGCTCCGGCTTCAGCGGGCATACGCATGAACATCGGATAAGAAGTAATAACAACGAGTGCGATAACAATGAAGGCGGAGGCCAGTTGCCACCGTTCGGCATGCGCTCCCGGCGCCACGATCATGGTGACTTGAATCGTCCCCGCCGCAACCGTCACGCCGACCGCTTTCATCAATTGCTGAGCGGTGCCCTGGAATGAGGTAGCGGCAGCAAGCTTTGCCTTGGGCACATCCGCGAAAGCGAGCGCGCCCATCGTGGCGAAGCTAAGCGAGCGCGATAATCCGCCAATGAGCAGCAACAAGAAAATACCGCTGGCAGGCCAATCCTGCGACATGAACGAGCACACCACGAGTACGGCCGCAAACGAAACGCTTCCTGCGCACAAGACGGTTCGAACAGAAAATCGCCTTAGCGCAAGCGATGTCATGGGCCGCATGCAAAACGACCCCAGGGCGCTAGCAAAAGTAACGAGCCCGCTAGCGGAAGCGCTATAGCCAAAGCCGGCTTGCAACGTCAGCGGCACGAGAAATGGTAGTGCGCCTGCACCGGCACGAAACAGACTCCCCGCGATAGTCGCGGCATGAAAGGTCGGAATAGCGAGCAGGGAAAAATCGACGGCCGGATCGTCGACGCGGCGGCAATGCCTGACAGCCATCCAGAACATCAGCACGCCCGCGGCGACGCATGCGGGCGACGCAAACGGCGGCAGCACCCCGCGTCCAGCGCATTCGATCCCGATCATGAACAGCGTCAGCGACCCGCCGATCAACATCATGCCGCGCACATCGGGCGGCGCATGATGTTCGGGGGGCGAGGCCGGCAGCAAGCGCCAGGTCAGCAGCAAACCCACTATACCCACGGGCACATTGACCCAGAAGATGCTGCGCCACGAGAGGGTATCAGTGAGAAAACCGCCTAATGGCGGACCCATTAAAGGGCCGATGAGAGCCGGCATCGTGAGCCATGTCGTCGCCTGCAACAGCTCCTCGCGCTTGACGCCACGAAACAGGATCAGACGTCCGACCGGCACCATCATTGCCCCGCCGAGTCCCTGCACGATGCGCGCAGCAATGAGCTGCGGAAGATTCGCGGCTGCTGCGCACGCCAGCGAGGCAAGCGTGAACGTTGCGATGGCCCACATGAAGACACGCTTGGCGCCGAAACGGTCGGCAACCCAGCCGCTAGCGGGAATGAACACCGTCAGCGCGACAAGGTAAGCCGTGATGGCGCTACTAAGGTGCACCGGGTCGACACCAAGATCGCGCGCCATGGCGGGGAGCGCCGTCGCGACGATCGTACCGTCCATGTTTTGCATAAAAAGCGCGCTTGCTACGACGGCGGCGGTGATGCGGAAATTGGCAGATTTCACGAGGCGGCGAGCGTATTCCGGTAAAGCCGACGACGCGTGTACAAGCAAGGCGTCGTGGGTTCGATCGATTGCGTGGCACCAGAGTCTACTTGAAGCGAGGGTGGCGACGCGAGAGCGTTGCAATGGGCAATTGATTCGGGGCCTTAACGCAGAGCGTCGCGGATAGGGCGGGATCAGGGTAATTACTATGAATAACACCGTGTCGCGGACTACACGAATAGGACTAGGATGGCGTATGAAACTCAATTTCCCGAACCCCAGCCGTTCTTACGACGACTCCAGGCACTGCGTGTGCTTCTGGGGGTATGACGGTTCGCGCGAGATCGCTTTTCAGATAGGCGACGCGGCGCTATCGAGTTTCAATCCGCAAATGGGCTCGGGCGAATCCGCCGTGCTCGCCGCCTTCGATCTTTACCGCGAACGCATTCTGCTTAAGGCAGAGGACCTGTACGTACGCGGTTCACAAAACATCTTCAAGATATCCTGAGCGAGCGTAGTGCGGCGGGCTAATGTCTGCCCGCGTTCGCTCTGCAGATCCCTTTAGCCGCGTATAAAATCGCGGCATGTCCAAACCGATTTCTTCGCCACCGCAAAGCGAGCCGCAGCCGGGGTCAGAGCGCGTGCTGCCTTTGCATACGCCTGGTACAGCGTCATTATTGCTGGCCGCGTGTATTGCGACGATTGCGTGGCTGTCACTCGCCGCGCAAACCGATATCACCGTGCACCGAATGTTGGCTCGCGGCTTCAGCGTCTTCGATGGCATCGAACGCCTTAGCAGCTATCTGACGAACCTGACCGTGTTTGCTGTAGCGCTCTCTTTTTCGTGTGTCGCCGCGCTTGGCCGCTCACCGCTAGGGCGCTTTTTTCGCAAACCGCCGGTGGTGACGGCGGTGGTTGTGTACATCGTGTTCGTCGGACTTGCTTATAACCTGTTGCTGCGCCATATATGGACGTCGTCGGGTTATCGGGCGGTACTTAACGAATGCCTGCATACCGTCCTTCCGGTGTTGTCGGTGATCTACTGGGTGCTGTTCGTGCCGCGCTTTCATCTGACCTTGCGGCAATGTCTGCTGTGGCTCGTCTATCCGCTAAGTTACTTGTGCGTCACGCTTTGGCGCGGCAGCACGTCGGACTTTTACCCCTATCCCTTCATCAATGTCGGCGAGCTTGGTTATCCGCATGTGCTGCTCAACGCGAGCTTGCTCGTGCTGGCATTTATTACGCTGATGGGTGTGTTCATCGCCTTGAATCACCGGCGTCCGCACTAGGTGGTAGTCGGGCTGCCACCGGTGGCATACGCAAGCGGGCTGTTACTTTGGGGCGTAGTGCATGTCGCCGTTCCCGAACGACCAGTCTTCGCGATTCACCTCGACCAGGCTGATCCAGACATCTTCCTTTCGTACGCCAGTCCTGGCGTGTATGCCGTCCGCTACCGCGCGGTAAAACGCCTTCTTCATCTCGATCGTCCGGCCGGTGTTCCAGGTGACCTGAATGAATACGATCCCGGGCGTGTAGGTCACGCCTAGATATCCCTCTTCCGGATAGATCAATTCGTCCGGTGCATGACGGGTGATGATCTGAAACTTGTCGTTCTTAGGTACGTTGACGACATCGATCATTGCTTCGTACACGACGTCGCTGATCGCCTTAACGATTTCCGGCGATGTTGTCTGGGAGAGATTGATTCGAACGAGTGGCATGGCTTGACCTTAGGCTTAAGTGGGGAATGGAGAAGCGCTGGCTACGACCTACGCGACGTGCTGGAAGACAGTGCAGTCGCACAGTTCTCCATCGAAGAGTAGATCAGGTGGAAAATTCCTGCCTCGCAAGCTCTCCATTCAAGAATCCGAGATGCCTTCGCATTTCACTTTCGATACGCGGCTGCAGCGGCGCAGCGCCTTCGCGTCGACATATTTACGGTTTAACGAAGCGCAGCGTCATGCGGTCTGACTCGCCGATGGCAGCGAAGCGCGCGCGATCCGTATCGCCGCCCCGGTAGGTCGGTGGCAAGGACCACACACCATGCGGATAATCCTTCGTATCGCGGGGATTGTCGTTGATCTCGCTGCGCGCGGCGAGCTTGAATCCCGCTGCCTGCGCGTGCTGGATGACATACGCTTCAGTCAGATAGCCGGTGTCGATCATCTGCTGAACCGACGTACCCGGCACTGCACGATGCTCTTCCACGCCGAGCACGCCACCGGGTTTCAGCACCGAATAAAACGCACGCAGGTTGGCGTCGACCTGACCGTCTTCTATCCAGTTGTGAATATTACGGAACGTCAGCACACGATCGACCTGCAACCCCGAAGGCAAGCCGCTGAATTGCCCCGCTTGCAAGGTGCCGACAACAACCGTGCCGTAAATATCGGGCTTGGCAGCGAGCTTGCGTTCGAACGCGGCATTGCCCTTCGCTTCGCCCTCAGGCAACGCCCCCTGCGGTGGCAGGTACTGCGCTTCGTAAAGCGTGCCACGTCCCCTCAGATACGGCGCGAGGATGTCCGTGTACCAACCACCGCCCGGCGCGATTTCCAGCACGCTTTGGGTTGGAGCCACGCCGAAGAATTCCAGTGTTTCTTTCGGGTGCCGGTAGACATCGCGTGCCTGCGCTTTCTCCCCTCGATACGGCGCCGCGATGGCGGTATCGAGCGACGTTGACGCGGTAGGCGTCGCGCAGGACGCGAGAAGCAAGGCTGCGGGCAGCGCCAGGAAAGCACGCCGCATGAGTCGGGGAGTAAGGAGCGGTTTCATGCGGGCCATTATCGGGCAAAGCGCGCCGCTTGTCAGAGCGCGTCTGTTTTACCCCGTGCTTTAAAGCCCCGCACGCATAACCGGTTTAAAAATGGACCGCGTATTCAAGCATCAAAGCAGCGTCCTGACATGCCATAACTCGGGAAACAGCACTACGTCCAGCATCTTTCGCAAATAAAGCGCACCGCTGGTTCCCCCCGTGCCTTGCTTGAAGCCGATGATCCGCTCGACCGTCGTGACGTGGCGAAAGCGCCATTGCCGGAACGAGTCTTCAAGATCGACGAGTTCTTCCGCCATCTCGTAGAGTTCCCAATGCTGCGTCGGCTCCTGATACACCTTGAGCCAAGCCGCTTCCACGCTGGCGTCGTGCGTGGTCGGCTGAGTCCAGTCGCGCTCCAGCCGTTCCGGCGCGATTGGGAAACCTCGGCGCGCAAGGAGGCGGATGACTTCATCGTAGAACGAGGGCGCTTCAAGTGTCGCTTTCACCTCGGCGAGCACGTCCGGCCGATGCGCATGCGGCTTCAGCATCTCCACATTCTTGTTGCCAAGCAGGAACTCGATTTGCCGGTACTGATGCGACTGGAATCCCGACGACGCCCCGAGATAAGGCCGCATCGCGGTGTATTCGGAAGGCGTCATGGTCGCGAGAACGCTCCATGCCTGCACGAGTTGGTCGAGTATTCGCGAGACGCGCGCGAGCATCTTGAACGCGGGCGGCAGGTCATCGCGACGCACGGCAGCAAGCGCCGCATGCAACTCGTAAAGCGCGAGCTTCATCCATAACTCGCTCGTCTGGTGCTGCACGATGAACAACATTTCGTTGTGATCGGGCGAGAGCGGATGCTGTGCCGAGAGGAGCGTGTCGAGCGAGAGGTAGTCGCCATAGCTCATCGAATGGGAGAAGTCGAGCTGCGCGTCATGCCAGCCTTCCGGCTTCGACGCAGCATCGCCTGCCGACCCATAACCCATGGGACAGCCGCCCGTGCCTTCGTTTTCATGTGATTGTGTCATCGCGCGTTCTCCACGTGTGTCAGGTAACGGCGCCACGTTCGGCGAACTCAGGCGCACGCCACGCTTCGGTCGCAAGCACGTCGCGCAGTGTTTCAACGGCGTCCCACACATCCACATAGCGCGTATAAAGCGGCGTGAAGCCGAAGCGCAGGATGCGCGGCTCGCGGTAGTCACCAATCACGTTGCGCGCGATCAGCGCCTGCATGACCTCATAACCGTGCGGATGTTCAAAGCTAGCCTGCGATCCGCGTTCCGCATGTGCCCGTGGCGTGGCGAGCTGCAACGGAAATTCGCTGCAGCGCGTCTCGACCAGTTCGATGAACAAGTCGCTCAGCGCCAGCGACTTGCGGCGCAGCGTTGCCATATCGGTTTGCCCGAACACGTCGAGGCCGCATTCGACCAGCGACATCGAAACGATGGGTTGCGTGCCGCATAAGAACCTGCCGATACCGTCGTCGGGCCGGTACTCGGGGCTCATTTCAAACGGCTTTTTATGCCCCCACCAGCCGGAAAGCGGTTGCGAGAAAACATTCTGCAGCCGCTTCGGCACCCAGATGAACGCGGGGGAACCCGGTCCGCCATTCAGGTACTTGTAGGTGCAGCCGACGGCGTAGTCCGCGCCGGTACCGTTGAGATCGACCGGAACCGCGCCCGCTGAATGCGCAAGATCCCACACGGCGAGCGCGCCCGCCTGATGGATGATGCGGGTCAACGCGGCCATGTCGTGCATCGCGCCCGTGCGGTAGTTGACGTGCGTGATCATGGCGACAGCCGTGTTCTCGTCGATAGCGCCGGCGAGTTCGGATGCATGATCGACGAGACGCAGTTCATAACCGCGATCCAGTTGTTCGATCAAGCCTTGCGCGATGTAGAGATCGGTCGGGAAATTCGAGCGCTCGGAAACAATGACACGGCGCTTCGGATCGCGCTCGTTGGCTACCCGCAGCGCCGCCGACAGGATCTTGAAGAGGTTGCTTGAAATGGTGTCGGTGACGACCACTTCGTCCTCCGCAGCGCCGATCAGCGGCGCCAGCTTGTTGCCTAGGCGCTTAGGCAATGCGAACCATCCCGCGGTATTCCACGAGCGGATCAGACCGTCGCTCCATTCGCCGCCAATCACCGCCGCGGCGCGCGAAGCCGCTGCCTTGGGCGGCACACCAAGCGAGTTGCCGTCCAGATAGATCGTGTCGCGGCCGAGCGCGAACTCGCCGCGCAAACTGGCTAGCGGATCGTCGCGGTCAAGTGCCGCGGCATCGTCTCGATGGTTCATAAAAGCGTATCCCGGTAAGTCGTCGTGGCCGTTCTGGACGGAAATTCGCCTCTCGCCACCCGTCTGGCGGAGCGCGTGCACATGCTTGAAAGCTTAGCCGAGAACGCTCTTTAATTGATTGCGAAACAAACGCAACGCTTGAGGTCCAGTGCAATATTCTTCGATGAAAACCGGGCTTAAGCGCGATAAATTGATTGCGATCCGTTATGGGCGGCATTCGGGTGCGCTTACCAAGCCGCGCGTCAGGTCCGCTAAGCTGGCGCTGCTCGCCTGCAGCAGCGTTACTCGTTACCATGCAACCAACCTTCAGCTCGTTACCTGGACAACCGCACATGACCCAACACGTTCTTGCCTCGACCTTGACCGACTGCGTCGACAATCACTTCGACCAGGAGGTCCAGTTCCTTTCCGCGCTTGTGCAAAAGCCATCGGACAATCCGCCGGGTGATTGCGCGGGCCACGCCGAGATGGCGGCGCAATGGCTGGAGCGGATCGGCTTCACGGTTGAACGCCATGCGGTGCCGGCCGACGATGTCACCCGCGCCGGCATGGTCAGCGCGACCAACCTGGTAGTTCGCCATCGCTTTGGCACGGGGCCGGTTATCGCGCTGAACGCGCACGGCGACGTGGTGCCGCCGGGCGACGGCTGGAGCGCCGATCCATACGGCGCCGAGATCCGCGATGGTTTCATGATCGGGCGTGGTGCGGCGGTATCGAAGTCGGATTTCGCAACCTATGCGTTCGCGTTGAAGGCGTTGATCGACAGTGGCGCAACGCTGTCAGGCACGGTGGAACTGCACCTGACCTACGACGAAGAAACGGGTGGCCTGATCGGGCCGGGGTGGTTGTTGAAGCAGGGCATCGTGAAGCCTGATTACGCTATATGCGCGGGCTTTTCTTATTCGATTACGACCGCGCACAATGGCGCGATCCACCTGGAAGTCACGGTGCGGGGCAAGTCGGCACACGCGGCACGGCCCGATACCGGGCATGACGCGCTCGAAGCCGCTACGGCGGTGCTGAATGCGCTGTACGCGCATCGCGCGGCATTGCGCGAAATCCATTCGGAGACGCCGGGTATCGATCACCCGACACTGGTGGTTGGTCTGATCAAAGGCGGGATCAACACGAATGTGGTGCCTGACAAGGTGAGCTTGCGGCTCGACCGGAGGGTGGTGCCGGAAGAGAATCCGCAAGACGCGGTGCACCAATTGAAGGCGCTGATCACGGCAGCCGTGGATGGGATGCCGGGCATTAGCGTGGAGATAGAAGAGGTTCTGGTTACATCGCCATTGCGTTCGCTTGAGGGCGCCGAGCGCTTGTCGCAAGCGTTGCAGCGCGCGGCTTTGATCACGCTGCAGCGTGACATTCCTACCGAGGGTGTGCCTCTTTACACCGATGCCCGTTTGTATTGCGAGGCGGGCGTACCGACGGTGATTTACGGCGCGGGTCCGAGGACGCTGCTTGAGGCCAATGGTCATCGGGCGGATGAGCGGGTCGCGCTCGAGGACCTGAGAGTAGCGACGAAAACGGTTGCTATTGCTCTTGCCGATTTGCTCGGACGACCCTAAGCGTTTCCTGGCTTCGTTTCTTTGTGCGCCAGCAAAGAAACGAAGCGCTGTCGGTGGCAAGACTAACGAAAATATATCCAGCTTAAGCCGGCCGTTGCGCCCGGCGATCAACAGCCACAACCACCCGCCAGCCTCTGGCAATCAGCACATCTTCAAAAACTCGAAGATAATCGCGCATGTCGCTATTCTGAGCCTCGCCGCGGCGCCCGGCCGCCACGAGGCGCGACAGATCGAACCTCAATTTCGAGTCCAACCACAATGAAAACATCCGAAGAGACAAAGCATTCCTGGCTTTGGCTGGTCCTGCTCATTCCATACGTCGCGCTGCTCTGGCTACCTTTCTATAACGATGTCCGCCCCTCTTTACTAGGCTTCCCATTCTTCTACTGGTATCAGTTCCTATGGGTGCCGCTGACCTCGCTCATCATTTACATCGTGTATAGAGGTGTCAAATGAGCGACCTTGTTCCGATCGATCCGGTAGCCATGACCGTCTTCATCGCATTCTTCGTGCTGGTGACGGTAGTGGGATTTTTCGCAGCGCGCTGGAAACGCGGCGACCTGACACAACTTCATGAGTGGGGTCTGGGTGGGCGCCAGTTCGGCACCGTGATTTCGTGGTTTCTGGTAGGCGGCGATTTCTACACCGCCTATACCGTGATCGCCGTACCCGCACTGGTGTATTCAGTGGGCGCATACGGCTTCTTTGCGCTGCCTTACACCATCATCGTGTATCCGTTTGTCTTTGCCGTCATGCCCAAGCTATGGAAGGTCGCTCAAGCGAAAAACCATATTACGGCGGCCGACTATGTGCATGGCGAGTACGGCGGCAAGTGGTTCCCGGCGGCCGTGGCGCTGACCGGTATTGTCGCGACCATGCCGTATATTGCGTTGCAACTGGTGGGCATGCAGGTAGTGATCAAGGGCCTGGGCGTGAGTGGCGAGATGCCGCTGATCGTCGCGTTCGTGATCCTTGCGCTCTATACGTACACCAGCGGCTTGCGCGCGCCGGCCATGATCGCGTTCGTGAAGGACATCATGATCTATATCGTGGTGATCGCGGCGGTGTGGCTGATTCCATCGAAACTCGGCGGCTACGCGCACGTTTTCGATGCCGCCGACGCGTTCTTCAAAGCCAAGGGCGGCGCGACCGGCATCATTCTCAAGCCGACGCAATTCACGGCCTACGCTTCGCTCGCGCTAGGTTCGGCCCTTGCCGCGTTCATGTATCCGCACACCATGACAGCGGTCTTGTCGTCGTCGTCGGCTGCGACCGTGCGCAAGAACGCCATCTTCCTGCCGGCATACACGCTGCTGCTGGGCTTGATCGCGTTGCTCGGCTACATGGCAATCGCCTCGGGCATCAAGGTGCATTCCGCATCCGACGTCGTGCCCGCGTTGTTCGGCAAGCTGTTCCCGTCGTGGTTTGTCGGCTTTGCGGCCGCGGCCATTGCGATCAGCGCGCTTGTGCCGGCCGCGATCATGTCGATCGGTGCAGCGAATCTGTTCACGCGCAACCTGTGGCCGCTGATGGCGCGTGACATCACGCCCGAGAAGGAAGCCAAGACTGCGAAGCTGGTGTCGCTCATTGTGAAGTTCGGTGCGCTGCTGTTCATCGTGTTTCTGCCGACGCAATACGCGATCGATCTGCAGTTGCTCGGCGGCGTGTGGATCCTGCAGATCTTCCCGGCCATCGTGTTCTCGCTGTACACCCGGCGTCTGAATACGCCGGGCCTGTTCCTCGGCTGGCTCGTTGGGATCGTGCTCGGGAGCGGTATGGCGATCGCGCAGGGATTGAAGCCGGTGTTCGCGCTGCATGTGGGTGGAGCAACGTATCCGCTGTACATCGGACTGATTGCGCTAGTGGTGAATATCGTGGTGGCGTTTGTCGTGTCGACGGTTACGCCGCGTCGCGTACAGGTTCATCAGGCGACGTAAGAAGATTAGCGCGCGTCATCGCCTTGGGCCATGTGCAAGACTTTTTTACGCATGAATCAAGCCAGTTTTTGCGGCGCTGACGCGCGCGGCCCTGAGCTTTCCATGACCTTTCGATGACATCTTTGTCATCAATCTTCCACACGTCGCCGGGCGCGCTAACATAAGGCAAGGGGACGACGCCTGGGCTCTCTGTCACCGGTTTTCTGCCGGAAACCAGGCAGCACGCGTCGTCCTGAAACCCGGAGGCCTGCCATGATTTCCCAGAAGCAAAATCCCGCAACGTTCCTGCGCTCGCGCGGCGTCGCGCTGTTGACTGCCATCGGCCTAGGCGCCGGCATCCTGTTCGTGTCAATGCATCCGGCGCATTCTTCCGAGGCCGCGGTCGTCCTGGCGCCGCCAGCGCTCGACGAGCCCGTGAACGGAGCACACGAGGAAACCGCTGTGCTGGCCGGTGGCTGTTTTTGGGGCGTGCAAGGGGTCTTCCAGCATGTGAACGGCGTGACAAAGGTGGTGTCGGGTTATGCCGGTGGTCAGGCCCAGACCGCGCAATACGAAACCGTGAGCGGCGGCCAGACCGGTCATGCAGAGTCTGTGCAGATCACTTACGACCCGACGAAGATCACCTATGGCAAGTTGCTGCAGATCTATTTCTCGGTCGCGCACGATCCGACGGAGTTGAACCGGCAAGGTCCGGACAGCGGCACGCAATATCGTTCGGCAATCTTTCCCGCCAACGACATGCAGAAGCGCATTGCGCAAAGTTATATCGCGCAGCTCGATAAGGCACACGTTTTCCCTGCGCCGATCGTGACGAGGACGGACCCGCTCAAGGGCTTTTATCCCGCGGAGTCATATCATCAGAACTATTTGACGCTGCATCCGGATGCACCGTATATCGCGATCAACGACCTGCCGAAGGTCGAGAACCTGAAGCATCTCTTTCCGACGGTCTATCGTGACAAACCGGTGCTGCTGAACGTGGCATCGCAACAATAAAAAAGCGGCGGTGGACCTAAAAATCCACCGCCGCTTTCACCAGGACCTGCGACTTACTGCGATGCTTGCGTCGTCTTCCGCAGCTTCGCGACATCACCCGCCGCGACCGCGGGCGCACCGTTGTTCCATCCAGCGCGAATAAACGTCAGCACGTCGGCAATCTGCTGGTCGTTGAGCACCGGCGCATAGTGCGGCATCGGATACGCGGCGGGAATGCCTTGTATCACGAGGTCGTGCGTGCCGTTCAGCGTGACGTTGATCAGCGACGAGGCGTCCTTCTCCAGCACGTTCGGATTTCCCGCTAAAGGCGCGAGCAGCGGGGCGAAGGCTCGGCCATCCACGCCGTGGCAATGCATGCAATACGCGGTATAAACCTTCGCGCCTGCGTCATTAGCCGGATGCTGGAGCAGTGCCGTGGTGGCCTTTGGATCGTATGCATACGCCGGCGCATTCGTGCCGCCGGCCGGCGGCAACGACTTCAAATACACCGACATGGCTGCCAGATCCTGATCGTTCATGCCCTGCGTGCTGTGGTTGATCACGTCCGTCATCGACCCGAATGCCGTTGCATGCGCATTCGCTCCGGTCTTGAGGAACGTGCTCAGGTCAGCATCCGACCAGCGCCCGAGTCCGACGTTCTGCTCGCTCGTGAGGTTCGAGGCGAACCAGCCGTCGAGCACGCCGCCTGTGAGCCACGCGCTGCCGCTTTCATCGAGCGCCTTCTCCTGGAACGCAATGCCGCGAGGCGTATGGCATGAACTGCAGTGGCCCAGGCCCTGGATCAGATACGCACCGCGATTCCACGCGACGTCCTTGCCGTCTTTGTCGCGATAAACGCCTTTATCGAGGAACACCATGTTCCAGAATATAAGCGGCCAGCGCATGTTCAGCGGGAACGGAATATCCGACGGCCGGTTCGCCTGGTTCACGGGCGCAACGCCCTTCATGAAGTACGCATAGAGCGCCTTCACGTCGTCGTCCTGGACCTTGGCATAGGACGGGTAGGGCATCGCCGGATAGAGGTTGTGACCATCCTTCGCCACGCCCTGACGCAAGGCCTTCTCGAAGTCCTCCTCGCTCCATTTGCCGATACCCGTATCCGGGTCGGGCGTGATGTTGGTCGTGTAGATCTTGCCCATGGGGGTGGTCATCGGCAGGCCGCCTGCGAATGGTTTGCCTTTGGGCGCGGAGTGACAGGCCACGCAATCGCCCGCTTTCGCGAGATACGCGCCACGGGCGACCAGTGGATCGTCGTTCGCGGCGGCATGAGCCAGCATGGGCAAACTGAGCGTCAGCGCAAGGGAGGCTACAAGGTGCTTGATCATTGTGTGTTCCCTCACGCGCTTTGCAGTTGACGACCGACGGGCAACTGCCGCAAGCGCTTGCCGGTGGCCGCAAAAATCGCGTTGGTCAGCGCGGGCGCAAGAGCAGCCGTTCCCGGTTCGCCGATACCGCCGGGCGCCTCGCTGCTCTTCACAATGTGTACTTCAATAGGCGGTGCCTGGTCGATCCGCAGCATCCGGTAATCCGTGAAATTGGATTGCTCGACGCGGCCGTCCTTGATCGTGATCTCGCTGTAGAGCGCTGCCGTGATGCCGAAGATAATGCCGCCCTGAATCTGCGCTTCGATGGTGTTTGGATTCACGACCATGCCGCAATCCACCGCGCAGACCACGCGGTTCACGGCCACTTCGCCGTCACCGTTCACCGTCACGTCCACCACCATGCCGAAGAAGCTGCCGAACGCGTGCATGACCGATACCCCGCGTCCCTGACCCTTAGGCGGCGTGTTGCCCCAACCAGCTTCGCGGGCGGCCACGTCGAGCACGATCTGCGCGCGCGGTGTCTTGCCGAGCAGGTCGTGGCGATACTTCACCGGATCGACCTTGGCTTGCACCGCCAGTTCGTCCATGAAACTCTCGACCACGAAGGTGCCGCGCGTCGGACCGACGCCGCGCCAGAACGCGGTGGGCACGTCCATGGGCTCCTGGCGCACGTAGTCGATAAACTGGTTCGGGAGATCGTAGGGCAGGTCGGCGGCAACTTCCACTGCGTCCGGATCGAGGCCGTTCTTGAACGCGGGCGGTGCGAAGCGCGCCAACACGGACGACCCCACAATGCGGTGCTGCCACGCGACCGGGCGGCCGTTGGCATCGAGGCCGGCGGAGATGACGTCGTAGTAGTACGGGCGATACATGTCGTGCTGGACGTCCTCCTCGCGCGTCCACGTGACCTTCACGGGTGTGCCGACCTGCTTGCCGACCTTCAGCGCCTGGCCGATGAAATCCGTCTCCAGCCGGCGCCCGAAGCCGCCGCCGAGCAAGTGGTTGTGCACGGTGATCTTGTCGGCGGGCAGGCCGGTGATCTTCACGGCAGTGTCGACTGCACGTGTGGGCACTTGCGTGCCGACCCAGATATCGCAGCCATCGGCCCGCACGGACACCGTGCAGTTCACCGGCTCCATGGTGGCGTGCGCGAGGAAGGGCTGCTGGTACACGGCGTCAACGCGCGTCTTGGCGTCGTTGAAGCCCTTCTTGACGTCGCCGTCCTTGCGCGCCACCGCACCGTCGCGCTTCGATGCATCGGCGAGTTGCTGGACCACCTTGGCCGTGGAAAAGTCCGCGCCGCGGCCTTCGTTCCATTTGATATCCAGTGCAGCCGCGCCGCGTTTGGCAGCCCACGTATGGTCGCCGATCACGGCTACGCCGTTGTCGATGCGGATCACCTGACGCACGCCGGGAATCTTCTTCGCGTTGGTATCGTCGACGGAGGCGAGCGTGCCGCCGAACACCGGGCTATTCACGATAGCCGCGTACACCATGCCGGGAACGCGGACATCGAGGCCGAACATTGCCGTGCCGTCCACTTTTTCGGGCGAGTCGAGACGCTTGGCAGCCGTGCCGATCAGCTTGAAGTCCTTCGGGTCTTTAAGCGTCACGTTCTGCGGCGCGGGCAGTTTCGCGGCGGCATCCACGAGTTGTCCGTAGCCTACGCGCCGGTTGCTCGCGGCATGCACGACTTCGCCGCGCTCCGCATGACACGACGCCGGATCGACCTGCCACTGCTGCGCCGCCGCAGAAATAAGCAGTACCCGTGCGGTTGCACCGGCCTTTCGCATGGGTTCCCATGCATAACGGATCGATGTCGATCCACCGGTCAACTGGCCGCCGAGCAGCGGGTCCATGAAGAGCTTTTCGTTCGGTGGCGCGTGATCGATCACGACGCTGTCCAGCGGCACTTCCAGTTCTTCCGCGATCAGCATCGGGATGGACGTATAGACTCCCTGGCCCATTTCGACCTTGGGGATCACCAGCGTCACTTTGCCCGTTGCATCGATCTGTACAAACGCGTTCGGCTCGAACACGCCGCTTTGCGGCGCTTCGTTGGCGTCGCCACCGATCACCGACTTACCCTTCGGCGCTTCGCCCTGGCTCGCTGCCGGCAGGCTGAAACCGAGCATCAGGCCGCCGCCTACTGCAGCGCCGACCGATACCCCCAGCTTTAAAAACGTTCGCCGGTTCAGGCCTTCGGGCACGCGGCGATTCTGGGCTTCCAGTAGTCCTTGCGACATGTCACGCCCCCTTGGCGGCGTGTTTGACCGCCGCACGGATACGGTTGTACGTGCCGCAGCGGCAGATGTTGCCGGCCATGGCGGCGTCGATATCGGCATCCGAGGGATTGGGGTTCGAGGCGATCAGCGAAGCCGCCGACATCACCTGACCGGACTGACAGTAACCGCACTGCACAACATCGAGCGCGAGCCATGCGTCCTGCACTTTCTTGCCTGCGGGCGTAGTGCTGACGGCTTCGATGGTCGTCACCTTGCGCTCGCCCACTGCCGCAACCGGCAGCACGCAGGAGCGCACCGCCTGGCCGTCGAGATGAACCGTGCACGCGCCGCATTGCGCGATACCGCAGCCGAATTTGGTGCCCGTGAGACCGACCAGATCGCGCAGCACCCAGAGCAGCGGCATGTCGGGAGGGGCGTCGACGGTGTGAGATTCGCCGTTTATGGAAAGCGTCGTCATCTGCAACTCCAGTTGTCGTGGGGATTTTTATGGGCTTCTTAACTGCAAATCCTTATACAAGATTACGGTGATTCTTGCTGGACTCCCCTCAGACGCCATGGCAACGGTCCGGCCGATTTTCAGCCTTTCACCGTGTCAGGAAAAAGTCGTGGAATAAACCGTTATCTGAAAGGGTTAGCGCTGGCATTGATGCCCTTCACGCCAGTTCTTCGAGGTGAATCACCATGCCTTCCAATTTCATTACAGCTCTGCGCGCTCGTTGTATGGCGGCTGCGGCGATATCCGTCGTCGCCGTTGCACTCAGTTCCGTCGGTTCCCCGGTTCATGCAGCAGATGCCACGAGCGGAGGCCCGGAAGCGCCGTTCCTCACCGAAAACGACCAGGCGATGACGCGCATGATGGACGGCATGTCTATCAAGCCGAGCGGCGACGTGGACCGCGATTTCGTCGCCATGATGATTCCGCATCATCAAGGCGCAATCGATATGGCGCAGGCCGAACTGCGTTATGGGCACAACGAGCAACTACGCCGGATAGCGCAGGAAATCATTGTTGAACAGCAGCAGGAAATCATTGCCATGCGCCTCGCGCTCGGTCAGCCGTTGCCGCCCTCGGCACCGGCTCCGGACCAGGGGCAGGCACCGTCAAAAGCAGCGCCTTCCCAACCCATGTCCAACACGACAACCCCCATGCCGATGCGCATGGATCAGGAGACGAAATGAAACGAGCCACTCTATTTTCCAGCGCACTGACCGTCTTCGCGACGGCGGCACTAAGCGCCATCTCGCAGGTCGCCTGGGCAGGACAGGCACCGGGCCTTGCGTCTGCGCCGGACGTTGCGATCAGCCACCATGACCGCGTTTACGCGGCCGAACAGTTCTCGAACACCGTCTCCGTGACGGACCCCGCCGATAACAAACTCGTGGGCGTGATCCGCCTCGGCGATCCGTCGCCGGGCAATTTCAGCCCGTTGTACAAGGGGCAGGTGCTCGTGCACGGGATGGGCTTCTCGCCTGACCATCGCACGATCGCTGTGGTCTCGATCGGCTCCAATTCGGTTTCGTTTATCGACACGCAAACCAATACCGTCAAGCATGTGACTTATGTAGGCCGCGCGCCGCATGAAGCGTTTTTTACGCCTGACGGTAATGAGGTCTGGGTCACCGTGCGAGGAGAAAACTATGTGTCGGTCCTGGATGGACACACGTTCGAGGAGAAGACCCGCATCATCATGCCGGCGGGTCCGGGCATGCAGATTTTCTCGCCGGACGGCAAGTATGGATACGTATGTTCGTCGTTCAATCCGGAAGTGGATGTGATCTCGGTCGCCGATCACAAGCTGGTCGGGAAGGTCACGCAGGTGAGCCCGTTCTGCCCGAACATTGCCGCGACACCCGATGGCAAGCAGGTCTGGTTCACGCTGAAAGATACGGGGAAGACGCAGGTCTTCGACGCTCGTCCGCCATTCGCCACGCTGAAGGTTATTGATACCGGTCCGATAACAAACCATGTGAACATCGTGCATAACGCCAACGGTACCTTTGCTTATGTGACGGTCGGCGGACTGAATCAGGTGAAGGTGTTCCGTACCGACGACTTCTCGCAAGTGGCAACCATCCCGGTCGGTAAGCTGCCGCACGGCATCTGGCCGTCAGGCGATGGCAGCCGCGTGTATGTCGGTCTGGAAAACGCCGACGCTCTGACCGCGATCGATACCCTGACTAACAAGGTCATTGCTACCGTACCTATTGGGCAAGCGCCGCAAGCGGTCACTTATGTTCCGAACGCGGTGCCTGAAGGCGACGGCACTCAAAACACGCAACCGCTCGGGCTCGCAGGCGAGACTGCACACCTGAGCATGGTGCCGGTCGGGGCGAGCGCAGCGACAGACTCGGCGCCTACCAGCGTCGCTTTGTTCGATCAGGGTTTGTTGCAGGTGTTGCAGGCATCGGCTACCGGCTTGCAGCCGAAAACGCCGTACGTGCTAGGCCTTTCCGATAACGCCGACGGCAGCGGCAATATCGAATCGCTCGCAATGTTCATGACCAACCCGGCAGGCTCGGCGATCGTCAATGCGATTGGGCAGATTCGTCAGGTCGTTGTGCCGGGGACCAACGCGGCCGGCGACAAGCGGCGGTACCTTGTGATTGCTCCGCAGGTGTCGGGTAAGCCGGGTGCGCCTGTCCAGGTGCAAGCGCTCTAAGTATTTTCGTCGCGCGCTAAGCGACTTCTTCCGCCGCCGGATTTGATTGTCCGGCGGCTTTTTCTTGGTGCGCTGACGTTTGTGTTAAGCGCTTGCGGTGTCGCGCCTGCTTGCCTCGATTTATTTTCGATCTTTCAGGAATAAATCTGGTGAAAAAACTGTTTGCCCTTGTATCAACCCGTTAATCACACTGGAGTCGAAAATGAAGATACTTGCCTTGCTTACCGTGTCAGCCGCCGTCCTCGTTTCCTCGAGCGCTTTCGCGCAAGGATTGACCCGCGCTGAAGTTCGCCAGCAACTCGTGGAAGCGCAGCAAAATGGTTCGGAGTACGTGACTGATGCTTCGTATCCGGATGTCAGCCCGGCATTTCAAAACCAGCTCGCACATCGGCAGCAAAACGCGAACGCGTATGGCGGCGTGGCGGCCGGGTCGAGCGTGAGCGCACCGCGTGTCCCGATGACCGGAACGCAAAGTCATGAAGCTTGTGTCGGTCCTGTCAGCTTCTGCAATATCTATGCGGGGTCGTGAGCGATTCGGGCCAGACTGTTGGCCGTTTCCTTCGGGTCGGGCGCCGGTCGTGTGACTGGCGCATGCCTTGATTGTGAAGCAACGCGCTATGCCTGGTCACTGACCGCTAAGCCACGCACGACAACGACGAGCGCATTCGCACCTTTCCACTTACTTCGGGATCGGCAGTTTCACCGGATCCTGCTCACCCACAAGAGCGAAAACCAGCAGCTTGGCCGGTTTCGTCTTGCTAGCATTTCGCGAAATCAGATGATGTGAGCCGGGCGCTTCGTACCACGACTCGCCGGGTCCATACGTCTTGGCAGCAGAGCCCTCGACCTGCGACACCACATGACCTTCGAGCACGTACGCGAAGACTGAGCCGCGGTGCATATGCGCTTCCGATGCCTGCCCCGGCGTATAACTTACCGTCGCGACGAGTACGTTTTTACCTGCTGCTTCGGGAATCGCCTGACGCATGACCAGCCGGATCTTTTCTTCCCCGGTGTCATTCGCATGGGCGGCCCCGCAAAGGGCGAACACCAACGCGGCGGCCGCAATTCCAGATTGACTCATGGACCAGACCTCGATTGTTTAGGCAGGCATCTTGCGAAAGGCGATAGCAAAGCGGTTCCAGCTGTTGATCGCCGAGACAAGCAGCGTCAGGTCCACGATTTCTTCTTCAGTGAAATGCGGTTTGACGGCTTCCCAGACGGCATCGGGTACGTGGTCTTGAGAGACCAGTGTGACCGCTTCGGTCCATTCCAGCGCAGCACGTTCGCGGTCCGTGAAGAAGGGCGTCTCACGCCACACCACCACGGTCGAAAGCCTGCGGTCCGTATCCCCGCCCTTGCGAGCGTCGGTCGTATGCATGTCGACGCAGAATGCACAGCCATTGATCTGCGAAGCACGCAGACGGACCAGTTCAGCGAGCGGCTTTTCTATCGATGACTTGCCGATGTACTCTTCCAGCGCCATCAATGCCTTGATAGCGGAGGGCTTGGCTTTGTAGAAGTCGAGACGGGTTTGCATGATGGCTCCTTGTGGTTTCAACGATGCGCGTTGCCGCGCGACATGAGCAAGATTAGGCCTTCGACTGGCTCTTATAAATAGCCGATTTCGGCTAATTTCAGGTGACCAGTAACCAGGCCAATACCCTTGCTGGCGGCCGCGGCCCGCTAAGCGCGCTCGCCGAGGGTGGTCCGCTAGCTCAAGACCCGTCCCGGCAATCTACAGCGCTTAGCGCAAGCCATCCGCTAGTGAAATGCTTAGCGGAAAGAACCGGATTTCACAGAAATAGTGCGATTTCTTGATCTGAGTCATTGAACAGTCAAGCTCATTATTTCGGCATGTTGAATCATCTCAATATTGATTAATAATGCGCGGAATCATGTGAATCTTAGCGCTCGGCAAATCGGCTTAAGTGCTTTAAGCTGGCTTGCCAGTGCAGTCGCGTAGGCATAAAAAAATCAACTGCAGCTTAATGCTGCGGACACAAAAACCCGATCGAGGGACACAACGGTGGGCATACGCAGCGTCGTCATCACACTAATGCTGCTCGCAGTTTCAAGCCTGGATGCATTCGCTGCTGGCGAGGCTCCGGCCGAGAAGGCACCTGACACCATGCAGGCGCGCGTGCTTGGTTGCGCGGCTTGCCATGGCGCGCAAGGTGAAGGCACGAGCAACGACTATTACCCGCGGCTCTCAGGTAAACCCGCAGGCTATCTCTACAACCAGTTGCTGGCCTTTAGGGACGGTCGTCGCAAATACCCGCCAATGAACTATTTATTGGCGTATCTCCCCGATCCGTATCTGCTGAAAATTGCCGAGTACTTTGCAGCCGAGCATCCGCCATTTCCCGCGCCGGCACCGGTGACCGCGGACACAGCGACGCTTGCACTGGGCAAGACGCTGGTGAATAGCGGTGCTGCATCGCGCAAGATTCCCGCATGTATCGCCTGCCATGGTGCAGCCCTGACCGGCATGGAGCCGGCTATTCCCGGCTTGCTGGGCCTGCACTCCGACTACATCAGCGCGCAGTTGGGCGCATGGCGTTACGGCACGCGCACAACGCTTGCCCCCGATTGCATGCATGACATTGCCACCAAACTAGCCGACCGCGACATCACGGCTATCGCGGCGTATCTGGCCTCGTTACCCGCACCGGAGAATCCGGTGCCGGTGGCGGCAGGGTCGCTCAAGATGCCGCTGGCTTGCGGCACCGTTCCTAATCACTAGGCGAGGAAATAGACGTGTTCAGTTTCCGGACCCTAATGCTCTTTTGCGCTTGCATCGTGACGATGAATGCACGAGCCGCCGATCCTTCAGTGATTGCCCGCGGCGAATACCTCGCTCGCGCCGGCGATTGCATCGCCTGTCATACGGTGCCGGCCGGCAAATTATTCGGTGGCGGCCGACCGATGGAAACACCATTCGGCACGCTCTATACGCCGAACATTTCATCGGATAAGGAGACCGGCATCGGCAAGTGGACCGCGGCCGAGTTCTACACCATGATGCACACCGGCAAGTCGCGTGACGGCGAGTTGCTTTATCCCGCCATGCCGTTCGCCTCTTATACCAAGGTCACGCGCGACGACTCCGACGCCATCTATGCCTACCTGTTGTCGACGCCACCGATTCATCAGCCTAATCGAGCACACGAATTGCGGTTTCCATTCAATCAGCGCTCATTGCTGTACGGGTGGCGCATGTTGTACATGAAGCCCGGCGAATACCAGCCTGATACCACGCAATCCGTCGAGTGGAATCGCGGCGCTTATCTGGTCGAAGGGCTCGGCCATTGCACGATGTGCCATACCGCGATCAACGCGCTAGGCGGCAATTCACCGTCCAAGCGTTTCGAAGGCGGGTTGATTCCCGTGCAGAACTGGTATGCGCCTTCGCTGACGTCGAATAAGGAAGCGGGGCTGGGCGACTGGAGCATCGAGGACATATCGGACCTGCTGCAGTCGGGCGTATCGAACCGGGGCGCAGTGTACGGGCCTATGGCCGAGGTCGTGTACGACAGTTTCCAGTATTTGTCCGATGAAGACATTCGCGCGGTGGCGGTCTATCTGAAGACCTTGCCTGCGCGTGCGGGCGAAAAGGTCGAACCGGCGACCGCGGCTGTCGCCGAACAAAAGAACAGCCTTTCACCGCTAGGCAAGAAGATCTACGACGCCCAATGTGCGCTATGTCATGCGTCGCAGGGGCAGGGCAAGCTGCCGCATTTCCCGCCTCTCGCGAACAACCAGTCGATCCAGATGACGTCGTCGGTGAATCCGATCCGCATGGTGCTGAACGGCGGTTACGCGCCCGGCACGAAGAAGAACCCCATGCCCTACGGCATGCCGCCGTTTGCTCAATCGCTGTCCGATGTCGAGGTTGCGGCGGTCGTTACGTATATCCGCACGGCCTGGGGCAATCACGGCACACCGGTTAGCGTAAAAGAAGTCAACGCGTTGCGCTCAGCCCCACTTTATTGAGGACGTCATGACTGATTCTGAGAATGAAGATGCTGCCGTCGATGAGATCGTGCGAGACGGTCCGCAGGGCGCCATTGCGCTAGCTGGAGTGGCTACGGCTATTGTGATCGGCTTGTGGTTTGCGTTCTACTTCCTGGTCTTCTTACCCCGCGGCGTTATCCAATGAGCACTGAACACCCGTCGCATGCGTCTGCCGACATTGCCGCGCGCATCGAGCGCAAGTGGGCGATTCTTGTCGTAGCCATTCTTTGCGTGCTTGTCGCCATGACGATTTTTACCGGCCTGCATTGGGCGATGATGCCGCCGTCCCGCGTGGAGACCGTGCGGCCTGAAACGCTTAACGTGAGCGGTGAATTCATTGAGAGCAACCTGGGCAGCGCGGTTGAAGCGGACGGTTCGGTGACGGTGCGGATCGTCGCGCAGCAGTACTCGTTCACGCCGCAATGCCTGCTCATTCCAACCGATACGCCCATTACCTTCCGCGCCACCAGCGCGGATGTCGTGCACGGTTTCCTCATTACGAACACGAATATCAATTCGATGCTCGAGCCCGGTTATATCTCCACCTTCAAGACCACCTTCACGCAGCCAGCCGACCACCTGATGCCATGCCACGAGTTCTGCGGCACCGGGCATCAAGGCATGTGGGCGCACGTCAAAGTGATCGACAAAACGGCCTTCCTCAAGATGGCAAACGCTAACGGTTCGCGGAGACTCAGCTGTGTTAAATAGCAAGCGACTCGTTCTCGCGCATTTCTGGCTGGGTTTCGTCAGCTTCGGCGGCGCGTTGCTGCTCGGCGCGTGGCAAATGTGGGTGCGCAGTCCGTTGCATCCGTGGCTGCAGAATCCGGAACTCTACTATCGCTCGGTAACGGCGCACGGTTCGGCAATGGCCTACGTGTTCCCCACGTTGATCGCAATGGGCTTTGGCTATGCGGTCACCGAACTGGCGCTGAAGAAACCGCTGATCGGTGTGCGCTGGGCGTGGGCCGGTTTCATTCTCGTTGCGCTCGGAACGGTCACGGCGATGGTCCCGGTCGCGATGGGGCTGGCCTCGGTCCTCTACACTTTCTACCCGCCGATGATCGGCAATGCGTTCTACTACATCGGCATCGTCCTGGTGGTGGTCGGATCATGGATCTGGGTAGCGCTGATGTCGATCAACCTGGCCGCGTGGAAACGCGAGCATCGGGGCGTGCCAGTACCTCTGGCCATGTTCGCCAGCGTGGCAGGGGCATATTTATGGGGCTGGACAGCGGTCGGCGCGGCCATCGAGATCCTGTTCCAGATCCTGCCTGTGGCGCTTGGCTTCAAGACGACGATCGACGCCGGTCTCGCTCGTGTGTTCTTCTCGTGGTCGCTTCACGCGATCGTCTACTTCTGGCTGATGCCGGCTTACATAGCGTATTACACGATCCTTCCGCGCGCGATCGGCGGCCGTCTGTACAGCGATTCGATGGCGCGCATCTCGTTCATCCTGTTCCTGGTGGTCTCGATGCCGATCGGCATCCACCATCTGTTCGCCGATCCACAAGTTGGCTCGGGCTTCAAGTTCATGCATTCGGTGTTCACGGCGCTGGTCGCAGTGCCGACCTTGCTGACTGTGTTCACCATCTGTGCATCGGTTGAAATCGCGGCGCGTTTGCGAGGCGGCCGGGGCAGCTTCGGCTGGATCAAAGCGTTGCCTTGGGACAATCCGTTGATGCTTGCGCTCGCGTTTTCGTTCGTGATGCTCGGCTTCGGCGGCGCGGGCGGCATCATCAACATGAGCTACCAGCTCGACTCGACCATCCACAATACGCAGTGGATCACGGGCCACTTTCATCTGATCTTCGGGGGCGCGATCGTCATCATGTATTTCGCGATCGCCTATGATCTCTGGCCGCATCTCACCGGCCGCGCCATGACGCAATTCAAGCTGATGCGCCAGCAGTTGTGGCTGTGGTTCATCGGCATGATCGTTCTGACGTTCCCGTGGCATTTCGCCGGCATTCTCGGCATGCCGCGACGCATGGCCTTCTTCGACTACACCGACCCGGAGATTGCCGAGCAGGCGGTATCAGTGATTATTTCTACTATTGGCGGCGCCATTCTCGTGGTCTCGGCAGTGATGTTCTTCGTCGTGCTGATTCGGGCGCACCGTGCACCGCGTGTGGTGCTTGAAGAGTACCGGTTCAGCACGGCGGTGCATGAATCGAAGACCATTCCGGTCGCGTTGAACAGCTTTGGCTTGTGGCTTGCGCTGATGATTGGCCTCACGCTCTTCAACTACGGCTATCCGGTCGCTTCGCTGTTATTGCGCTCCGACACGTCCGTTCCCGCGATTCCGATTGGAGGGCCCCAGCGATGAGCGATGAACGCCTGTTCTCGTTACGTAACCGGTGGTTCACGGTCACGGTCGGCGGCACACTTGCGCTTGCCGCGTTCTCGGCGGCCGTGGGTTTCATATGGTTGCCGTCGGCGCAACACGATCAACCCTTCCAGGGCATCTGGAATGCGATTTGCAGCGCAGCGGGCGTACCGCAACAATGGTTGCGCGCTTCATCGGCCACGCCTGTGCCGCTGGTGCAAACCAGCGCGGTCGCCATGACGCCGCAACTGCTGGCCGACTCGGGCAGCACGTCGATCGGCCGTGGAGCGACCTTGTCCCTGCGCTGCACGATGTGTCATGGCGTGCGTGGCATAAGCGACGCCAACTCGCCGAATCTCGCGGGCCAGTATGCCTCTGTGATCTACAAGCAGTTGGCCGACTTTCAGTCGGGCGCGCGCCGCAACGCGGTGATGTCGCCGATGGTCACGAATCTGAGCGACCAGGACATGCGCGATCTCTCCGCTTACTACGCTTATCTGCCGAAGCCGGAGGCGTTGCGTGCTAGCGCGTCTTCGTCCATGCCTGTGCCTGACATCGTGTCCCACGGCGCGCCGATGCGAAACATTGCGTCTTGTGCGTCGTGCCATGGCGGCATCGATCATAAAGCGGGGAGCCCGTGGCTCGAGGGAATGCCCGCGGCGTACACAAGAGGGCAGTTGCAGGCGTTCGCGAACGGCACGCGTCATAACGACATCAGCGAGCAGATGCGCAACGTTGCGCGCAACATGACGCCGGACGAAATTGACGCGGCGGCGACCTACTATGCCGGGGCGCAACCGTAACGCTTATCTGGCGAACGTCATCTTGGACAAGTGTGTCTTGAGTTTCTTCATGGCGCTTTCGATGTCGTTCGACTCGATCCCTCCATAGCCGAAAATCAGCCCTTCCTGCGCAGGCCGATTCATGTAGAACGCGGAGATGCCGTACAAGCCGATGGACGGATCCATAGCGCCGCCGGTCAGGTGTTTTTCCGTCAACGATCCTTTCAGACGCGCTGTCATGTGAATTCCCGCAGCGGGAATTCGCGGTTCGAACCATTCAGCGAGTTCGTTTTGCAGGTGCGTGACAAGTGTCTTGCGCCGATCCTCGTAATGCTTGTGCATGCGTCGCAGATGCTTGGCGAAGTCGCCATCGAGCATGAACCTAGCCAGCGCTGTTTGCGTCAGCGAGCAGGTATGCCAGTCACTGATCTGCTTGGCCTTTTGTATCGATTCATTCAACGACAACGGCGGCACGACATAACCCACGCGGAGCTCGGGAAAGATCGTCTTTGAGAACGTGCCGACATACGCCACCAGACCGGCCCGGTCCAGGCTCTTGAGCGGTTCCATAGGACGGCCTTCAAAGCGGAACTCGCCGTCGTAGTCGTCTTCAATAATGACCGAGCCTTGGTGCTGCGCCCATTCAAGCAACGCGACGCGGCGCTCGAGACTCATTGGCATGCCGAGCGGAAACTGATGCGATGGGGTCACGTAGACAAGCCGGGCCTTCTTCGGCAATTGTTCGACGATCAAACCTTGTTCATCGACGGGCACGCCGACTATCTTGGCGCCTGCCGCCACGAACGCCGCGCGCGCCGGTGGATAACCCGGCTCCTCGACCGCAACCACATCGCCGGGACGCAGCACCACGCGCGCGATCAGATCGATTGCCTGCTGTGCGCCATGCGTGACGATCACGTCTTGCCAGTTGCTCACCACGGCGCGGCTAAACGACAGATAACGCGACACGGCGAGACGCAATTCCTGTTCGCCGGCCGGATCGTGATATTGCCCACGTCCGCGTGCCTGCAGTCGCACCGCATGATTGATGCAGCGACGCCAGGCGTCGAAGGGGAACAGGCGCTTGTCGGTCACACCGCCCATAAAATCAAGCGGGTACGGGGTGCCGTGTTTGGGCATTGAAAGCTGCACGGGCATTGACGACCAGATGGCTTGCGTCCTCGCCTGATGTTTCATTGCATCGGCGGGATGGGTCGGAACGCGGGTCAATCCAACGGCCACGAACGTGCCGTCGCCGGGACGCGAACGAAGATAGCCTTCAGTAGTGAGGCGTTCGAAGACATCAAGCGTGGTTTTGCGCGAGACGCCGAGTTGCGTGGCGAGATCGCGGGTGGAGGGCAGGCGTTCGCCCGCTGCCAGCCGCCCTTCGACAATACCGCTGCGCAACTGCCGGTAGATCTGTCCGCTTAGGTCGTCGCGGCCGCGAATCGTCACATGAATTTCCATTGCGGCGGTATCCTCGAATAAGATCAATTGGTCGATTTTGACATACCAGTGAGGCCGATGGCCCGGCGTCATCAAGCCTGTTTTTTTACATTTGTCTGACGCCGTGATCGATTGTGATAAATCTATCTTGACAGTATCTGACTTATCAAATAATATGTGTTTCATCAACGGAGGCAACGATGAATCACTACAGCAAGGACAATTTTCGTCTGACCCAAAGCATCGGTTTCATGATCAACAAAGCGCGCAATATCCTGATAGTCGAGATGGACGCGGCGCTGAAGGAGCTGGATATCTCCAGTCAGCAGATGGGTATTTTGATGGCGCTCACGCTCGGTCTTGCTGCAACGCCGTTCGAGCTGTCGAAAGTGTTGGGGATCGATACCGGTCTGATGACACGCATGCTCGACAAGCTGGAAGCGAAGGAGTTGCTGCAACGCTCGCGCAGCCTTGAAGATCGCCGTGTCGTCAATCTGGCGCTGACGGAAAAGGGTGAGGAAGTCGCCGCCCAGATTCCGGAGATCGCACCGGATGTGTTGAACGCGCACCTGAAGAATTTCAACAAGACCGAGTTCGAAGAGTTGCGCCGTCTGCTTCGTAAATTTCTTGATGAGTAAGTGAGCCGTTTTTTTTGTCCAATTATCTGACAGGTCAGAAAATGAAATCACAGTTAAATCGGAAGTCGATCGGTTCGAGAGTATCGGCAATGGGCGTATCGGTGATGTTTGCCGCGGTGCTGTCGGCGTGCGCGAATTACTTGGGCATTCACAGCGACCAGCACATGGCGCAACCGCAGTCGTATGAGACGACACAAAGCATTCCGTCGGAAAGCGGCCATTGGCCGGCTGCCGGTTGGGCCGATCAATTCGGCGACGCGCAGTTGAAGGCGCTGCTTGCCGAAGCGCTGAAGAACAGCCCGTCGCTGGATCAGGCACGTGCCCGGGTTGCTTCGGCAAATGCTTATAGCGAAACGGCGAAGGCCAACACAATGCCAAAGGTTGGAGCGGATTATTCGATGACCCGCCAGCAGTATTCCGGCACCGCGTCCGTGCCGCCGCCGTATGCGGGTTCGTGGCAGACCGAAAACAAGCTGCTCGCATCCGCTTCGTACGACCTCGATCTGTGGGGCAAGAATCGTGAAGCGCTGAAGGCGGCGGTGTCTCAAACGCAGGCAAGCGAAGCGGATGCTGAAGTCGTGAAGCTGACGCTGACTACGTCGATTGCCCGCGCTTATAACCAGCTTGCTCGTTTATACGATCAACGCGATATCGCTGTTAAGGAAGTCGCGCAGCGCGATCAGATCGAACGTATTGCAGCGGGCCGGATTGCGACCGGGCTGGACACTGAAGTGGAGCGCAAGACTGCGCAGGCGAACGTTGCGACAAGTCATGCATCGTTGACCGCGCTCGACGGCCAGATTCTCACGACGCGCTATCAAATCGCCGCGTTGCTTGGCGCAGGACCGGATCGCGGCTTGACGATTCAACGCCCGGCGCTGGGTGTAGGAGATCAGGTGCTGCTCCCCGATAACCTGCCCGCCGATCTCGTCAGCCGCCGGCCCGATCTGGTCGCCGCGCGTTGGCGTGTGGACGCCCTCACGCATGACGTGAAGGAAGCGAAGGCCGAGTTTTATCCCGACATCAATCTGAGCGCAGCGATTGGCCTGGACGCATTCGGCTTTGGCCGTTTCCTGACGGCAGCAAGCAGAACCGTTTCGGCAGGTCCGGCGATCCACTTGCCGATCTTCGACGCCGGCGCATTGCGCGCCCAGCTCAAAGGCCGTTATGCCGATTTCGATTATGCCGTTGCGACCTATAACCAGACGCTTGTCACCGCACTAAGCGATGTCGCTACGCAACTCGCGCAGATTCGTTCGACCGATGCACAACTCGTCGATGCCCAAACCGCTCAGGAAGCCGCGCACCGCGCTGATGAACTCGCGATCGTCCAGTACAAGGGCGGCCTCACGAATCAACTGACGGTACTCAACGCCGACATGAACGCGTTGTCGGCGGACCAGGCCGTCGTCGATTTGAAAATGAACCGTCGTGACCAGCAGATCGCACTCGCCGCGGCACTCGGCGGCGGCTACACCGACACAAGCACACCTTCGTCTTCACAAACTGTTGCCGCGCGCTAAGCCGGCATTTCACGGACCCGTCAGGAGAATTTGAATGAGCGATACTATCCAGTCCTACCGCGCGACGGCGGATTCAAACGAAACAGCCAAAGGTGCGTTACCCCAAGAGACCGCACCGCGCACGAAACGCAAGTTGCTGCTTTCCTTGCTCGGCGCAGCAATCGTCATCTCGGCCGTAGCCTACGGCGCGTATTACTACACCGATGCGCGCTTCTACCAGTCGACGGACGACGCCTACGTCAGCGGCAATCTCGTGCAACTCACGCCGCAAGTCAGCGGTACGGTCGTCGCGGTGAACGCCGACGACACGCAGATCGTCAAGGCCGGCGACCCGGTCGTCACGCTGGACTCAGCCGATGCAAAAGTTGCGCTCGGCAATGCGGAAGCCACGCTCGGCCAGACCGTGCGGCAAGTGAGCAGCCTCTACGTGAACAATGACTTTTATGCGGCGAGCATCGCGCAACGCCAGTCGGATCTTGCCCGCGCCAACTCGGATCTGCAGCGTCGTCAGGCCGTGGAAAACACCGGGGCGGTATCGGCGGAAGACGTGTCGCATGCCCGCGATGCCGTCAAAAGCGCGCAAGCCGCACTCGACGCCGTGCGCCAGCAAGCCGAAGCGAACCACGTGCTGACCGATCGCACGTCCATCGAACAACATCCGAATGTCCAGGCCGCTGCAAGCAAGGTTCGCGATGCTTATCTGAGCTACGCCCGCAACACCTTGCCCGCGCCGGTCACGGGCTACGTCGCGCGCCGTTCAGTGCAGGTCGGGCAGCGTGTCGCCCCGGGTACGCCGCTGATGGCGATCGTGCCGCTCGACGGTGTCTGGGTCGACGCCAACTTCAAGGAAGGGCAACTGAGGCGCATGCGCATCGGTCAGCCGGTCACGTTGACGGCCGACGTGTACGGTTCGAGCGTGAAGTATCACGGCCGCGTGGTGGGCTTTTCCGCAGGCACGGGCAGTGCGTTTGCGGTGCTGCCTGCACAGAACGCAACGGGTAACTGGATCAAGGTCGTGCAACGCTTGCCCGTACGCATCCAGCTCGACCCGCGTGAGCTTCAACAGCATCCGTTGCGCATCGGCTTGTCGATGGACGTCGAAGCCGAAACCCGCGACGAATCCGGTACGCAACTGGCCGCTGCGACCAACACGTCGTATCGGACGGATGTATTCGAGCAATACGGCGCACAAGCCGATGCGGAGATTGCAAAGGTGATTGCCGACAATATGCCGATAGTTCCGGCAACTGCTCCCAAGACTGTGGCTAAGCGCGATCAGGCGCAACCCCATCGCGCCGGCTAAGCGCATTTTTTTAACCAACTATCTGACAAGTCAGATTTATAGTGTCCTTGGGAGCAGCCATGAATACGTCGTCTCAATCCGGAGCGCTCGCGCCACTCACTGGCGGGAAGCTGGTGCTCGCCACGCTTGCCGTTGCGCTTGCCACTTTCATGAACGTGCTGGATTCATCGATTGCGAACGTTGCGATCCCGACCATCTCCGGCAACATGGGCGTCTCGGTCGATGAAGGCACGTGGGTCATCACCCTGTTCGCCGCAGCCAACGCCATTTCGATTCCGCTGACTGGCTGGCTCACGCAACGCATTGGGCAGGTCAAGCTGTTCGTGTGGGCGATCTTGTTGTTCGTGTTGTCTTCGTGGCTGTGCGGCATTGCGCCGAATCTTCCCGTGCTGCTTGGCGCGCGGATTCTGCAAGGCGCGGTTGCGGGCCCGTTGATCCCGCTGTCGCAAGCAATCCTGCTCGGTTCGTATCCGAAGGAAAAGAGCTCGCACGCGCTGGCGTTGTGGGCCATGACCGCGACGGTAGGCCCGATCGTCGGGCCGGCGCTGGGCGGCTGGATTACCGATAGCTACTCGTGGTCCTGGATCTTCTACATCAACATTCCTGTCGGCCTGTTTGCAGCCGGCGTGACGTGGGCGATCTACCGGACGCGTGAAACGCCGGTGAAGCGGATTCCCATCGACAAAGTGGGTTTGATCTCGTTGATCGCGTGGGTCGGTTCGTTGCAGATCATGCTCGATAAAGGCAAGGACCTCGACTGGTTCACGTCGCCGGTGATCGTCGGGTTGGGGATTTTTGCAATGGTCAGCTTCGTGTTTTTCATGATCTGGGAGTTGACTGAAAAGAATCCGATCATCGATCTCCGGCTGTTCAAGGGACGTAATTTCCTGGGCGGGACCATCGCGATCTCAGTCGCTTATGCGGTCTTCTTTTCGAACCTCGTGATCCTGCCGCAGTGGATGCAGCAGTACCTGAACTACCGTTCCGTCGATGCCGGCCTTGATACTGCGCCGCTGGGTATCTTTGCTGTGCTGCTCGCGCCGGTGATGGCGAAGATCATGCCGAAGAGCGATGCCCGGGTGCTTGCCACGCTGGCTTTTCTCGGTTTTGCCGGCGTGTTTTTCATGCGTTCGTTTTACACGACAGGCGTCGATACATGGACCCTGGTCGTTCCGACCTTGCTGCAAGGGATTCCTACCGCGCTGTTTTTTGTGCCGCTGACGGCGATCATTCTGTCGGGCTTGCCGGGGGACAAAATTCCCGCCGCAGCAGGACTTTCAAATTTCTCCCGGGTCTTTGCGGGTGCGGTTGGAACGTCGCTTGTGAGTACCGGCTGGAACGATCGGACGATCCTGCATCATGCACAACTGGCTGAACAAACGAGTGTCAATAATCCGACCTTCGTCGCGAGTATCGATGCGTTGCAGAACACGCTTGGTGGCAGTGCGTCGCAAGCGATGGCGTTCTTCGAATCCTCGCTTAATACGCAAGCGGCCATGCTCGGGTTGAACGATATCTTCTGGCTCTCGGCGGTGATTTTCATCGCGATCATCCCGCTGATCTGGCTGACAAAGCCGGGCAAGGACGGTAGCGCAGCGGCTGCGGGAGCTGGAGGTCACTAGGTTTTAAGTCGACCGGATATCGCCGGCGTCGGCGTTTATCACGGGCGTAACCTTGCCCGCGGATGAAGGTTATGCAACCGGGGTGTAGAACTCGCGGCGTGAGCGGCAGGAATGAAACAGACGGCTTTAGTCGCCCGACTTTTTAGGAAAGAAGTTACCTAGAGACGCGCCTATGCATAGCTGAAAAGCACCCAGCCAGTAGTTTGAACTGTGGAGCAGATCAAGGTGTTCTTTCGGCGATGTTCCCAGGCTGGGCGGCAGCACGATCAGCGCAGAGAGTGACAGTAAATAAGCCAGCGACAGCACAATGAGTATGACGAGTCGAATCACCGGCGTCGGCATCTCCTGCGTTGCCGCTGGCGCTGCCGCGTATAACGCTGCCACAATGATGCTCAAGGTCGGCATCACCATCGGGATGTACCAGCTCCACATCTCGGACGTCAGCTTCCTGCTCTCGTCGCTATCGGCTGCGCCTGCGACCGAGCGCAGCACCAGCAGGCCAACCTGCAGAATAAAAAAGGCGACCCAGACACTGGCCAGCCAGTTTTGGCAGGTCTTGTAGCTCATTGCGTACCCGCCAGTCCGGGCCAGAGCGCTGTACGCTGAAGATGATCCCGCGCGTCAAGACTGCCCGGCACGATCACGGCCGCGTCCTGACCGTCGGACTTTTTGAACTCGTAGATCAGCACCGTGCACTTTGTGCCCTTGCTCGCTGTCCGGCTGGAAATTCCTTGCGGCAGCCGATCGGCGCCAGGCGGTAATTTGCTGGTCAGGTCCGCATACGTTGCCTGCTGCGCAGCGGTCACCACCGGCTGGTCCGTCACGATGAATACGATGACCTGATAGTAGCCGCTGGGCGCGGAAGAGAAGCGCCGGATGACCTCGCCGATAGACCAGCTTTTGATCGATCCTACGTTGACCGCCCACCTGGCCGGCGAGGGCATGGGCGTCCAGTCAGGCCTGGTCTGTTCTACGCGCGTGACCATGGCGAAGCCGCCGGGATAGTCGTAGAACTGACGCCAGTCGTAGCCCGCTGCGTTGATCAAATCGCTTAGCGAATCCTCTACGTCCCCGAACGTAATCGGATGTTTCTCCTGTCCCGCCACGAACTTTAAACTGAGTGGTGGGGTCTCTGCCGAGGGCGGCGGCACAGGGACGGGAAACTTGTTGATCTTTACTTCTGCGTCGAGTTGTCCTGGTTCGTCGGCTCCCTTGGCGGCTGCAGTCGGCGCTGGCGGAGGCGCCGCAGCGGTCGGCGCAGGGGACGAGGGCGATTGACATGCCGACAGCAAGGCGCTCGTCGCGCAGGCAAGCACGACCGGATGAAGCCAGGCAAAAAATCGTCTGGGCGCAGCGAGCATTTCGGAGAGGTGCAACGAAAGCGTGCTCATCATCGTGTCGCTCCGCTGGGGTGCCGCAATGCCGTCATCGATCACGTTATAGGCCCAAATACGCGATTCGTCCATGCGGACCCACCCCTCTTGGCGGCAACAGGTCACTCGTATCTTAGTGATACCAAATAGTAAACCAAGGCTCGACCACTCGAGCGCGAAAACACGCTCGTTGCAACGGCCAGGAATTCTTCAGGAGATAGGAGCTTGTACGAAGGGGGAGGACCTTCAGCCCTTTGCATATCTTGTCAGGCTTGTGTCAGGGAGGGCTTTTTTAAGCACTGGATCAGCGTGGGCCTGGTTGGTTGAACGCGCCAAGGCACTGTGTGTGCGCCTTGGCGTTCATGTCAGCGTGGCTTGTTCAACCTGCCTTCGGACTCCGCGCGCAGGCGCTCCTCCTGGGCTTGCAATTCCGGAGTGAATTCAGCGCCGAAATCGGCGGCCTCGTACAGCCGGCGAATCTCGATTTCGGACTCGCCTTCCATGGGGTTGGGGCAGCGCCTGACCCATTCGACGGCGTCCTCCATCGACTTGACTTCCCACAGCCAGAACCCGGCAACGAGTTCCTTGGTCTCCGCGAACGGTCCATCGATTACTGTCCGCTGGCTGCCCGAGAAGCGCACCCGTTTGCCCCTGGCGCTCGGGTGCAAACCCTCGCCCGCGAGCATGACGCCTGCCTTGACGAGTTCTTCATTGAAGTTGCCCATTGCTGTAAGCATCTCCGTACTGGGCATTTTGCCGGCCTCTGATTCACTCGTAGCCTTCACCATCACCATGACACGCATCGTCATTTCTCCTTGAGTGGGTTGTTGGAGCCGCACGGCTCCGAAGTCGATTCGGGATCGACTGGCGGCTCTGATACTACGACGAATCGGGACACCCGGGAATCGACACCGGCTTCAAAAGATTTCGCGTGCGCAGTTCAAATAACGCCGGTAGAACGCATGTCGGTCAGACGTTTTTTCATGTCTTCAGTGCGTTTCAATATTATGGAATACCATAATATTGAAACGCTTGATTTGCGACATTCGATGGAATACCGTAATACCAACCGCAACGTTCAAGCGGTCGACACGAAGCGGGACGCTGGGTTCATCGCGCCCGCAGCAAGACGGACTGTTTTCCTGCCCATAGGTCGATCATGAAATTCTCGCTGTTTCTTCACATGGAGCGTTACGACGCGCAGACGCCGCACCGGCAGCTCTTCGACGAACTCACCGAGCTCGTCCAGATCGCGGAAAAGGGCGGCTTCGAAACCGCGTGGGTCGGCGAGCACCACGCGATGGAATTCACGATCGCGCCGAACCCCTTCATCAACCTTTCGTACCTGGCTGCCCGCACCGAACGCATTCGCCTGGGGACCGGCACGGTGATCGCGCCGTTCTGGCATCCGATCCGCCTCGCAGGGGAAGCCGGCATGGTCGATGTCGCGAGCAACGGGCGCCTCGATCTCGGCATTGCGCGCGGTGCGTATTCCTTTGAATACGAACGCCTGCTGCCCGGGCTCGACGCGTTCGGCGCGGGTGCACGGATGCGCGAACTCGTGCCCGCGCTGCGGCAACTGTTCAAGGGCGACTACGCGCATGAGGGCGAGTTCTGGTCGTGGCCTTCGACCACGCCGGTGCCGCGCCCGGTCCAGCAGCCCAATCCGCCGATGTGGCTGGCCGCGCGCGATCCCAATTCGCATGAGTTCGCGGTGAGGAACGGCTGCCATGTGCAGGTCACATCGCTTGCCGCGGGTGACGGCGAAGTCGTGAACCTGATGGACCGTTTCGACGCGGCCTGCAAGGCGAACCCCGACGTGCCGCGTCCGCAGATCATGATGCTGATGCACACCTTCGTGGGTGCGGACGTTGCGGAAGTCGATGCCGCCGTGGAAGACCTGAGCCGCTTCTATTGCTATTTCAGCAAGTGGTTCAAGAACGAGCGGCCGGTGCAGCAGGGCTTCATCGAACCCCTGACGCAAGCCGACATAGCGTCGTTCCCGCAATACACCCCGGAGCAGATTCGGAAGAACCTGGTGATCGGCCAGCCCGCCGATGTCATCGGCCGCTTGAAGCAGTATGAAGAACTAGGCTTCGATCAATACAGCTTCTGGCTCGACAGCAACATGAGTTTCGAGCGCAAGCGCCGCTCGCTGGAACTGTTCATGTCGGACGTGATGCCCGCGTTCGATGCCAGCTGAATCGGAGCCAGGAGCAGATGACATGTTGAAGTCGTTCCAGCATTACATCGACGGCGAATTCAGCGACGCCGCGCAGACCTTCGACAGTATCAATCCGGCGACCGGCGCGGTTTGGGCGACCATGCCTGCAGCGAGCACGGCCGACGTGGATCGTGCCGTGCGGGCCGCGGATCGCGCGCTGTTCGCGCCCGAGTGGGCCAGCTTGAATGCAAGCCAGCGCGGCAAGCTGCTGTATCGGCTCGCTGACCTTGTTGCGGCGAACGCGCAGGAACTGGCCGAACTTGAAACCGCCGACACCGGCAAGATCATCCGCGAGACGCGCAGCCAGATTGGCTATGTCGCCGAGTACTACCGCTATTACGCGGGCGTCGCGGACAAGATTCAGGGAGCCTATCTTCCCGTCGACAAGCCGGACATGGAAGTCTTTCTTCGACGCGAGCCGGTCGGTGTCGTCGCGGGTATCGTGCCGTGGAACTCGCAGTTGTTTCTATCGGCGGTGAAGATCGGGCCGGCGCTTGCCGCAGGTTGCACGATCGTCATCAAGGCATCGGAAGAGGGGCCTGCGCCGTTGCTTGCGTTTGCGAAGCTGGTGCGCGAGGCTGGCTTCCCGGCAGGCGTGGTGAACATCCTGACGGGTTTTGGTGCCGATTGCGGCCACGCACTCACTACCCATCCGCTCGTCGCGAAAATTGCATTCACAGGCGGCCCGGAAACGGCGCGCCGTATCGTACGGAACTCGGCGGAGAACCTCGCTGCCACGTCGCTGGAACTCGGCGGAAAATCGCCCGTACTCGTCTTCGATGACGCCGACGTAGAGAGCGTCAGCAATGCCGTCATCGCCGGGATTTTCGCGGCGACGGGTCAGAGTTGCGTCGCGGGTTCGCGGCTGCTCGTGCAGCGCGGCATTCGCGACCGCCTGCTTGCGAAGCTCGTCGAAAAAGCGCGGGCAATCAAGATCGGCGATCCGCAGAATGTGGACACGGAGATGGGTCCGCTCGCAACACGCAAGCAACGCGACCATATTGAATCGGTGCTGGCAGCAAGCCTTGCCGCGGGCGCAAAGCTGCTGACCGGCGGTCATCGTCCCGAAGGCCTGGGCGAAGGGTTTTTCTTCGAGCCGACCATTGTCGAATGCGCCACTTCAGACGTACCGAGCGTCGCACAGGAGTTGTTCGGGCCGGTGCTCAGCGTGATGAGTTTCGAGACCGAAGAACAAGCAATCGCGCTCGCGAACGACACGCGCTACGGGCTTGCGTCCGGTGTCTTTACGCGCGACCTGACGCGTGCGCATCGGCTCACGCGCAGGCTTCGCGCCGGCATCGTCTGGGTGAACACCTATCGTGCTGTTTCACCGATTGTCCCGTTCGGCGGATACCAGTTGAGCGGTCTCGGACGCGAAGGCGGGCTTGACGCCGTGCTCGACTACACCCGCACCAAATCCGTATGGATCCGCACGTCGGACGAGTCTATCGCCGATCCCTTCGTCATGCGTTGAAGAGACCCACGAGACTCCATGTACTACGAAATTCGCACTTACAAGATCCGGACCGGCGCGGTCCCCGCGTATCTGAAACTGGTCGAGGAAGAAGGCATCGCATTGCAGAAACATCATCTCGGAGAACTCGTGGGCTACTTCTTCTCGGAGATCGGGCCGCTGAACCAGATCGTTCACATGTGGGCCTACACGAGCCTCGACGATCGCGAGGCGCGCCGCCAGCGGTTGGCAGAAGATCCCGCGTGGCAGGCTTTCGCGCCGAAGATCCAGGCGCTGCTGGAAACCATGGAAAGCAAGATCATGAAGCCGGCCGTATTTTCACCGCTCAAATAAAGCCAGCCGTTCACCGTTAGTCCTCTCGAAGCCAGCCGTTTCCTTTCAAGGAGCAGTCGTCATGCAGCAACCGTTACGTTTGCACGCCCTGGTGCGCGCATTGGTCGTCACCGCTGTCGTTTCGGTTACGGCACCCGTGTTCGCAGCCGCCGCGCCCATCGTGTTCGCCAGTTGGGGCGGCACGACACAATCGGCTCAACAGAAGGAGTGGGCGGTACCGTTCACGCAGGCATCGGGAGTTCAGGTGCTGATGGACGGGCCGACCGATTACGGCAAGCTCAAGGCCATGGTCGACAGCGGCAACGTGCAATGGGACGTGGTCGACGTGGAAGGCGACTTTGCTTACGCCGCGCTACGCGACGGACTGGTCGAGCTGATCGATTATTCGGTAGTGAACAAGAGCCAGCTCGACCCGCGTTTCATGTCGCCGGGTGCGGTCGGGAGTTTCTATTATTCGTTCGTGCTCGGGTACAACAAGGCTTCGTTCAAGAACGGAAGTCCTGCTAACTATACCGATCTCTTCGACACCAAGCGTTTCCCCGGCAAACGCACGTTCTACAAATGGTCCGCGCCGGGCGTGCTGGAAGTCGCGTTGCTTGCCGACGGCGTCGCGCCCGACAAGCTGTATCCGCTCGACCTCGATCGCGCGTTCAAGAAACTCGACACCATCAAGAGCCAGATTGTCTGGTGGAGCGGCGGCGCGCAGTCGCAGCAGTTGATGGCGTCGGGCGAAGCGCCACTTGGCGTGTTCTGGAACGGCCGCTTGCATGCGTTGCAGCAAACCGGCGTGGATGTGGGCATATCGTGGAACCAGAACCTGACGGCGGCCGACATGCTGGTGGTGCCGAAGGGCGCGAAACACAAGGCTGAAGCGATGAAGTTCCTCGCCACGGCGACCAGTGCGCAGGCGCAGGCGAATTTCGCCGCTGAAACCGGCTACGCGCCGGTCAACCTGAAGTCGGCGGCGCTGCTGCCCGCCGATGTCGCGAAGACGCAGCCGGACCAGTACAAGGCGACGCAGATCAACCTCGACATGAAGTACTGGGCCGATCACCGCGATGAAATCGCCAAGCGCTGGTACGCGTGGCAATCGAAATAAAGCAGTGACGGCCGATCACCTTGAAGGAGTTGTCATGTCGAACGCAATGAGCACCGTCGCGGAGCCTCCAGCCTCGCTGCCGAAGGTGAGCGCGAGTTTGCGGACTGCGCGACTGGTGTTGCCGGCCTTGCTGCTGCTGATCGTGTTCTTCCTGTTGCCTGTGCTCTCGCTGCTGCTGCGCAGCGTGCTGGACCCGGCGCCCGGCGTGCAGAACTACGCACAGTTGTTCGGCTCGACGACTTACCTGCGGGTCTTCGGCAACACTTTCTTTGTAGCGTCGGTGGTGACGGCGGTGACGCTCGTGATCGGTTTTCCGACCGCATGGCTGCTCGCCATCGCGCCTCGCTGGGTCAGCAAGCTGGTGTTCGCGATCCTGTTGCTTTCGATGTGGACCAACCTGCTCGCACGCACCTTCGCCTGGATGGTCCTGTTGCAGCAGACAGGGCCGATCAACCGCTTGCTGATGTGGTTGGGCGTGATTCACGAGCCGCTGATTCTGGTCAACAACCTGACCGGCGTCACCATCGGCATGACGTACATCATGTTGCCGTTCCTGGTGATGCCGCTGCACGCGACCCTGCGCGCCATCGATCCCACCACGTTGCGCGCTGCAGCCATCTGCGGCGCGAGCCGCTGGCAGGCCTTCTGGCGCGTGCTGGTGCCCCTGGCTATGCCCGGCATCGCCAGCGGTGCGTTGATGGTGTTCGTGATGGCGCTCGGGTACTTCGTGACACCTGCGCTGCTCGGCGGTCCGGAATACATGATGCTCGCCGAACTGATCGCGCAACTCGTGCAGCAATTGCTGAACTGGGGGCTTGCGGGCGCTGCTGCGTTTGTCTTGCTGCTCGTGACGCTGTCGCTCTATGCGGTGCAACTGCGCTTTTCCGGCCGTGCGCCGGGTGCTTCGGGAGCCCACTGACATGCTGCTCGATTTCGATCGTCTCGGACCGTTGCGCTGGGTGCTGCTGAGCGTCGGCGCGGCTGTGTCGCTGTTCCTGTTGCTGCCGGTGCTGTTCATCGTCGCGTTGTCGTTCGGCAGTTCGCAGTGGCTGCTGTTTCCGCCGCCGGGATGGACGTTGCGCTGGTACAGCATGCTGTTTTCCGATCCGGGCTGGCTCGATTCGCTGATTACCAGCGTCGAACTGGGGCTGGTTGTCATGGTGCTGTCGGTGGTGCTGGGTCTCTTTGCTTCGCTTGCATTGACACGCGGCGCGTTCCGCGGCCGTGCGCTCCTCAAGGCGTTTTTCCTCACGCCGATGGTGCTGCCCGTGGTCGTGCTCGCGGTCGCGTTGTATGGCTTTTTCCTGCGCATCGGCCTGACCGGAACGCTGGTCGGATTCGTGATCGGACACCTGATCATCGCGTTGCCGTTTTCGATCATCGCCATCAGCAATTCGCTCGAGAGCTTCGACACCGCGCTCGAAGACGCCGCGCTGATCTGCGGCGCGAGCCCGTTCGAAGTGAAATGGCGCGTCACGCTGCCGGCGATTCGCCTCGGGGTGTTTGCCGCCGCGATCTTCTCGTTCCTTGCATCGTGGGATGAAGTCGTGGTGTCGATCTTCATGGCGAGCCCGACTTTGCAAACGCTGCCCGTGCGGATCTGGAGCACCTTGCGGCAGGACCTGACGCCGGTGATTGCCGCGGCGTCGTCACTGCTTGTTGGCCTGACTGTCATCCTGATGTTGCTGGGGCTTGTCCTTAAGAGAGGTAAATCGTGAGCGCACCGTTTCTGCAAATACAACGGCTTCGTAAAACCTACGATCAGGTGGTCGCCATCGACCACGTCTCGCTCGATATCAAGAAGGGCGAGTTCATGACATTTCTCGGGCCGTCGGGCTCGGGAAAAAGCACGACGCTATACATAGTCGCGGGGTTTCAGTCGCCCACCGAAGGGCGCGTGCTGCTCGACGGCAAGTCGCTGCTGTCGGTTGCGCCGAACCGTCGCAACATCGGCATGGTGTTCCAGCGCTACACGCTGTTCCCGCATCTCACGGTCGGCGAGAACGTTGCGTTTCCGCTGCGTGTGCGGCGTCTGCCCGATGCGCAAGTGAAGTCGAAGGTCGAGCAGATGCTCAAGCTCGTGCATCTCGCCGATTGCCGCGATCGCATGCCGGACCAGTTGTCGGGCGGCATGCAGCAGCGCGTGGCGATTGCGCGGGCGCTCGCCTACGATCCGCCGGTCCTGCTGATGGACGAACCGCTCTCCGCGCTCGACAAGAAGTTGCGCGAGGAATTGCAGACAGAACTGCGGCGCATCCACCAGCAGACCGGCGTAACGATTCTTTATGTGACCCACGACCAGGAGGAGGCGCTGCGCCTGTCCGACCGGATCGCAGTGTTCAACAAGGGGCGCATCGAGCAGGTCGGCAGCGGTGAGGAGCTGTATGCGAAACCGGCGTCGCGTTTCGTCGCGAGTTTTATCGGCAACTCTAATTTCCTGCCGGTCACACTGGCTGGCAGCAACGGCGCATCGCAGGCCGTGTTTCCGAACGGCAAGCCGGTGTCGGCCGGCGGTTTCGATCACGCTCTGAATGCGGGCGACAACGGCGCGCTGATGCTGCGTCCGGAACAGATCCGCATTCGTGCGCAGCCATCGGAGGCTGCGGAGGGCGGCTTGCAGGTGGTCGTTCGCGATGTCACCTATCTCGGCGACACCATGCACTACGCGGTCGCCACCCCCTGGGAACAGGAGATCGCGGTGCGGACATCCATCAGTTCGCGCGAGCCGAGCCTGGCGATCGGCGCCCGGGCGTGGCTCGAATGGGAGCACGAGAGCGCACGGGTATTTGCGGCCTGATAAAGACCTGCCGGATAACGTCAGCGAATGGGTGTGCAATACTATGGGATTCCAAAAACCAGGGATTCCGGATTTCAGACCGGAGACAAGAAACCATGATCGATCAAATGCGTGTCGACCGAAGTGCACCGACGTTGCGCGAACTGACGCTGGAGAAATTGCGCGACGCAATCTCGCAGGGCTTCTATCGTCCCGGCGACCGCCTGATCGAGCGCACCTTGTGCGATCAACTCGGTGTCAGCCGGACCGTCGTGCGGGAAGTGCTGCGTCACCTCGAGACCGAGGGCCTGGTCGAGACCGTGGCGCATTCCGGGCCGATCGTCGCGCGGCTCGACCCGGAGCAGGTCCAGGAGATCTACGAAATCCGCGCGTTGCTCGAGTCCGAAGCGGCGCGGGCTTGCGCCGAACACGCGACCCCAGCGCTGGTTAAGCAATTGCGCGAAATTCGCAAGGAGATCGAGGACGCTTTCGACAAGTCTGACTTCAAGCGCGTGCTGACCTACACCGAGCGCTTTTACGAAGCCATGTTCACCGGCGGCCACAAGCTGATGATGCACCAGGTGGTCAAGTCGCTGAACGCTCGCATCAACCAGTTGCGATCCGTGACCATCGCCTCGCCGGGACGCGGCACGGACTCGAATCGCGAGATGAACAAATTGCTGAGCGCTATCGCCAAGAAAGACGGCGATGCGGCCGCGGCGGCATCGCTCGAACACGTGCGGCGCACGGCCGGTATCGTGATGGCCGTGCTTGCTGAAAGGACTGCGGAAGCCAGCGTGTGATTGCTGCGCGACAGCGGCCCGCGAGCCACGAAAAGCCGTCGACCCCGACGGCTTTTTTTTCGCCCAAAGCTTTTCCGGGGTGCTCTCGTAAACCCCTCAATCGTCAAAAATTCTTGCATCCAGTAATATGGAATACCATAATATTTCAACAACGCCATCGCACGGAGCCACGGCGTTTTGCCTACGGAGAAAAGTCCCATGAAACTCGAGATTCGCAAGCTGGTCACCTATGTGGAAGACACCTTCATCGAGGGCGGTAGAGCGGCTGAGCGGCCGTTGAAGCTGTTCGCCGCGGCGGCAGTGTTGCGCAATCCGTGGGCGGGTCGTGGTTTTGTAGATGACCTGCGCCCGGAGATTCACGGACTCGCGCCGCAACTCGGTGAGCTCCTGACCGGCGAGATCCTGCGCATTGCAGGCTCGGGCGCCGCAGTGGAGGGTTATGGAAAAGCCGCGATTGTCGGGACGTCAGGCGAGGTCGAACATGCGTCGGCTTTGATCCATACGCTGCGCTTTGGCAACAAGTTCCGCGAAGCGGTTGGCGCGAAGAGTTATCTGAGTTTCACGAATCTGCGCGGCGGTCCTAACTGTCCCGTCACCATCCCGCTGATGCACAAGGGCGATGAAGGCATGCGTTCGCATTACCTCACCATCCAGTTCTCGATCATCGATGCCCCCGGGCCCGATGAGCTCGTGATCGCGCTCGGTGCGTCGATCGGCGGACGGCCGCATCATCGCATCGGTGACCGCTATCAGGATCTGAAGGAGCTTGGGTCCAATGAAGCCTGAAACGGTGACTAGCCGTGCGTCGATGAGCGGCATGTTCGACGGCACGGCGTATAGCGTGGCAGGCGAGGGCGATGCACTCGTCCTGATCCATGGCGTGGGCATGAACCGCGGCGTGTGGGCGCCGCAGGTGGACGCACTGCAAGACAGTTTTCGGGTGGTGTCGTATGACATGCTGGGCCACGGTGCCAGCCGCTTGCCGACGGCGTTGCCTGTGCTCGATGAATACGCCGCCCAGCTCGCTGCATTGCTGGACCATTTGCAGATCGATGTAGCGCATGTGGTCGGTCACTCGATGGGCTCGCTGATCGCGCTTGAGTTCGCGTTGCAATATCCGGCGCGGGTTGCGAGCGTGGTCGCGCTGAACGCGGTGTACGACCGCACGCCGACGCAACGGGCCGCCGTGATGCAACGGGCTGCGTCGCTGGAAGGCGGAGGGCTGGAACAACCGAGCATCGACGCTACAGTCGCGCGCTGGTTCGACGATCCCGTGCCGGGTCATCTCGCGCAAGTCGCGGAGCTCGTGCGTTCGTTACTGGAGACCGTGAATCCGGAAGGTTATGCACGGACGTACCGGTTGTTTGCAAGCTCGGATCAGGCGCATGTCGGCCGCTTGCCGCAACTCACCGTGCCCGCGTTGTTCATGACTGGCGAGTGCGATCCGAATTCAAGTCCCGCGATGTCGCATTCGATGGCCACCGCCGCGCCTCGTGGACGCGCCGAGATCATCGCGAACGAACGGCATATGATGAACGTCACCGCGCCGGCGATCGTGAATCAGCGGCTGGTGCAGTTCATTCGTGGGGTAGGTTGTTCTTGAGGAATTGATAGCTCGCATTTAAGCGGCTAATTTAAGGAGCAAAAGCATGAACGAACCTGCCTTCGATACCGCCGAGTTTCGCCGCGCGTTGGGTGCATTCGTCACGGGCGTGACCGTCGTGACGACCATTCAACCCGATGGTTCTCCGCGTGGTTTTACTGCGAACTCGTTTACGTCCGTCTCGCTCGATCCTGCGTTGATCCTGGTGTGTATCGCGAAGACCGCGTCGAGCCATCCAGTGTTTTCAGAGACGCAGCGTTTTGCGGTCAGCGTGCTGGCTGAAGATCAGCGGCCCGTATCGGGCGTGTTTGCTTCCAAGAGCGCGGACAAGTTTGGGCAGGTTGGATGGCACGCACGCCGCACTGGCAGCCCGGTGATGGATGGCGCTGCGGCAAGTTTCGATTGCGAGACCCATCAGGTGGTGGACGCGGGGGATCACATCATCCTGATCGGGCACGTGGTGGATTTCACGCACACGAGCGCGACACCGCTGGGTTATTGCCGTGGCGCGTATGTGGATTTCAGCTTGTCGCAGGATGCGTTGGCGGCCACCGGGCAGCGTGCTCAGGTGGGTGCGATTTTGGAGCATCCGGCGGGACTTGTGTTGATCGAGGCAGCGTCGGGCGCGTTGCAATTGCCGATTGGGACGCGGCTTGAACCTGCTTCGGATGCGGGTAGTTTGCGCGGTGTGCTGGGTGGGTATCGGCTGAATGCTAATCTGGATTTTCTGTTCGCGGTGTTTGAGGAGAGGGGGATTACGCATATCTATTATCGCGGCCGTATTGTTGATGATGCACCTGCTGCCGAGCATGTACGGTATGTGCCGCTGAATGCTATTCCCTGGGACCGGATTCGCGATCCGGCCGTTGGGTCTATGCTGCGCCGCTATGTGAAGGAGCGGACCGAGGATGCGTTCGGCATTTACGTGGGTGACGTTGAGAAGGGGATGGTGCAGGCGTTGGGGTAGAAGCGGACCGACGCTTCTTCCTCGAAACGTTCTTCAGGAAAAAACGTGCTCATTGGGCGTTCCCCATTGCGCGCGCGTGAGCGTCGAGTTCACCCATGACATCGAACAGATCGCCTACGATGCCGTAATCCGCTACGGAAAAAATCGGCGCATCGGGGTCCTTGTTCACGGCCACGATGATCTGCGAATCCTTCATCCCGGCCAGATGCTGGATCGCCCCCGAGATGCCGAACGCGAGATAGATATCGGGCGCCACGGTCTTGCCCGTTTGCCCGACCTGGGCCGCGTTGGGCGCATAACCTGCATCCACCGCCGCGCGGGATGCACCAAGCGCCGCACCCATGTTGCCGGCCAGCACACCGAGCTTGTCCATGTTGTCCTTCGACGCCAGTCCCCGTCCTCCCGCCACTACGATCCGCGCACTCGACAGGTCGCGCCCGTTTTGCGCAGCGGCTTGCCGATCGATCAGCACGGTCGCGGCGAACGGTGCGATGGCATCGAGCATGACAATCGAAGCCGCACCGCCGGTCCGCGATGCAGGCGCGAACGACGATGTCCTGAAGGTGGCGAAGAGCGTCGCACTCGTACTTTCGATGGTCGCGACCACGCTGCCGGCATAGAGCCCACGTACGAAGCGCTGCGCCGACACCACGCGAGTGATATCCGCGAGAAACGCGTTGCCGGTTAACGCAGCGGCGCGTGGAAGCGCTGAGCGCCCGGCAGTGCGGTGGCTCGTGGCGATCATCGAGTAATCCGAAGCAATTCGCTGAAGCAGCGCGGCAAGCGTTTCGGGGTTAGGCGCTTCGTCCGCTGCGAGCAGCACGCGCGCAACGCCTTCGATACACGCGGCGGCATCGGCCATGGTGGACGAAAACGTGAGCACGTCCACCGGTACTCCACGCTCGCTCGCTGCCCTGATCACGCGCAAGGTCGCATCGCTAATCGCGCCGTCTTCCCATTCCCCTACGACAAGACTTCTCATGATCACGCTCCCACGTTCTGAAACAGGCGCTGGCTGCCAATGGCGCCAAGCAGCGCAGCGGTATCGGCTACCTTGATGCCGGGTTGGCGGACCGCCGGTTCTGACATCTCCACGATTCGCGTCTGCGCTTCAAGCGGAAAGCTGTACGTGGCAGCATCGAGCGTGCGCAGCGGCTTTTGTTTTGCCTTCACAATGCTCGGCAACGTCACGCGGCGAGGGTCGGCCAAGCGCAGGTCCGCGCTGACCACGGCAGGCCCGTCAAGACGCCAGGTGGCCGTGCCGGCGTCATCGCCGCAGGTCACCAGCCAGCCGCGTCCGGCCACTTCGATAGCGGATGCATTGAGCGCCTGGGGCCAACCGAGCAGCGCGGCGAGCATAGCGGCAACGCCGCCGATGTCGTCGTCAATAGCCTGCTTGCCGCATAACACCAGACCGTAGGCATCGGCACCAGCATCCGTGATCATGAACGCATGCAGTAGACGCGCTATGCCGAGCGAGTCCGGCGAAGCACTGGCGGTGTCGATCAGCACGGCGTCGTCGGCGCCCATCGCGAGTGCGGTACGCAGCACGTCCTGACAGACAGGCAGGCCGCACGTAAGCACCGTGACGCTCGACGCAATTCCGGCTTCGCGCAGACGCAGGGCTTGTTCGACGGCGCATTCGTCGAACGGATTGAGGGACATCTTGAGGCCGGTTGTATCGACAGTACCGGCTGAGCCGATGCGAACGCGCACGTTGGCATCGACGACCCGTTTCACGGGGACGAGGATCTTCATGGTCATCTTCGGGTTAGCATCAAAGAGGTCAGGACACCGCGCCCGAACCGTATTTGCCGAGCAGTAGCGCACCGCTTGTGAAGCGATCGAGCGCGTACGGTGCGAGCGCTACATCGGTGGGTTGGCCCAGTGCGTGTTGCGCGAGAATCTTGCCGATTCCCGGCGACAGCTTGAAGCCATGCCCGGAGAAACCGAATCCGGCCACCAGTCCTTCGATGTCCCCAACCGGTCCGAGCACAGGGTTCCAGTCTGGCGTAACGTCGTACACACCGGTCCATGACGAAGCGAGTCCCGCCATTTCGTACGCGGTAAATCGCTCGGCAACCTGGGCGCCGACTTCGCCGACATAGTCGAGCGAGATATCGCCTTGTTCGGTCTCAGGGGCGTTCAGCGTTTCACCGACCACGCCCTCGGACACCAGCATCTGGCTGCCGCCGTAGCTGCGGAAATAAAGCATGCCCGGCGAGCCGAGGTCCTTGAAGGCCGGCATGCTGAACGTATAGGGGGCAGCGTCGCATTCCAGAGCGAGCACCGTGTGACGTTCCGGCTTCACGGGCAGCGGCACGCCGATCCACCCTGCGAGTTCCGGCGTCCAGATGTTCTGCGTGCTGATCAGGGTCCCGCAACTGAACTTGCCCGCCGACGTTTCGATGCCGACCACTCGCCGGCCATCGCGCACGAGTCCGGTCACGGTCGTGTTTTCCATGAACTTCACGCCGCGCCGACGGGCCGAGCGCGCGAAGCCGGTCGCCACCAGATAGGCATCGGCGAAACCCGCCTCGGGTTCGTAGCCGATCAACGCAGCATCGTCGAAATGAGCGATCGGCAAGCGCTCGCGGGCTTCATTCCTCGAGAGCAGTTGCACTTCTATGCCCATGCCTCGCTGTGCGTCGAGCGAAGCCTGCAGCGGCGCGAGCTTGTCGCCTTCGGGTGCGCAGATCATATAGCCGCATTTCACGAGACCGCAGGAGGCTTCGTCGTCGTCGACATAAGCGGCGAAGTTGTTGAACGCATGCCAGGACGAGCGCGCGAGTTCCACGTTTTGCCGCACCGAATAGTGCGTGCGTAAAAGGCCCGACGACTGCGAGGTCGTGCCCGCGCCGATGGTGCCACGATCCACGACCAGCACGCGCCCGGCGCCCAGCGTAGCGAGATGATGGGCAACCGACGCGCCAATGACCCCGGCGCCGATCACGATGAAGTCGTAGTGGCTCATTGCACTTCCTAAAAGAGGACCGATGGCCGGATTGTAGGGAGGCGAAATGCGACGCTACTTTGTATTAAACAAACTTATGCAGAGCGTGTGGATTACTGCAGACTTCGGCTGGAGCCAAGGCGATTGACCGCAAATTGACCGAATACGCGATCCTGGGAGATCGAGCTCCTCTATAAGCGTCGCTAATAGTTTCTTGAGCGCAGTACCGTTCGAGGTGCGTGCTCGCGCCACGCTTCAATTGTTCGCCAAATCCCGCCAGTCAATTCGTTTTCCGCCGCTTTATCGCGGCTGAAGAGATGTCTATATTCGCACCAACGCAAGCCGATTGGTTCCAGAAACAGCCAGTCATTTTCCTCGGTACCCAATCTCTTCAAGGAAACGATCATGAGCAAACTCGCAGGTAAGGTGGCCGTCGTCACGGGTGCGTCCAAGGGTATTGGCGCCGCTATTGCCAAGGCACTCGCAGCAGAGGGCGCTTCGGTGGTGGTCAACTATGCAAGCAGCAAGGCCGGCGCGGATGCTGTTGTAGCAGCGATTATTGCGGCCGACGGTAAGGCAGTCGCTGTCGGCGGCGATGTTTCGAAGGCGGCGGACGCGCAAGGCATCGTCAACGCGGCCATCGAAACGTTTGGGCGCCTCGACGTCCTCGTCAACAATTCAGGAATCTACGAGTTCTCGCCTATCGAAGAGATCACCGAAGAACACTTCCACAAACAGTTCAATACCAACGTATTAGGCGTGCTGCTCACCACGCAGGCGGCCGTGCGCCATCTCGGCGTGGGAGCGAGCATCATCAATGTCAGTTCGGTCGTCAGCAGCATTACGCCGCCGGCAAGTGCTGTCTATAGCGGCACGAAAGGCGCGGTCGATGCGATCACCGGCGTGCTCGCGCGCGAACTCGGGCCGAGGAAAATTCGCGTGAACTCAATCAATCCCGGCGTAGTGGTGACCGAGGGTACCCAGAGCTCAGGGATAATCGGATCTGACCTTGACGCGTGGGCGCTCAGCCAGACTCCGCTCGGCCGGCTGGGCCAGCCGGATGACGTCGCGTCGATCGCAGTGTTTCTTGCGTCGGACGACGCGCGCTGGATGACGGGCGAACACGTTGTCGCGAGTGGCGGCATGCGCTGATCTGGACGGATGATTCTGCCCGGCGAGGACCCGCTGTGGTCCCGCCGGGCGTTTTGCATGAGTCGCGCTGGCGCTTGGTGCAGCTACCGCTCCTCGCACTTACGTGTGAGCCATGCACTCGAGTTCAATGACAAACTCAGGGCGCGGGAGTGCCCCAACAATGACCGTTGAGCGAGCGGGTGGATTCGACGGAAACGTGTTCCGCCAGACCTCGTTCGCTTAATGGGAGCGCATAAGCAAAAACAGGCGGTGACACCAAGCAGGTCCTGCTGCCAAGGTTGCACACCCTGTTGCCGGTCCGGTTAGTTCTTGTAACGACTGACCGCAAAATCGTCGGCGGTAATCGCCGGCGTTGTGCCCGACATCAAATCCGCCAGCAGTTGTCCCGAACCGCAGGACATGGTCCAGCCCAGAGTGCCGTGGCCGGTATTAAGCCATAGGCCCTTGATCGCGGTCGGGCCGATAATCGGCGTGCCGTCTGGGGTCATAGGCCGCAGGCCAGTCCAGAAGCTGGCTTGCGCCACGTCGCCAGCGTGCGGGAACAGGTCGGTGACAACATATTCCAGCGTCTCGCGCCGGGTGCCGTGCAGTTCCTTGTCAAAGCCCACCAGATTGGCCATGCCGCCCACGCGGATTCGATCCTCAAAGCGGGTGATCGCGACTTTGTAGGTTTCGTCGAGGATGGTAGAGACTGGTGCCTGCGCCGCGCTGGTAATCGGCACAGTGATTGAATAGCCCTTGACGGGATAGACCGGAATGCTAACCAAGCCGCGCAGCAGTGCCGTAGAATAGCTGCCCAGTGCGACAACACAAGCGTCTGCAGTCAATGTCTCGCCGCTGGAATGTACGCCCTTTAGCGTGCCGCCTTCGACTACCAGGCCATCGATGCTGCGCTTGAACAGGAACTGCACGTGCCGTGCTTGCGCCATCTCGGCCAGTTTGGTGGTGAACACATGGCAGTCACCGGTTTCATCGCCTGGCAAACGCAAGCCACCAACCAGTTTATTCTTTGAGCCTTCAAGCGCCGGTTCGGCGCGAGCCAGTTCGTCGCGCGACAGCAACTCATAAGACACACCCATTGACTTCAGAATGGCAATGTCTTTGGCGGTACCGTCCATTTGTTTTTGCGTGCGAAAGACCTGCAGCGTGCCCTGCTGGCGACCTTCGTAGGTGATATTGGTATCGTTGCGCAGCGCCACGAAGCAGTCGCGGCTATATTCGGCGAGCCGCACCATGCGTGCCTTGTTGACGGCATAACGCCTTTTAGTACAGTTAGCCAGCATCTGTGTCAGCCATTGCACCTGAAACAAGGTGCCATCCGGCTGGAGTGACAGTGGCGGATGCTTCTGCAGTAGCCATTTGATGGCCTTGGCGGGTACGCCCGGCCCGGCCCACGGCGACGCGTAGCCCGGTGAAATCTGGCCGGCGTTGCCGAAGCTGGTTTCGAGCGCCACAGCCGGTTGGCGATCAAGCACCGCCACCTCATGGCCGGCGCGCGCCAGATACCAGGCGCTCGTGACACCGACCACGCCTGCTCCAAGAATCAAAATTCGCATCAAAGTCTCCTGCAAAAAACCTGTTCATTTCTGGTTCTGATGCAACTGCAAAGTATGAACGATGCGGCGTTGTTGCATAGATCGGCGTCCGTCGGGACAGGCCGAGTTCGGGCCAACATGCGTCGTTCGACGGGGCGTCGAATGAGACACTCGGGTGACCGTTGTACCCCGGCAGCCTCCATTGTTACCATTTTTACGCTTGAATTTTGGAGACGTGCGGTCTAATATCCGTCCCATGGACATTCAGACTACGCCGCGCCGTAGAGGGCGCCCTCCGAAGGAACTTGCGGGCTATAGCGAGACCCGAGAGTCACTATTGCGTGCGGGTGTTGCCGTGCTGACGGCAAAAGGATTTTCGTCCGCCGGTATCGAAGAAATCTTACGCGATGCCAATGTGCCGAAGGGCTCCTTCTATCATTTCTTTGCAAGTAAAGAAGCGTTTGGGATGGAGCTGATCGACCAATACGCTGCGTACTTCGCGAGGAAACTGGATCGCTTCCTGACAAATGAAAACAGGTCGCCGCTCGAACGTCTGCACGATTTCGTCGCGGACGCGGAGGCGGGGATGCGGCGCTACGACTTCAAGCGGGGATGCCTGGTAGGCAACCTGGGGCAAGAGATGGGCGTGCTTCCCGAAGGCTATCGCGCGCGCCTGCGTCAGGTGTTCGCGGATTGGGAAGCCCGCACGACACGATGCTTGCGTCAAGCGCAGGCGGCGAGGGAGATCTCGAGCGAAATCGATTGCGAGAATGTTGCCGCGTTCTTTTGGATTGGTTGGGAAGGCGCCGTGCTTAGGGCAAAGCTGGACGGCGGCCCTGCTGCATTGCGCACGTTTGCGAACGGTTTTTTCGCGGCGCTGAAGTAAGTCATTTTTTTTGTATTTTTGTAGACGATCAGTCTAATTGTCTCGTCTGTGCGGGAAATCGTTCAAGATAATACGTAGAACTTAAGAATCTTCTATGCGGGTTGCAAAATGCAAGGTACGACATTTGACTATATTGTTATCGGCGCTGGTTCCGCCGGCAGCCTGCTCGCGAATCGTCTGAGCGCAGACAAAACCAGGAATGTTCTTCTGGTCGAGGCGGGCGGCGCCGATGATTACATGTGGATCCACATCCCCGTCGGCTATTTATATTGCATCGACAATCCGCGCACGGACTGGCAATTTCGCACCGAGCCGGACAAAGGACTCAATGGCCGGCAGATTCTTTATCCGCGAGGCAAAACGTTGGGCGGATGCTCCAGTATCAACGGGATGATCTACATGCGTGGCCAGGCTCGCGACTACGACCATTGGGCGGAGCTGACTGGCAATCCGGAATGGACGTGGAACAACTCATTGAAGGACTTCATGGCTCATGAAGACTTCTACAAGCTCGATCCGAAACAACGCGAGCTGCTGAACGGCAATGTCGAAGCGATTGCAAAGATGCATGGAAGCGGCGGCGAGTGGCGTGTCGAAAAGCAGCGTCTGAAGTGGGACATTCTTGATGCGTTCGCCGAAGCGGCGGAGCAGGCGGGCATTCCTATCATCGACGATTTCAACAAGGGTGACAATTTCGGCGTCAGCTACTTTAACGTCACGCAGAAAGACGGCTGGCGCTGGAATACTTCGAAGGCTTTCCTGCGTCCAATCAAGCACCGGTCGAATCTCACGACGTGGACTAACTCGCGTGTGAAGAAGCTCAAGATCGAGCGCGACAACAACGGTGCGCTGCGTTGCACCGGCGCGGAAATCGTTCGCAATGGCGAGCTTGTGTCGGTGAGCGCCGCCCGCGAAGTCGTGCTTAGCGCTGGCGCCATCGGATCGCCGCACATTCTGCAGCACTCGGGTATTGGTTCGGCATCCATATTGAAAAAGCACGGCATCGATATTGTTCAACACACACCTGGCGTCGGCGCAAACCTCCAGGATCACCTCCAGATTCGCGCAGTCTACAAGGTTGAAAACTGCGAAACACTGAACGTTCTTGCCTCGAACATGCTCGGCAAGGCGAAGATCGGCCTTGAATATGCGCTGCACCGATCCGGCCCGATGAGTATGGCGCCCTCTCAGCTCGGGGCCTTTGCTAGGAGCGATCCGTCAAGGAAGCACGCAAACATCGAGTTTCACGTGCAGCCGCTGAGTCTCGAGGCGTTCGGGCAGCCGCTGCACACGTTCCCGGCGTTCACCGCCAGTGCTGCCAATGTGAACCCGACAAGCCGGGGCACGGTGCACATCAAGAGCGGCAATTTCGAGGACGCGCCGGCAATTGCCCCGAATTACCTCAGTACGGGAGACGATCGGAAAGTCGCTGCAGATAGCCTTCGCTTGACGCGACGCATCGCGAGCCAGGCGGCCCTTGCGAAATACAAGCCGCAAGAGTACAAGCCGGGCCCGCAGTACGAATCGGACGCTGAACTCACGAAGCTGGCGGGCGACATCGGCACCACGATCTTCCACCCCGTGGGTACTGTCCAGATGGGCAAGTTCGCAGATCCGAACGTTGTCGTCGATAGCCATCTTCGCGTGCGCGGCGTCGCGGGACTTCGGGTGGTGGACGCGAGCGTGATGCCCACGATCACCAGCGGCAACACGAGCTGCCCCACGATGATGATCGCAGAGAAAGCTTCGCACTGGATCCGACAAGGCGTCTGACTTAGCAATACAAACCAGGAATTGGCCATGGCTGAGAACAAACCCGGGGTACGGAAACGCTTGCCCCTCGAAGGAGTGACAGTCCTTGATTTCTCGCGCGTGCTGTCTGGGCCGTACTGCACGATGGTGCTTGCTGACCTGGGGGCACGGGTTATCAAGATCGAGCGTGTGGGCACAGGAGACGATACGCGTGCGTGGGGTCCGTTCGTTGACGACGAGTCGGCGTACTTCATGTGCTTTAACCGGGGAAAAGAGAGCATTGCGCTCGACTTCAAGTCTCCGCGCGACCGCGAGCTTCTCGAACGTCTGCTGGACAAGTCCGACGTGTTGGTCGAGAACTTCCGGCCCGGCGTGATGGCTCGGCTCGGCTATGGTGCCGAGCAACTGGCAAGGACGCATCCACATATCGTCTATGCCTCGATTTCGGGCTTCGGCCATACCGGCCCGTTCAAGGATCTGCCGGGCTATGACATGGTCGTGCAGGCGATGGGCGGCGTCATGAGCCTGACCGGTTGGCCTGACCAGCCGCCGGCGCGTGTGGGCACAAGTTTCGGGGATCTCGGCGCGGCGCTATTCGCCGTAATAGGTATCGTGGCGGGGCTGTACAAGCGCTCCAAGGATGCGCAAGGCACGCACGTGGACATCGCGATGCTCGATTGCCAGGCCGCGCTGATGGAAACGGCGTTTGCCAGGCTCGACGTCGAAGCGAAGGTGCCCACGAGGACTGGCGATGCGCACCCGTCACTGGCGCCGTTCGAAAGCTTTGCTGCCCAGGATGGTCGAATCGTCATCGCCGCCGGCAACGATCAGCTCTTTTTGCTCATGGCGGACGCCATGGGCGTACCGGAACTGGCGCTCGATCCGCTGTTCCTTACCAACGATCTCCGCGTGCAAAACCGGCCCGCCATGACCGAGGGCATCGAGCGGATAACGCGCACGGCACCGGTCAGTGTCTGGCTCGACAAGCTGAACGAGGCTGGCGTGCCGTGCGCGCCGATCAATACGATCGACAAGGTTCTTGAACACCCGCAACTGCTCGCGCGCAATATGTTTATCCATGTGCAGGGCGAGTCCGAGCGGAAAGTGAAGACAGCGGGCAACCCGGTCAAGATGAGCACTTCACCCGATGAGGACATGACCGTAGTCAGGAAAGCGCCGGCAGTGGACCGGCATCGCGAAGCGATTCTGGCTGAGTTGATGGCTTCATCGGGCGCCTACGCGTCGCAGGCTGATTCGGAATCAGACGACGACGAACTGAAGCGCTCCGCAAGCCTTGCAGCATGACGCCTCAAATTTGAACTGACAGGTGAATATATGTCGACTGATGTTTCAGCAGTGCGCGGCGCATCCGCCAAGCAAACAAAGACGCAAGTGACCGAAGCGAATGTTGGACCCGTTGTCGCGGGCGCGAATGCAGACGCCGCCAAAGGCGTGTCTGAAAACGGTGTGTACGAGACCATCAAGATTGATCGAAGGGAACGTGTCGGACTGGTCACGCTCTATCGCCCGAAGAACCTGAACGCGCTCAACGTACAGATGTCGCGCGAGGTGCTCGCAGCGCTTACGGACTTCGACAAGGACGACGGAATTGGCGCCATCGTGATCACGGGCAACGCGCGCGCATTTGCGGCAGGGGCGGACATTGAGGAAATGGCCGAAAAGTCCTTCGTCGACTGGCAGGCGAACGACTTGTTCGCCGAGTGGGATCGCATTCGAACGATTTCGAAGCCGATCATCGCGGCGGTTGGCGGCTATGCCCTCGGCGGCGGATGCGAACTGGCGATGGCGTGCGATTTCATCATCGCGGCCGATGACGCCCAATTCGGTCAACCGGAGATCAAACTAGGGATTCCTCCCGGTATTGGCGGTTCGCAACGCTTGACGCGTGCCGTCGGAAAGTCGCTTGCGATGGACCTGATTCTCACTGGCCGGAATTTGCGCGCTGACGAGGCATTCGCAGCCGGCCTCGTCGCGCGAGTTGTTCCGTCGGCGGAGTTGCTGCAAACCGCGTTGGAGGCGGCGCACACCATCGCTGGTTACAACCTGCCTGCCTTACGGCTTGCAAAGGCGGCGGTCAATCGGGCGTTCGAGACGTCGTTGAGCGAAGGTGTTTTGCACGAGCGCAAGCTTTTCCACGCTGCGTTCGCAACTGAAGGTCAAAAGGAAGGCATGTTTGCATTCCTGGCCAAGCGCGCTCCGGTCTTCCGCCATCGATAAAGCCTGGCTCATTGCCAGTATTGAGCGGGTGTGTGACGCAAATCCCTCGCCTGGGGTAATGCGCTCTCGCCCGACAAATTCTCCGTCTGGAACCCGCGTCCGGTTTTGTGGACAGCTCATCGACCGGCGGTACAAAACGAAGGCGTATTGATGCTCCGAGCAAACACCCGCCATGGACACACAATTTTGCGCGCGCGGAACAAATCGGGTCGCGGCTCGATGATTCATGGGCCAGCGTGGGTCGAGCGAGGTCTTGATTCCTTATCTTTGGCAGTCCGCCTTGCGTTCGCTCGGCGTCATCCTTTGTGCGCGAATGCCAGCACGATCGCGTTGCCCAGTTCGTCGGCGATGTGCGCCGATGCACCTGACGCAGCGAACATCGTGAACTCGACATCGGGCAGTGCGGGCAAGCCGGCATCCGGCGCGATCACGTGCAAGCCGTGCACGAGTTGCGACTGCACGATCGGCGTCACCGCAAAGCCGGCCTGCGCTGCGGCGCACAGACCGGCGCCGCTCGCACACACCAGCGCGATCCGGTAATCGACGCCAGTTCGCGCGAGTGCGGCCAGTGCAGCCTCACGATACGGGCAGGGTTCCGGTAACAGCGCGAGCGGCACGGGAGCGCCGGGCGTGAGCGATACCCACTCCGCGCCGGCCCACACGAGCGGCTCGCGCCATAGCACGCGTCCGGGGCGGGTATCGTGGCAGCGTCCGCCGATCACCACGTCGAATTCGCCCTGGTCCATTGCGTGCAGCAGGTCGGCCGGGATGCCGACCCTGACGCTGAAGGCGATGCGCGGGTAGCGCACCGCGAACGCCTGCATGACATTCATCAGCCTGACGTTGGCGAGGTCTTCGGAGAGGCCGACCCGGATCGCGCCCTCGCTGGGTCCGCGAAGCAACTGTGCCCGCGCATCATGGTTCAGCGCGAGGATGGCGCGCGCGTAACCCAGCAGCAGCTCGCCGTCCGCCGTGAGCGTGACCGAGCGCGTGGTGCGCGCGAGCAGGTCGCGGCCGGTCTGTTTTTCCAGGCGCCGCAGATGCGCGCTGACCGCGGACTGCGTCAGATTGAGACGGGCTGCGGCGTGCGTGAAACCCCCTTCCTGGACGACGGCCACGAAAGAGCGCAGCAGAACGGTATCGAACATGGGACAGTCCTTTCCTATACAGTGCGAACGCAACTGAATAGGGCGATGATACTTCGTTTATATTTTGAATCGAAATATGTTGTGATGATGGCAGTCAACACACCTGGAGTATTCCCATGCCGACCTTGCTGCATATCGAATCGTCGCCACGCAAGACGCGGTCTGCGTCTCTCGACGTTGCACGTGCCTATCTGGATGGCTATCGCGACGCTCATCCGGATCATCCCATCGACGTGCTCGACCTGTGGGCGATCGAGTTGCCGGAATTCGACGGCGACGCGCTCGATGCCAAATACGCGGACCTGAGCGGCACGCCCCTCAGCGAAGCCCAGCAGCAGGCGTGGGCGGGCATCCGGCACCTCGCGCAGCGGCTGCACGACGCGGATACCCTGTTGTTCTCCGTGCCGCTGTGGAATTTTTCGATCCCTTACAAGCTCAAGCATTTCATCGACGTCGTGTCGCAGCGAAACATCCTGTTCTCATTCGATGAGCGTGGGCTCCAGGGCTTGTTGAAAGACAAGAAAGCGGTGGTGATTTATGCGAGAGGCCTCGACTATTCGATCGACTCGAGCACGCCCGCCCATTCGTTCGATTTTCAGCGGCCGTTTATGGAAGTGTGGCTGCGATCCGTCGGCGTGACCGACGTCGAATCGGTTGTCGTCGAGAAGACCCTGTTTGGTCCCGAAGTCGATCACGCGGCGAGACAGGCTGCACGCGAGCGGGCAGTGGCGCTGGTGGGGGCGGCTTCCATTTCGGCCGGTAGCTGAATTAGCCCAAGCGACTAACGCGGAGCGCCACGGTTCGCTCCTGTGCCTTTCCACAGCCTGAGGCTGAAACGACGGATGAATAGATCGAGATTGTCATCGGACAATGCCTCAACGGCCCATGCAGGAGTCGCATGAATGGACAAGCTACAGGCAATGCACGTGTTCACGCGTATTGTCGATGCCAACAGTTTTTCCCGCGCAGCGGATACGTTAAGACTGCCGCGCGCATCGGTCACGGCCATCATCCAGAGGCTCGAAGCTTCTTTGAAGGTGCGGCTGCTGAACCGCACCACGCGGCGTCTTAGCTTGACGGCCGACGGCGCGGCCTATTACGAGTGCTGCGTGCGCATCCTGGCTGATATCGAAGAAACTGAGCAATCCTTATCGAGTGTCGCAGCCGCGCCGCGAGGCAAGCTGCGCGTCGATATGCCCGGATCCATTGGACGACTGATCGTCGTGCCCGCGCTGTATGACTTTTACGCACGCTATCCAAATATCGAACTGATGCTCGGCTTTGGCGACAAGCCGGTCGATCTGTTTCAGGAGGGTGTCGACTGCGTGGTTCGGGTCGGGGCGCTCGAGGATTCGTCGCTGGTTGCGCGGCGCATCGGCACCTTTGAGTTCGTTACGGCGGCCAGCCCCACCTATCTCCGGATGTACGGAGAACCGATGACCGTTGGCGATCTGCCAGATCATGTCGCCGTCAATTATTTTTCGGCACTCACGCATCGCATCGTCAACATGAATTTTGTCGTCGACGGCAAGACGGTCGAGGTCAAAATGAACTCGAAGCTCGCAGCGAATGACGCTGATGCCTATCTGAATTGCGGCGTCAAAGGACTGGGACTCATTCAGGTACCTCGCATTCTTGCCTTGCCTCACCTTCGCGACGGCGAACTCGTCGAGGTGCTGGCGCACTGCAGGCCGCTCGCGATGCCGATCTCGGCGGTCTATCCGTACCACAGGCATTTGTCGCCTCACGTGCGGGCGTTCGTCGGATGGGTCGCCGAACTGTTTGAGCGCTGTCCGCTTCTTCGCTGTCCGCTTCTTATCAGGCGCGAAGATTCCCACGTCCAGCGCCAGACTGTACCTACGCCCCCGACTCTGCCCGTTCAAGGGTAATGCGCTCTCGCCAGACAAATCCGTCGTCTGGAACTCGCCTCCGGTTTTGTGGACAGCTCATCGACTAGCGGTACTTGACGTAAACGACGGCCGTCCAATCGTGGAGTAGTATTTCACCATGCCCACGTTGTTGCCCGGCCTCTACAGCGCACAGTTAACCCGTCCGTGACGAGGACGGCAAGCTCGTCAAAAGGCTTGGAAACTGCTTCAACGATACGTATGGTGGCGTCGGCCGTGACAACGGCATTGACGGGAATACATCATGTCAACCGAGTGGAAGCGCCGCGCCAGGCTGTTTATCCAGCGTTTCTGGCAGCCGACCAGTGCGTGCATGACCTGCATGCCGGGGAGCTGGGGCAATGTCATGAGCCTTGCCCATTGGACGATTGCATTTCATACAGGTCTGCTTACCGGACTCCTGGCCGTACTTTTGACTTTCACGCCTGCGGCGAAACTCTACGCGCATCGATACGGCAATGCGCTGGCCGTTGGCTTCCTGACAACGTTAGGCGACGCCTACTCGCACGCGAGTCACTACCGCATCCCCTATGTCGAGCACATCGTGACGGGTGCTATTTCAGGTCTCTTGACGCTGACGGCTTCATATCTCTTCGAAGACCGCGCGCGACGCCTTCGGGCGGCATGGGCTCGGGTTTTCGGATAGCTTATCCGCTGACTTTCTGAACCCTCCTGGTTGAACCGAAAGAGGCTCCCCGGTTTGGTAACGCATCATGCTGGGGAGCCTGCGCATGGACAACGGGAGCTCGGGGCTGTTACATGCCCCAGCGTCCGGGTGCGGGCCAGTTTGACACGTTCACGCCATAACCGAAAATGACAGCGGCTGTAGCCGGAAGAGACATTCGAGCGGAACAATGTGAATCAGCAGCGAACTGCACATACGCGTGGTTCGACAGTCCCTTATGTAATAGCACCGAGCGGCCCCTCTGTTTCGAAATGAAACGGAAGCGCGCAGGCTCACCACGACTCGAACGATAAAGTAGGCCATTCGCTCATCTGGTACTTGTCGCGCCGGGGCAAAAAAACTTCGATCCCGACCGCGATTTATTGACTAAGATTGATTCGATGCATCCGCGCCAGAACGTCGCGTGCACTGCTTGAGTGCCGGCGTTCGAGATGCCCCTGATGCGAGGACGGCGATTCCTTTAGCGATGCTGATGAGAAGCACTTCGAACCGCGGAGGACGAGCCCATGAGAGGCATCCTGTGCATCTGTGCCACCGTGCTCGCGACGTTGTCGCCAGGCTCTTTCGCGGACTCGACCACCTATCCGCCGTTGCCGGCGCTCAACATCGATATCACGCAGACGTCAGTCTCCGGGCTCTCGTCCGGCGGGTTTATGGCGGTGCAGCTCGGAGTTGCGTATTCGTCTTTCATCAAGGGAGTGGGAGTGGTCGCGGGCGGTCCCTACTATTGCTCGCGGGACAGCGCGCTGATTGCGACGACGAAGTGCTCGTGCACGATCCTGCCCGCGGGCGCGTGCGAAGTCACGCCGACGAGCACCGACGTGCCGAAGCTCGTTTCGTTCACGAAGGCATCGTCGGCGAGCCACAATATTGACGATGCGGCGAACATCGGTGTGCAACGCGTGATCACAATCTCCGGCGCGAGCGATGCCACTGTGCCGCAGTCCGTGGTCACGCAACTGCAGGCGTACTACGCCGCGCTCGGCGTGCCGGCGCAAAACATATCGAAGATCGAACTCGACAACGCAGGCCACATCATGCCGACCATGAACTACGGCGTGGCATGCGAGAAGACCGAGTCGCCGTTCATCGGCAAGTGTCACTTCGATGGCGCGAAGGAGATTCTCGGCTGGATCTACGGCCCCGGTCCGCTCGCCCCGCCCGCCGCGTCCACGAAGAAAGGGAGCTACATCCGCTTCGATCAGAGCCGTTATCTGCCGGCCGACCGTCCTTCGGGTTTCAGCTGGACCACGGGCATGGACACCACCGGCTGGCTGTATGTGCCGGCCGCGTGCAATGCCGGGGATCCTTGCCGTCTACACATTGCGCTGCACGGGTGCGAGCAGGGCCAGGACTACGTGCCACTCGAATCGCCGCCGGGCGGCGGCCTCTTCTTCGGTACGACGTTCGTCCGGCACGCGGCCTATGCCCAGTGGGCGGACAATAACCGGATCGTCGTGCTGTTTCCGCAGGCGGTGTCGATTCCCGGACTGAATCCAAATGGATGCTGGGACTGGTGGGGTTACACCGGCGACCACTTTGCCGATCAGCAGGGCGTCCAGTTGCGCGCGATCCGCAACATGATCGACAGGTTGGTTTCGGGCGCAAGTCATTGATCGACCGCAAGCGCAGGACTGTGGTGAACCCGGGAAGTGCATGCCATGAAACTCGCAACCATGCTTCGGTGGGCCATCGTGGCGATGGCTGCGTTGCTGCTCGGCGCCGCTCATGCCACGACTTCCGGTGAGGCCTTCGGCGCTCCGGGCGCGGCGGCGGCGCATGGACCGGCGCAGAAGTCCTTCCTCGGGACGGCGCTGAGTCCGGCTTCGCAGGTGTACTTCACGGGCTATCGCGGCATCGTGTCGGAGGTGTATTACCCGGTGCTCGACACAACCGAGTCCGTCGACCTGCAATTCCTCGTCGGCGATGCCGCCGGCACTTTCATCGATGAGGAAAAGCTTCAGCCTTATAGGGCCGTGCAGACCGACCCGCGCACGATGAGCTGGCAGGTAACGACGGGCAATGGCGCTCGCAACTGGCAGATCGTCAAGACCATCTACGCCGATCCCAAACGCAATTCGCTGATCGAGCGCGTCACGTTCCAGGCGCTGAACGGCACGCATGTGAACGACTACAACGTGTATCTGCTGTTCAAGCCGCATCTCGACAACGCCGGTTCGGGCAACACCGCGACCACCGCCACCGCTGGCAATGGCCGGGTGATGCTGGTCGCCAACCGCAACATGCGCTATTCGGCACTTGCGGCTTCCCTGCCGTGGAAAGTGCAAAGCGGCACCACGATGGTATCGAACGGCTTCGTCGCGCAGAGCGATGGCTGGACCGATCTGCTCGGCGGGGCATCGCCGGACAAGAGAATGGACTGGACCTATTCGTCGGCGACCAACGGCAACATCGCGCAGATGGGCTGGCTCGACTTTGGCAGCGGGAACGCGATGAGCATCTCGTTCAACGTCGTTCTTTCGTTCGACAGCACGTCCGCGAGCAACGCGATGCAGACCGCGACCGACACGCTCGGCGACGACCTCGACGGCCTGCGCACGCAATATGACAACGCGTGGCATGGCTACGCCTCAGGCCTCTCGACGCAAGACAACACCGCCGACGACGAGTACTACCTCGCCGCGATGACGCTCAAGACAATGCAGGATAAGAGCAATGGCGCGATGATCGCGGGCATCGGTACGCCATGGGGCGAGACGCAGGGCGACGGCAACATTGGCGGCTATCACCTCGTGTGGTCGCGCGATCTCTTCAAGTTTGCCAATGCGCTGATCACGGCGGGCGATACGGCGACGCCTGCCACGGTCGTCCATTACCTCTTCGATACGCTGCAACAGAAGACTGATTGCGGCACCGCCGAATACGATGCCGACGGTTGCGCGCAAGGGTTCAGCCGCGTCGGCCGCTTCCCGCAGAATTCGTGGGTGAGCGGCTGGCCGTACTGGCAGGGGACGCAGATGGACGAGCAGGCGATGCCGATCCTGCTCGCGTGGCGTCTCGGCCCGGGCGTCTATAACCCGTTGTGGCCGAAGATCGCTCTCACCGCTGACTATATTCTCCGTATGGGACCGTGGACCTATCAGGATCGCTGGGAGGAGAGCTCGGGCTATTCGCCGTCGACGATCGCCGCTGAGGTGGCGGGCCTCGTTGCCGCTGCCCGCATCGCCGAAGACAACGGCGACGACGCGCGCGCAGGCAGCTACCTTGCTGCCGCCGACAATTGGCAACAGAACGTGACGCGCTGGACCTACACCAACGCCGGCTTTTACCGAAGCGGCAAGTACTACGTCCGCATCAATCCGGCGAGCATGAGCAAGTCGGGTAGCGGTTCGCAAATCTACGAGCCAACCAGCTATCCCGACTCGGGGCAAAGCTTTCTAGTAAAGAACGGCGGCGGCACGCAGGATGAACGCGCGGTGGTCGACGGTGGTTTCCTCGAACTGGTGCGCATGGGTGTGAAGCGGGCCAGCGATCCCACCATCGTCGGTACGCTCGCCGCCTATGATGCTGTGCTCGCGATGACCGTGAAGGACTCGAATCAGGCGTGGTTCCGCTACAACTTCGACGGCTACGGCGAACACAACGACGGCAGCAATTTCGACGGCACCGGTGTCGGCCGCGCGTGGCCGATCTTTACGGCGGAGCGCGGCATGTACAGCATCGCGAGCACTGGAGTGGGTAGCAGCGGCACCTCGTACCTCAACGCAATCAAGACCTACGCGACGCCGGAAGGCTTCATCCCCGAGCAGATCTGGACCAAGACCATGACGCTGCCCGATAACTGGCAGGTCGTGACGCCGCCAGGATTCACGGCCGGTGCGCCGACCAGATCAATGGCGCCGCTCAACTGGGCGATGGGCGAGTACATCAGCCTGCTGGCGTCGATTCACGCGGGTAGGGTCGTCGATATTCCGTCCATCGTGTGCGCGCGCTACAGCAATTGCGTGATCGCGCCGGCAAGCGGGCAGGCCGGCGTTACGATCAGCGTCAAGGCCGCGACGCAGCCGGGGCAGTACATGTACGTAACCGGCAGCACAGTCGCGCTCGGCAACTGGAACACCGACCTCGGACTGCCGGTGGACCCGGCCAACTATCCGGTGTGGAGCAACGCGGTGAATCTGCCGGCGAGCAGCAGCGTTCAATACAAGTACTACCGCAAGAACGCCGACGGAAGCGTGACATGGGAGAACGTGCCCGGAGGTGGCAATCGCACGCTGAACGTGCCGGCGTCGGGCGGCACCGCGCTGAACGATACGGTCGGCTGGTAAGCGTAGAGCGGTGGTACGGGTCCTGCGCGGGCATCGGGCATTCACTATTGCCGGCAGGAGATCGTCATGACGACTTCACCGGAAAGCAGCGGTGTAATGCCTATGCCTGCTGCAACCAGAATACGGACCGTCGTCGAATACTGCAAATCAGCAGAAATTGAGGCGTTAAATAAGTGTCGTCGATATGTTGCCTGCTACACACGCGGGACGCCCTATCGCCGCTCACAAGCTGCACGCCCACGTCTCGACTCTCTGATAGCGTGTTATCAGTCAAGCTGATTCTGGGTGCCCTATTTGATAGATTTGACTCATTTATGTGGTCTCCGTAAATTCGCCCTGTGTAGAAACCACGGAGCTTCGCAATGACTACGCCACACGCAGCCACTCTTCCTGCTGCATCGACGGCGCAGGATCCTCACCTCCGCAAGACCGTCATTGCATCCGTTGCCGGAAACGCGATGGAGTGGTATGACTTTTTTGTTTATGGCACAGCCGCTGCGCTCGTATTCGGCAAGCTTTTCTTCCCGCCCGGCAGCGACCCGCTGGTCGGCACGCTCGGCGCGTTCGCTGCCTTTGCGATAGGTTTTATCGCGCGTCCTTTCGGCGGCATTCTGTTCGGTCATATTGGCGATCGATTTGGTCGTAAGTTGTCGCTCGTATGGACCTTGTCGATCATGGGCGCGGCAACATTCGCGATCGGATTACTGCCGACGTATGCCGACGTCGGCATATGGGCACCCGTAGCGCTCGTCACTTTGCGGGTGCTGCAAGGGATTGCGTCGGGCGGAGAGTGGGGCGGTGGCGTACTGATGATCAGCGAAAGCGCCCCTCCGGAGAAGCGTGGCTATTACGCTGCGTGGAGTCAGTTAGGCGTAGGCGGCGGGTTCGTGCTGTCGGCGGCGGCTTTCCTTGCGGTACAGGCGCTGCCACAGGAAGCCATGATGAGCTGGGGTTGGCGTTTGCCGTTTCTCGCAAGTATCTTAATCTTCGCACTCGGCGTGTACATCCGCCGCAGCATTCCCGAAAGCCGCGATTTCGCAGAAGTGGAGAAAAGAGGAAAGACGGCGCATCTGCCGATCGTTGAGGTTATACGCCGTCATCCCAAAGAGATTCTAATGGCGATGGGACTGCGTTTCGCGGAAAACGGTGGCGCATACATCTTTCTAGCTTTCTCACTGGTGTATGGCAAGTTCATCGGCATTTCTAGCTCTGTGATGCTCTCGGGAGTCATGGCCGCGATGGTAGTGGAAATGGGCGCCATGCTGGGTTGGGGTAAGTTGTCCGACCGTATCGGCCGCAAGCCGGTGTACATGATCGGTGCAGTCGGACTGATCCTCATGGCTTTCCCGTTCTTCTGGCTTCTCGACACGAAGCAGACTCCGCTCATCTACCTGGCGTTCCTGCTTGGCACCGGCGTTTGCCACGGCGCGATGATCGGCACCTTGCCTGCGCTTGTTGGTGAGCTCTTTAGCACCGAGGTTCGCTATACAGGCGTCGCGTTGGGCCATGAAGTGGCATCGGTGTTTGCGGGTGGTCTCTCACCGCTGATCGCCACGGCGTTGTTGAGCAAGTACCACGCATCGTGGCCAGTCGCCTTGCTCCTCATCACGCTCGGTGCAATCACAGTCATCTCGCTCATGTTCACTCACGAAACTGCGGACAGTCGAACCGCGCGCTGACCTGTGCCACGGCAACATTTTTCCTAAAATACCAACTCGTCCATACCTATCGCACTACTCAATAAAAATACCCGTTCGCATTCACAATTTCACGACGCCCACGCATGCGAGCGCCGCGGCACTAGTCGTCTTGATGGGCACTATGACCGTCGTTCCAGTTCATGCGCAATCGAGCGTGACGCTTTACGGTTTGATCGACGACGGACTTACCTTCATTTCTAATCAGGCCGGTGGCAGGGTTGACAGGGCTGATGCCGCGGTCCGACGATGAGGAGCGGCTTTATCGTTTCGTGCGTGGCAGGCCCTGAAAGGTCGTCGTGCGCTAGGTTTCCCCCGACGCACGGACTAGCGAAATGCCTTAAAGCATTTGTTGAAAAAAATCTCAATAAAGCAATAGCTGATTTTTTCGATCAGCTTATGCTTTATTCCTCAACCCCGCACGCAGCGAAATCCCGCATACACGTACTGGTAGTGCGCCTGGAACCAGTTGCGAAAACTCGGTCTCAGCATGCATGCCGCCGTGCGCGGCGAACCACCTTTGAGCACGTAATGCTGGTCGTCGTAGAAGTTCGCGGAGTAACCCAGATAGAACGGAAACGGCTCGAATCCGGGTAACGGCCCGAAGGTCGTCGACGTCCATTCCCAACCGTTGCCGAACTGCCCGACCACCCCCGCCGCGCTGCGATTCTCCGGGTGGGCCTGGACCGGCGACGGCTCCCATCGGCGGAAATCGAAATTGCCTTGCTGAGCGTGCGGGGCGTTCGGGGCAAACTCGGCGGCTCGTTGCCATTGCGCTTCCGTCGGCAGCGATTTGCCCGCCCATTTCGCGTAGGCGCTGGCTTCGGCGTGGCTCACATACACCGGCCAGTCTGCAGGCAGCGCGATCTCGGCAAACATGGTCCGCAGCTTCCAGCCGGAGCCGTTCGATTCTTCGGACGACTTATCACGCACCCAGAACGCCGGTTTGTTGATGCCTTCACGTTCCTTCCAGGCCCAGTCGCTCTCACGCCAGTAATCGCGATGCTCATAACCGCCGGCATTGATGAAATCCAGCCAGTCCGCGTTCGTGACCATATAGCGGTCCATCTCGAATGCGGGCACCTCCACGCGATGTTCACCGAACTCGTTGTCCCAGCCGAACGTGCCGCTGTCGCGTGCGAGGCCGAGCGTCGCTACGCCGGCGGGCACGTGGACCATTTCCCGCGCGAGGGTCTGGTCGAGCGGATATGCCGCCGTGTTTTCCGTGACCGCGGGCCCGGTTTTCTGGCGCAGCGGCAATTGATGCAGCATGTACGCGAGCGTTTCCGCGTGCATCAGCCGATGCTCGATCGCGACCTCCAGCAGCGTTTCGGGCGCGTCTTCCAAAGTGCCGGAATTGCCACGCTTATCTTCACGCTTTGTAATTTCGACGGGGTCGAAACGCGCATCGATGTCATCGCGAATCCGCTGAACATAGGCGCGAATGGTGGCTAGCGTCGGCCAGTCGTACGGCTGATCAGCCGGCAGGCCGCCATCGACCGGATCGATGCCGAACGCGAATAACTGGTCGAACTCGGGATTGGGGCTGGGCAGGTCGAGGAGGCGCTGATCGAACAGATTCCTGTCGAAGGCTTCCAGATGCCCAATGTAGAACACGATCCGATGCCGCTCGGCAATCGGACGCTCATACAGGAATTCGGGTTTGACGATGGAGAACAGCGTGTCGGTAGTCTCGCGCGCTTCGCGCAGGCGGGCGAGCAGCGGATGCAGCGGGGTAGGTTCGCGATTCATTTCGCTCTTGTCTCCGGGCATGGGCCGATGCAAAACGATTAATCGTAGCAGAGGGCATGCCAAGTGCGCTTGGACCGCCAGCGCGCCACCGGCTAGATAGCGCGCAAACCGTCGAAGTCGAGAATCTGGATGAGCTTGCCGTTTGCATCGATGAGGCCCTTCGCCTGAAAACGCGACAGCGTCCGGCTGACTGTTTCAAGCGTGATGCCGAGAAAACTGCCCATGTCGTCGCGCGTGAAACGCAGGTTGAATTCGTTGCTGGCGTAACCGCGGTGTTTCAGCCGGGCGGAGAGATCGAGCAGCAGGGCGGCGACACGCTCGTCGGCGCGCAAGGTGCCGAGGATCAGGGTTTGCGTCGACTTCCGCACGACTTCGCGGCTCAGCAACTGCAGCAATCGGCGCTGGAGCGCGCTGGTTTCGCGGCACGCGCGTTCGAAATGCACGTGCGGAATCAGGCAGACTGAACTGTCTTCGAGCGCGACGGCGTGACATGCGTGCCGGCCGTTGTCGAAACCTTCGAGGCCGAGTGCGTCACCGCCGAGATGGAGGCCCATGACCCGCTCGCGGCCGTTGCCGTTCGGCGTTGATACCACCGTTTTGAGCGAGCCTGAGCGAACGGCGTAGAGGGTGTCGAAGGTGTCGCCGACGCGAAACAGCGTTTCGCCGCGCTTGATCGTGCGAGCGTTGACGATGACCTTCTGGAGCGTGTTGACGTCGTCGGAGGACAAACCTTGCGGCAGGCAGTAGTGCCGCAAGGCGCAAGTCGAACAATGGGCGGCGTGACGCGAGGGCGCGTTTGAGAGAGGGGCGGAAGTTCCGTGTACGGTTGGCATGGTTCGCTCGATTTTTAGTTCGTTTTGATCTGGAACAAGGAAATTGTCCCATCGATGTCATGTGCCCCCGGGTGGCAAAACGTCGCGCGATAAAGGCCTTTTGTCGATGCACGGCTGATCCTGACCAACCGGACAAAATAATGCCGTCATACAATCCGGGGTTTGATGTTGGTATTTAATCCCTCTTTTCACTTTCCTAACTCACCCAGCCCGTGTCCCAGTCCGCTGCTACGTCTCCTCCCGAATCCGCAACCCCTCTGCCTTTCCGTCACGCTCTCCTCGCGATGCTCGGCATCGGTCTGGTCAATATGCTGGTCGCACTCGATCAGACCGTGGTCAGCACGGCGCTGCCGTCGATCGTCGCGGAATTGCATGGCTTCGAGTATTACGCATGGATTGCGAGCGCGTATTTGCTGGCGTCGGTGGTGACCGTGCCGGTATTCGGCCGGCTCGGCGATTATTTCGGCCGCAAGCGCTTCGTGATTGCCGCGGTGCTTACGTTCACGGTGGCTTCCGTGCTGTGCGGCGTGGCCAACGACATGCTGTTCCTGGTCATCGCGCGCGGTTTGCAGGGGGTAGGCGGCGGGATGATGGTCGGCACGGCGTTCGCGTCGATCCCCGATCTCTTTCCCGATCCGCGTTTGCGGGTGCGCTGGCAGGTCGTGATGGCGGCGTCATACGGCATTGGAACCGCCGCGGGGCCGTCGCTGGGCGGCTGGATGAGCGAGCATTGGGGATGGCGGTCGACTTTCCTGATCAACCTGCCGGTGGGCATNGCCGCGTTTTATTTCATCTGGGCGCATTTGCCGAACTTTCATCGGCCGCGTGAGGGCCCGGTGAAGATCGACTGGCTGGGCGCGGGGCTGGTTGCGTTGGTGCTGGGCGGCTTGCAGGCATTCATCGAAGCCGTGCCAAAGAGCGGGCTGACCACGGGGAATGTGGTGCTGGCCGCCTGTGTGGCCGGCGGCGCGGTGGCGTTGCTGATGTGCGAGCGTCGCGCAACGCATCCGATCATTCCGCTCGATCTGTTCAAGGATCCGGAACTCGTCACGTTATTCACGTTGTCGACGCTGTCGGGCTTCGTGATGTTTTCGCTGATCTTTTTTGCGCCGCTTCTGCTGCAGGGCGGTTTCGGTTTATCGCCGCAGGAAGCGGGTTTATCGGCTACGCCGATTGCGATGTTTATTGCTATCGGAAGTTTTATCAACACACGCATTGTGATTCATTTGCGCAAGCCGACATTCATCTTGTCGATTGGATTCACGTTGTTGATGTTCGCGTGTATTGCGCTGGCGTTTGCCAGCGCTTCCACGCCGCATATCTGGATCGAGATTCCGATGGCGGGGATTGGTATTGGCCTGGGTTTCGTGCTGAATAACCTGAATGTTTTCGGGCAGGAGATTGCCGGGCGCGAGCGGTTCGGCATTACCACTGCGCTGTTGCAATCGACGCGTATGGTCGGCGGGATGCTCGGGACCAGCGTGGTCGCGACAATCGTGCAGCATCATTACCGGGATGTCATCACGCGCACGCTGAGAGTACTTGGCGAACCGGCGAGTTCGGCGTGGCTGCCGAGGTTCGACGATCCACGGATCTTGATCGATTCGGCGTTGCGGGGGAAGTTGCTGGCGGATCTGGTGCCGGCCGGGCTGGATGGTCCGGCGCTGATCGAGAGCGCCCGGGAGGTGCTCGTGCAGTCGATTCACATCGGAGTGGCGCTGACCGCGGTGGCGGCGTTATCGGCGACGCTGATGGTGCGAAGGGTGTCGCACATTACGTTTCGCAAGGGGTAGGAGATGCGGTTTCGTTCGCTCCTGAACCCCAGTGCGAACGAAACCGTGCTGATATCAGTGGGCTCCTGCCGCCGCTCCACCGCCTCCGCCCTTCGCCCGTTTGGTAATCCAGATCAGCGGAATAATCAGGATGAAAATAACCGCGGAAGCAAAAAAGATATCGTTCAGCCCCATCATCGCGGCTTGCGTATTGACCGTGAAATCGAACAGCCCCCGAGCTTGAGCCTCGCTGACATTGAGCGCGCCTTGCGACGCCTGCAATGACTGCATAAACGCCGGATTATTCACATTAGCCTGCTCAGTCAGCCGCTCATGATGCAAGGCAATCCGGTCCGTCCAGGCATTCCCGGCAAGCGATGTCCCCACAGCCCCGCAAAACACCCGCGCAAAATTCGATAACCCCGCGGCAGCGGGAATCTTCGACGGCGCCAGCCCGGACAAGATAATCGACGTCAACGGCACGAAAAACAGCGCCATCGGAATGCCCTGTAAAAGCGTGGGCAAAACCAAATGCCAGGTATCGATCTGGATCACATATTTCGAGCGCATATAAAACACAATGGCGAAGCCGATAAACGCCATCGTCGCGACAACGCGCGCGTCAGTGCGAGGCAAGACCCGACCCATGACCGGCGCGAGAATCACCGCAAAAATACCCAATGGCGCAGTAACCAAGCCGGCATCGACGGAACGGTAATTCAGATACTGTTGCATCCATTGCGGCAATAAAACGAGATTGCCGAAGAACACCCCGTAAGCGACGGAAATGGCGACTGTCCCGCCAAAGAAATTCCGCCCGGCAAACAGCCGCAAATCGACAACGGGATTCGCATCGGTCAGTTCCCACACCACAAATAGTGCAAAGGCAATCAACGCAATGATCCCCAGCCACACGATCAGCGGCGATGAAAACCAGTCGAGGTCCCGTCCCTTGTCGAGCATGATCTGCAGAGACGCAACCCACGCAATCAGCAATGCGAGCCCGACCGTATCAATAGGCGCTTTGCGCGTAGCGGATTCACGTTTCCGGTAAATAAACCACGTCACGCTGGCGGCAAACAAGCCGACAGGAATGTTGATATAGAAGATCCACGACCAGCTATAGCTATCGGTAATCCAGCCGCCTAAAGCCGGTCCGGCAATCGGCCCGACAACGGCGGTCATCGCCCATAAGGAAAGTGCCATCGACGCTTTCTCCTTCGGGTACGAACCCAGCAAGATAGCCTGCGACAGCGGGATCAGCGGCCCGGCAACGGCGCCTTGCAAAACCCGCGCGGCAAGCAGCACCGGCAAAGTCGGCGCAAGTCCGCAGAGCCACGAAGAAATCACGAACAACAAGATAGCGCCGACAAACAGCTTGATCTGCCCAATCCGCTGCGTCAGCCAGCCGGTCAGCGGAATCGACACCGCGTTGGCCGCCGCGAACACGGTTACGACCCACGTGCCTTCATCGACGGAAACGCCGAGATTGCCGGAAATAGTCGGGATGGCGACGTTCGCGATCGATGAATCGAGCACGTTCATGAACGTGGCGAGCGCCACGGCGATGGTCGCGAGAACCAGTTGTCCGCCCTTTAACGGCGGCGGCGCGGAGGGTGCGGCAGGCGCAGTGCTCATGGGAGATCCGGATAAAGCAGCGGCCACGCGATGAAACGTGGCGGCCGATTGTGCCAAGAACAAAGGCCGCAGTGTGCCAGCGTTCAAAAATCCTCGCTGACCGCACTGCGGCCTTCATCGGCCCATCGACCCGGAGATCCCGGTTTTAAGCCTCACTCATTTGGCCGACACGTCGATATCGCCAAGATACTTCTTCGCGAACGCCGCAATCGTGCCGTCCGCTTTGAGCTTCGCGATCGCCGTGTTCAGGCGCTGCTTCAACGCATCGTCACCCTTGCGAATCCCGAACGCGATACCGCTGCCCAGGATCTTGTCGTCGCTGACCGGTCGGCCGACAAAGCTATAACCCGCGCCGTCCGGCTTCGACAAGAAGCCGCTTTGTCCGGCTGCCGACAGCACCAGCGTGCCGTCAAGACGCCCGGCCTTCAGGTCGGTGTAAGCCTGGTTTTGGTCCTGGTACGGTACGACGTTCACGCCTGCGTTGGCCCAATGCGCCTTCGCGAAACTTTCCTGGATCGAACCCTGCAACACGCCGATGGTCTTGCCCTTCAGCGATGCTGCCGTCGGCTCGAGCCCGCTACTGGTTTTCGCGATCAGTTGGGTCGGCACGCGATACACCACGGTCGTGAAATCAATTGCCTGCCGGCGCTGATCGGTTGCGTTCATCGCGGAATTGATCGCGTCGAATTTGCGGCCCTGCAGCGCGGGAATCAGGCCGTCGAATGAGGTCTCCACCCACGCGCATTTCATCTTTGCGGTGGCGCAGACGGCGTTGCCGACATCAATATCCAGGCCTTGCAATTCACCCGATGCCGCCTTCGATTCGAACGGCGGATACTGCGCTTCCACGCCGTAGCGCAAGGTATCGGATTCGGCGGCGTACGCGGCGCTGGTGCAGACCGAGGCGGCCAGCAGCAGTGCGGCCGACAAAACGTGAGTGGTTTTTTTCATGGAGTGTCTCTCTATAAGTTGGGATAGTTTCTAACCATTATCAAACCGCGCACAAGCGGCGCGCGCCTTCTCGCAGCGTGTCGTCGTCCTTGGCGAAGCTGAGGCGGATGATGCGGTTGTCCGTGCCGTCGGTGTAGAACGCCGACAATGGAATGGTCGCGACCTGGGTTTCGCGGATCAGGCGCAGCACGAAGTCGCTGTCGGATTCATCGGAGAACGCGCCGAAGCGCGCCAGCATGAAAAAGCTGCCCGCGCTCGGCAAGAGTTCGAAGCGTGAACCGCCAAGCGCTTCAGCGAGGAGATCGCGTTTCTTCTGATAGAACTCGCCGAGCCCGAGATAGCTTGATGCGTCGCCGAGTGCTTCCGCGAACGCGATCTGCATGGGGGTATCGGCGGAGAAGGTCATGAACTGATGGACCTTGCGGATCTCATTGGTCAGCTCGGCGGGGGCGAGCGTGAAACCAACGCGCCACCCCGTCACGTGATACGACTTGCCGAACGACGACACGATCACGCTGCGCTCAGCCAGCGCCGGATAACGCGCCATGCTGTGATGCAAGGCGCCGTCGAAGACAACGTGCTCATACACCTCATCCGACAACACGATAATCTTCGAATCGCGCGTCAACGCCGTGAGGCGGTTGATGTCTTCGGCCGTGAATGCGCTGCCGGAAGGGTTATGCGGCGAATTGACGATGATCATCCGCGTGCGCGGCGTGATGGCCGCCGCGACCTCGTCCCAGTCGATATGAAAGTCCACCGGCGAGAGCTTGATCGCGATGGGCGTGGCGCCCTGCATTTGCACGATGGGGCCGTAGCTATCGAATGAAGGTTCGAAGTAGATCACTTCGTCGCCGGGATGGACGAGCGCGCTGATCGACGCGTACAAGCCTTCGCTCGCGCTTGCTACCACGGTGATTTCGCTGTCCGGATCGTAGGTGGCGCCGTAGAGCTGTTCCGTTTTCTGCGCGAGGGCTTCGCGCAGCGCGAGCACGCCGGACATGGGGGCGTACTGGTTATGCCCGGCGCGCATGGCTCGGGCGGCGCTTTCCACGAGTTTCGGATCGCACGCGAAATTGGGTGCGCCTTGCGAGAGATTCAGCGCGTGGTGTTCCTCGGCGAGCTGACCGATCACGGTAAATATGGTCGTGCCAACATTGGGCAGCTTCGACGCGGGGGTCCAGGCACTTTTCACGACGATGGTCTCCGGAAGACTGAATTCGAATATCGATTGTCATTCGACCGCAGCAATAAAGCGCGGACAATCGAAAGTTTGTCATACTCGCCATGAATCTAGGTCATGGCTTACGAGATCCGACAATGAAACCGCTACCGTCTTTGGATGTGCTCAAAACCTTTGCGGTCGTGGCACAGCGACTGAACTTTACCCGCGCCGCCGATGTTCTCAACATCACGCAGGGTGCCGTCAGCCGGCAGATTTCCGGTCTGGAGGCGCATCTTGGTTATGCGCTGTTCGTGCGCCAGCCGCGCGGTCTTGCGCTTACGCCCAATGGCGCCATGCTGCTTGCGCCTTTGCAGCAGGCGCTGGCGCAGATTACCGAGGCGCTGGAACGGAGTGGGGCGCAGTCGGGTACGTTGCGGGTGAAATGTCCCACGTGCGCGATGCGCTGGATCTTGCCGCGCGTGATCCGGTTGCAGAATGAGCGGCCGGAACTGGTGATCGAGGTGACGGCGGCGGTGTCGCATGGGGTGGAGTTCAACGCCGAGCAGTTCGATGCCGCCATTGTGTTCGGCCAGCCGACGCTGAAGGGCGTGAGTTCGCATCATCTGTTCGATGAGGTGCTGACGCCGGTGTGCGCGCCTGGTTTGTGGAAGGAGCGGCAGGCTGGCGCGGCTACGCCGGACGATCTTGCCGATCAGACCTTGTTGCATCCGACGCGTGACCGGCGGGACTGGCTGAGGTGGCTGGAGGCGTATGGGTATCGCGGATTGCCATCGGCGAAAGCGCAGCACTTCGATACGCTCGATCTCGCTATTTCGTCGGCGATGCAGGGGTTGGGCGTGACGATCGGGGATTTATCGCTGATCGAGGAGGATTTGCAGGCGCAGCGGATCATTACGCCGTTTTCGCTTTGTGTGCCTAGCGGGGCTTCGTATTATCTGATCTATCCGGAGAGGCCGGCGCCGTCGCCGGTTTTGAGGGAATTTGCTGAATGGCTCGAAGGGGAGGCTGCGCAGACGCGGGCGAATCTTTCGACGTATCTGGCCTAAACCACATTCTTCTCCACAATCGGCTCATTCGCCAACACGCGGTCAAAGCTCAGCGCCGACAAATCCAGCGTCGTATACCTGCCGTGCAAAATCAGCTCACTCACACCACGCCCGGTCGCTGGACCTTGCTGCAATCCGTGCCCACTAAACCCATTGGCAAAAACACAATTCGACACCGCCGGATGCCGCCCAATAATCGCGTTCTGATCCAGCACGTTGTATTCGTAATACCCCGACCACGAAGTCAGCACCCGCAACGCTTCAAACTCCGGCACCCGAGCGGCAAGCGCCGGCCAGATGACGTCATCGAAAAGCTCGTGATCCACTTCCGATAACGGCAGATCATCAAAATCACGGTCCTTCCCCGGCGATACCCCGCAAATATAAGTCTCGCCTTCGGGCCGCCAATACACGCCGCTAGGGTCAATGACCAACGGACATCGCGCCAGCCGCGCCGGCGATTTAAAATTGAAAATGCTCCGGCGCCGCGCATAAACCGGCAAATCGATACCCAGCATCTCCGCAATCTGGCGCGACCACGCGCCGGCCGCATTGACCATTATGTCGCAATCGAAACGCTGGCCATCGTGGGTCAACACCGCCTGAACGCGATCGCCTTCCCGCACGATCCCGGTCACATCAGCCGCCACATAACGCGCACCCAGCGATTGCGCTTTCTTGCGAAATGCCTGCACGAGACCATAACCGTCGAACCAGCCTTCTCCGCTCGCGCCGTACGTGCCGGCCGCGAGGTCATCGGTATGAAGCCACGGGAAGGTGGCTTTCAGCGAGGGTTTATCGAGGAAACGAATGTCCGCGCCAAGGCTCGTCTGCAACGCGTGATTCTCGCGCAGCGTTTCGAGACCGGGGGGTGTGGCGAGAAACAGATAACCGCCTTCATGCAAATCGATGGAAGGCGCAACCCCATCCACCGCCAGCCGCTCGCCGATGGACCGCAAGAACTCGATCCCATACAGCGACATCTGCACGGATAGCGGCGTGGAAAATTGCTGCCGGATCGACGCCGCCGATAACGCCGACGAAGCCCGCGCGTAACTCGGATCGCGCTCGATCACCGTCACGCCGACGCTCTGATCCGCTGCCCGCAAGAAATACGCGATCGCACTGCCGATCACGCCGCCTCCCACAACCACTACGTGCTGCGACTTCAACGTGTTGTCTCCTGAATGCGCGCGGCGCAAGCATGCGCCGCGCGCCGGTCATCATTTACGTTCCGCTCTTGGTCACTGTCGGCACCCATGCGCCGCTCTTGACCTGATACATCGTCGACGAAGCATTCTTCAGCGCGCCGGTGCTGTCGAAGGCAATCGTACCCGTAATGCCCGGGAACGAAATAGTCTTCAGCACCGGACGATACACCTTCGGATCGATGGAATTGGCCTTCTGCATGGCGTCGATGGCCGCCCACGCAGCGTCATAACCGAACGGCGCATACGAGAGAATCGCCACGCCGAAACGCTTCTGGAATTTGTCGGAGAACGCCTTGCCTTGCGGCAGTTTCTCGAGCGGGCTGCCGTATTCCCACGCCATCGCACCTTCGGCTGCATCGCCGGCAAGCTTCAGGAAGTCCGCGTCCATCACGCCGCCGCCGCCCACGAACTGCGCACTGATGCCAAGCTGCTTCATCCGCTTCGCTACCGCCGCCGCTTGCCGGTCCAGGCCGCCGAAGAAGATCAGATCGGTGCCCACACCCTTCAACGCGGTGAGCTGCGCGCTGAAATCGACGGTCTGGTTGTCGCTGTATTGACGCGCGACGATCGAGCCGCCCGCCGCCTTCACGGCTTTCTCGAACTCGTCGGCTTCGCCCTGGCCGAAGGCCGTCCGGTCGTCGATGATCGAGATCTTCTTCGCCTTCGTCACGGTCACCGCGTAGGTCCCGGCGGTGCCGGCGTTCTGGGCGTCGCTGGAAATGACGGTGAAGACGTTGTCGAAACCTCGCTGCGTGATGGTCGGGTTGGTCGCGGCAGGATCGATGATCGGAATGCCGGCGGTCTGATAGACCTGCGACGCCGGAATCGTGGTGCCCGAATTGAAGTGGCCGACCACGACGGCCACGCCCGCATCGACGAGTTTTTGCGCCGCCTGTACACCGATCCGCGGGTCGGCCTGGTCGTCTTCAGCCTGGATCACGAAGTTGGCGGTCTTGCCGCCGATCTGGATCTTCTTCGCGTTCGCTTCATCCAGCGCGAGTTGCACGCCGTTCTGCAAATCCTTCCCATAACCAGCGTTTGCGCCCGTGAGCGGCGCGGCGAAGCCGACCTTGATATCAAGCGTGTCGGCCGCGGCGGACAGCGGCAACGCGCTCAAGGCGGTTGCAGCGCACGCGAGAATCCAGGCAAGCGGTTTGAGGCTGGTTCGAAGATGCATTTTTTTCTCCTTCGGGTTGGACAGGTCCAGCGAGCAGAGCGGTTGGGTTTTGCTTTCGCTTTTGCGTTTTGGTTTTAACTACACGTTTTTCAACTCCGTTTCCCGGTACGCGACTGCACCACGGCGAGCACGCTGTGAGCAAGACGGGATTTGCCCGTGCGCGCCGTCATTATCGTGCGGACGAAAAAACGGATTGAGGCCGCGTTGTACGAACTCGCTGGCAACCAGCGAGCAGATGCAATTTAGAAAGCCAAATTAGCGGCGTCTTGGCAGTTCGTCGCATCGGCGATGCGGATTTCGGCATAGCGGGTTTAAGCCGATTGTCGAAGCTCGCTTAGCTGGCACTGCCGTCGCTATTGACATGCTCAGCGATTACCCCGATGTGCACGCTTGTGCCTCGGGTTTGATCCTGAAGATTGCGGCACAGACTTGACGGGGTTAATCAGCGCTTACAGACCATTCCGTTGCAATGCGAAACCATCTAAAACATTACTAAATAATTTCAAATTAAATAGAGTGAAAGCTGTAAGAAACTTATTTTGTAAGGGTCGGTTCGCCTGTATGTAATTATAATGAGAATCGTTCTCATTTATATTGACGTTCAAAGATGGCGTGGGTACGATTCGCTTCGCCGGTGCTTCTGGATGGTGGCCCGGAGGACGTTTCAGGGTGGATGCGCGGTGACCACGCGCATCGTCGTACCGTCTTTAGAACAATCAACGCTGCGCGTCAGCAGCCGTTGCAACAAGACAGAGGATTTCGATGCAACCCGTCCAGCTCGCCCTGCGCGAACCGCGCGGTGAATCGCGACACGATTCACGCCCTGGCGCGACCCTGCGCACTGCCATCAAGCGCCGTGCCGCGCCTTTTCGCCGGGCGGTGCTCGGTACCGGCCTGGCGTGGTTTGCGCTGGCGTCATCGCCGGCATTCGCTGCGGGCGCGGCCAACCCGGACGCAACGCCATCTGACACCCCTGAAGCCGACTTGAATATCCAGGCGCAACCGGCAGGTCAATGGACCGGCGTATGGACCCGCTCGACCCTGCTCGGCGATATGGGCGGCGTGCGCTCGTGGCTCGGCAAATACGGCGTGACGCTGCAGGCGACGGAAGTATCTGAATATCTCGACAACGTGCGCGGCGGTCTGAAAACCGGCGGCACCTACGACGGGTTGACCACGGTCGCCATCGGCCTCGATACCCAAAAGGCCTTCGGTTGGGAAGGCGGTACGTTCAACGTCAGCGCGCTGCAAATTCATGGCCGTAACCTGAGCCAGTACAACCTCGGGACACTGAACACCGCGAGCGGGATTGAAGCGCAGGACACCACGCGCCTCTGGGAACTCTGGTATCAGCAGTCTTTCCTGAACAAGCGCGTGGACGTGAAGATCGGTCAGCAGAGTATCGACCAGGAGTTCATGGTCAGCTCCTACGCGGCCACCTTCGTCAACACCATGTTCGGCTGGCCCGGCCTGCCGTCGTACGACATGCCGTCAGGCGGTCCGGCCTATCCGCTGTCCGCACTCGGCGTGCGCGTGCGCGGGCAGATCACGCCGTCATTGACGGCGCTGGCCGGTGTGTTCGACGGCAATCCGCTTGGCAACAATCCCAACAATATCAGTGGTACAAACTTCAACCTGCATAACGGCGCGTTGTATATCGGCGAGTTGCAGTACGCCATCAACCAGCCGTCCGACGGCCAGATGGTCGGCGTGCCGCAGAGCGGTTTGCCGGGCACGTACAAGATCGGCGTCTGGTACAACAACGAACGTTTCGATGACCTGAGCACCGACAACACCGGTTTGTCGCTCGCCAATCCGCAGAGCACCGGCACGGCGCAATCGCACCACGGCAACTACAGCTTCTACGCGGTCGCCGACCAGATGATCTGGCGTCCCGACCCCGACGAACCGCGCAGCATCGGCGTATTCGCACGCGTGATGGGTGCGCCCGGCGACCGCAATCTGGTGAGCGTGAGCGCCAACGCGGGCATCGTGATGAAAGCGCCGTTCGCCGGCCGCGACAACGACAGCGTCGGCATCGGCCTCGCGTACATCAAGGTCGGTAGCCACGCACACGACCTCGATGTCGCGAACGCAGCGCTGAGCGGCGGCCCGTATGGCATACGCACCAGCGAAACCGCGGTCGAAGCAACCTATCAGTATCAGGTCACCCCGTGGTGGGTCATGCAGGGCGACCTGCAATACACCTTCAACGCTGGCGCCGGCCAGAATCCGAGCGACGCCACGCAGCCGTTGCGCAATACCTTCGTGGTCGGCGTGCGCACCACTATCACCTTCTGATCGACGGGACTCGTGACCATGAACCTGAACGCACGCACCCGGGGCACTTACATGAAACACCTTATTCGCACGATTGCGTCAGCCGCTGTGCTCGCGAGCGGTCTTGCAGGCAGCATCGCGCACGCAGCGCCGATCGGCTTTCTCGAGACGCTGCATAAAAACACCACGCTCATCAACACCGTGCCGTCCAACGGCGACCAGAATCCGTATGCGCTCGTGGTCGCGCCGGTGTCGGCGGGAACGGTCAAGCAGGGCGACGTGCTGGTCGGCAACTTCAACAACGCCGCGAACCTGCAGGGCACGGGCAGCACGATCGTCAACTATCACCCCGACACCAAAGAGATGTCGGTGTTCGCCACCGTGCCGCGCGATCTGAAGGAATGTCCGGGCGGCATCGGCCTCTCCACCGCGATGACCATGCTCAAGTCGGGCTGGGTGATCGTCGGCAGCACGCCGAGTAATGACGGAACAACCAACACCAAGGGCGCGGGTTGCCTGATCGTGCTCGACAGCCAGGGCAAGGTTGCATCGACCATCGCGAGTCCTGACATCAACGACCCGTGGGGCAACATGGCCGTGGTGGATAACGGCGATCACGCCACGCTGTTCGTGAGCAACGCGGGCTTTGGCGTGGGCGGCGCGGACGGCAATCCGCCGGTGTTCAAGCAGGCCACGATCCTGCGCCTCGACCTCGATATCCCGCAGGGCAAGCCGCCGGTGGTGAAGCAGGAAACCGTGATCGCCAGCGGCTTCGGCGCGCAGGCCGACAAGGGCGTGTTCCTGGTTGGACCGACGGGGTTGGCGTTGTCGGCGGATCAGAAGCTGTTGTACGCGTCCGATGCCATTGGTAACCGCGTGACGGAAATCGACGACCCCACGACGCGCGATAGCAGCGCAGGCGTCGGCCGCCAGTTGACCGCCGATGGTTTCCTGCATCGTCCGCTCGCGATGGTGACGGCGCCTAATGGTCACCTGCTTGTGACGAACGCGTTGAACGGCCAGGTCGTGGAAATCGATCCGGCGACGGGCAAGCAACTCTACGCACGCTGGATCGATACCGACAAAGCGCAATCGCCGCCGGGCAATGGCGACCTGTTCGGCATTGCGATGACACCGGAAGGCGACGGTTTCTATTACGTGCAAGACGATGTAAACACGCTGGTTCTGGCGAAATAAAGCGAAGTAAAAGCAAAGCAGGCGACACAATGGCAAACGATCAAGATCCACCGCGCCGGCGTTTTCTCAAAGCAGGCGTTGCTGCGGGCGCGGCGTTAGGCGCAGGTTCGGTCGCGCACGCCGCGACCAATACCCAACTCAAGCAATTGAAGCAATCCGTCGACCCGATGCTCATGGTCGAGCCGTTTTTCGGCGAGCATCAGGCGGGCATCGTGACAGCGCAGCAGAGCCACACGTATGTGGCAGCGCTCGATCTCACGACCGATAAACGCGACGACGTGATCGGGCTTCTGCAGACATGGACGGACGCGGCCGCACGCATGTCGCGTGGCGACACGGCCAAGCCTCTGCCTGCTGACGACAAAGCCGCACCCGATTCCGGCGATATCCTTGGCCTGGGTGCAGCGGGCCTGACGATCACGTTCGGTTTCGGTCCGGGGCTGTTCACGCATGAAGGCCGCGACCGCTATGGGTTGGAGAAGCGCCGGCCGGCTGCGCTGGTCGACTTGCCGCGCTTCAATGGCGACCAGTTGCTGCCGCAGAAAACCGGTGGCGACATCCTGATTCAAGCCTGTGCCAACGACGCACAAGTCGCGTTCCACGCGGTTCGCCAACTCGCGCGCATGGGTTACGGCATCGTGGCGATGCGCTGGGGCCAGGCGGGTTTCCTCTCCGGTCCGCGTGGCCAGACGCCGCGCAACCTGATGGGTTTCAAGGACGGCACGAACAATCCTTCGACGGCAAAACCCGCGTTGATGAATCAGTTCGTCTGGGCCAATGCGCCCGATGCGCCGTGGATGAATGGCGGCACGTACACTGTCGTGCGCCGTATCCGCGTCACGCTGGAACATTGGGACACCATGGAGCGCGGTTTCCAGGAACAGGTGATGGGCCGCGAGAAATACAGCGGTGCGCCGATCGGCAAGAAGAACGAATTCGATGCACTCGATCTCGACGCCGCCGATAAAGACGGTAATCAAGTGATCCCTGAAAACTCGCACGTGCGTTTGTCGAATCAGGCGACGAACAACGGTGCGCAGATCCTGCGCCGTTCGTATTCGTACAACGACGGCACCGATTTTTATATCGAACGCTGGCCGCCGTGGCGTCAGGAAACCGAGTACGACGCGGGGCTGATTTTTGTCGCGCATCAAAGCGATCCGCGCACGGGTTTCATTCCGATCAACGACCGGCTCGCGAAGTTCGACATGATGAATCAGTTCACCACGCATGTGGGCAGCGCGGTGTTCGCGTGCCCGCCGGGCGTGCGGCCGGGTTCGTTTATTGGCGCGGGCCTGTTCGAAGCCTGATCGGAAGAAGGCTCAAGCGAGCTCAAGCAAGCTGAAGCAATAAAGCACGCGCCGGCGAAGGCCGGCGCATTACGACAAAAGGAATGACTGCAATGAAGACGACACGCTCCCTGCCCGTGCTGCGCACGCTTTGCGGCATCGCGGTGCTGACTGCCGCCGCGGCGTTGCCGCTGAACTCGGAAGCGGCGACGCTGACCTTGTACAACGCGCAACACGAACAAGTCGTGGCCGCCCTCGCGAAGGACTTCGAGAAGCAGACCGGCATCTCGATGAAGATCCGCAACGGCGAAGGTCCGGCCATGGCCGCGCAACTGGTAGCGGAAGGATCGGCTTCTCCCGCCGATATTTACTTCACCGAGAACTC
>JGI12635J15846_10000027_pt1 | contig 82181 bp, 57 predicted proteins | sample BlaSpr_A8_OM2_M2_FD_15846 | JGI IMG/M metagenome (IMG submission 15846)
CGCTGGGCGATCGGCGCGGGAAAGTGCGAAAAATCTCCGCCGGATTTTACGGTGTGAATCGCCGCGGCTTCGTGCGCGGTGATCGCGGCGTAGATTTCAAGAGTTTCGTCCCAGTAAGCCGTGTCCGACGGAATGATGGTGGCGCCGGTGTCGGTGAGTTTTTTCGTCCACTCCGCGAAGCCGGCTAGCGCCTGCGGGTCGCAATCGCGGAGAAAGTCGTCGCTGACGCAGCCGATCCTTGGGCGCGGTTCGGTTGCGTCCGGTGAGTGCAGGCCAAAGAGCGCTTCGGCGAGCAGCGGCGCGTCGCGCAGATCCTGGAAGAGCCAGCCGAGCGTGTCGAAAGTGGGCGCCAGGTGCACGCCGCCGCGCCACAACTTTGTCTGATGGGCCTGCTCAAGCGACGCGCGATATCCGGCTGCGCCGCAGAGCGCGGCGGGCAGACGTATCGAGCCGCCGGTATCCGTTCCGATTGCCGCCAGCGCTGAATGTTCCTGCACGCTGGCCGCGGCGCCGCTGGAGGAGCCGCCGGTGAGGCGTTGCGCGTCGCTTGGCTGCACGCAATCGCCGTAGTCCGGATTTTCTCCGGTAATGCCGTAGGCCAGGGGGTGCATGTGCGTCTTGCCGATGATGAGCGCGCCTTGCTCGCGCAGGCGGGCGGCCACGGCGGAATCTTCGCGGGCAGTGCCGTTGCGTTCGGCGTAGAAGCGCGAACCTAAAGTGGTGGGGAAACCGGCGACGTCGAAGCAGTCTTTGATGGAAACAGGGACGCCGTAGAGAGGCGGCTTGGCTGCGGGCGGAAATCGCTGGGGCAACGTGTCGGCTTCCTGGCGAACTCGTTCGCTATCGAGCGCGATATAGACGTTGCGGCTCGCGTTGCTGTTGGCGCGGGCGAGAGCTGCTTCGGCTGCGGCGAGGGGCGTGATATCTCCGCGAGCGATTTGCTCGGCGAGCTGTTGTAGGGGACCGCGCGCGGGGAGTGGGGGCATGGACCGCATTTTAACCGCATCGCGCTGCACCGCAACCGGCGGAATTTCGCGCGCCATACATCTTGTGGCGTTGACGGCGGCGCACGTGCGGCCTATAGTTGCGCACTTTTAGGCTGGGAGAAGCATTTTGCTCGAGCGCGTATTCCACCTCACCGAAAATAAAACTACCGTGCGCCGCGAGTTGCTGGCTGGGCTGACGACGTTCATGACCATGGCGTACGTGGTGGTGGTGAATCCGCGAATTTTGACGGAGGGCGGCATGCCGGTGGAAGGCGTGCTGTTTGCGACGTGCATTTCGGCCGCGCTGGCGACGCTGGTGATGGGATTGTGGGCGAATTATCCGATCGCTCTGGCGCCGGGAATGTCGTTGAACGCGTACTTCACGTACTCGATTGTGATCGGACGCGGAGTGCCGTGGCAGACGGCGCTGGGAGTGGTTTTCTTGTCTGGGCTTTTGTTCCTGCTGCTGACGTTGACGAAAGTGCGCGAGCACATTGTGAACGGCATTCCGGATTGTTTGAAGCATGGGACGGCGGCGGGGATTGGGTTGTTCATAGCGTTTGTGGGATTGCGGAACGCGAAGATTATTGTGGCGAATCCGGCGACGTTCGTGGCGTTCGGAAAAACTTCTGATCCCCAAGTGCTGCTGGCGGCGGCTGGCGTGATATTGATTGCGATTTTAATGATCCGGCGCGTGGGCAGCGCGATTTTGCTGGGAATTGTGGCTATCGCGCTGGCGGGGATTCCGCTGGGGCTTGACCACTGGCCCGCGCAATTATTTTCCTGGCCGCATCCGGCAGGGACATTTTTGAAACTGGATTTGCGTTCCGCGGCGCGGCTGGGCCTGGGCGAATTGATCTTTGTGTTTTTCTTCGTGGATTTGTTCGATAACGTTGGGACTTTGGTGGGCGTGTGCGAGCAGGGCGGATTTCTGCGCGATGGGAAATTGCCGCGCGCTAGCCGCGCTTTGCTGGCGGATGCGTTTGGAACGATCGTTGGAGCGCTGACCGGGACGTCCACGGTGACGAGTTACATCGAGAGTGCCGCGGGTGTGGCAGCTGGTGCGCGGACGGGATTGGGCAATCTGGTTATCGCGGGGCTATTTGTCGTGGCGATGTTCTGCGCGCCGCTGGTGGCCGCGATCCCTACGTACGCTACGGCTCCCGCGCTGATTCTGGTGGGCGCGCTGATGTGCGGGTCGATTGCAAAGGTTCGCTGGGATGATTTCAGCGAGGCCTTCCCGGCGTTCCTGACGCTGGTGGCGACGCCGCTGACGTTCAGCATCGCGACGGGACTGAGTCTGGGCCTGCTTTCTTTCACTTGCCTGAAGATTGGCGCGGGAAAATACCGGGACATCAGCCCGCTGATCTGGGTGTTATCGGGAATTTTTCTGCTGCGCTTCGCATTTCTTGGTTCCGAATAATACGGGTGCGCGACATTTCCCGTAGCGGCTGCCGAAATACAGTTTAGAAAGCAAACAATCACTTTTCATCTGCGGCTAGGGCGCGTTAAGCTGACCATCCTCGAGCCCTCAGCTCGGGCATTCGAAAAATGAATCACGCTGCCGCCACACTCGCGCAAAGCCACTGGATTCCCATCGCGATCTTTCTGGCCACATACATTTTGATCGCGGTGGAAAGCGGGCGCGGGAGCCATTTGGATCGCACGGCTGCGGCGTTTTGCGGCGCCGTGGCGATGCTATTGGTGGGCGCGGTGCCTCTGACAGAGGCGTACCAGACGATTGATTGGAACACGCTGATTTTCCTGTTGGGCATCATGATCCTGGTGGCACATTTTCAGATTTCGGGATTTTTCGACTGGATCGCGGTGCACGTGGCGGCGGTGGCGCGCACGCGATTTCAGTTGCTGGTGGTGCTGGTGTTCGCCACGGGAATTCTGGCGGCATTTTTCGTGAACGATACGATTTGCCTGATTTTCACACCGATCGTGCTGGTGGTGACGCAAAGGCTGGAAGTTCCGCCGATTCCATACGTGATCGCGGTGGCCACGTCCGCGAATATTGGGTCGGTGATGTCCGTTACGGGAAATCCGCAGAACGCGGTAATCGGTGTTTCGGCGCATTTTTCGTTTCTGGGATTTCTGGCGCATCTGGCGCCTGTTGCGCTGGTGGGGATGGTGATCGACGTTGCGGTGCTGGCGCTCTTCTTCCATCGCGAGATTTTTCACCACCGATTGAAACGGCACCCGCCATCACTACCGGTGAAGATGAAACGCACCCTGCTGATCAAGTGCTGCATCGCGGCCGCGCTAGTGATTGTGCTGTGGATTCTGGGGTACTCGTTTCCGCTGGTGGCCATTTCGGTAGGTGCGTTCATACTGATCATCGGGCGGGTGAAGGCGGAAAACGTTTATCAGCGGCTGGATTGGGAGCTGCTGCTGTTTTTTGCGTCGCTATTCGTGGTGATCAAGGGGTTCGAGGCTTCGGGCGCGCTGGAACACTTGATCGGATATTTTCAGGCCGGACTGCAGGGCGGAATGATTTCGCAATTATTCGCGGTGAGCGGCGTGATGCTGATTCTTTCGAACCTGGTGAGCAATCTGCCGGCAGTGCTGCTGTTTCGTCCGCTGGTGCCCGCGATTTCGAATACGCACTACATCTGGTTGGCGGTGGCCAGCACCAGCACGCTGGCGGGGAATGCGACGCCATTCAGTTCGGTGGCAAATTTGATTGTGCTGCAGCAGGCGGGCAAGAAAGTGAAGATTACGTTCTGGGAATTCGCGCGGGTGGGATTAATCGTGACGCTGATCACGACGCTGGCGGCGATTGCGATTCTGGCGATGGAGCATTGGTTGTTGCCGAGACTGTGATGAAGGCAAAAGCAACTACGCCCGCCTAAAGGCGGCCGCTACAAAAGCAACGCACGCGATCGAAAGTTTGCAGGGACGGATGTGACATCCGCCCCTGCAAATCGCGATGTGATTGAATATTGATTTACTTCTTGGCGTGGGCGAAATTTTCTTCTACTTGTGCCCAGTTGATAGTGTTCCACCAGGCCTCGAGGTAATCGGGGCGGCGGTTCTGATACTTCAAGTAGTAGGCGTGTTCCCAGACGTCCACACCGAAGAAGGCTTTGCCGCCATCCATGATGGGGTTGTCCTGGTTCGCTGAGGATTCGATCACGAGTTTTCCGTCGCGGAACAGAAGCCAGGCCCAGCCGGAGCCGAAGCGCTTGGCGCCCGCGTCGTTGATCTTGGCTTTGAAATCCGCGAAGCTGCCGAACGCGGAGCTGATGGCTTTGCCGAATTCGCCGCCGGGTTCGCCGCCGCCGCCTTTCTTCATGATTTTCCAGAACATGGAATGGTTCATGTGGCCGCCGCCGTTGTTGCGCACGGCGGGGCGAATCGCTTCGGGCACTTTATTGATTTGCGCCAGCAATTCTTCAATGGAAAGCTTTTGCAGGTCGGCGTGGCCTTCGAGCGCTTTATTAAGGTTGGTGACGTAGGCGCCGTGGTGTTTGTCGTGATGGATTTCCATGGTTTTTGCGTCAATGTGGGGTTCCAGAGCGTCGAATGCATACGGCAAAGGCGGAAGTGTGAAAGTCATCTGAGGAGCGGCTCCTTGTCCTGTAGAAGTTGCGGTCATAATGTACCTCCTGATTTGAAGATCCTGCCCCATAATTATACGCGCCTGCCGGGGGAGAGGGGTACGGGCAGCTGGAAATATTGGATCAGGAAAGGGAGTCGAGGATGCCATCCGTCGAACATGTGGAAAAACATTTCACCGCGACTGCCGCGGTGCGCGACATCGTTATTGGAATGTCGGACGGGTTGACTGTGCCGTTTGCGCTGGCCGCTGGATTGACGGGAGCGGTGGCGTCCACTGGGATCGTGGTGACTGCGGGCCTCGCGGAAATTGCGGCTGGTTCGATTGCGATGGGATTGGGCGGGTATCTGGCTGCAAAGACGGATACGGAACATTACGCTTCGGAACTGGACCGGGAATATCGCGAGACAGTGGAATTGCCGGAAATTGAAACGGAAGAAGTGGCGAAAGTGTTTCGCGATTATGGGCTGACGGAACAGCAAATGGCGCCGATTGTTTCGACGATTACGGCGAATCAAAAAAAGTGGGTGGATTTCATGATGCGGTTTGAGCTGGGATTGGAGCCGCCGGATCCGGCGCGGGCTACGCGGAGCGCGGCGACGATTGCGGCGTCTTATATCGCTGGAGGATTGGTGCCGCTGGCGCCGTATATGATCATTCACCACGATCTGCATCTGGCGCTGATTTATTCCATTGTGGTTACGCTGCTGGCGCTTTTTGGATTTGGCGCGGTCAAAGGGCATTTCACTGGAGTGAAACCATTGCGCGGCGGAATGCAGACGGTTTTGGTGGGCGGATTGGCTGCGGCCGCGGCATTTGCGATTGCGCGATTGATTAGTTAGGCCGGGTAACGCGGGCGTGTTCTTGAAAAGGGGCGCGGCCCTTCGAACCGGTCCCGCGAAGCGGGTCCGGTTCGAAGGATGAATCGCTCCCGCGCTGCGGGAGCGATTCAGAAGCAGCGCCCCTACCTCAGTGAGAAGCACGCTACTCAAACGGACCCGAAAAATACAAACCGCAACCCCGCCCGGGATGTTGAGTAGTTACGGATTTGCAGGCGGCGTCCCCAGGTTGCCGAAAGGCCAGAGACCGAACGCTTTCAGAATGCCGTCCTGGTGTTTGTCCACTAGCATCTGAGCGGTTTTTTCCTGCGGCCAGGGACTGGCGAGTCGCTCGGGGCGGTCGGCGATCCAGAACGCCGCGAGAGCCATCACCGTCGCGTTCCGATCCAGCACATCTGCTTTCACTTTATCGAAAGTGTCCACGGCGGAGTGGTGCGTGTATTTGTAATCCGAGGTGTCCTGATTGAGGTTGATGGCGGGAAGGCCCGCGAGGGTGAACGGACCCGTATCGGTTCCGAATTCCACTTCATCGTCCACTTCCAGGTCGCCGAACGCCTGCAACGACGCAGCGAATTTCTGCACAGCGGGAATCAGGTCGTCGCGGCCGCCGAGTTGGAAGCCGATCACCGCGCCTTGTCCGGCGTCCAGAATCAAGGCCGCGACGTAATTGGGCATTTCGCTCTGATGCGCCTTCACGTAGGCGAGCGATCCGAGCAAACCTTCTTCTTCGCCGGTGAACAAGACGAAGCGGATGGTGCGGCGCGGCTTGAATCCTGATTTGATGATGGCTTCTGCCGCGCCAAGGGTTACCGCGGTACCGCAGCCATTGTCCGTGGTGCCGGAAGCGAGATCCCAGGAATCCAAGTGCCCGCCGACAACGATGATCTGCTCGGGATTTTGCGTACCGCGAATTTCGCCGACGACATTTGCGGAATCCACAGGTCCGTCGGTGGCGCGATTCTGCACATTGATTTTCAGGCGCACGAACACGCCGCGATCCAGGTAGCGCTCGAGCTGTTCCTGATCTTCCGCAGCCATGCTGACGACGGGAATATCATAGTAAGTATCGAAGCCGAGAGCACCGGTGTGGGTGAGGTGCATGCCGACACTTTTGCGGCCACCCTGGCCGCCTATGATGGCGATGGCGCCGGCTTTATGAGCGGCGAGCCAGAAAATTGCCGAACTGGGCGAAAGCGCTCATGCGATCTTTCGGTGGCTGTCCTTTCTGGACGATGAGCAGAATTTTTCCGCGCCAGTTGCCGGAATTATTTTTCAACTCGTCCTGCAGCTGGTAGCCATTCACGGCAACGAGGTCAGCCTCAGCGCCTGCGGGCGGCGTGGAACCAACCCAGCCGAGCGAATCAACCATCAGTTTGCGGTGAATGGGGGCGACGAGTTCGGCTTCGGCGGAAATGCGCGTCCAGCCGCGGGAAATTTTCCAGGGTTCGGTGTGGATGTTCTCCAGGCCGATGGCTTTCATTTTTACGACGCCCCAGGCGATGGCGCGAGCGGCGTCTGGCGAGCCGGTGACGCGCGCGCCGATGTCGTCACTTAGTTCTTCGAGGTCCTGGTAGGCGTGCGACTCCATATCGCCGGCTCCGGCGATGGCGACGAGGGCTTTCATGGTGCCTTCGTCCGTCGCAGCTGCGGGAGTTTGCTTTTGTTCACCTGGAGCGGAAATTGCGGGCCGCGCTGCGAGCAACAGCAACGCTGTGCTGCATACGAGCGCGAGGATTTTTCGAGTCATGCCAAAGCTCCTTTTCTGGTGTCGGGAAAATCCCGGGAAAGAAAAATCGGCAACTGCGCTGCGGCCACGTCCTGGTGCGCCCCTGATGGCGCACTAAGATACAACAAGCCACTTAGGATACCAGAGCCGCAGCTTTAGACGAACGACGAACAGAATCGCTCAGAGAACCCCAAACTCATTCTTTGCATCTATATACCGGGGAGAGAACCAGACTTCCCTCGCGAATGGCGGGAACACTTATTTGCGGATGTTACGTCAAATACCATATTCGCTGTAGCGCCAACGTAGCGCTTCTCGCGATATAATTGAGACCTCACACAGGACGATATTAAGGAGAGACAGCTATGGAACGCAGTAGTTTCAGTATTCGCCGCTGGGTCGCCACCGTCGTGGTGCTCGCGGCATTTGCGGGAGGAGCCCTCCTCTCGCAAGGGTTCCGGGACTGGGCGGGTCACACCGTTCTGGGCTCGCCACGAGAGCCCATCGCCATCGCGCAAAACGCGCTGCCGGTAAGCCTGGGAAATTTCGCAAACGGATTTTCCGCGGTGATCAAGCCGGCGCTGCCGGCGGTGGTGAACATTCGCACATCAAAAATGGTGAAGTCGCAGGGAAACCAGATGTCGCCATTTTTCAACGATCCAACATTCCGCCAGTTTTTCGGCGATCAGTTCGGCGGGGGCAAACCGCACCAGGAGCGCGAGCAAGCTCTGGGTTCGGGAGTAATCGTGACGCCGGACGGAACGATTCTGACGAACAATCACGTGATTGACGGCGCTTCCGACATCAAAGTGCAGCTGAGCGATAAGCGCGAATTCAAGGCGAAGCTGGTGGGCGCCGATCCCAAGACGGATATCGCAGTGTTGAAGATCGAAGCGAGCGGCTTGCCAACTCTTCCGTTGGGCGATTCCTCACAGCTCAACGTGGGAGATTTGATTTTCGCGATTGGCGATCCATTTGGAATTGGCGAGACGGCCACGATGGGAATCGTCAGCGCCACGGGCCGCGGGCAACTGGGAATTGAGGATTACGAGAACTTCATCCAGACCGATGCAGCGATCAATCCGGGAAATTCCGGCGGAGCGATGATTGATATCCACGGCAACCTGGTGGGCGTCAACACCGCGATTCTGTCGCACGGTTCGGGCGGCAACGAAGGCGTGGGTTTTGCGATACCGATGAGCATGGCCAAACCGGTGATGGATCAGATTCTGGCGCACGGCAAGGTGGTGCGTGGATACCTGGGCGTGCACATACAGGATCTGTCGCCGGAAATCGCCAAGGCTTTCAACTACAACATGAGCGGCGGCGCGCTGATTGGCGACGTCTCTCCGAACACGCCGGCATCGAAGGCCGGATTGCAGAAGGGCGATGTGATTGTGAAGCTCAACGGCCAGGCGGTTAGCGACTACGTGGACCTGCGNCTGCGAATTTCGCAGATGGCGCCGGGCACGTCGGTGAATCTGGACGTATGGCGCGACGGAAAGACGAAGGACTACACCGTGGCGCTGGGAGAGTTGCCGGAAAAGACGGAAGCTGCGGATGACACCGGCACCCAGAGCAGCGGCGGACTCGAGGGAGTGGAAGTGGATGAACTGACTCCGGAGATTGCGCAGCAGCTTAGTCTGGGTGCGGGAGTTCACGGCGTGGTAGTCACAGCCGTGGATCCTTCGAGTCCGGCAGCGGCGGCGCAGCCTCCGATTGGCCGCGGCGATGTGATCCAGGAAATCAATCACAAGCCGATCCGGAACGTAAGCGATTACCGGCAGGCGATCGCCGGGGCAGGCAGTCAGCCAGTGCTGTTGCTGGTGAATCATGGCGGCGTGACGGGGTATTCGGTCGTCCAGCCGCACTAAGCAGTAGCAGTTCGGTGAAAAAACAGTAAGTTCAGGGGGCATGGCCGGCCACGGCCGTGCCCCTTCACTTACGTCACATCAACGATTAAATTCCGCAACTGATCCGTCCAGCCGGGTTAGATTAGTACATGGGAGCATCCATGTGGGTGGAGTTTCCGCAGCGTAACCATCGAAGGGCTAACCTTCCAGGTACCCCCAGCACTTGGGTTATCGCTTTCAACACGACTGGGGGTAGAATAGTACTCGAGTCCTATTCTTCCCAGCCCCTCGTTCTAGTACTAATTGAGTGTCAGCCGCAATTTTGTCTCGACGCAGCTTAATTTCTTGATCCAAGGATTCTGGTGATCGTTATGGCACGAAGCACAAATCGAGCTGTCTTTAATGCATCGTTGCTGCCAGAGGCGGAACCTCGCTGGGATCTGTTCAGCGCCGGGTTTGGGCTGCAGATCGCGGCGGTAACCGCGCTGGTCGTAATACCCCTGCTGCTGCCGCAAAAGCTTGATATTGTACAGCGTTATTGGACGACGCCGGTGGAGGCGCCGCCGATCGTGGCCTGGAAGCCGCAGCCGGTGCAGCCAGCACCGAAACCTGTTCCGGTGAAGCACGAAGTGGTGAAGGAAGTGCCCAAGCCAAAGCCGGAACCGGTGGTGGAATTGCCGAAACCGAAGATCTACACGCCGGTAGTGGCCGCGCCCATCGTTAAGAAGCCGGCTGTGCACAAGGATACGCCGCCGGACATGACCCAGGTGGCGAAAGCGTTCCCGGATCAGAATCCGCCGATGTCCATGGGCAGCTCAGCGATTCCCACATTGAAGAAGCCTCGCGAAGCCGTGCAGACGGGCGGATTCGGCGATCCCAACGGCGTGCCAACCAACGGTAAGACGAACAAGGCGGCGAACATCAATATTCAAGGCGCGTACGACATGCCGACAGGGCCTGGCAGCGGCAACGGGACAGGCGGCGCGAAGGGAGCGAAGGGCGTAATCGCAAGCACCGGGTTTGGTAACGGTGTTGCAGTAGGAGGCCCAGGCGGCCCACCACACGCGGCCGTGCAACAGGGCGGTTTCGGCGACGAGAACGTCGCGGTGGCAGCGCCAAAAATTAAGCAAACGGCGAATGTTGCGGCAAAAACAACGCCGGTAGAGATCCTGTTCAAGCCAAAGCCAGTTTACTCAGACGAGGCCAGGGTCAAGAAGATCGAAGGCGAGGTACTTTTGCAGGTGGTATTCACGGCGTCGGGGGACGTCAAAGTTCAGCGGGTAGTGCAAGGGCTGGGGTACGGGCTGGAAGAGTCCGCGCAAGCGGCAGCCCGGCAGATACGTTTCAAACCGGCACAACAGGACGGCCAACCAGTGGATTCGACCGCCATCATCCACATCGTATTCCAATTGGCGTACTGAAAGGGGAATGGAGATGCGCACGTGCAAGAGCTTCGGTTTGGGAATAATTCTGGCCAGTTGCCTGGCCTGGTCAGTGTCCGCACAGACCACGCAAACGGCTGATCAAACCCAGCCGCAGGCGGGAGCGAACACTTCGGCGCCCGTGGCGACCGTGGATCAGGCGATCGATCATTTGATCGCGCGCGAGCACGACGAAGTGGCGACGATCCGGCGTTTCAGCCCGTTGATTGAAACCTATATTCAGGACATGAAAACGGACAAGGAGATGGGCGCCATCCCGGTGAAGGACCATTATTTTCTGGGACAGGCTGACCTTTCCAAAGGCATCGTCGACAATTCGATGCTGGGCGCGCGAAAAGGGAAGTTCGATGCATTCAATCCTATTTCGCACATGAGCGGCCTGTTCACTTCTTCCTACGTGCCGGAAGGTTTCCTGCAGATGATTTACATTGATACCGGCGGATTCGATCGCCAGCACTATCAGTTTGATTATGTGCGACGCGAATTCCTGGGCGAAGTGCGCTGCGTGGTGTTCGACATCACACCGCTGCCGAAATCCGGGAAGGGCCGATTCAAGGGCCGCGTGTGGGCCGACGATCAGACTTTCACGATTGTGCGTTTTAACGGCGTGTACACGCCCATCGCGGGCATCAATTCGTTCAACCTGCATTTCGATAGCTGGCGGTTGAACGTGCAGCCGGGACTTTGGCTGCCGGCATACATCTATAGCCAGGAATCGGATCTGCGCGACTTCTTCGGCGGCGACATTCGCTTCAAAGCGCAGACGCGCCTGTGGGGCTACAACCTGAAGAACGTGGGACGCCAGGAAGAATTCAGCGAGATGACCATTGAGTCGCCGACGATTCAGGACCAGGCGGCCCAGTCGCAGGACCGCTCACCGATCGAAGCACAGCGCGAATGGCAACATGTGGCGGAAATCAATGTGCTGGATCGCCTGCAGCGCATCGGACTGCTCGCGCCTCCAGGAGAAGTGGATAAGGTGCTGGAAACCGTCGTGAATAACCTGGAAGTGACGAACAATCTGGATGTGCAGCCGGAAGTCCACTGCCGGGTGCTGCTGACCGGAACCTTGGAAATGTTTTCGATCGGGCACACCATCGTGCTGAGCCGCGGATTGCTGGACGTGCTGCCGGACGAAGCCAGCCTGGCGACGATGCTGGCACAGGAATTGGCCGACATCATCGTGACCAAGCCTTCCACCGATCAGTGGGGATTTAACGACACGACCAACGTAACCACCACGGAAGCGCTGGCCCATTTTTCGTTCAAGGACAGCCCGGCGCAGATTCAGATGGCCAATGACAAGGCTCTGGAATTGCTGAAAAATTCTCCCTACAAGGACAAGCTCGCGAGCGCGGGACTTTTCCTGAAACAACTGGATGCACAATCGAAGAATTTGCCGGCGCTGATTAATCCGCACCTGGGTAATCGCGTATCGCTGAGCTCAGCGCTGTTGAACGCCGCTCCGACGCTCGATCCCACGAAGATTGATCAGATCTCCGCGCTTCCGGTGGGCGCGCGCATCAAGCTGGACCCCTGGAACGATCACGTTGAACTGGTGAAGGCGAAACCGATTCCGCTGCTTTCGGCACGCGAGAAGATGCCGTTCGAAGTCACGCCGTTCATGCCGTTCCTGACGCACTTTCAGAAGCCTGGGACGGGCATCTCGGCGGACCCGACGAAAGCGGACTTGGCGAAAAAAGATCCGCAAGCGCCGCAACAACAACAGCAACAGTAAACGAGTTTTCTCCCTCTGAGTGCCGGCGGTTGGAGGCCATCCAACCGCCGGTTTTTTTTTGCGCCTGTAAAATTCGGCTACTTTGCCCGGCGGAGAGCGACGCGAGAAATTTCTAGTTATTGAGCGGAAGGCGCAGACGAGCTTCGGAGCCACGATGCGTGGGGCAATTCTCCAGAGTAAGCGAGCCGCCGTGAGCTTCGGCGATCTGCCGGCTCAGAACCAAGCCGATTCCCGAGCCACCCTGCTTAGTGGTGAAAAACGGCACAAAAAGATTCGCGGCGCTGGGAATTCCCGGGCCGTCGTCCTGCACCCACACTTCGATGCTGCCGTTCTGGTGTTCCCAGCCGACGCGCACGCCGCCGCCTGTCTCCAGCGCGGCATCCACGGCGTTGTGCAGCAGATTGATCAATAGCTGTTCGAGCTGATCGGGATCGGCTTGAATTTCGGTATCCGGGCCGGCCTGCAGCTGCACGGGCAGGCGCCGCTCCAGGCCCACGACGCGGCGAACCCACACTCCAACGCTCATCGGCTGAAAAACCGGGGGGGGCAGCTTGGCCAAGCGCGCGTAGGCGTTCATGAAACGCGCCAGGCCATCGGTGCGCGCGGCAATGACGTTCAGGCCGCTGCGCATGTCTTCCTGCCAATCGGGAGCGCGGTCTTCGCGACCGAGCATGCTGCCCAAATTTTCGGCGACGGATTTAATCGGCGCGAGGGAATTGTTCAATTCGTGACCGAGTACTCGGATCAGGCGCTGCCAAGCCTGGCGCTCTTCGTCACGCAGGGCGCGGCTTAGATCGGTGATGACCAGCAGCTGGTGCGGCAGGCCGGCTTCGCGAAAACTTCCGCGGTGAATTTCCCAGCGTCCGGATTTTCCGGGGAAGGCGATCTGCGCAATGCGCGGCGTATCACCTTCGAGACATTCCAAGAGGCCCAGCTCGAGCGCGGTGTGCCCCAGAATGCGATCTTCTGGCTGGCTGAGAATGCGTTCGCCCGCGCGATTCACCAGGCGCAGGCAGCCGGCGCCATCGAACGCAAAAACTGCGACGTCAATTTCCTCCATCACCTTGCGCAGCAGCGCCGTGGCTTCCAGCGCACCGAGCCTTTGCTTGCGCAGCGTTTCGCCCAGCGCGTTCACTTCCCACAAAACTTCGCCGAGGACGTCTTCGCGGTTCGCGCCACGCGCGCGGATGGAAAAATCTCCTTCGCGCAATGCAGCAAGCAGGTTTGAAAGCGTGCGTAGGGGAAACATGACGCGGCTTTGCGCGGAAAATGCAAAGCTGAGCCAGGCGATGACCATCACTACCGTGAGAGTCCACTGCAGCTTGGAGGAAAAACTTCCCGTCCACAGGAGAATCAAAGCTACAGCGGTGCCGCCCAGCCCCGCGGCGAGGGCCAGCAGCAAGATTCGGCGTTCATAGAGCAGAGGTGTCAAAGGCTATATTTCTGCAAGCGGCGATAGAGCGCGCTGCGGCTCAAGCCCAGCGCTTTGCTGGCGTGGCTGACGTTGCCGCCAAAACGCGCGAGCGCTTTCTGGATTAGTACGCGTTCGACGTCTTCAATGCTCATTTCGTCCAGGCGCAGCGAGGCTTCGCGCGCGGGGCGCAGACCCAGATCGCTGGCGCGGACGGCTGAACCTTCGGCCATCAGCACGGCGCGCTCGACGGAATGGTCCAGCTCGCGAATATTTCCGGGCCAGGGATGATCCAGCAGAATCTGCAACGCAACTGGCTCGAATCCTTCCAGTTGCTTGCGGTAACGCTGCGCGGATTGCCGCAGGAAATGGTGCGCCAGCAGCGGAATATCTTCCTTGCGTTCGCGCAATGGCGGCAGATGGATTTCAATGGTGTTCAAGCGAAACAGCAAATCCTCGCGGAAACGTCCGCCGCTAACTTCGTTTTGCACGTCCGCGTTGGTCGCCGAAATAATGCGGACGTCCACGCGGCGCGTGGTGGAAGAACCAACGCGCTCTAGCTCGCCGGTTTCCAGCGCGCGCAGCAGCTTGGCCTGCAAGTTCATCGGTACGTTGGCAATTTCATCGAGGAACAGCGTGCCGCCGTCGGCCAGTTCGAAGCGGCCCACGCGATCGGCTTTCGCATCGGTAAATGCGCCCTTCACGTGGCCGAACAATTCGCTTTCGAAAACGCCTTCGGGCAATCCGCCCGCGTTCACGGTCACGAGCGGCCGACCCGAGCGCGAAGAAAGCGCGTAAAGCGTGCGCGCGACGACTTCCTTTCCGCTGCCGTGCTCGCCCGTGATTAACACGTTGGCATCCGAAGGGCCCACACGCGCGATCAGGTCCATCACCGGACGCATGGACGCGGATTCGGCGATCATCACCGGGCGGCCATCCGCACGCAACAGACGATTTTCAGCTTCGAGACGCTGGCCTTTGCGCAAGGCTTGCGAAAGCTCGATCTGCGTTTTCAAGATGGCCAGCAAGCGCGCGTTTTCCCAGGGCTTCTGCACGAAATCTTTCGCGCCGCGGCGCATCGCTTCGACCGCGAGTTCCAGGCTGCCCCAGGCGGTCATGACGATGATGGGCAGCGTGCTGTCTTTCGCGCGAATATTCGAAAGCAGGTCGAGGCCTTCCTGGCCGGACGTGGTGTCGCGCGCGTAATTCAGATCCATCAGAAGCGCGTCGAACTCGCGCGCCTCCAGCGCAGACATCACCGCGGCCGGAGAAGCGACCGTTTCCGTTTCAAATTTCTCGCCTTTCAGGAGCAGGCGCAAAGCCTCGCGAATATCCGGCTGATCGTCGGCTACGAGGATTCTGGTTCGAGGTGCGTTGGCTGGCATCATGGTGCGAAGGGTTTCTCCCTGGATTTTACCGCCGGTCTCGTTCGTTGAAACATCGGATGCGTAGGTCATGTGGTTTCCTCATTCATAGCGCAGTGCCACCAGTGGATCCACTTTCGTGGCGCGGCGCGCTGGAAAATAGCAGGCGGCGAGCGCTACGAGGGCGAGGCCGGCGGCTACACCGATGAAGGTGAGCGGATCGCGGGCCTTGACGCCGTAGAGCTGGCTTTCGAGATATTTCATCAGCAGCAGCGAAGCGGTGAGACCGATGGCCAAACCCAGGAGCGCGAGTTTCATGCCGTCGCCGACGATCATCCGGAGCACGTCGCCGGGCTCGGCGCCGAGGGCCATGCGAATGCCGATTTCATGGGAGCGCTGCGTGACGGCGTAGCCCATCACGCCATAAATGCCGATGGCGGCGAGCAACGCGGCGACTATCGCGAAAAAAGCCAGCAGCGACATATTCAGGCGTCGCTGCGAGAAAGCCACGGCGAGATAATCTTCCATCGTCTTCACATCGGTGATGGGCTGATCGGGATCAACGCTCTCAATAGCGCGGCGTAGGGCTCCGGTTAATTGCGCGCGATCGACGCGAGAACGCACCATCAGACTCATGAGCCGCGAAGGATTTTGCGTTTGCAGCAAATAAAGCTGCCCGGACTTTGGTTCGGACCAGGCCCAATCCCTGATGTCGCCAACGACTCCCACGATGGTGAGCCAGCCCTGGTGCGGGATGGCGTCCCAAGGAGTCTTGGTCGGGTTAAAGATCAGGCGGATCTGCTGGCCGACGGGATCCGCGTTCGGCCAATAGCGGCGCGCGAGGACTTCGTTGACCAGCGCGACGGCCTGGGAATCTGGCCCGTCGGCAGACGTGAAGTNGCGGCCTTCTTTCACCGGGACGCCCATTGTGGACAAGTAGCGCCAGTCCGCGACGCGGTATTCAGACGTAAAATGTTCACCGGAGCGCGGAGACGCGCGGCCGGCTATNTCGAAATCGCAAAAGTGCGTCCAATGGGTCAGAGGCAAAAAATTGGCGGCGCTTGCGGAGTTCACGCCGGGAATCGCGTTGACGCGCTCGACAACGGACTGATAGAAATTCGAGATGCGCGGGCCGTCCGGGTAGTGCGCATCGGGAAGGAGCAACTGGGCGGTCAACAAGTTTTCGGGGTCGAACCCCAACGGCTCGGCCAACATCAGCGCAAAGCTGCGCACTAGCAAGCCTGCTCCCACCAGGAGCATGAGTGAGAAAGCCACTTCGGAAACGACCAGCACCGAACGCGCCAGCTGGCTGTGGCGTCCGGCCGTGGAGCCGCGGCTTCCTTCCTTGAGAGATTCGAACAACGCCGAGCGCGAAATCTGGATCGCCGGGGCAAAGCCAAAAAGTATTCCCGTAGCCAGGGCAACCAGGAACGTGAAGCCGAGCACGGTGGGGTCAATGGTGATCCATTCCGGGTGAGGGATCCGCGAGCCTTGTCCGGAGACGACGGCATCGCGCAGAATGTGAATGCCGCCGTAAGCGAACAGGATTCCGATCGCCGCGCCGATGAGGGACAGGAGCGCGCTTTCCGTGAGAAGTTGCCGGAAAATTCGCTTCCGGCCCGCGCCCAGAGAAACGCGCAGAGCGATTTCGCGTTCACGGACGGCGGCGCGGGCGAGCATCAGGTTCGCGACATTCGCGCAAGCGATCAGCAGAACGAAGGCCACAGCGGCCACGAGAAGCAGCAGGCCGGGCCGGAGCGTGCTGACGAGTTCGTCGTGGAAGCCCACCACGCGCATTCCGTTCTTCTGGTCGAAGGCCGGATACTGTTTTTTGAGCTGCTCCTGAATGGTTATCATTTCGGCGTTGGCCTGGGAAATAGGCACGCCGTCTTTGAGCCGCCCGAAAATCACGAGTTCGTGATCCTCGCGATCGAGTTGGGTGCGATTAAATGCGAAGGGCTTCCACAGTTCGAACTCCGGCAGCGTGCCGTAGAGAGAGAAGCTGCGCGGCAAGACTCCAATCACGGTGAACGACTCTTCATTCAGCAGAATCGTCTTGCCGAGAATTCCAGTATCGCTGCCGTAACGGCTCTGCCACAAGCCGTAACTCAAGATGACCACGTGTTCATGGCCGATTTGTTCGTCTTCCGGCGTGAAATCCCGGCCAAGCATCGGAGTGACGCGCAACGTGCGAAAAAAATTGCCCGACACTTGCGACCCCCACACGCGCTCTGGCTCTCCGCCGCCGGTGATGGTGAAGTACAAAGCGCGCCAGCCGGAAAGTTCCTGGAAGACGTGATTCATGTCGCGCCAGTCCAGGAATTCCGCAGCGGAGGCGGTGCCGCGCGTAACGTTGCGGTTCGCGTCCGTCTCCCAGATAGTGACGACACGGTGGGAATCCGGAAACGGCAGCGGCTTCAGCAAAATTCCGTTGACCACGCTGAAAATCACGATATTCGCGCCAATGCCGATCGCCAAAGTCAAAATGGCGACGGCCGCGAAACCGGGGTTTCGCCGCAGCATGCGCACGCCGTAACGCAGATCCTGCCAAAGTGTGTCCATAATTTTCGTCCCTAAGAAGCGCCGAAGTGACAGGCTATCTTACTGCTTCGTCACTTGATGTCCACCTCTTAGGCCAATCCATTCCAATGCTGATTCGTGCCGCTCACTCGTAACGCAGCGCAATCATCGGGTCAACACGCGAAGCGCGACGCGCGGGGAAATAAGTCGCGAGCAACGCCACCGCGCTGAGCAGCACCGCGACCGACACAATCGCCGCGGGATCCCAGGGCTTCACGCCATACAGCAGGCTGGCCATCAATCGCGTGAGCGCAAGAGCGGCCGCGAGGCCCAGAAAAACGCCAATCAACGCGAGGCGCATGCCCTGCTTGACGACCATGCTGCGCACGTCTTGCGGCCCCGCTCCCAAAGCCATGCGAATGCCGATTTCTTGGGTGCGCAGTTGCACGGAATACGCCATCAGGCCGTAGATTCCGATGGCGGCCAGAAGCAACGCGACGCCGGCAAAAATCACCAGCAGCGTCATATTGAAATCAGTTCGCTGCGTAGATTCCGAACGCACTTGATCCATGGAGCGGATATGCGAGACGGGCAAGCCGCCGCTCGCGGTGCGAAGTTGCTCCTGAATTTCCGTGCTGAGTGAAAATGGCTCGACCTTGGTGCGCACGATCCAGGTGATTGGAATGATGCGGTTGTTGAGCGCGGTCTGGCCATTGGTCATTTGCGCCACGGGGACGTACATGATTTCGTCGGGGTCGCTGTCGAGGCCGCCGTTTCTTACGTCTCCCACAATTCCAACGATTTCGCGTGCAGGTTCTTCGAACTCGGGGCCCACGCCTTTGCCAATGGTGATGCGCTGGCCCACGGGATTCGCGTCCTGCCAGTATTTCTTAGCCATGCCCTCGTTGATCAGGACGACTAGTTCCGAGCCGCTATCATCGTGGTCCGTCAACATCCGGCCGCGCAGCAGCGGAATTTTGAATACGTCAAAATAACGCGGTGACAACGGGCGATAACCGGCGCCGCCATGAGCTGGGCCGTCGGTGAGCGGACGCCCTTCGATGATGAATGGCAGGCCAAAGCCGCCTTCGAGAGGAAGGCAGCAGGTGGAGGCAAACGCGACAACGCCGGGCAAGCTTTCCACCCGGCGCTGTGAATCGCGCACGAGCTGATTCACGGTTGCGGAGGTTTCGTAGCGCGATCCGGTGAGGGACATTTCCATGGTGAGAATCTTGTCCGTAGAGAAACCGGGATCCACACCGCGCAGCGCTGCAAAAGTGCGGATGAGCAAAGCCGCGCCGACCAGCAGCACGAGAGCGAGCGCGACTTCGGTGACGATAAGAGTCGCGCGAGCCTTGTTCTGGCCCAGGCTGCTGCCGGAGCGCGAGCCGCTTCCTTTGAGGGTGAGGCCAAGATCGGCGTGCGAGGCGCTGAACGCAGGTATCAGCCCGAACAAGATTCCGGTGGCTAGCGAGACGAGCAAAGTAAACGCGAGCACGCGCCAATCGAGAGTGATGGCAGCGCCTTGTTCGCCGATGCGGGGAATGTTGCCGGGGTTGATCGTCAGCAGCGCGCGCACGCCGAAATAACCAAGCGCGAGACCGAGCACGCCGCCGCTGAGAGACAGCAGGACGCTTTCGGTGAGCAGTTGGCGGACGATGCGTCCGCGCCCCGCGCCCATAGCGGCGCGAATGGCGATTTCGCGTTTGCGCATGGTGGCGCGCACCAGGAGCAAATTAGCCACGTTGGCGCAGGCGGTCAACAGCACCATGCCAACCGCGCCCAGCAGAATCAGCAGCGATTTGCGAACATCGCCAATCACCGAGTCGCGCAGCGGTTCGGCGGTGAAGCTATCTTGCGGGCCCATGGCGATGTTACCGGGAAATTTCCGCTTATATTCTTCTGCGGCGAGTTTCATCGCGGCCTGCGCTTGCGCCAGCGTGACTCCGGGTTTCATGCGCGCCGCAGAGCGCAAGTAATGGGCCTGGTCGGTGCTGTTCGGGTCCGCTTGCAGCGGGATGTAAATATCCGCGGGGGGATCGGAGGTGAAAGTGGCGGCGAGCACACCCGTCACTAAATAAGGCTCGCCACCGAGCTCAATGTTCCTGCCGATTATGTTGGGATCCGCCGCGAATCGCCGACGCCACAACCCATTGCCGAGCACCACCAATCGAGCGCCACCAGGACGATCCTCGTCGTCAAAAAACGCACGGCCGGCCGCCATGCTCGCGCCGAATAACGGGAAAAAACTGGCCGAGACGCGCACGCCCTTGAGCTGCTCCGGGCGATCACCACCGGTGAGATTTACGCCAGGACCATTTGCATCGTAGGCTGCCACATCCTGAAAGACCTGCGTCTGTTCACGCCAGATCGCGTACTTCGGAATCGAAGTGACGTTTGCATTTCCTTCAGCGCTGCTTAGCTCCAGTTGCACCAAGCGATCGGGCCTAGGATAGGCGAGCGGTTGCAGCAGCACTGTATTAACGACGGTGAAAATCGCGGTGTTCGCGCCGATGCCTAGCGCCAGCGCGGCAATGGCCGTCGCGGTAAAGCCGGGGCTGCGGCGCAGCATGCGTATCGCGTAGCGTATATCCTGCAGCAAATTTTCAAAGAACTGCTTGCTTCGCACCTTGGACTCCCCGTGCAACGCGCCGCGCACAATGCGCGATTGCACACTCAGCGGCTGGCCGCAGCTCCACCCGCTACAGGCTGACCATCCACGATCCAACCGTCGGCGAGTTGAATGATGCGATTACCGTAGGCAGCCCACTCGTTGTTGTGGGTCACTTGAATGATGGTGGTGCCGTCGTCATTCAATTTCTTCAACATGTCCATGATCATTTTTCCCTGGCTGGAATGCAGGCTGCCGGTGGGCTCGTCCGCAAGGATCAGCTTGGGCCTGCCAATCACCGCGCGCGCGACGGCCACCAGCTGCTGTTGTCCGCCGGAAAGTTGATTGGGGAAGAGCGCTTTTTTGCCGACAATTTGGAAGCGATCGAGAGCGTCCGCGACCATGCCTTCGCGCTCGGTTTTCTTGATGTCGCGATAGGAAAGCGGCAAATCCAGATTTTCGGCGACAGTGAGATTATCGAGCAAGTGGTACTGCTGAAAAACGAAGCCGATGTATTTTTTGTGCAGCTCGACGCGGCGGCGATTGTCGAGTTTGTGCACCGGATTATCGAGCAGGTGATATTCGCCCTTCCAAGCGCCATCGAGCATGCCGATAATGCCCATCAAAGTGGACTTGCCCGCGCCAGATGGACCCATCACGGTGATGAAATCACCTTCGTGGATTTCCAGGTTGATGCGGCGCAGCACCCACGTCTTGCCCGCGCCGGATTCGTAAAATTTTTCGACGTCAATCAGTTTAATCACGATGGTTTGCTCCTCGGTGCGAACTTCTGATGCCAGACATTCGACGCCACCGATCGCCGGCGCCTTCACCCGCCATGATTATTCCACGGCAATGACGATGAGAGTGGCGTCGTCGTGCCAATGGCCGTGGCAGAACTCGCCCGCGGCTTGCAAAACGATTTTCTGCAAATCTTCGGCGCTTGCATCGCGATTTTTTTCGAGTAGCTCGAGCAGACGCGCTTCGCCGAACTCTTCGCCTTCCGGAACGTGCGCTTCCGTCACACCGTCGGTAAAAAGCAGCACGCGGTCACCGGATGCCAGGTCGCAGGTGCCGGTGGAAAACTCCTGGATGGGAAACACGCCGAGAATGCCACCGCCTTCCAGCAGCCGGTCGTGCGTACCGTCGCCATGGAACACGATTGGCGCATTGTGCCCGGCGTTGGTGTAACGCAGCTGGCGTGCCGCGCCGTCCAGCAGGGCGTAGAAAAATGTGATGAAGCGGTCGGTAGCGATATTGCGGCAGATGAGTGAATTCAACCTGCTGCACAGATGTTCTGGAGCGAGCGACGGTGAAGCGAAGCCGCGAAAAGCCGCCTGCAGGTTAGACATCAGCAACGCTGCTGGCATGCCTTTTCCGGCAACGTCGCCGATGCAAATGCCCAGTGTTTCTTGCTCGAACGGAAGGACGTCGTAGTAGTCGCCGCCCACTACGCGCGCTGGTTGCCATGCGCCGGCTATTTCAAATCCGTGCAGTTGCGGAATCTCCTTCGGCAGGAAGCCTTGCTGAATGGCGCGCGCTTCGGCAATCTCGCGGTCCTGGGCGTGAAGCTGCGAGGCGATTTCGGTCTGCGCGATGGTGTGGGCCGCGGCTTTTTGCCGAGCTTCGCGGCGCTCGCGGCCGATCTGAACTTGTTTCTGCAGAATCTCGAGCAAGCGGGTGTTCACCCAGGGCTTTTCTACGAAGTCGCCCACGCCCTGCTGCATCGCTTCGACCGCCAACCCGACGGTGGCCCAGCCCGTCATCACGACGATCGGAGGAGCGTTTTCGGTGGCTTTCAGTCGCGCGAGTAGGTCTATGCCCTCGCGGCCGGAAGTGGTGTCGCGAGCATAGTTAAGGTCCATCAAAATAAGGTCAAATCCGTTTTGGGAAATGGCGGCGAACAAGGCTGCGGGCGACGTGACCGACTCGGTGGCGTAACCGTGTCCTTTTAACAACAGCCGTAGCGCTTCCAGGATGTCGGGCTGGTCGTCCGCGATAAGGACTCGCGGCTGCGTTGCGGGATTTTCGGTGGTGGATTCGAGCGTCATGCCGTTTATCATTCGAGCCCCGCTGAGCTGGTTGCGGAGAGTTCCCCGGTTCGGTTCCTCCCGAATATGGGCAGGTGTGATTCCAGGCTCATATTAATATAAGGTTCGCGTTTACAGTACATTAGAGCCTAGGTAGAGGCCGTGGACGACGCCGCCTGACCAGTTGCGGGAATGCACGTTGCGATTTCGGACAGTAGCCGCACGTGGGATGCAGATATCCTTTATAGGCGAGCGCCACCGCCTGCTCAGTTAGGCACCGTGGCAGTTATTCGTAGCGCAGGGCGACCATCGGGTCCACGCGCATGGCCCGCCGAGCCGGGACGTAGCAAGCGACGATCACAACCACTAGTAACAGAGTCACCACAGCGAGGTAAGAAATCGGGTCGGCTGTGCTGACGCCAAAGAGCATGCTGGATAGAAAATGCGTCAGCACGAAGGCAGCGGCCAGACCGATGCCGACTCCGAAGATCGCGAGACGCAGACCTTGGCCCACGATGAGGCGCAGCATGTCTCGCGGTCGACCGCCCAGGGCCATGCGGATGCCGAGCTCATGGGTGCGTTGAGCCACGGAGTAAGCGATCAGACCGTAGAGGCCAACCGCCGTGAGCAGCATCGCCAAGGCCGCAAAAATTCCCAGCAGATAGGTATTGAAGCGTGGCTGCGCAATGGTGCCGTTCAGATATTCTTCGACGGTCTTGGGCGCGTAAGCGGGCAGGTCCTTGTCGAGCGACCGCACGGTCTCGGCGATTGGCTTGGCGAGGCTATGAGCGTTTTGAGAAGTGCGCACCACCAGAGTCAAAGAGCCGAACGATATTTGCGCGGAAGGGACGTAGGATTCGGGCGCCCACTCGTCGCTCAAATCACGAAACTTTACATTTCCCACGACGCCGACGACTTCGCGCATCACCGGCTCGCTTGCTCCCTGGCCAACTTCGGGCATGATGTGTTTTCCAATCGGATTTTCGCCAGGGAAGGCCTGGTGCGCGAGCGCCTCGTTGATGATGACTACTGGCGTGGATGCGATTTCATCCTGCGCCCTGAAATCGCGGCCCTGGAGAATGGGGATACGCATCGTTGCAAAATAATCCGGGGTGATGTCTCGCAGAGAGGTGTGCGGCTCTTCGCTCTTGGCGACGGGATGCCCATCAACTTGAAAGCTGGTACGAATTTCGTCGCCGCCCATGGGCAGCGGATAAATGCCCGCGGCGGACTGCACCCCTGGCAGCGCGTTGAGCTGCGGCATCAGATCCTTGAAATATTGAGCTTTCTTGGCGTCGGTATATTTTGCGTCCGGCAAATCCACGTTGGAGGTCATCACGTTGTGCGGATCGAATCCCGGATTCACGTTCTGCAAATGCACGAGGCTGCGAATCAGCAGCCCGCTGGCGACCAGCAGCACGAGCGCCATCGCCATTTGCACGATGACCAGAGAGCTACGCAAGGCGTGACGTCCGCGCCCTGCGGTAGCGCTGAGCGCGCCTTCCTTCAAAGCGTCCACGATATTGGCGTGCGACACCTGCAGAGCAGGCGCGAGGCCGAAAAGCATCCCGGTGGCGAGCGACAGTCCCATGGTGAAGGCCAGCACCCAGCCGTCCATTTGAATTTCAGCGATGCGCGGCAAATTGGCAGGGCTGAAGCGCACCAGGGCGGCGCTGCCCCACAATGCCAGGAGCAGGCCAAGCGCGCCGGCCATGAGCGCCAGCAGAAAACTTTCCGTGAGGAGCTGGCGAACCACGCGCTGGCGTCCGGCACCCAGCGCCGAACGGATGGCGATCTCACGCGTGCGCGAGGTGGCGCGCGCCAGCAACAGATTGGCCACGTTTACGCAGGCGATCAACAGCACCAATCCGACGGCTACCATCATGACGAACAGCGCCGGACGGATACTTTGCGTCAATTCTTCCTGCTCGGAAACCACATGCACGCCGAAATACTTATTGGTGTCGGGATATTGCTTGGCCAGCGAGGCGGCGATCACGTCCATGTTGGCTTGCGCCTCCGCGAGCGTGACGCCGGGCTTCATTCGCGCGATCGCTCTCAAGAAATGTGCGTCGCGCTGGTCGGACATCGAGGGTGAGTCCGTAGTGGATTCCCGCAGAGGACTGAAGCTGGACCACAGCGCCGGCGTTTCGCGTTGCAGCAGATACTGAAAGCTCGCCGGCATTACGCCCACCACGGTGTAGGCGCTGTTATCGAGCGTGATCACCCGGCCGATGATCTGCGGATCGCCGCCGAAGCGTTCTTTCCACAGCCGATGGCTGAGTATGACGACGTGATGGTGCGGTTCATCGTCCTCCGGTGAAAATCCGCGGCCCAATTCCAGCGAGACACCCAGCAGATCGAACATACTGGCGGAAACAGTTGCTGCCGCCAGGTGCGCGGGTTGCTCGATGCCGGTAAGAGCGAAGCTGGAGTCCACGTACGCGGCCATATTCTGGAAGACATGATTTTGCGAGCGCCAGTCCGCGAAATCGGGATACGAAACGGAGCCGCTGACAGTATGGACTCTCGCGTTGGCGGAGGCCACGCGCACCAACTGGCTGGGCTCGCGGAAGGGCAGCGGACGCAGAAGTTCGGCATTGACGACGGAGAATATCGCGGTGTTCGCACCAATTCCCAAAGCCAGAGTGAGGACCGCGATGGCGGTGAACCCGGGATTTTTCGCCAGCATGCGAATACCGTAGCGAATATCTTGCAGCAGCGTTTCCATTCTCGAACTCCTAGAAAACTTCTGGCTAGAGGAAGCGTTTTCGGTGGCTTTGCGCCCTCAGCACGAAAACGCGCGCCTTTCGCTCGCCACTCATTACTCTTCACTCATAGCGAAGGGCGACCATGGGATCTACGCGCGAAGCACGGCGCGCTGGAATGTAGCAGGCCGCCATGGCGACGAGTGCGAGCAGGATGGAGACTCCCGCGAAGGTGTACGGATCGCTGGCGCTGACGCCGAACAGCAGCGCGTGCAGCAATCGGGTGAGAGTGAAAGCGGCGACGAGACCAAGGCCCACACCGATGGCGGTAAGGCGGGAGCCTTCGCCAAGAACCAGGCGCAACACGTCCTGCTGCTGCGCGCCAAGCGCCATGCGCACGCCGATTTCGTGCGTACGTTGCGTCACGACGTAGGCCATCACTCCATAAATTCCCACGGACGCAAGCAGGAGGGCGAGNCCGGCAAAAATTCCGAGCAGCANGGTTTGTTCGCTGGTGTCCTGCATGGCGTCGGCGACCACNTCATCCATGGTGCGCGGGCGGAATACGGCCAGGCCGTCATCCAGCGCATGAAAGTCGCCGCGAATCGCCGCCAAAACGCTGCGTGGAGCGACGTTCGTTTTCACGGTTAGTTGCATGCCAAATCCTGCACTATCGAGAGCCGCGGTGAGCGGGAAATACGCTTGCGGCGGCACATCCTGGCGTATGTCCCACTCTTTCACATCGCCAACCACGCCGACGACAGTGACCGGAATGCCGCCAGCCTGGAACACTTTGGCGACGGCGTTCTGCCTTGGCCAATATAATTCCGCCATCTTGCGATTGATGACCGCGACAAATTGGATATCCGACGGCAGGGTTTTCAGGTTCGGATCGTTCTTATAAAGGTCGCCCAGTTTCAGATTCACAACAGCGGTACGTTCCACTTCTTCGGGGGTGAAAACGCGGCCCTGCAAAACGGGTACCCCGTACGCGCGAAAATAATCAGGGGTGATGTTGTTCCATTCGACGAGTTGAGTCGCCAGCGCCGGGTTGTCCTGGCCGGCCACGATGATGTAACCGTTGTTGCCGCCTTCCAACGGAATTTCCGTCGAGACACTGGCCGCCTGGACGCCCGGTTCGCGCTCGATGCGCTCGATCAGCTGATCGAAGAACTGGCGGCGCGCCGCGAGCGTCTGGTATTTGGCCGTCGGCAGATTAATGCCCATGGTGATTACGTTTTCTGTTTGCACTCCGATCCCGGAATTGCGCAAGCGCGAGAAGCTGCGCAGCAGCAAGCCCGCGCCGATCAGCAACGCTAGCGATGCGGCAATTTCGCCGACGACCAGCGCATCGCGCAACAAGCGGCGCGTTCCGGAAGGACTGACGACAGCCTGCGCGCTGGATTTGAGCTCCTCGCTGAGATTGAGGCGGAAAGATTGCATCGCCGGCACCAGGCCAAACAGCGTGCCCACCAAGATGCTGACGCCGATAGTGAAAAGCAGAACGGTCACGTCAATCTGAATGGGATTGGCGCGGGGAATCGGCAGGGTCTCGGCCGACTGCAGAAAAGATACCGCCCAGAACGCCCCCAAGAGTCCCAGTGCGGCGCCCAGCAGAGAAAGCAAAATACTTTCGGTGAGCAGTTGCCGCGCCAAGCGCCACCGTCCGGCGCCCATCGCGGCGCGCACGGCGATTTCGCGCTGGCGATTGCTGGCGCGCGCGAGCATCAAATTCGCCACGTTGGCGCAGGCCACTAGCAGCACCAGCGCGACAGCGCCGAGCAAAATGAAAAGACTCTCGCGGGAGCTTCCGGTTAGCTCCTGCGTCAGAGGGACGACGATCGCTCCGTTGTATTTATCGGTATCTCCATTTTGTTTTGCCACCTGCTTGATGATGTTGTTTAGCTCCGCTTGCGACTGAGCCACGCTGACGTTTGCTTTGAGTCTGGCGATGGCGCGATAGGCGTGCGTACCGCGCGGCCCCAGTGCCTGGCGCGTCATGTCCATGGGCGTCCAGATTTCCGTGGCGCGCTGAAAATTGAACCAGGCGGGCAGCACGCCGACAACGGTATAAGGTTCGTCATTCAGTTCGATCGTCTTGCCCAAGACATCGGAGCGGCCGCCGAATTTCCTGCGCCAGAAGGCGTTGCTCAGAATCGCTATGTGATTTTTTCCGGCCTGGTCTTCACCGGGATCGAAGGCGCGCCCGATTTGCGGTTGCACGCCGAGCAGGCTGAAAAAATTGGCCTGCGTGCGGAGTGTAGAAGCGGCTTCGGGCTCACCGGTGCCGCTGGCGTTGGCCGAGCGTTCCCAGGAATACAGGCTGGTAGCTTCGAGGGTGCGGCTCTGCGCTTCCCAGTCCAGATAATCCGGCCCTGTGAGCGGAAAATTTCCGGGCGCGCTTTCGGTTTGCCACAGCGCCACCAGGCGCCCGGGCTCGTGAAATGGCAGCGGCCGCAGGACGACGGAATTGATCACGGAAAAGATGGCGGTGTTCGCGCCGATGCCCAGCGCCAAAGTGATGACGGCTAGCGCGGTGAATCCGGGGCTTTTCGCAAGCATGCGGATTCCATAGCGAATGTCCTGCAGTAAAGTTCCCATCGCACCTCCTAAAGATGTGATGAGTGACGAGTGATAAGAAGCGGCCAACGTTCGCCGTCAGCGCGCGTCGCGAACCACTTGGCACACGTCAGTTATCACTCATCACTCGTATCGCAGAGCGACCATTGGATCCACGCGCATCGCGCGCCGGGCGGGAATAAAACATGCGCTCAGCGCCACGATCAGCAGTATCGCCGTCACGATTGCGTACGTCACCGGATCGCGAGGGCTGACCGTGAGAAAGCTGCCAACCACTTGCCCGGCAGCCAGCGCGCCGCCAATGCCCACCAGCAGTCCCACTCCGACGATCAGCAATCCTTCGCGGAAGACCATTTTCAGAATGTCCGCGGGCTGAGCTCCCAACGCCATGCGCACGCCGATTTCGTGGGTCTTCTGAGTGGCGGCGTAGGAAACCACGCCGTAAACTCCGACGATGGCCAGCACCAATCCCAACATTCCGAGCAGCGCCGCCAGCACCGCGCCAATTTTGTAGAAGAGCAGACCATTCAGCGTGTTGAGCGCCTGGGTCATCGTCTGCACATCGAAGACCGGAAGCTGCGGCGCGAGGGATTCGATGGCGTGCTCGATTTCCGGAATCATCGTTTCCGGCGCGCCTGCTGTGCGCAGTTGCAGAGCCTGCAGCGAATTTCCGTTCTGGTGCTGCAGGTAAGGCGCGTAGAACATCGGACTGAAGGGACCGGTGAGGCCGTTGAAGCGAATGTCCTTGGCTACGCCGACAATCACCAGCGAGTGCTTGGGGTCCGTGGTCATTTGAAATTGGCGGCCGATGGGATCTTTGTCGGGCCAAAACTGCTTGGCCATCGCTTCACTCACGATGGCGACATACTGGCCACTCTCGTCGTCAGCTTCCGTGAAGTTTCTGCCGCGCAGCAGCGAAACTCCCATCGTCGGAAAATAGTCCGTGGAAATCGTGTTGTAGAGGGAGGCCGGAGCCGGCTGGCCCGGAGGCGGCTGGTATCCCTCAATGGCGAGCGAATCGAAATTGTTGTAGTAGCCCATGGGAGTGGCATTCGCGGTGGAGGCAGAGACAACTCCGGGAAGCGCGCGAACACGCTGCAACAGATTTTTGTAGAAGTCGCGCGTTTGCGACTGGTTGTAACCGATTTCGTTCGGATCCATGATCAGGTTCAGGACGTGATCGGGTTTGAAGCCGAGCTCGGTGCGTTGCGCCTGCGCGAGGCTGCGCGTGAATAGTCCTCAAGGCTGCGCGTGAATAGTCCGGCGATGATCAGCAGCATCAACGATCCCGCCACTTGGACCACCACCAGCGCGCTGCGCAGACGGTTCTTGCCGCCCACCACGCCGCGGCCGCCTTCATGCAAAATCGCGCTCAAATTTCCGCGCGATGCGCGCACCGCCGGCACGATGCCCACGATGATTCCGGTGAGCAATGCCGCCGCAGAGGCGAATCCAAATACGCGCCAATCGAAACCGAAATCAAAATGAACGGGAAGGTCGGTCTGAACGTTGACCGAGCTGAGCGCGGAACTGCCCCAATAACCCAGCAGAACGCCGGCCACACCGCCCAACAGCGCGAGCAGAACGCTTTCGGTAAGCAGTTGCCGGATCATGCGAATTCTCGCCGCACCCAGAGCCGCGCGGATCGCCATTTCGCGTTCGCGCACCGTGGATCTGACGAGCAAAATATTGGCCACGTTGACGCACGCGAGCAACAGCACCATCACAGCCAGGCCGAGAAAAAGGCCGCCCACTACGAATACGGTGTGATTCGGATCGGGATTGGGCCGTGCCTCCAGTTCACGAAACGCTTGCACGTTGAGGTCTTTGTGTCCTTCCGGATATTCCTGAGCCAGCCTTTGAGATATGACGGCCAACGCGGCTTCCGCCTGCGGCATACTCGCGCCGGCGCGCCGCCGCGCCAGGATCGGCACATTGCGAAGTTGGCGATTAGTCATGAAGTCGCTGGGATTGCCCGCAATGGTCGCCATGCCCATCGGCAAATATCCTTGCACGCTCAAAATCGGATACACGCCAACAAAATCTTTGGGGGCAATGCCGACGATGGTGATTGGCTGGCCATCCAGGGAAACTTTTCGCCCGATAATTCCCGGATCGCCGCCGAAGCGAGTTTGCCAGTAGGAAAAACCGAGGACCATGACGGGATCCGCGCCCGGCACATCGCCTTCGGAGGGCAAAATCAAACGGCCCAGCGCCGGTTTCAGGCCCAGGGCGGAAAAATAATTGCCGGTGACGTAGTTGGTCATGACGCGGTCGGCTTTGCCGTCCACGCTCAGGCCATCCAAGCCGAACTGGTACGCGAAGACGTCGGAAAACACGCCGGTGGATTGATCGCGGATGTCGCGATAATCCGCGAGCGAGAATTGCGTCAAGAAATTTCCCTGTTTCTGCTGGAATGCCAGAACCGTGATTTGCGCGGGATCTTTCACCGGAAGCGGGCGCAGCAGAAAAGCGTCCACCATGCTGAAGATGGCGGTGTTAGCGCCGATGCCGAGGGCCAGGGTGATCACGGCGACGATCAGAAAGCCGGGATTCTTCATCAGCATGCGCGCGCCGTAGCGAATGTCTTGGAGTAGTGTTTCCATTTAAAGCTCCGTGATTCGTGAGTAGTGATTGGTGACTAGTGATCGGTAACACCCGGCAATGGCGCTACCGCCATCAGCCGTCGATTCCGAGCGATTCGTCCTCACTCGTACCGCAGCGCCACGATGGGATCTACGCGCATGGCGCGGCGGGCCGGGATGTAACAGGCGACCATCGCGANGAACGTCAACAAAATGGCGACACCCGCGAACGTGAGCGGATCGACGGCGCGCACGCCGAAAATCATTTGGGTCAGCAAGCGCGTCAATCCCAGGGCGGCTACGATTCCCACGACCACTCCCAGCAGCGCCACTCTTAATCCTTCGCCCAGCACCATGCGCATCACATCCCTCCGTTGCGCGCCCAGGGCCAAGCGAATGCCAATTTCATGCGTGCGCTGGCCCACCAGATACGAAATCACACCGTAAATTCCAACCGACGACAGCACCAGNGCCAGTCCCGAAAATATTTCCAGCAGAATCATCGTGAATCTCTGCGTGGCGATGGAGTCGGAAACGATTTTGGTCATCGGCGTAAAGTCGTAAACCACCTGCCCGCTATCGAATTTCGTGGACGCCTGGCGGATGGCGCTGGTGAANGCTTCCGGATTGCCGGAGGTGCGCACCACCATGCCGATGCCACCGGCCGCAAGCGGCAGCACCTGGTCGGGCAGCTGCACGATGGATGAATAAAACTCGGCTTGCAGATTTTGGTGCCCTTTGTCGCCGAGTCCCCAGTGCTTGACGTGCCCCACCACGCCTACTATTTCTGCGATGCCATTGATCAGGCCAAGATTGATTCGTTTCCCAATGGGATCTTCATTTGGAAAGTATTCCCGCGCGAAATTTTGATCGATCACGATGACGGCCGGCGACTTTTCCGAGTCTTGAGCGGAGATGAAGCGGCCGCGGATCAGTGGCGTGCCCATCGCTTGCAAATACTGCGGCTGCACCGGATACCAGAGCGCGAAATTCATTTCGCCGTCGGTGGCGGGGCGCGGCTGGCCCTCACGCCAGAAGGGCAGCTCGGAATCGCCCTGCATGGGAAGGCTGCCTCCAAATGCCGACGCTGCTTCCACGCCAGGAACGGACGCAAAACTTGCGGTGGCATCGCGCAGGGCGGCGCGAATTTTTGCGGGAGTGGAAGTTCTGGCGGGCGACAAGCCCAGCGCGAAGGTGGACACGTTCTGCGGATCAAATCCGGGATTGACGCTGCCGAGCGCGGCGAGCGTGCGAATCATCAGCCCCGCGCCGACCAGCAACACCAGCGAGAGCGCCATTTCGATCACGACAAAAACATTTTGCATCCGGTGGCGCGTGCCGCTCCCGCCTCGCCCACCCTCTTTGAGTGTTCCGGCGAGATTCGGGCGCGCCGTTCGCAGCGCGGGAGCCAGACCGAAAATCGTTCCGGCCAGCACCGACATTCCCAGCGTGAACAGCAGCACGCCAGCATCAAGATGAATGTTGTCGGCGCGCGGCAGCGCAGCGGGTAGCGCCGCCAGCACGGCGCTGGTTCCCCATTTCGCCAGGAGCAGGCCAAGCGCTCCGCCCGCAATACCGAGCAGCACGCTTTCCGTCAACAGTTGGCGGATCACGCGAAATTGGCTCGCGCCCATCGCCGCGCGAATGGCAAACTCGCGCGCACGGCCCGCCGAACGCGCCAGCAGCAGATTGGCGACGTTGGCACAAGCGATCAGCAACACAAAACCCACCGCGCCCAAAAGGATGAGCAGCGCCGGCTGGACGTCGCCGACAATATCCTGTTTCAGCGGGTTCAGAGTGATGCCGGTGCCCTTGTCGGCATCGGGATACGTCGCGGCAAGATTGCGGGCGACGGAATCCATATCCGCGCCAGCTTGCTGGAAAGTGACGCCGCTCTTCAGTTTTCCCACGCTTTGCGTGCCCATGCCGATCTTGCGGTCGCGGAAAGTGGGGTCGGCCCATTGCCCGATCGGGACGTAAACATCCATCACGGTGGGATCGAACATCGGCGTGCGGCCGGTGATCACGCCAACCACGGTGTACGCGGTGTCATTCAGCGTGAGGAGCTTGCCAATCACTTGCGGTGAAGATGCGAACTTGCTCTTCCAAAAGCCTTCGCCGAGCAGCGCAACCGGAGCCGCGCCCACTTGATCTTCCTCGCGGCGAAACATCCTGCCCAGAATCGGCTGCACACCGAGAATCGGGAAGAAGTCGGCGGAAATCTGCTGCCCGTGCAATCGTTGCGGATCGCCGTAACCAGTAAGGCTGAAGTCCATTTCGCGATAGGCGGCCATCGCTTCGAAGCTTCGATTGTCCCTTTGCCAATCCAGGAAATTCGGGTAAGTAATCGAGGCTTGCTCGAACTGGGGCGTCTTCCAATGGATCGCCGCCAGCCTGCTGGGACTGGCAAACGGCAGAGGATTGAGCAGGACCCCGTTCACGACGGAAAATAGCGCGGTATTTGCCCCGATGCCCAGAGCTAGCGTCAGAATCGCGATCAGCGCGAAGCCTGGATTCTTAACCAGCATCCGCAAGGCGTATTTTACGTCCTGCACGAATGTTCCCATGCTCGCACCTCTGCAACAGATACGTCATTTCGCGCGCGTAAGTTCCATCCGGGGTCTTACTCGTGCCGCAACGCCACTATCGGGTCCACACGCATCGCGCGGCGCGCCGGGATATAACAGGCCGCGAGCGCAACGAGGGTCAAAAGAACCGCCACGCTGAAGAATGTGGCCGGATCGGTGGCGCTGACGCCATAAAGTAAATTGGCCATAAGACGTGTAAGTGCGAGCGCGGCTGCGATTCCGATTCCCACGCCGATCAGCGCCATGCGCGCGCCTGCGCCGACCACGCCGCGCAATACGTCGCTTTGCTGCGCGCCGAGGGCTACGCGAATCCCGATCTCGTGCGTCCGCTGGACCACGATGTAAGAAACCACGCCGTAAATTCCGACGCTTGCGAGCAGTAACGCCACGATCGCAAACGCAGCCAACAGAGTCATCGAGAAGCGCTGCGCCAACATTGACTGGTTGTAAACGATATCGTCCATCGATTTTGGGCTGAACATCACCTGTTCGCTGTTCATTTGCTGGATCTCATGACGGATGTTATCGGTGATGGAGAGCGGGGCAACCGTCGTACGCACCACCAGCGTAGTGCTGCGGCTTGCGCGCGACATGTATTTGTCCGGAATCTGCCTGAAGGGAAGATAAAACTCGGCATGCATCGCGAGTTTGTCGTCCAGGCCCCATTGCTTCACATGGCCTACGACGCCGACAATTGTGGCCGAGCCCACGTAATCGTCCACAAACGCTTTTCCGACGGGATCCTCGCCGGGGAAAAACTTCCGCGCGAAATCTTCATCGACCACCGCAACACGCGGTGAACTCTCGGTGTCTTGCGGAGTGAAAAAGCGGCCACGCACCAGCGGGATTCCCATAACGTTCAAGTAATCGGGCTCAACTTCGGACCAGATGGACCAATATTTATCGTTGTCACTGAGAGGCTTGGGACGGCCTGCAATCCAGAATGGATCCTCGGAATCGTCCCACATGGGCAGCGAACCGCGCAGCAGCGAGACCGACTGAACTCCTGGAGTCGATGCAAGCTTGTCATGAAGTTGCAGAAGCGATGCCCGCGTCGAGGCCGGCGTTGCCGAGTCCATCGAAGGCGCAAGAGCCACGTAGAACATCAACACGTGATGAGGGTCGAATCCGGGATTGACGCTCCAGAGCCCCGCTAAGCTTCGCAGCATGAGCCCCGCGCCGACCAGAAGCACCAGCGCCATGGCCATTTCTGCTACGACAAAAATACGTTGCGCTCGGTGGCGCGAGCCACTCGTGCCGCGCCCACCCTCTTTCAGTGTGGATTGCACGTTGAGTTGCGCCGCTCTCAGTGCCGGGGCAAATCCGAAGAGAATTCCCGAAAGCAGCGAAATCCCGAGCGTGAAGAAAAGCACGCGCGCGTCAACCCCCACCTCTTGAGCGCGAGGAAGCGTGTCCGAAACGAGACCGAGAATAGCCTGCGTTCCCCAGGCCGCTACCAACAATCCCAGCGCCCCACCAGCCAGAGCGATCAGCGTGCTTTCGGTCAAAAGTTGCCGCAGCACCCGTCCTCTGCTTGCGCCCAGAGCGGACCGGATCGCGAATTCCCGAGCGCGGCCAGTGGAGCGGGCGAGGACCAGATTGGCGACGTTTACGCAGGCGATGAGCAGGACGAAGCCGACAGCTCCGAGCAGTACGAAAAGAAATGGCGCGATCTCGCCCACCATGCTTTGCTTGAGCGACATCACGGTGATGCCTGAGTCCTTATCGGCCTCCGGATAAGCCGCAGCGAGCCGGTTCGCAATGGAATTCATTTCGCCGCGAGCCTGCTCAACCGTAATGCCAGGCTTTAACCTGCCAATTACTTTCATGCCCAGGCCAGCTGATCGATCTTGGAAAATCACGTCGGTCCATTGGCCGATCGGAACATAGGCGTCACTATTTTCCGCGAAACCTGACAATCGCAGGCGGAAGCTGGCCGGGACCACTCCAATGACGGTGTACTCGGTACCGTTGAGCGTGATTCTCTGGCCGACGACATTCGGTGAGGCGCCGAATTTACGCGCCCACAAACCTGCACTTATCAACGCGACCGGCGCGCCGCCAATGCGGTCCTCATCTGTGGTGAAAAAGCGGCCTTGCGCCAGTTTCACGCCCAGCGCCGCAAAGAAATCGGCTGAGACCATCTCGCCGCGAATATGTTCGGCTTCGCCGGCGCCGGTAAGATTGAAATCGTCCTGGCGAAACGCGGCCATCGAAGTGAAACTGCGGTTGTCTCTTTGCCAATCGAGAAAATTCGGATAGGAAATCGACGCGCGCTGGAAGCTAACCCGGTTTGCGTACAGGGCCACCAGCTGGTTGGGAGCCGGAAAAGGGAGCGGGTTCAAAAGGACGCCATTGGCCACGGAGAAAAGCGCCGTATTCGCGCCAATTCCCAGCGCCAGCGTCAACACCGCAACGATTGTGAAGCTGCGATTTTTTGCGAGCATGCGGAGAGCATATTTCACGTCTTGTAGCAGCGTTTCCATCTGTGTACCTCGGCGTGAGCCTCATCACCGGCGAAACAACATTTTCGCGGGCGGCGCGTTCACATTTTTTGCAGCTACGCGTCACGAATTATTCGTAACGCAGCGCAACCATGGGATCCACATTTGCGGCTTTGCGCGATGGCAACCATCCGGCCAGCAGCGCGACTGCCGCGAGCAAGACCGCAGCGAGGACGAAGACGGCCGGGTCGCTGGCTTTCACTCCAAACAACAGCGATTCGACCACTTTGCCGATTCCATATGCGGCGATGAGCCCGACGCAGAGGCCCGCCGCCAACATCCCTAAAATTTCGCGCAAGATCATCCAGGCTACGTTTTGCTGCGTCGCGCCCAGCGCCATGCGAATCCCGATTTCGCGCGTGCGCCGCGCCACCACGTAGGCCATCACGCCGTACAGTCCCACAGCCGCAAGCAGCGAAGCCAGCAAGCCGAGACACAGCGAAAAAATCGTAACCAGGCGGTCGGTGAACATGATCTCGTCCACTTGCGCCGTCAAAGTTTTTACGCCATAGACTGGCAAGTTGGCGTCGAACCCTGCAATCAGGTTGCGGACCGTGGCCGTCAGCGCGACGGGATCCTGATTCGTGCGCACGTAAAATGTCGCGTTTCCGGCGTGCTCGCTCTGCGAATACGGCAAGAAGGCGAATGGGTGAGCCGCCTGCTTCACATCGGTGTTCTTGCTGTCCTTAACGATGCCTACAATTTCCGTGTCGAGCTTGACGTCTTTGCCGCCGCCGAATCCGAAGCGCAGTCCAATCGGATTACGTCCCGCGAAGAAACGGCGCGCCATCGCTTCGTTGATGATGGCAACTTTCGGCGATGTGCCGGAATCGGCCTCGGAAAATTCCCGCCCATTCAGTAGCGGAATTCCCATGGTGGCCAGGAAGTTTGGACCCACGAAGTTCTGATCCACGTTCATATCTTCGTCTTCCTGCGCGTTGTATCCCTGGACGGTAACGTTGCTGGACGAATTGCTATTCGCGAGCATCGGTATTTCGGATTCACTGGCCGAGCGCACGCCAGGCAGCAGCCCCATGCTTTTTCGGATGCGGTCCGCAAGCGCTATCGTCTGCGGCGGCGTGTAACGATTCAATTCCGGCGAGATCGAAAATTCCAGCACGTGGGCCGGACGGACGCCCAGATCCTGCGTCTTCAGGTTCAGCAAACTGTGCGCGAACAAGCCGGCTGCAGAGAGCAGTACCGCGGTCAGTGCAATTTGCGAGGTCAACAAGAACTTGCGTACTCGTACATTGGTTCTACCGCCTGATACGTTCACGCCCTGATCTTTCAAGACGCTTTGCAAATCGGTGTGAGTCGCTCGAATCGCGGGCACCAGTCCAAACAACACCCCCGTGACCACCGAAACCACGCAGGCAAATATCAGCACGCGATAATCAAGCTGAGATGTGAGCCCAGAAGCGCCTTGGTCCTCCGGAATCGAATTCACGATCACGCTCAGTGTCCAGGAAGCCAGCGCGAGGCCCGCCGCTCCGCCCGCCAGCGCAAGTATCAAACTTTCGGTCATCAGTTGGCGCACCAGCCGCACGCGGCCTGCGCCTAACGCCAGGCGCAATGCGATTTCGCGCTGCCGCCCTTCGCCGCGCGCGATCAGCAGGCCGGCCAGATTGGCGCACGCGATCAAGAGCACCAGCCCCACCATCGCCATCAGCACGAGCAACGGTTGCCCCGCGTCATGCTGCAGCACGGGCCGGCCATGCGAGCCCGTGCCGAGAACCAGTTTGCGATTCACGAATTCCTGCTGGTCTCGTGCCGAAAGTTTCAGAGCGGTCGCGTCGCCTTCCATGAGCGCGCGATACACGGGCGCCAGCCCGGCTTGCGCTTTTTCTGCGGACACTCCCGGCTTCAACCGGCCGAGCATCGTCACCCAATGGTCGTTACGATCGGCGAGCCCATCCCAATTCGGAGTCATCTGCGCTTTCATGGTGATCGGGATGAACAGGTCGGGGATTTGGCCCACTTGAACGCCCGCAAAACCGGGACGCGCGACGCCCACGACCGTCAGTGAATTTCCATTCACCGCGAGTTGCTTATTCAAGATGTTCGGATCGCTGCCGAAGTGCCGCGTCCAATATCCGTAGCTCAGGACCGTCACGGGATTCGCGCCGGGCGCGGTTTCGTCTTGCACCGTGAGAACTCGTCCCAGAAATGGCCGCACACCCAGCACCTGAAAATAATTTCCAGTGACGAGTTCGCCTTCCGCGAGCTGCGACTGCCCTTCTCCGGCCACGTTCACTTGCAGGTGATAACGCGCCAGAAGTCCTGTGAATACTTCGTTGCGATCGCGCAGATCCTTGTACATCGGATAGGAAAAAGATGGGCCGCCTTCGATATCGCTCCAAATGCGCCCGTGGCCTACTCCCGGTGAGCTGAGTACGACGAGTTCGCGCGGACGCTCGACGGGAAGCAGGCGCAGCAGAACCTGATCGGTGAGCGAGAAGATCGCGGCGTTCGCGCCGATGCCGAGCGCCAGAGTCAGAATCGCGACCAGCGTGAACCCCGGATTTTTTCCCAGCGTTCGCAGCCCGAATCGAATGTCCTGCAGCAGGTTTTCCATTTCAGCCCCTAAAGGAGTGATAAGTGACGAGTGATGAGAAACGGCAGACCTTGCGCTCGTCACTTATCACTGGTCACGCGTCACAGGTCACTCGTATCTAAGCGCTACCATTGGGTCCACGCGCATCGCGCGGCGCGCTGGAATGTAACAGGCCGTGAGCGCGACGCCCGTTAGCACCAGGCCTACGCCGCAAAAGGTGATCGGATCGGTGGCGCTGACGCCAAAGAGCATGCTCGCGATCAGCTGCGTCAGGCCGAACGCCGCGGCCATCCCAATCGCGACGCCCACCAGCGCCATTTTCATTCCTTCTCCCAGCATCAGCCGCAAGACGTGGCTGGGTTGCGCGCCCAGCGCCATGCGGATGCCGATCTCGTGAGTGCGCTGGCCGACCACGTACGAAATCACGCCGTAAATTCCGATGCTGGAGAGCAGCAGCGCGAGCGCCGCGAAGACGCCGAGCAAAATCATCGAGAAGCGGCGAGCCGCCAACGACTCCGCCAGGATTTGTTCCAGCGGTTTTGTCTCATACATCACGTTCTCGCCGTTCATTTTCTCGATGGCGTCGCGAATCGCGGGCACGAGGCCGGCCGGAGACCCTTTGGTCCGGACCACGACTTCTGACTGCGGCGGCCCAGTCCAGAGCACGTCGGGAAGTTGCATCAACGGCATGTAGGTTTGCGCCATGATCGGGTGTTTGGCATCGCCGTCGGTGTCCAGGCCCCAATGCTTCACGTGGCCGACAACTCCGACAATCTCCGGCTCCGTGTCAATAATGCCGATGTTGATGCGCTTGCCGATGGGATCCTGATTCGGAAAATATTCGCGCGCGAAACTTTCATCAATCACGATCACCGGCGGCGAATGTTCGTTATCGTTCTGGGTGAAAAAGCGCCCACGGTGCAGCGGAATTCCCATCGCGCGCAAATAATCCGGCCCGGCGAAATAGAAAAGCGACTGCTTCATGTCATTCTGACTGGCGGGCTTGGGTTGGCCGCCGAGCCAAAAAGGAAATTCATTGTCGCCCGTCATGGGCAAGGAGCCGCCGGTGGACGAAACGCTCTCGACTCCGGGAATGTGCTTCAATCGTTCATCCATTTCGCGAATGGCGTTGCGGCTGGTAGTCGCGTTTGTTCCCAGAGAAGGTGAGAGTGAGACGGCGAAAGTCAAGACTCCCTGCGGACTGAAGCCGGGATTCACATTCCAAAGATCCAGCAAGCTGCGAATCATCAGTCCGGCGCCGATCAGCAGCACCAGAGCCATGGCCATTTCCACCACGACGAATATGCCCTGCGCCCGGTGCCGCGTGCCGCTTGCGCCGCGGCCGCTCTCTTTCAATGTTTCCTGCAGATTCGGCCGCGCTATCTTCAGCGCGGGCGCCAAACCAAAAAGAACTCCCGCCACAATCGAAGCAACAAGCGTAAAAATTAGCACGCGTCCGTCCAGACCGACGTCCTGCGCTCGCGGCAAAGTCTCCGGCAGCACTTTCAGAGCCGCCTGAGTTCCCCACGCGGCCAGCACCAAGCCCAGTGCACCGCCCGCCAGCCCGAGCAGTACGCTTTCCGTGAGCAATTGGCGAATTACGCGCGACTGGCTTGCGCCCAACGCGGACCGAATCGCAAATTCGCGCGCGCGGGTAGTGGCGCGGGCCAGTTGCAGGTTCGCAACGTTTACGCAGGCAATGAGCAATACAAATCCGACGGCTCCGAGCAGCACCCACAGGAACGGCTGAACGTCGCCAACGATATCTTTCTTCAGCGGAACCAGGCTGACGCCCGCGCCTTTATCTGCGTCGGGATACGAGAGGGCGAGATTATTGGCGATTTGTTCCATGTCTGCCTGCGCCGCCGCGAGCGTCACACCCGGCTTCAAGCGACCGAGCGCGCGTATTCCCGGGTGGACGTCACGATTGCGGAACAGCGGATCCTTATTTTCGCCGATGGGAACAAAAACATCCTTGATGCCAAAATTCGTGGACTCCAGTTGAAAACTCCCGGGCATCACGCCTATGACCGTGTAGCCGCCGCCATTCATGGTGATTCTTTTTCCGACGATGTCCGGCGCGGAGCCGAATTTGCGCTGCCATAATCCCGCGGTGATCAATGCCACGGCCGCGGAGCCCAGGCGATCATCGTCCGCGGTGAACAGCCGTCCGCGAGCCGGGTTCACTCCCAGGACTTGGAAGAAGTCCGCGGAAACCCAGCCCACACGCACGCGCTCCGCTTCCCCGCTACCGGTGATGCTGAAATCGTCACTGCGATAGGCCGCGATGGACGTGAAACTGGAATTGCTGCGCTGCCAGTCCAAGAAATTAGGATAAGAAATAGAAGAGCTTTCGAAATTCGCTGACTTCTCGGAGAGAACCACCAATTCACTGGGCCGCGAGAATGGCAGTGGCCGCAGCAGCACGCCGTTCACCACCGAAAATAGCGCGGTGTTTGCGCCGATTCCCAGCGCCAGCGTCAGCACCGCAATCGCTACGAAGCCCGGGCTCTTGAGCAGTACCCGCGCCGCATACTTCAGATCTTGAATCAGGGTTTCCATTTCTGCGTGCCTCCAGACACACACGTCCAGCTGCGTCGAAGAACTCATTTCAGACGCTGTAATGGCTGGGTTGTCAGATTCCGTCTAGACGCTCGCGGTGCGCGTGCCTAGAGTTTCTTCGACGATGCGTCCGTCGAACAGGTGAATGGTGCGGTCCGCGATGCTGGCGTAGCGCGGGTCGTGCGTCACCATGCAGATGGTGGCGCCTTCGCGGTGCAATTGGCGAAGCAGATCCACCACCGCTTCGCTGTTTTTGGAGTCCAAGTTACCGGTCGGTTCGTCCGCCAGTAGGATGGAAGGAGAGCCCACCAGAGCGCGCGCCACGGCGACGCGCTGTTGCTGACCGCCGGAGAGTTGCGATGGGTAATGCTTCATGCGGTGCGCCATGCCCACGCGCTCCAGCACTTCCTGCACGCGCTTCTTGCGCTCTGCCGCGGCCATGCTGCGGTAAGTGAGCGGCAGCTCGACGTTTTCGTACACCGTGAGATCGCCAATCAGGTTGAACGCCTGGAAGATGAAGCCGATCTCGCGGTTGCGAATGCGCGTGCGGTCTGAAAGCGAAAGATTCGCCACCGCCTGCGTATTGATCCAGTAGTTGCCTTCGGTGGGCGAATCCAGCAAGCCCAAGATCGAAAGCAGCGTGGATTTTCCGCATCCGGAAGGTCCGGCGATGGAGAGAAATTCTCCATTCTTGATTTCGAGATGGACGCCGCTGAGCGCGTGCGTCTCCACTTCATCGGTGTAGAAAACTTTGGTGACGCCGTCGAGGCGAATCAGCCCTTGTTCCGCAGCAGTAGTCATTCTTCGCTCCTTCGAATCTCAGTCCCAAGAGTAGGTACGAGCCTTACGCCTGAAAAAGTTCCCTGCATTACAGCAATCTCTACTTCAATTGCACGCGATCGTAATTGTCCCAAGCCGACATATCCGACAGAATCACTTTGTCGCCAATTTCCAAGCCCTTCACGATTTCCACGGTGTTCACCGAAGTGCGGCCCAGCTGCACCTGCACGCGCGTGGCTTCCTTGCCGTCATCCACCACTTTGAAGATTCCCACGGTGCTGTTGGCTTCGCCATGGACTGGACGTTCGACGAACAGCACATCCGCAAGGCGCTCGATCTCGACAGTTCCTTCCACGCTCAAATCCGGCCGCGCGCCTGTGGGCAACGGGCCATCGAGACCAACGTCCACGGTAACGGTTCCGTTCACGACAGCGGGATCAATGCGCGTGACGTGGCCGGGAATTATTCCGTTGTGGGTATCCACCGTCGCCTTCTGCCCGATCAGAATATCTTTCGCCTGGGTCTCGGCAATCTTCAGTTGCGCCTTCAAATGAGTGGGCTGCGCCACGCGCGCCAACACCGTGCCCATGGTCACCTTCTGCCCCACTTCCACATCGAGTTCCTGCAACATGCCGTCAATTCCCGGCCGGATGTGCAGCTGGTCCATTTGCGATTTCTTCAGCTCGTACATCGCGCGCTTCTGATTTACGGTGGCTTCCTGCACGGCGAGCTGCGAGGCAATGGAGTCGTCGAATGTCTGCACTTCTTTCTGCGCCAGGTCATTTTCCTTGGCCAATTCCTCCGCCTGCACTTGCGCGGTTTTCACGTCCAGTTGCGGCGCCAGGCCGTTCGCGCCCAGTTCTTCTTTCGTCTGCCGGACCATTTCGGCGGTGCGATATTGCGAAGAAACGCTGGCAGCCAAAGTGCGCTTGTCCATCAGCTGATTTTGCAGCTGGGCCTTGGTCTGCTCGTAGGCTGCTTGCGCACCCTTCAATTGATACTCGGCGTCGAGGGTTTCTTGCTGCAGCTGGGGATTGACCAGGTCAAAAATCAAGGTGTTCGCTTTGACGGGGGTCCCGGGAAGAAGGTAGCGCGTCTGCACCTGCCCATCGGTCACGGCGGGGATCAGGCGAATGGTTTCGGGCACCAGCGTGCCCAAGCCGCGAACGTCGCGGAGCATCGGCCCTCGCTTCACGGTGCCGGTCCAAACGGTGCCGGAGTCAACGCTGGGCGCCGCGGGCTTCAGGCGCGAAAGCGCGTAGGTCACTAACGGAATCAGGACCACCGCAGCGGCGATGTAGCCGATGCGGCGCATCTTTTTCTTGTGCTTAATTTCTGGTCTTACGATGTCCACGGATACCAACCTCGCATATATACATCGCAAATCGAATTCCGGTGTTACATCTGATATAAGTTGTTTATATTGTGCTATATAGAGGCCGATTGCAAGGGTGAAGCAGGGCCATTTTGCCCGCTCATGGGAATCGTTCGTCCCGCTATCGGACAGATTTACTAGGGTTCCAAACCGGGAGATTTGGGCCTTTTGGGCCGCCGCAGTCTCCGTTTTAGACGACCGGACAGGAGAAAAAGCTAGGCAGATTCCGTGCTGGCGCGTATCTCCTGCCAGCGCTTGGGGCGCTTTTTGGCGTCGAGCACTTTTTTGCGCAGGCGAATGGATTTCGGCGTGACCTCGACGAACTCATCGTCCGCAATGAACTCGATGGCTTTTTCCAGCGTCATGTCGCGCGGCGGAATCAAACGGATGGCTTCGTCGGCCGAGGACGAGCGCATGTTGGTTTGCTTTTTTTCCTTGGTGACGTTCACGTTCATGTCGTCTTCGCGCGCGTTCTCACCCAGGATCATTCCTTCATATACTTCGATTGCGGGTCCCACGAACATTTCGCCGCGTTCCTGGATGCCCCAGATCGCGTACGCGGTGGAAACCCCGCCGCGATCGGACACCAGCGCGCCGGTAAGGCGCATGGCCATGTCGCCCGCATATTCCGTCCAGCCCTCGAGCAGCGAATGGATGAGGGCGGTGCCGCGCGTATCGGTCATCAGTTGGCTGCGCAATCCAATCAGCCCGCGCGAAGGAATGCTGAATTCCATGCGCACTCGGCCAGAATTGTGGTTCACCATTTTTTTCATTTCGCCGCGGCGGTTGCCCAGCAACTCCATCACGATGCCGATGAAATTTTCGGGGCAGTCAACGATCAGCAATTCCAGCGGCTCGAGGCGGCGGCCGTTTTCGGTGCGCACCACGATTTCCGGCTTGCCGACCATCAGCTCGTAACCTTCGCGGCGCATGGTCTCGATCAGAATCGCCAGCTGCAATTCGCCGCGGCCCAGCACGCGAAACGCGTCGGTGGTTCCGGTGTCTTCCACGCGCAGCGAAACGTTGGTGAGCAATTCCTTTTCGAGGCGCGCGCGCAGGTCGCGCGATGTCACGTACTGTCCTTCGCGGCCAGCGAAAGGAGACGTATTGATCGTAAACACCATAGTCAGCGTGGGTTCGTCAATGGTGAGCGGCTCTAGAGGCGCTGGGTTGGCTAAATCCGTGATGCTTTCGCCGATTTGGATGCCTTCCACGCCCGCGATGGCGACGATATCTCCCGCACTCACCTGCTCGGCCTCATCGCGTTCCAGCCCGCGAAACGTGAAAAGCTTGGTGATCTTCGTCGGCTGAATTTTTCCATCCAGCTTGACGATGCCAACTTCGGTGCCGCGCACCAAAGTTCCGCCAAACACGCGCGCGATCGCCACTCGTCCAAGAAAGTCGCTGTAATCGAGGTTGGTCACCTGAATCTGCAGCGCAGCGGCGGGATCGCCGGCAGGCGGAGGGATAGACTTGACGATTTGCTCGAAGAGCGGCTGCAAAGTCGTTGAATCGTCGCCCACTTTCAAATGAGCGACGCCCAATTTCGCGTTGGTATAAATCACTGGGAAATCGAGCTGGTCTTCTGTCGCGTCCAGGTCAATAAAGAGGTCGTAGATTTCATCCAGCACGGCTGCAGCGCGCGCGTCCGGGCGGTCAATCTTATTGAGCACCATGATGGGCGGCAGCTTCGCTGCCAGCGCCTTCTGCAACACGTAGCGCGTCTGCGGCAACGGGCCTTCGCTGGCGTCCACTAGAACCAGGACGCCATCCACCATGCGCAGCGCGCGTTCCACTTCGCCGCCGAAATCGCTGTGGCCCGGCGTATCTACGATGTTGATTTTGGTGCCTTGATACTCGATCTCGGTATTCTTCGCGAGAATGGTGATGCCGCGCTCGCGCTCCAGNTCGTTCGAATCCATCACGCGCTCCACCAGTTCCTGGTTGGCGCGGAAAATTCCACTTTGGCGCAGCATGGCGTCCACGAGAGTGGTCTTGCCATGGTCCACGTGCGCAATGATAGCGATATTACGAATGCTCTTGGTCATTGGATAACTGCCAAAAAAGGTTTACGAGCGCGGTCTTTGCATCCCTGATCGAATCCTTGCAGACCGTTCCAGAAGGGGTATCCAGGAGCAACAAACGCACCTTTATATTATCATGCGGAGCGCCAACCCGCTATGCGACAGTGCGGCGATAGGTCAACATTCGTTAACGTATCCTGCGCTTAAGCCTTGATATATTTCGCGCTTTCTTCGCGTATCAGAGGTGACCAACACCAACCTATGGATGCCATCGTTCTCGAAAACGTCACCAAAGCCTATGACTCTGTGATCGCGGTGAATGCGGTCAGCCTGAAAGTCCGCGCCGGCGCCATTCTGGGGCTGCTGGGGCCGAACGGCGCAGGCAAGACCACCACTATCCGGATGATCATGAACATCCTGGTCCCGGATTCAGGCTCGATCCACGTCCTCGGTGAGCCGGTGAGCGATAGCACCCGCGACAAGATCGGCTACCTGCCGGAGGAGCGCGGGCTCTATCCGCGGATGAAAGTTCTGGAGATCATCGTATTCCTTGCGGCGCTGCACGGGCTTACGCAGGTTGAAGCCGCACGCCGCGGCAAGGAATGGCTCGACCGCTTGGGTCTTTCCGAATGGTCGGACAAGAAGCTGGTGGACCTCTCCAAAGGCATGCAGCAAAAAGTGCAGTTCATCACTTCAGTGATTCACCGCCCGCCCTTGATGATTCTTGACGAGCCTTTCTCCGGCCTCGATCCTGTGAACGCCGCTACGATTCAGGAAATCATGCTGGATATGCGCAAGCAGGTTTCCACCATCGTCCTTTCCACTCATCGCATGGAGCAGGTGGAGCGCCTCTGCGATTCCATCTGCCTGATTGACAAGGGCTGCAACGTGCTCGACGGTGAGCTGCGCGCCGTCAAGCAGTCCTACGGCAAGAACACGCTGCACGTGGAATTCACCGGCAACGACGCTTTCCTGAATCATCCGGCAATCGGCCAGACCGCGCGGCTGATCACTGGCATCGAAGCCAAGCTGAAGCCCGGCGCTGATCCGCAGGAAATTCTGAAAGCCGCGGTGAATTCGGACGCACGCATCACGCGCTTCGAGCTTCTGGAGCCCTCGCTGAGCGAAATTTTCATTGATAGGACGACTCATGCGTAAAATTCTGCTGATCATCAAGCGCGAATATCTCACGCGCGTCCGGACGAAGGGCGTCATCATTGGCACGGTCATCGTGCCGGTGCTCGGGGTGGGCTCGATTTTGCTGGTCGTTTTCCTGGTGGGCCACACGGCCACGCAAACTTCGCGGATCGTGATTGTCGATAATTCCGGCCAGCTCGGTCCGGCGGTTGCCCACGGCCTCGATGGAAAGCTCGCCGACGGCCAGCCGCAATTCGCCGTGGAAGAAACCGTGTTGCGTCCGGCATCGCCTGACGCCCTGCAGGAGGACCTGCGCGCGCGCATCAACAGCGAAACGCTCGACGCCTACCTTTGGATTCCGCAAGACCTGGACCAACCGTTCGAGCTGCACATGCGCAATCCTGACAATATCGGCCTCATCGGCCCGCTATCGCGCTCCGTGGATCAGGCGCTGATTTCCAGCCGCTTCGAGCATCGCGGTGTGCACCTTGACGATCTTCAGACGATTCTCAAAGGCACTGACCTGAAGCTGCTGAAAGTCAGCGAGGCCGGTGAATCCGTGGAAAAGGGCCAGGGCATTGCCATCGCCATCGCGCTGGTGGTGCTGCTCTACACTTCCCTGCTGATGTACGGAATCATCACCATGCGTTCGGTGATCGAGGAAAAGACGACGCGCACCATGGAAGTGCTGATCTCTTGGGTGCGGCCGTTTGAGTTGCTGGCGGGAAAAATACTGGGCGTGGCGGCTGTGGCATTCACGCAGTTTGCCATCTGGATGACTACCACCGCGCTGCTTTTTTCCTACGGCGTTCTCGCTTCCTGGGGCATGACGCGCAACTCGCCGCTCGCCGGTGTGCACGTTCCGATTTCGCTGGTGCTCTACGGCGGCCTCTTTTTCATCGGCGGTTATTTTATGTACGCGTCGATGTTCGCCGCCATTGGCTCGGCGTGCTCGAACGAACAGGACGCCCAGCAGTTGCAATGGCTGGCGATGGCGCCGCTGGTTTTCTGCATGATCATCTACGGCGTAGTCCTGAACGAACCCGCGTCCCGCACCGCCGTGATTCTGTCCGAGATCCCGTTCTTCGCGCCGGTCTTGATGTCTCTGCGCATTTCGCTGCAGACTCCGCCCGCATGGCAGATTGCGCTCTCCCTGACGCTCCTGGTCCTCACCACTATCGCCGTGATGTGCGCCTCGGCAAAAATCTATCGCATCGGCGTGCTGATGTACGGCAAGCGCCCGTCGCTCGTCGAACTGGTGCGCTGGCTCCGCTACACCTAGGCGCCGCCGCAGCGCGCCTTCACGATTTTTGTTGTGTTATTCTCCGGCGTGCGGGCAACGTGAAACGCGCCGCGAAGAGAGGGAACCATGGGCGTCAGCGTAAATCCGAATATGGTTACAACTGCATTTGATCTGCCCGGGTATCGAGTGGTTAAAAGTTTCGGGCTGGTGCGCGGCGTCACGGTGCGCTCGCGCAGCATTCTGGGCACGCTGGGCGCTTCGCTGGAAACTCTGGTGGGCGGCAATATCACGCTCTTCGAAGAAATGTGCGAAAAGACCCGCGAGGAGTCGCTGGAATTAATGATGGAGCATGCCAGCCAGCACGGCGCGAACGCCGTGATCGGCATGCGTTACGACGCCACCGAAGTGATGCAGGGAGTCACCGAAGTTCTTGCGTACGGCACCGCCGTTCAGGTAGAACGCATCGCGCCCTAGCCCCGGCGGTTTGCGGGGACGAACCTCAGGTCCACCGGCACATCCAAGCCCCGGCGGAGGATCGGCATCAGCTCGATAGCAGATGGCGCGGACGCGCGCGCGGGCTTACAATAAGCCGTTTGCTTCAATGGGAGGCACCTCAGCATGAACCGTTCGCTCAAGTTCGTTTCCGCGATGCTCGCTTTCGGATTGATTGCCGCGGTGCAGGTGGTCCGCGCGCAAACGCCGAAAACGCAAACCGTGGAATTCCCAAGCGGCAAAGAAAAAGCGAGCGGGTTCCTGGTGGTGCCAGACAAACCGGGCCCATATTCCGCTCTGATTGTTGTCCACGAATGGTGGGGATTGAACGATTGGGTCAAGGAGCAGTCCGAAAAGCTGGCCGAACAGGGTTATCTGGTTCTGGCCGTTGATCTGTACCGCGGCAAGACCGCTGCGGATCCCTCCGAAGCTCATGAGCTGATGCGCGGCCTGCCGCAGGACCGCGCGATCCGCGACATGCAGGGGGCCTACGATTATTTGGCGGCGCGCAAAGACGTGAAGCCCGGCCACATCGCCGCAGTCGGCTGGTGCATGGGCGGCGGCCTTGCGCTGCAACTCGCGATCCATCAGCCGCGCCTCGGCGCCGTGGTGGTGAATTACGGTGCGCTGCCCACTGATCCCAATGACATGCAGCAGATCGGCGCGGCAGTTCTGGGGAATTTTGGCGCGGATGATAAAGGCATCACGCCCGCGGACGTGCAAGCGTTCGAAAAAACCATGCGGGGAATGAACCGCCGCGTTGACGTGAAAATTTATCCGGGCGCCGGCCACGCCTTTGAGAACCCGAACAACACCACTGGCTATCGTCCGGAAGCCGCCGCCGACGCGTGGAAGCGCACCTTGTTGTTCCTGCACTACATGCTAGGGTAAGCCCAGTCGCCGGCTGACGCGCACTACGCGCTGGAGGTACCGGCACACGCCTCACGGTGAATCTGCGATGGAACCGAATGCCTGCGAGAATCATCAAACCGGGAAGATAAATCCGCCGACTGCGGCAATTACCGAGAAAGGAGAATTACAAATGAAGAATAAAACCAACCAGAAGAACCCACCGGCCAGCCTACTGGCCGAGGGCACCGAACTCGCCCGACCCATTTTGCATCAGCACGCCAGCGAGATTCAGCCCTACGGCAAAATTGCCAAGCTGCCGATCGCGCTGGATCAGCAGGTTTGCGCGGCGGATGTCGAACTGCTGAATCAGATCCTCGCGGATACCATGACTTTGCGCGACATGTACAAAAAACATCATTGGCAAGTCGCCGGGCACACCTTCTATCAGCTGCATCTGCTCTTTGACAAACATTTCGAGGAGCAGTCCGAGCTGGTGGACGCGATCGCGGAGCGCATCCAACTTCTGGGCGGCATCAGCATCGCCATGGCGCCCGACGTCGCCGAAACTACTTTCATTCCTCGTCCGCCGCGCGGCCGCGAAGAAGCTCCGGTGCAAATCTCCCGCTTGCTGGAAGCTCACGAAATCATTTTGAAGGAAGCCCGCACCGTGGCCAAGCAAGCCGCGAACGCGGGAGACGACGGCACCAACGATCTGCTGGTGAGCCAGGTGATTCGCACCAACGAACTGCAGGTGTGGTTCCTGGCCGAGCATCTGGTGGACGTTCCCGTGATGCGCGCTGACAACGCCAAAGCAGCCGCATCCGGATCTTAAGCACACTCATATCCAGCCCACTCACGAAGGAGGGATGCACATGCCAGAATGCACGCACTTAAATCAGATTCGCCCGGTCAAGCCGCGTACGAATGGATGTGAGGAATGTTTGAAAATGGGCGACACTTGGGTTCACCTGCGGCTGTGCCTGGAGTGCGGCCATGTGGGCTGCTGCGATTCATCTAAAAATAAGCATGCCACGAAACATTTCCATTCCACCAAACACCCCATCATGAAATCAATCGAGCCAGGCGAGACTTGGGGCTGGTGCTACATTGACGAGGTGGAGCTGGATTTCGCGTGATGAGGGAAATGGTAGGCCCGTGCGGGCTCGAACCGCAGACCTCCACCGTGTCAAGGTGGCGCTCTAGCCAACTGAGCTACGGGCCTATCAACTGCTCACAATCTTAACACAGCGGCAGTGCGCTGCTCTCCGGGCGCGGCTACTGGTTCTTAATCACTTCGCCGCCCTTCATCACGAAGTGCACGTTCTCCAACACGTGTACATCCGCTAACGGGTCGCCCTGCACGGCGACGATGTCCGCAAACTTTCCCGGCTCGAGCGTCCCTACGCGATCGGACCATCCGATCAAATCCGCCGCATTCACCGTTGCCGCCTGAATGGATTGCAGCGGCGTCAGCCCCATCGAAACCATTTTACCGAACTCGTGCGCATTCAAACCGTGCGGGTACACTGCGGCGTCCGTGCCAAACGCCACTTTCACTCCTTCCTTAAAGGCGTGGGAAATATTTTTTTGCGCGATCGGCAAAACAATCTTGGCCTTCTCGATCATGCTCGGCGTCAATCCCAGAGTCTGCAGATTCTCCGTGAGCCAATCTTCCAGATACACGGTCGGGACCAGGTACGTCCCGCGCTGCTTCATCAATTGAATATCCTCATCATTGATGTAACTGCCGTGCTCGATCGAATCCACGCCCGCCAGCACCGCATATTTGATACCGACTGCGCCGTGGGCGTGCGCCGCCACTTTGCGGCCCAATCCGTGTGCGGTATCCACGATCGCTTTCATTTCTTCGGGGCTGTACTGCGCGAGCGCCGGATTGTCGCCTTCAGAAAGCACGCCGCCTGTCGCCATGAACTTGATGACGTCCGCGCCGTACTTGATGTCCTGGCGCACTTTCAACGTGACGCCATCTATGCCGTCAGCAACCCCGTCATCCGACCAATGAAATTGCGGCGCGAGAAAATTGTTGTCTGCGTGGCCTCCCGTGATTCCCAACGGCGGTCCGGATACCAACATGCGCGGCCCCGGCACATCGCCAGCTTTGATCGCATCGCGCAATGCAATGTCGGAATATCCGCTGGCACCCACGTTGCGCACGGTAGTGAATCCAGCCTCGAGCGTCACGCGAGCGTTGCGCGCGCCCGTCAGCGCCTGCCGCGGATAAGACGCGTGCAAACCCGCCGGGCCGGAATCGTAAGGCGTCATGGTCAAGTGCGTGTGGCAATCGATCAGCCCGGGCAGCACCGTCGCATTCGAAAGGTCAATCATCTTCGTGCCGGCCGGCACCTGGCTGGAAATATCCGCAGTCTTTCCGATGGCCTTGATCCGGTCGCCCTCAATCCAGATGGTCTGATCGCTCAAATAATTTCCGGTGCGCACATCCAGCACTTTTCCGGCATGGATGGCGATTTCAGCGGGTGCCGTGCTCTTCGCTGTTTGCGCAGCGCAGACCCACGCCATGCTCGAAATCATAAAAGCCAGAATTCCCAGACGCTTCATCTTCTACCTCCTGGTTTCATCGCGGACTCTACAGGCGGGAGGGATTGTATCCCTCTCGCCCGCATATTTCCGGCAATATTTTATTTCTTGCGGTCCGTCGCTGCAGCAATCGGTCGCGCTGGAAATCTTCTGCAATTATTTTCGCGCAACGCTTGACACGCGCGGCAGATGCTGTATGATTATGCAGTGTTATGCATAAATGTGCATAAGCAAACATGGGCGCTCATAAAAAATTCCGGCAAGGCCAGATCCTGAAGCTCCTCACCGGCGAAGCAGTCGCCAGTCAGGACGATCTGCGCCGCCAGCTCATCCACCTGGGTGTGCGCGTCACCCAAGCCACGCTCTCGCGCGACCTGCGCGAGCTGCGCCTGGTGAAAACCGTGGACGGCTATAAGCCGCTCGCGACCGCGAAAGCCGACGATGCACCGCCGGTTCCCGCGCTCGCCCGCGCTTTGAAAGAGTTTTTGCTCGATATCCGCCCCGCACAGAATATGCTCGTGCTGAAAACTCCCCCCGGAGGCGCGCAGCCTCTTGCCGCCGCGGTGGACTCCGAGCGTTGGAAGGAAGTCGCCGGCACGCTTGCGGGCGACGATACTGTGCTCATCATCACGCCGTCGCGCAGCGCTCGTGCTGCCATTCAAAAACGCGTGGAGGAAATGCTGCGATGACAGACCCGCTACGGGTCGCCGTCGTCGGAGCAACGGGCTACGCGGGATTTGAGCTAGCCCGACTCCTTCTGCGGCACCCAAAAATCGAAAAGCCGATTTTTTATTTGCGCGAATGCCACGCCGCGGTTCGCTGCCTTACAGAGCTGTACCCACAGCTGCGCGGATGGGGCGAAGCGCCCTGCAAACCACTTTCGGTGGAAGCCATCGCGAGCAGCGGCGCGCAGGTGGTGTTTCTTTCGACGCCTCACGAAGCGTCGCTCGAACTCGTGCCCGCGCTGCTCGCCGCGAATCCCGCTTTGCGCATCGTGGACCTCAGCGGGGCGTACCGCTTTCGCGCGCCGGAAACTTTTGCTCACTGGTACAAGCTGGCCGCGCCGGATTGTGCAACGCTCGCCGCAGCTGTTTACGGTTTGCCGGAACTATACGCAGACGCGCTGCTCGGGGCGCGCATCATCGCCAATCCCGGCTGCTATCCCACCTCAGTAATCTTGGGGCTGCGGCCTCTCGTCGAAGCGGGCTGGATCAACACGGCGCGCGGAATCGTCTGCGATTGCAAATCTGGCGTCAGCGGCGCAGGCAAGGAACCTAAGCGCGAGACTCACTTCGTCGAAGTGAATGAAAATTTTCGCGCCTATGGATTATTCACGCATCGGCACACGCCGGAAATCACCGAACACAGCGGCGTCACGGCGGAAAATCTCATTTTCACCACGCATTTGCTGCCCGTCGAGCGCGGGATTCTTTCAACCTTATATATGTGGCTTCATCCCGCGCGCCGGGCGGATGAAATCGAAGCGCTCTATCGCGAATACTTCGCCGGCCGACCGCTGGTGCGGATTCTGCCGCACGGGCGTTTGCCGGAATTGCAGCACGTAACTCACACGAATTTCTGCGACATCGGATTCGCGCTCGACCCCGCGGGCGAACGGCTCGTCGTCGTCTGCTGCCTGGACAATCTGGGCAAAGGCGCCGCGGGCCAGGCAGTACAGAACATGAACCGGATGTGGGGATACCCGGAAACGGCAGGTTTACTATGAGACTGGTAATTAAAATTGCGGGAGCGCTGCTCGAAGGCGACGAAACCGTGCAGACCATCGCGCGGCAGATCACCGAGCTTGCACGCGCCGGCCACGAATTGCTGGTGATTCACGGCGGCGGAAAAATTTTTACCGCAACTCTGGCGCGCATGGGCATCACCAGCCACTTCGTCAGCGGCCTGCGCGTCACCGATCGTGAAACGCGCGACGCGGCCGTGATGGTTTTCGGCGGCCTGCTCAACAAGCGTCTGGCGGGCGCGATTTCCCTGGCCGGTCAGCCCGCCGTGGGCATCAGCGCTTCCGATGCGGCATGTTTTCTCGCTGAGCCTATGCAGCTCGATGAACGCGAGGGCAGCCTCGGCTTCGTCGGTTATCTCACCGAGGTGAATGTGGACTTTCTTCGCTCGCTGTGGCGCGCGGGCATCGTTCCGGTCGCTTCCTGCCTGGGTCTCGGTGCTGATGGCGAGCTCTACAACATCAACGCGGACCATATGGCCGCGGCTGCTGCGGAATTCATCCGCGCTGATCGGCTGATTTTTCTCACCGACGTCGCCGGCGTGCTCGACGGCGAAAAAGTTCTGCGCGCCGTACGCGGCGGCGAAATCGAACAGCTTATCCGCCAGAACAAAGTTTCCGGGGGCATGATCTTGAAACTCGAAGCAGCTAAACGCGCACTCGCTGGCGGGGTCGCCGAAGTGCGCATCGTTGGCGGCACCGTTTCTCGCGCACTGCTTTCTGCCGTACATGGCGCGCGTTGCCCCGGCACGCGCGTCCTGCCCATCGTTCATGAGGCCGCGAAAGCCGCGCACGGAGCCCCGTGTTGAAAAAATTGAAAATGGCACGCAAGAAAAATACGGCGAAAGCGAAGCCGCTCTCTCCCGCGCAAATTCGCGGAGCGGAAGCGCGCTACCTGATGAACACCTACCGTCGTCCTCCGGTAGTGTTCACGCACGGGCGCGGCTGCCGCCTCTACGATTCGCAAGGCCGCGAATATCTTGATTTTCTCGGCGGCATTGCCGTCAATGCGCTCGGCCACGCTCATCCGCGGCTGGTGCGCGTGATTCGCTGCGAAGCCGGCCGCGCCATCCATCTTTCCAATCTCTTTCAGAATCCGTATCAAGCGCCGCTGGCGCGCAAGCTCGTCGAATGGTCCGGCCTCGACCGCGTTTTCTTCACCAATAGCGGCACTGAAGCGATTGACGGCGCGCTGAAGCTCGCGCGCGCCTACGCTCACGCTAAAGCCACGACCAGCGGGGCTTCCCCGAAAACGCGCATCCTTGCGCTGGAAAATTCTTTTCACGGCCGCACGTTTGGCGCGCTTTCCATCACTCATCCTGCAAAGTATCGCGAGCCATTCGCGCCTCTGGTTCCCGGCGTTGAGTTCGTGCGCTTCAACGATGTCGCCGATCTCGAAGCTAAATTCGACAACACCGTCGGTGCGCTGGTGCTTGAAACCATCCAAGGCGAAGGCGGCATTTTCCCCGTCAGCGAAGCGTTCTGGCAACGTGCACGCGCCCTTGCAACCCAGCACGACGCCGCGCTAATCGCCGATGAAATCCAATGCGGCCTGGGACGCACCGGCCGCCACTTCGCCTACCAGAAATTTTCGTCGCGTCCGGATGTTCTCGCCGTGGCCAAACCTCTTGCCGGGGGCTTGCCGCTCGGCGCCATCATCGCCAACGAGAAATTCGCGGCGGCGTTCGTTCCCGGACTGCACGGCACCACTTTCGGCGGCGGCCCGCTCATCTGCGCCACCGCGCTGGAATTCCTCAACGTTATCGAAGACGCCGGCTTGCTGGCGAACATTCGCGAGCGCGGCGCGGAGCTGCGCCAGGGAATTGAAAAGCTCGCCACTAAGTTCGATTTCATCCGCGAAGTCCGGGGCGAAGGCCTGATTCTCGGCGTTGATCTCGCGATTGACGGCGCGCCCATCGTCACTGAAGCTCTGCGCGGCGGTTTGCTCATCAATTGCACGCACGAACATATCCTGCGCCTGCTGCCGCCTTTCATCATCCGGCGCAAAGACGTCGTCGAATTCCTCTCCAAGTTCGAAAAGGCCCTGAAACAGGCAACAAAATCCAGCTCGACCCAAAACGCAAAACCGAAAGCGCAGCCGATCGCTTTGGCTGCCGCGAGGTAAAGGCGAACATGAACACCACAGCTACGGCCGCATCCGTCTCTCTGACCAACGATCTGCTCACCGGAATGGAGTGGAGTCCCACGCAAGTCCGGGAATTCCTGCATCTCGCCGCCGACGTGAAAGCGCATCCCGACCGTTACCGCGGCGCGCTTGCGGGACGATTCTTCGCGCTGATTTTCGAAAAGCCCTCGCTGCGCACGCGCGTTACTTTCGAAGTCGGGATTGCAAGCCTGGGCGGCTCATCCGTATTTCTCGATCACACCGTGACGCATCTGGGCGAGCGCGAATCCATTCCGGACGTCGCCAAAAGCCTGGAACGCTGGGTCACTGGCATTATCGCTCGCGTCTTCAAACAGGAATCGCTCGACCAGCTCGCCGCTAACGCCGGAGTTCCGGTGATCAACGCGCTTTCCGATCTCTATCATCCCTGCCAGGCGCTCGCCGACTTCTTCACGCTCGAGGAGCGCTTCGGAAATCTGCGCGGCCTGAAAGTTGCTTACGTTGGCGATGGCAATAACACTTGCCACTCGCTGCTCAGCATCGGCGCGCGCGCCGGCGCGCACGTTCGCGTGGCCACGCCCGCGGGCTACGAGCCTGATCCGAATATCGTCGCGGAAGCCAANCGCGTGGTGCGCGAAACGCGCGGCAAAATCGAAATCCTGCGCTCGCCCGCCGAAGCAGTCGCCGGCGCGCAGGCCATCTACACGGATACCTGGGTCAGTATGGGCCAGGAACAGGAAGCAGCAGCGCGGGACGCCGCGTTCGCCGGCTATCAGGTGAATGACGCGCTCTTCGCCCATGCCGCACCGGATGCCATCTTCATGCACTGTCTTCCGGCGCACCGCGGCTCGGAAGTCAGCGAAGCTGTGATGGATTCACCACGCTCCATCGTTTTTGAACAAGCCGAAAATCGCCTGCACGCGCAGAAAGCGATTCTGCTGACGCTGCTCAATTAATTTCGGCCGCAAATCAGGAGAACGCATTGCCCAAGAAAATTGTGCTCGCATATTCAGGGGGTCTGGACACCTCCATCATCATTCCCTGGCTCAAGGAGACTTATCCGGGCTGCGAAGTGATCGCCATGATTGGCGACCTGGGCCAGCAGGAAGATCTGGAAGCAGCACGAAAAAAAGCTTTGGCCACCGGCGCAAGCTCCGCTTACGTGGAAGATCTTCGCGAGGAATTCATCACCGGCTACATCTGGCCCACGCTACGCGCCGGAGCCGTGTACGAACACAAGTATCTGCTCGGCACATCCTTCGCGCGCCCGCTTCTGGCGCAGCGCCAAGTGCAGCTTGCCAAAGAACTCGGCGCCGACGCCGTCGCGCACGGCTGCACGGGTAAGGGCAACGATCAAGTCCGCTTCGAGTTGGCCGCTAAAGCCTTGGCGCCGGAACTGCAAATCATCGCCCCCTGGCGCGAATGGAATATCGTCTCGCGCGAAGAAGCCATCGCCTACGCGCAAGCGCATAATATTCCCGTGGAGCAGACCAAGAAAAATATCTACAGCCGCGATCGCAATATCTGGCACCTCAGCCACGAAGGCGGCGTGCTGGAAGATCCCGCAAACGCGCCCGACGAAGCTATGTGGCAATGGATCACTTCGCCCGCGAATGCGCCCGCGCAACCCACCACCGTGGAAATCGGCTTCGCAGGCGGCACTCCCGTCTCCGTTAACGGCAAAAACCTCGCGCCGGTTGCGTTGCTCGATCAACTCAACGAAATCGCAGCGGCCAATGGAGTAGGCCGCATGGACATCGTCGAAAATCGCCTGGTCGGAATTAAATCGCGCGGCGCGTATGAAACTCCTGGTGGCACGTTGCTCGTCACTGCGCACCGCGAACTCGAATCTCTCGCGCTCGACCGTGAAACCGCGCACTACCAGCAGCTTCTCTCCTTGCGTTACGCCGAGATGGTTTATTACGGCATGTGGTTCACGCCACTGCGCGAAGCGCTCGACGCATTTTTCACGAGCGCCCAGCGCCGTGTCACCGGTTCGGTCTCGCTCACGCTCTGCAAGGGCATCGTGAATGTCACCTCGCGTCACTCGCCGTATTCGCTGTATCGCACCAATCTCGCGAGTTTCACCATGACCGGTTACAACCCCAAAGACGCCGAAGGCTTCATCAATCTATTCGCGTTGCCCATCACCGTGCCGCAGGAACCAGACGTCACCGCTGCGCCAAAGAAAATTCCGCAGAAGGCCAACGCCTGATGACTGCTCCGCGCGAACAGAAGATGTGGGGCGGTCGTTTCGAGCGCGGCCCCGACGCATCTTTTTACGAATTCGAGCGCTCCTGGAGCTTCGATCGCCGCATGCTGCCGCAGGAGCTGGCGCTCGATCGCGCCTGGGCGCGGGCAATTGTCGCCGCGGGAGTCCTCACCGAGGAAGAAGGCCAGAAGATCGCTGCTGCGCTCGGCGAAATCGCATTGCGTTCGCAGTCCGATGCTGCGTGGCTGAACGCTTCACCTGCTGAGGACGTTCATCATTTCGTCGAATCGGCGCTGATTGAAAAGCTCGGCGCGCTCGGTGCGAAGCTGCACACCGGCCGCAGCCGTAACGAAATGGTCGCCACGGAATTTCGCATGTATGTGCGCGAAGCCGCGCGAGATCTTCGCCGTGCGCTCGCGACTCTGGAACGCGCCATCGCCGCACAGACCGAAAGCAATCTGCAAACTCCCATGCCGGGCACCACGCACATGCAGCACGCGCAGCCGATCCTGCTTTCGCACTGGCTGCTGGCGCATGGCGAAGCGTTCCATCGCGACGCCGAACGCCTCGCTTTGGCCTCTGCGCGCGCCGATGATTGCCCGCTCGGTTCCGGCGCTCTTGCCGGCTGCGCTTTTCCGCTCGACCGCAATGCTCTCGCGCGCGATCTGGGATTTTCGCGCACGACGGCCAATAGCCTCGATGCCGTCAGCGATCGCGACTTCGCACTCGAATTTCTTTTCGCGCTTTCCACCCTCGCGATGCATCTGTCTCGCCTCGCCGAAGATTTTGTTCTTTTTGCCTCGCCCGAATTCGCTTTCATCGAGCTGCCGGACGAATTCTCCACTGGCAGCAGCCTGATGCCGCAGAAAAAAAATCCCGACGCCTGGGAATTGATTCGCGGCAAGACCGGCCGCATCTATGGCTCGCTCGTCGCGCTGCTCACTACCTGCAAGGGCCTGCCTTCCAGCTATCAGCGCGATCTGCAGGAAGATAAAGAACCGCTCTTCAGCGCCCACGATCAGGCGCTTTCCATGGTCCAGATCGCGGCTGCAACGCTCGCAGCCACGCGTTTCCGCACGGACCGTCTTTGCGAGGCGGCGCAAGATCCTGCGCTCGTCGCCACAGAAGTCGCGGATTATCTGGTCACTTTTGGCGTGCCCTTTCGCGAAGCGCACGAAATCGTGGGAAAAGTGCTGCGTGCCGCCGAGCAGGAAGGAATTTCCATCCGCGAAATCCCGCTCGAACGCTTGCGGGAATTTTCCCCCGCGTTTGGACCCAGCTTGGCTACTGCGCTCACGCTCGAATCTGCTCTTGCGCGTCGCGCCACGCGCGGCGGCACTGCCCCTGGCGCGGTCCGTTCCGCTCTGCAGGATTTCAAGGCACGCCTCGCCAAGCTCGAGGAGAATCCGTGAGAACGCGTCGCGCGAAAATTTCTGACGCCCCTGCGATTCACTCGCTCGTAGCGCATTATGCCGCGGAGGGCTTGCTGCTTCCCCGCACCGCGGAAGAAATTCGCGCCAATATTGGCCACTTTATCGTTCAGGAAGAAAACCGCAAGGTCGTCAGTTGCCTTTCGCTGGAAAGTTACGGTGCCGACCTCGCTGAAATCCGCTCCATCGCGGTGGACCCCGAAAATCGCGGCCAGGGATTCGGTGCGCGCCTGATCGCCTCCGCCCTCTCGGAAGCCCGCCGCCGCGGCATCGCGCGTGTTTTCGCAGTCACGCACGCTCCACAATTCTTCGAACGCCAGGGTTTTGCCACAAGCGCGCGCCAATCGCTCAGCGAAAAAATCGAACGAGATTGCCGCGCCTGCTCCCAGCAGCGCACTTGCAAACTCGTCGCGGTGATCGCCACGGTAATTCCCGATCGGGTCGTGTTGCCCATCTTTTCCGATTCCGTAGCCCCGGCTCCGGCCTGCTAACTGGCAAATCCATGACCACGCGCCTATCCAACGCCGACATCCCGCAAGGTTTCACTTTCGCCGCCACGCACTGCGGCTTAAAAAAGTCCAAACTCGATTTGGCCATACTGATCAGCGAAACACCCGCGTCGGCTGCTGCCGTCTTCACTACCAACCGCGTGAAAGCTGCGCCCGTAATTGCCTCGCAGTTGCATCTGCGGCAGTCGGCGCATCGCATGCACGGCGTGATCGTCAATTCCGGCAACGCCAATTGCTGTACAGGCTCGGAGGGCCTCTCCGCTGCGGCCACCACCGCGCTAAAGCTCGCGCGTGAACTCGGCCGCGTGCATCCCTCGCAAATTCTGGTCTGTTCCACCGGAGTCATTGGCGTTCCGCTGCGCTGGCAAAAAATCGTAAATGCGATCCCGCGGCTGGCACGCGCGCGCCATCGCACCGCCAGCTCCTTCGCGGAATTCACCCGCGCCATCATGACCACGGACACGCGCCCCAAATGGGCCGCGGCCAAATGCCGCATCGCCGGCAAACAAGTTCGCATCCTCGGCTGCACCAAGGGCGCCGGCATGATTCAGCCCAACATGGCCACCATGCTCGGCTTTCTCGCCACCGATGCGGCGGTTTCCCCTGCGATGCTCTCCCGCGCATTGCGAACCGTCGCCGGGCGAACCTTCAATGCGATCACCGTGGATGGCGACACCTCCACGAACGACACGGTCACGCTGCTGGCCAATGGCGCATCGGGCGCGCCAAAAATCACAAAAGTAAATGACGATTGGAAGAAATTCTGCGCGGCGCTGGAACTCGTCTGCCAATCTCTCGCCCTGCAAATCGTCGCCGATGGCGAAGGCGCGCGTCACGTAATCGAAATCGAAGTTCGCGGCGCGCCGACGGATCGCGCCGCAAAGCAGATCGCGCTCACTATTGCGAATTCGCCGCTGGTGAAAACAGCCATCGCCGGCGCCGATCCCAACTGGGGCCGTATTCTGGCAGCCGCCGGCCGCGCTGGTGTCGCCTTCGATTTCCAGCGCGCGGACATTTCCCTCGCGGGCGTAAAAGTCTGCCGCCGCGGCCAAGAAAATCCTTTCGACGAACGCACCGCCCATCGCAAAATGCTCGCAAAGTACGTTCCCATCGTCGTCTCGCTCCATTCCGGCCACGGTCGCGCGCGTGTCTGGACCTGCGACTTCACCGCGGAATACATTCACATCAACGCCAGCTATCGCACTTAGCCCGCGCCGCCCGCCCACTACCCCGCCGTTGTTGACTGCCGCAGCCTATTGCAGCAAGATGCTCCTGAGCAACTGGAGCGCTCGCTTCAGCCGGGTGGGGTCAGGTGGTCGCTGGCCGCGCGGCCGATTTCCTGTCTCTTCAGCCTCGTGTTTTGCGCCGGGGCAATTGCCGGACGCAAAAGGAGAACGACCGTGAAGAAATTGTATGTGGGTAATCTGTCGTTCAAGGCCACGGAAGAGCAGATAGCGGCGCTGTTTTCGGAAATCGGAGTGCAGCCTGATTCGTTAACACTGTTGCGTGATCGTTTCACGGGACAACCGCGCGGTTTCGGTTTCGCTGAAATTGGCAACGACGCCGAAGCGGACAAAGCCATCGAAGCGCTCAACGGCAAGGATTTTCTGGGCCGCGCGCTAGTGGTGAATGAAGCGCGTCCGCAGCGTGAAGGCGGCGGCGCCGGGGGCGGACGCGGCGGTCATGGCGGTGGGGGCGGTGGAGGTGGCCGGGGCGGTCACGGCGGCGGAGGTGGCGGCGGTGGCCGTGGAGGACGCGCGGCGGCGGTTACGGTGGTGGCGGAGGAGGCGGCCGCGATCGCTAATTCGCGTCGATAGGTTTTCTTTCAGTTACGACGGGCGTGCACACCTTGCGCGCCCGTTTGTATTTTCGCAGTGCGAAATAAGCGTAAAACGCCTGCCCGCAAATCTAGGCGATCGCCTTACGTTCCTGCGCCAAAGCCCGGCGTATCGGCGTTTCCACTTCTGTGATCTCACCGCCCTTGTACTCATAGCGCATCAGCGTCGCGCCGCGCACTCCCTGCGCCACCAGCGCGCCCACATCCAAGTTCGCTTCCGCCTCCGCCAAATCTTCCGCGGAAGCATACAGCGCCGGGTTCTTCGGCAAAAACACCGGGCAGCAATCGTGAAACGGCTCCGACGAAACATCGTAGGTCCCAATCTTTTTCGCTGTCGCCAAAATGTCCATCTTGTCCGCGCCAATCAGTGGGCGGAACACCACCATGCGCGACGCCGCATCCACCGCCACCAGGTTCCTTAGCGTCTGCGACGCAACTTGTCCCAGGCTGTCGCCGGTCAAGAGCGCCAAGCTGCGGTCCCGCTTCGCCAGCGCTTCCGCGATGCGCAGCATCATCCGCCGGTAGAGCAGCACGCGATAATCTTCGGGCGCATAACGCACAATTTCCCGCTGAATCGCTTCGAACGGCACGCGGTAAAGCTTCGCGTGAAATTGATACGGCACCAGTTTGCGCGCCAAGCCACTCGCCACGTGCAGCGAAGATTCTCCAGCCTGCGCACCCGTGCCGTAAAAATGCACGAAGCTCAAATGCGCACCGCGCTTCATCATGTGATACGCCGCCACCGCCGAATCGTAGCCGCCGGAGAGCAAGCACATCATCCGCCCCGCGGTGTTCGGCGGAAGGCCTCCTGCGCCCGAAATTTTCCGCGCGTACACCAGCGCCATGCTCTTGGTGATTTCCACGTAACAGGTCATCTCCGGCTGGTTCAAACGCACGCGCACGTTGCGATTTGCCGCGCGCAACTGTTCCAACAGGTGACGTCCGATGATCACTTCCGCCTCGAGGCTCGTCGTCGGGAATCGCTTGTCACTCCGTTTCGCTCGCACTGCGAAACTTTCGAAAGGCAGCGGCTCCATTTCCTGCCAAGCCGCGCGACACAGTGCATCCATGTTCCGTTCTACTGCCCGCGCCACAGCGTAGAAGGCAATTCCCATCACGCGGTCGAGGCGCGCCGTCACTTCCGCGAGCGACGCTCTATCGCCTAGCCAAACCACCATCCGATCGCCGGGCTGCTCGATGCGCTCCACCGGAACGCCCTGCAGCGCGATGCGCAACGCCGTATGCAGCTTGCCTAGAAAAAATCGCCGGTTGCGGCCCTTCAGCCACAGCTCGTGATAGTGGACGACAATGATCGGATTGCTCATGCGAATTTCACGCGGCGCTCATCAATTCCAAGCTTCAGGAAAGTATAACACCCCGTCGCAGGATCCACCGCGCACCACCCCGGCGGTGGGGAAACATGGGTTAATGCCGGCTGCAGACGCGTTTTCGCGGGCTCGTACGCTGGCGCACAATCCGCCGATAACTTTATGGCTACAACCAATGTTCGCAGGCGACTTTCCACTACTTCTGGGGTTACTATCGGCACCGCTCCCGTCCCTGGAGCGGCCCGGCACGGCTCGGACACCCCGAGGTCATGCCGTTAGCGGATGCCCGGTTGGCGCGAATCTTTGTGCTACCCAATCCGCCCGGCGTGCATCCAATTCCAGCATCAGGGCAGCAGGGGAGAAACGCATGTGGAATAGACGAGACTGGGACGACTTCTTCTTGATTGTCCGGAAAAGGTGGAGCGCGCATCGCCCGCCGCGCCCCGTGGATCTTTCGCACCGCAATCGCCTAGTCCCCACGGAAGGCTATAGCCTCGCCGAGCTCGATCAGGCCGGCCTGAGCATCGAGCAAGCGGAATATCTCGGTCTGCCCGTCGACGCCGGCCGCGTCGGCTCCTACGGTCCCAACGTCACCACGCTTCGCGAGTTCTATCGCTCGAGCCGCTCGCGTTTCTAATCGAAGTTTCCTGTCGCGCTTCGAACTATCTAACGTTCAGCTATCTCGCGCCCACCCGCCGCGTCTAATTCCGCTTGAAACGGTTTTGCCCTCGCAGGCGTATCATCCATACGCACCTGACTGATTTTCACCAGGAGACTGCTCGATGAAGAAGGCTGTGCTCGCCCTCGCCATCCTTTTTATTTCGCTCGCATCCGCGTCCGTATCATTCGCGCAATTGCAAGACACCAGGCCGCTGCTGCTGCGCCAACCCACTCTGAGCCGCACGGACATCGCGTTCATGTACGGCAACGACCTGTGGAAAGTCAGCCGCGAAGGTGGCGACGCGATCCGCCTCACCGCCGGACCCGGCATCAAGCGTGGCCCGCATTTTTCACCGGATGGCCAGTGGATCGCTTTCACGGGCGAGTATGACGGCAAGCTGAACGTCTATGTGATCTCCGCGAGCGGTGGCACGCCGCGCCGCGTCACCTACCACGCCGGACCGGACATCGTCGCCGGATGGACCCCGGACGGCAAAAACATTCTGTTCGCATCACAGCGCGATAACTTCGCCAACGGCACCCTGGCTCTCTTCACCGTCCCCGCCGCGGGCGGCTTCCCCACAAAAGTTCCGCTGCCCATCGGCTGGGAAGGCTCCTACTCTCCCGATGGAAAATATCTGGCGTATCGCCCCACCGCGGCCCCGTTTGGCAACTGGAGCCACTACCGCGGCGGCACGTCTCCGCGTATCTGGATCGCGAATCTAGCGGATTCCAGCATCGAAAAACTCCCTCACGAGGATTGGAATGATCAAAATCCACTCTGGGTCGGTGACACGATCTATTTCCTCTCGGATCGCAACGGCGCCTACNCCCTGTTCGCGTACGACACGAAATCCAAGGCCGAAACGCAGCTATTCGAAAATACTGGCCTGCCCATTAAATCCGCCGACGCCGGCCCGGGCGCGATTGTCTACGAACAATTCGGCGCGCTGCACCTGTACGACCTCTCCACGCACCGCCAGCAACCCGTTCAAGTCCATGTCGAATCCGACCTCGTCGAAGTCCGCCCGCATTTCGAAAAAGTCGCAAAGCACATCAATGACGCCGCGATTTCGCCCACTGGCGTGCGCGCTGTCTTCGAAGCCCACGGCGAAATTCTCACTGTCCCGGCGGAAAAGGGCGATATTCGTAACATCACGAATTCTCCGGGCGTCGCCGACCGCGCCCCGGCCTGGTCTCCTGACGGAAAAACCATTGCCTACTTTTCCGACGAGTCCGGCGAATACGCGCTGCACCTGCGCGCGCAGAATGGCTTGGGTGAAGTGCGCAAAATCAATCTCGGTGTTCCGCCGTCCTTTTTCTACGGCATCACCTGGGCGCCGGACAGCAAGAAAATTGCCTACACCGATAAATGGCTCAATCTCTGGTACGTGGATCTCGACAAACCCACTCCCGTGAAAGTGGACACCGATCATTACGATGTCCAGAGCCTTAACCCGGCGTGGTCGCCTGACAATCGTTGGATCACCTACACCAAACAGCTGCCTAGCCATTTCCGCGCTGTCTTTGTGTATTCGCTCGACACCGGAAAATCCACGCAAATCACCGATGGCATGAGCGACGCGCGCTTCGCTGTGTTCGATAAAAACGGCAAATACATTTATTTTGCCGCCAGCACGAATGCGGGCCCTACGATTGGCGGCCTGGACATGTCCAGCGATGGAAAGGAAGTCACGCGCAGCGTGTACGTCGTCGTTCTGCGCAAAGATCTTCCGTCGCCGCTGGCGCCCGAGAGCGATGAAGAAAAACCCGCCACCGACAAAAAAGATGCCGACAATTCCAAGGACGCATCCAAATCCGATCAGGACGCGGATAGTGACAAAACCAAGGACAAGGGGAAGGACAAAGACAAGGACAAAGATAAGGACAAAGAACCAGTAAAAGTCACGATTGATTTCGACAACCTCAGCCAGCGCATTCTCGCGCTTCCTCTCCCTCCCAAAAATTACGTAGATCTATCTCCCGGCAAGGCCGGCGAGCTTTTCACTCTCGAATTTCCACCCGCGCCGGATTCCCAAGGACCACCGAGCCTGGTCTTCGCGAAATTCGATCTCACCAAGCGCAAATCCGAACAACTCATCGCCGGCATCCAGAACGCCTCTGTCTCTTTCAACGGCGAAAAATTTCTCTACCAACAGGGTGAAGGCTGGTTCATCGCGCCCACCGCGGCGGCCGCCAAGCCCGGCGAAGGCGCGCTCAAGCTTGATCCCATGGAAGTCTGGGTCGAACCACGCGCCGAATGGAAACAAATGTACGACGAAATCTGGCGCATCGAACGCGATTTCTTCTACGACCCGCAGCATCACGGCGTGAATCTGCAGGCCTTGTCCAAGGAATATGAACCCTATCTCGATCGCATCGCCACGCGCGACGATCTGAACTATCTCTTCCAGCAAATGCTTAGCGAGATCAACGTCGGCCACATGTTCGTCGGCGGCGGCGACATCCCCGAAGTGCAACCGCTGCAGGTCGGCCTTCTCGGTGCCGATTACAGTGTCGAAAATGGCCGCTACCGTTTCGCGCGCGTGTATAACGGAGAGAACTGGAATCCCCAACTCCACGCGCCGCTCACGCAGCCCGGCGTCAATGTCGTCGCCGGCGAATATCTGCTCGCCGTCAATGGCCGCGAAGTTCACGCCGATGAGGACGTTTACAGTTATTTTCAGGAAACTGCGGGCAAGCAGACGGTCCTAAAAGTCGGGCCGCACCCCGACGGTTCCGGTTCGCGCGATGTCACGGTCGTTCCCGTCCCAGACGAAACCGGTCTGCGCAATCGCGCCTGGATGGAAGACAATCTCCGCAAAGTTAGCGAACTCAGCGGCGGCAAGCTCGCCTACGTCTATCTTCCCAACACCGGCGCGGGCGGCTTCACGAATTTCAACCGCTATTATTTCGCGCAACTGGGCAAGCAGGGTGCCGTCATTGACGAGCGCTTCAATTCCGGAGGTCAGGCCGCCGATTACATCATCCAGTACATGCAGCGGAAAATTTGGAATTACTGGACCGCGCGTGAAGGCGCGGATTATTCCACACCTCTCAGTGGAATTTACGGGCCGAAGGTGATGATCACCAATGAATTTGCCGGCTCCGGCGGTGACGCGTTGCCGTGGTATTTCCGTCACGTTGGCCTGGGCCAGCTCGTCGGCAAGCGCACCTGGGGCGGCTTGGTGGGCATCGGAGGCTATCCCAGCCTGCTCGATAACGGCTTTGTCACCGCTCCGCGCTTCGCCTTTTTCACCACCGACGGAAACTGGGACGTGGAAAATCACGGCGTCGCGCCCGATATAGAAATCGAGATGGAGCCTGCCGCCTGGCGGCAGGGTCACGACACGCAACTCGAAAAAGCCATCGACGTAGCCATGCAGGAACTGGCAAAAAATCCGCCACCACCGATCAAACACCCGGCCTACCCGGATTATTCAAAATATTCCACCGCGCGGTGAAGGATTGACGCGCCGGTGCGGAGACACTCCGCACCGCGCGTCGCGACCGCCGCAAATTCGGTTGCAGTCCGTCCGCCAACCCTTTAACGTATTACGTCGTCGCATCGCTCAGGAACGTCATCGTGAAAAAGAAAATTGGCGTCGTGCAATATGGCCTCGGCCCCATCGGCTCTTCCATCGTGCGCCTGATGCGCCTAAAAGATTCCCTGGAAATCGTCGGCGCGATTGATAAAGACCCCGCTAAAGCTGGACGCGATCTCGGCGAAGTAGTCGGCGCGTCCGACGCGCCCTGGGGCGTCTTGATTTCGTCGGACGCGACACCCATGCTCGAAAAACCCGTGGATGTAATCGTCCATTCCACTTCTTCCTACCTGACCAGCGTAATGGAACAGCTTCTCGAGTGCATCTCCGCGGGCTGCTGCATCGTTTCCACCTGTGAAGAACTCGCCTATCCATTCCGAAAATATCCCGAGCTTTCGCAAAAATTGGACGCTGCGGCGAAAGAAGAAGGCGTCGCCCTCGTTGGCACCGGCGTGAATCCTGGCTTCGTGATGGACAAGCTCGCTCTGACCCTCAGCGCCGCCGTGCAGCGCATTGATTGGCTCAGCGCCGTACGCATCGTGGACGCTTCCAAGCGCCGCCTGCCTCTGCAGAAAAAAATCGGCGCCGGCATGACGCCCGAGGAATTCCATGCGCAGGTCGCCGCCGGCGTCATCAAACACCACGGCCTGCCGGAATCCATCGCCATGGTGGCCGATGGCTTAGGCTTTGCTCTGGACGATATTTCCGAAACGATCGAACCGGTAATCGCTGAAGAATTTATCAAAACGGAATTTCTGGAAGTCGCGCCGGGCCAAGTCGCCGGCGTGCATCAGGTGGCACGCGGCGTCTCCGCCGGAAAAGAAAAAATCTTCATGGAATTAAAAATGTACGTGGGTGCCCGCCATCCCGCCGATACCGTTGTGCTAAAGGGCGAACCGCATCTCACCCTGACCATCCCCGGCGGCACCCACGGCGACGTCGCCACCGCCGCCGTCGTCGTCAACTCCATTCCCGCAATCCTGGCCGCCAACGCCGGCCTGCGCACTTCGCGCGACCTTCCCCTCACTTTTTTTCCACCTAACGCCAAACCGTAATATTAACGTGTGGCCTTGCTCCAAAAGCGCGCCACAGCCGAATAATCCGGATCATCCTTCGATGCGTCTTTAACCGCGCTGTACGTCCCATACGCGGCAGACGCTGCCGGCAAACTAACGCCCTGCTGCCGCGCCAGCTCGAGCGCCAGCCGCATATCCTTGTGCATCAGCCGCAGCGGAAAACTCGCCGCATATTCATTCTTCAGCATCAGCGGCGCCTTCACATCCAGAACCCCCGCGCGCGCCATGCTCGATTGCATTACCTCCACCAATTTCTCGCCCGGCACACCCGCCGACGTAGCCAGCGCGAGCGCTTCGGCCAACGCCTCCACCTCCAGCGCCAGAATCAAATTCATCGCCAGCTTCACCGTCTGCCCCGCACCGTTAGGCCCCAACGAAAAGAATTTCTTCCCCAACACTTCCAGCACCGGCTTCGCGCGCTCCAGCACTGCTGCTTTTCCGCCAATCATGAACACCAGCTCGCCTTTTTTTGCGCCCCAGTCGCCGCCCGTTACCGGCGCGTCCAGGAAATCCACTCCGCGTTCGCCGCACGCGGCCGCCACGCGCCGCGCGAGTTCCGGCGAAATCGTGCTCGAATCCATATAAAGGCTGCCGCGCCGCAAACCTTCCATCGCCCCTTGCGCGCCCCACAAAACTTCTTGCAGCGCCGGCGGATCGCTCACGATGCTGATCAGCACATCCGCTGCCGCCGCGGTCTCGCGCGGATTCGCCGCAAGCTTCGCGCCCTCGCTCACCAATTCTTCCGCGCGCGCCGCCGTGCGATTCCACACCACCAGCGGAAATCCCGCCTTCAGCAGGTTGCGCCCCATCGGCTTGCCCATCAGGCCCAGTCCAATCAATCCAACCGTCGGTTTCATTTCGTGCCTCCGGAACCAGGACAAAAATATACCTGCACGCGCCGGCAAATGCGAACCAGCCGCGCGATTTCAGGACTCCATAACTGGATTATAAGAACGCGGAGGGAACTTCCCCTGCTGCAACGCTATTTTTTCTTTGTGGGCTTGGGCACTGCCCGAACCTGCGCAGCCTCGTCGCGCACTTCCACCACGCGGATCACGTACGAATAGGGAATTTCCACCCGCATGGTTTTCTCTTTTCCGCCCGACGAAAAACGTTCCTGTACGAAAATCGCTTTGCCAGTATCCGACGCCAGCGTCCCGATCGTCGAAAGCTGCAAATCGCCCGCGCGATAGTGCGCCTCCACGCGCTTGCCCACCAACTCGCTGTATCGTGCCATTCCACCTCAGCCGGCCGACTAACGAACAGCAGCCATCCCACCGACTGCGCAGTATATACGAATCAATAAATAAGTGAGCTTTTGATATTAATGATGTACGTGAGAGGTAACCACTGCGCTCTGCGGCGTGGGGTCGCCGTCGCTCAGTTCCAAATTAGCCACAAACATTAACGTCACCGCAGCCACGACGCTCGCGGCCAGATAGCCAAGAAACACCGGCCACACCCAGCCCAGCGCTCCAGGCTGGCCGGCAAATCGCAACGTAACAATCCACCATGCGATCGCTCCGGCAGCCAACCCTGCAAATGCCGCAGAATTCCGGCTCAGCTCCGAAATCGCCAGCGGGTGCTGGCAGCTCGCGCAAACCAGATCATACGAATACACGGCCACGCTTCCAGCCGGCATCACCGCGCCGCAATTCGGACATTTTCTCACCGCCATCTTTCACCTCCGAAGCTTCAACGATCAGCGCTCGCCAGATCCTCGATCAGCGAAAATTCCACGCGGTGCCGGAAAGGATCAATGCGCTCGGCCCGCACCCGCACGCGATCCCCTAGCCGGAAGGCCCGTCTCGCTCCTCCGGCTCGACGCGAACCGCGATACGGCTCGCAGACAATCGAATGGTCGCGGTCGTGATACGCGCATCGCTGCCCGGTAAATTCCTCCAGCCGGTCGATGCTCACCAAGCCTTCCACGAAAATTTCCACCAGCTCCACAAAAAACCCGAACTTTTGCACCGAAATTATCAGCGCCGAATATTCCTCGCCCAGATGGCTTTCCATGAATTGCGCCGTCTTCCATTCCATTAGCTCGCGCTCCGCCGCATCCGCCCGCCTCTCGGCTTCCGAGCTTTCCGCGGCGATATCCTGCAATTCCACGCGCCGGTACGGCCCGAGCACCGCCACGGTTTCCTCTTTCCCCGTGCGTGCGTTCTCCGCGTGAGCGCGCAGCGGCGCAACGTCCGGATTTTCCAGCGCCCATTTCAGGGCCCGGTGCACGATTAAATCAGGATAGCGCCGGATCGGCGAAGTGAAATGCGTGTATTCCTTCGTCGCCAGCGCAAAATGTCCCAGCACGTCCACCGCGTAGCGGGCCTGCTTCAGCGAACGGAGCATCAGGTAGGAAAGAATCCTCTCTTCCGGCTTGCCCGCGATTTTTTCCGTCAACCGCTGGTAATGCTGCGGCCGTATGTCCACTTCCTCCGCCGCCGGCATCGTCACGCTCATCGGCTGCATGCGTGCCCGTCCGCGCCCGCCTCCGCGCCCTTCGCGCGCTTGCGGACGCGCGCGTCCGTGCCGCACCACTACGCGCCGCTCCGCCAAATCGTCCACACCCAACGAATATCCAAACGCGCGCGCCAACTCTTCGAACTCCAGCACCTTTTTCGGATCGGGCTTCTCATGCACGCGATGCAGCGAAGCCACGCCGCGCTTCTCCAGATATTCAGCTACGGCCTCGTTCGCCGCGAGCATGAACTCCTCGATCAAGCGGTGCGCGATGTTCCGTTCGCTGCGCACAATGCTCAGCATGCGCCCTTCAGCGTCAAACTCGATTACCGCCTCCGGCAAATCAAAGTCAATCGATCCACGCGCGCGCCGCCGTTTGTTCAGCAGCAACGCCAGCTCCTTCATTTTCTGAAAGTCGCTTACCAGCGGCGCATACCGCCGCGTCATTTCTGGGTCGCCTTCGATCACTTTGTTGACGTTCGTGTACGTCATCCGCTCCGTCGAACGGATCACGCCCGGAAAAAATTCCGAGTGCACCAACTTCGCCGCTTCGTCCAGCTCCATCACCACGCTCATCACCAGCCGGTCCACTTTCGGATTCAGCGAACAAATCCCGTTGGAAAGCTCCTCCGGGAGCATCGGCACCGCGCGATTGGGAAAATACACCGACGTTCCGCGCAGCCGCGCCTCGCGATCCAGTCCAGTACCGCGCGCGACGTAATGCGCCACGTCGGCAATATGCACCTGCAATTCGTAGTGGCCGTTCGGCAGCGCCGTCACGTGTACTGCATCGTCGAAATCGCGCGCCGTTTCGCCGTCGATCGTCACGATCGGCAAATTCCGGAAATCGCGCCGTGCGGCTATGTCGCTCTCCGCCACCTGCTTTTGCGTCGCGCGCGCTTCCCCCTGTACTTCGTCCGGAAAAATATTCGGCAGATGATGTTTGCGAATAATGATTTCCACATCTACACCGATGTCGCCGGGCCGTCCCAGAATTTCAATCACGCGACCCGCCGGAGCCAATCCGCCCTTCGGAAAGCGCGTCAGCTCCACATTCACCACCGCGCCATCCAGTTCCGGATAGCGCGTTCGGCTGTTCGGAACGGCCCCGCTGCCGCTCGCAGCCTCGCCCGCCTTTTCCCGCAGCTCAGGCGTCAGCTCCGCGCCGGGGGGAATGATCACTTCATGCAGGATGCGCACGTCGTAAGGCAGCACCACATTTCCGTGCGGCCCATAGCGGAACAATCCCACGATCGTCGGATGTTCGCGCTGCACGATCTGCACCACGCGGCCTTCCGCTCGGCCATCGGCGCGCCGCCTCTCGATGCGCGCCAGCACGCGATCGCCGTGCATCGCGTCCCCCAACCCATCGCGCCCGATGAATAAATCTCCCTCCACGCGCGGCATCGGCGAATCCGGCACCAGAAAAGCGTAACCATCGCGATGCGCTACAATACGTCCCGACACCAGATTGGGATCGCGCCCGCGCCCCGATGTGACGTTTGATTTCGCAGTGGATGCCGCGCGCGTCGCATCGCCGGCTGCTGCATGCCCGCCGCCAACGGCACCCGCATCTGCACTCGGAGTCTCGTGCTCCAGTGACGCGCTGGCCGCCGCAACATTCGCAGCGCGGACCCGTTTTGTAGCAGCAGCTTGCCCGGCCGCTTCCTTCTTCGCGTGTTTCGTCCCCGCCAGCCGGAATCTCCCACCTTGAGTTTCTTCCACTTCGCCATGCTTCTTCAGCTTTTGCAGCACGCGCGGCAAATAGCGTCGCCCGCGATGTTTCAAACCCATGCCGTGTGCGATGTGCCGGGTGCTCGCGGGCTGTGAAAGCGTCGCCAGATGGGCGAGCACCAGCTCCGGAGTAACTTCGTCTGCGCTGGTCGCTTCTCGTGGTTCGTCGGAATGGCGTTGGCTGGGTGTCATACGGTCACGCACAGGCTAACGGATTTGAGCGCGTGTGGCAAAAGTTGCTTTCCTCGGGCCGCACGGTTTTTCCTCAGCGGCCAGGCATGTCACGGTTCGGTGAGCTCATCCCTGCCCAGATCGAGCACCACGATCTTGCCGTCCGCTTCGCGCTCCAACGCCGGCGCGTACTGGCGCAACTCCTCGCGTTTCCACCAATTTCCCGTCTCGTGCTTCGTGCGCATGTCCGTGAACCAGTATTGATAGATCACCGTGCGCACTTCGCGTGGCGGCGCGCTCGCGAACGGATTGCCCGCAAATAGCGCCAGCACATCCGGCTCATTTTTCAGCAAGCGCTCTTCGGTCCACACCACAAAGCGCGATTGCTGCCACGACCCCAGCGACGCGAACCACAAATTCCATTCGAACCGCGGCTGATACGGCGCGTAAATTCCCGGCGCTTTATCAATCGCTTGCGGCTTGTAGCGAAACGGATAGGCGATCCACGTCTTTCCATCGAGCGAGCCCTGAAATTCGATCTCGTATCGCTCGTGCGTCATTACCGCAAACAATCCATAAGAATTGGCGATGCGAAACGGTTCCAGCGCCTGCACGGGCGCCTGTGGCAGCGGCAGCCCAGGCATGAACATCCACAGCAGCAGCGCCGTCGTGGAGTAAAAAACCAGTCCAAGGCACGCTCCCGCAAACAACCTGCGCAGCGGCGTGAATCTTTCGCGCCACTCCGCCCGAGCGCTCGTGGGTTTCGGCGCTCCTGCTGTCGTTCCAGTCGCACCAGCCGCAGCCACCAAGCTCTTTCCGTGGATCCACTCGCGGAAGCGCAACGGCAAAATCCAATCCAGAAACCGGTCATCCAACAGCAGAACCCCCAGCAGCAGCACCAGATAATTCAGAAACGTATAATTCGCCGTTGCAATAATCGAAATCTCAAACGGCGTCACAATAAAAAAGCAGGCAATACGAAACCGCCTCGGAAGAAACAGCATCCACACGATCAGCAATTCCACCACTAATGTGTAAACCGTCGCCCCTGCGTGAAACCAGTGCGGCAGGTGCTGCACGTACCATCCGATCCACGTCGGCAGTGGCCCGTTCTGGTAGTAATCGTCCATCGCGGTGAATGGCCACCGCCATGCAAGATCCCCACTGCCGATTTTCGCCACACCCGATTCAAAATAAATCCTAAACCACTCCCACTGCAGCAGGAAAAGGCTCGCCCGCGAAGGCGGATTCAGCTCCCCCAGTCCGGGCCGCAAGCCGGGCGGCGCGAAAAATAGCGCAATAAATCCCGCCTCCAGCAACATCCCATCCGATTGGTATCCCGAAAAATCCCGCGCCACACTCACAAACGAAACAAAGCACAAGAAGCAAACCAGCAGCGACGCCCGCGGCCACAAATTCAGCGTCACCAGCAGCGACGCAACCAGACCCACCCAACACAGCGTCATCAACGCACCGTTGCTCGCTCCAAACCACAGCAAAGTCGGCACGGTCCAGTAGCTCTGCAAATGCAAAGCCCCGTTTACAGCCTGCAGATAATCGGCCGCCGGCAGGATTCCGTTCGGCCCAATCAGTCCCTTGATCTGGAATAGCAGCGAATAAAACGCGGAAAAGTAAATCAGCCCCAGCACGCGCAGAAAAATCCACCGCGGCCACAGATGCCCCGGCCGCTTTTCGGTAATTGGCTCCGGCCCCAGCAGCCAATTCACCGCGCCCTGAAGAATTCCTTCGTCCATGGCCTGTGATTATACGGCGAAAGTTTGCAGCACTCCGGAAAGTTCCGCGCGCAAGGCAAGATAACTTCGAAGCAACTACAGGCTATACAGAGGAAACGCTTTTATCTCGCAGCGCCAGCTTCAAAAAACTCGGCGGCCGCGGCACTTCGCGAATCGTCTCTCGCCCCTCCGCGAATCCAATCAAAAATTCCTGCGCATTAAATCGAAATCCGTTCCGCGAATGCAGCGCCGACCCCGCCTCTCCCGCGCGCACGTACCGCCCATCCGCCAACAATATTCTCGTCTTCTCCGTATCCGCCAGATAAGGCTCGATCACCTGGCCAAACACCTGCTTGCACAATTCCACGTCGCGTATATGGAACATCACCTCCACGCGCTCATAAATGTTCCGGTGCATCCAATCCGCGCTGCCAAGATACAGTTCGGTCTTCCCGCCGTTTCCAAACACAAAGATCCGGCTGTGCTCCAAAAATCGCCCAACAACGCTGCGCACCCGAATCCTGCTGCTGATCCCGCGCACTCCCGGACGCAACGCGCACGCACCGCGCACGACGAGCTCAATGTTCACACCCGCCTGCGAAGCGCGATACAGCGCCTGAATCGTCTTCTCATCCAGCAGCGCATTCACTTTCGCGAATATAAATGCGGGCCGGCCGGCCTTCGCATGCGCCGTCTCGCGCTCGATCAATTTCAAGCAGCTCTTCCCCAGGTTCAACGGCGCCACAAATAGCGGCTCATAATTCGGTCGCTCCGAATAAGCCGTCAAGTAATTGAACACGTGATGCACGGCATGAGTGATATGCGCATCGCTCGTCAGCAAGCTCAGATCGGTATAATAACGCGCCGTCGAAGGATTGTAATTCCCCGTTCCCAGATGCGCGTAACGCCGGATCTGCCCGTCGCTTTCACGCCGCGCAATCAAAGCAAGTTTGCAATGCGTCTTCAACCCCGACACTCCGTAGAACACTTGCACGCCCGCTTCCTGCAGATTCCGCGCCCAGCGAATGTTTGAAGCTTCATCAAAGCGCGCCTTCAACTCCACCACCACGGCCACTTCCTTCTTGGCGGCGGCCTCAATAAGCGCCCGCACGATCGGCGAATTCTCGCTCGTGCGATACAGCGTCTGCTTGATCGAAAGCACGTCCGGATCTTTCGCCGCGCTCTCGATCAACCGCACCACCGCCGAATACGAATCGTACGGATGATGCAGCAGCAAATCGCGTTTGCGAATCAAATCGAACAGCGAAGTCGCGCCGGGCTTCAGCGCCAGCTCCCGCGGCACAAACGGCTGAAACTTCAAATCAGGCCGCGGCGCCTGGTCGTACAAATACGAAATGCGCGCCAGATTCGGCGGCCCGTCCACGCGAACAATCTGCCACGGCGCCAGCCGAAAATTCGCCAATAGGCGATCAATAATTTCCTGATTGGCGCTGGCCTCAATTTCCAGCCGCACCGCTTCGCCCTTGCGACGCCGGTGCAGTTGCGCGTCCACCGTGTCCATAATGCTGCGCGATTCTTCCTCCTCCAGATACAAATTGCTGTTGCGCGTCACGCGAAACGCCGCAGCCGAAAGCACTTCGTAGCCGTGATACAAGCGATTCGCAAACGCCTGGATCACATCGGATAAAAACACATATTCGACCGTCCCGTCTTTCGCAGGCAGCAGCACCAGCCGCGGCAGCGCGCGCGGAACCGTCACCACCCCCAAATAAATCTGCCCGCCTCGCCGTTTGCGCTTCAGCAGAAATGCCAGGCACAGCGCTTTGTTCAACACGTGCGGAAACGGATGCGTCGGGTCCACGGTTACAGGCGTCAGCAGCGGTTCCACCGACTTGATGTAATAATTTTCAATGTACAAACGCGCTGCGGGACCCAGTTTCTTCCAGCTCACCACGCGGACCGATTCCGCCGCGAGCGCCGGCAGCAATTCTTCGCGCCAGCAGTCGTATTGCGCCTTCACGAAGCTGTGAATTTTCTCCGCCAACTCTTTCAGCACTTCCGCCGGCGCGCGCCCATCCGGACCGGGCTCGATATTGCCGTGCTCCACCTGCTGCAGGATGCCCGCCACGCGCACCTCGACGAACTCATCCAGATTGCTCGCGGTGATTGCCAGAAACTTCACGCGCTCCAGCAGCGGATTCTTTTCGTCGCGCGCCTCTTCCAGCACTCGCTGGTTGAATTGCATCCACGAATGGTGCCGGTTGAAGATGTATTGTGGGTGCGCTACATCGTTGTTTTTCATGACATCCTTGCAGCCAAAAATCATATCGCAATCGTGTTACAGCCGTGTTACCAACTTCGCGCGGCGATTCGGTCGGCTCAATTTCCGCGCCCGAAGGTCCCGCGAGCCAAACGAGATAGGCTCCCGGGCCCTACTTTGTCTGTTTCATGTTAGGATTTTTCGCCCGACTGATTCCCGCGTCCTTATAAGAGGTAAAAAGATTTTGACGTTTGTCGCATACGCATTCCTGGCCCTCGCCGCCATCCCCTTCATCTATTATTTGCTCTCTCTTTACAGCACCGTGCGTTATTTCCGCACCTCGCGCGGCGAGGTCGCTCCGAATACTGACTTCACTCCTCCGATCAGCTGCCTGAAACCGGTGAAAGGCCTCGACCCGGAAGCCTACGAAAATTACGCCTCTTACTGCCGCCAGGATTATCCTGATTACGAAATAGTTTTTTGTGTGGATCCTGGCGATCCGACGCTCCCGCTTCTCGAAAAACTGATCCGAGATTTTCCCCAGCGCCGCATCCGCTTACTGTTCGGCTCCGGTCGCGATGCGGTGAACGACAAAGTCGCGCGCCTCACTCGCCTGGTCGCAGAGGCGCAGCACGAATACTTCGTTATCACCGACAGCGACGTGCGCGTCCGGCCTGATTATCTGCGCACTGTCATCTCACCCTTCCGCGATCCGCACGTAGGCGCGGCCACCTGCCTGTACTCTTCCACCGAGGAAAGAAATCTCACCGAGCGGCTGCAGTCCATCGGCATGATTTCCGATTTTTTCGCCGGCGTGATGGTTGCCTGGCAGCTCGACGGCATCAAATTCACCTTCGGACAAAGCATCATCACCACGCGCAAAGCAATCGCAGGCTACGGCGGTTACCCAACGATTGAAGATCGCCCCGCGGACGATGTTTATGCCGGCCGCCTGGTCGCCGAGCAAGGCTACGAAGTAAAACTCCTGCCCTACGTCGTGCACTCCGTGGCGGATTTCGATTCCCTTCGCGAATTTCTCTACAAACGCCTGCGCTGGATGACCGTCATGCGTTTGATGCGCCCCTGGGGCCATCTCGGCCTCATCTTTACGTGGGGATTGCCGTGGTCGCTCGTCGCCATCGCGATTCATCCGTCGCTAGCAGTGGCCGCCATATATTTCGGCACTTATTTATTCCTGCGCCTCGTCATGACCTGGCTCATCGGCATCCGGGGAATGAAGCAACCGCGCGTTTGGAAAAAAATGCCGCTGATCCCACTGTGGGACGCCATGGCCTTCGTCATCTGGCTGGCCAGTTTCACCCGCCACACCATCCGCTGGCGCGGCATCAATTATTATTTGCGCGAAGGCAAACTCACTGCCGTCGCACCTCGCAAAACGCCAAGTGTTTCGCGCTGAAAAGCATTTCCCGTTTAACGCCCCAGCGGCAGTCTCGTTGTTTTCTGGCCACTAGTCACTCATCACTAGCCACTGCCTCTATGAATCGAGTAAAATAATTTGCATACCATGACAATAAAGCTGCATCCATTCACAATGTTCGCATCGCATCTCCGCGTCTGGCGCACCGGACGGCCGCGCACCGCATGACGTCATCCGGCGGCTTGCACCTGAAAACTTTCATCCTGATATTTTTCATGATCCTGTTCGGCCCGCTCGGCAATGTTTCTCTCAGCAAAGGCATGAAAACCATCGGCGCCATTTCATTGCATCAACCCGCGGACCTGCTCCACGTCGGCGTGCAAATTGTACAGTCGCCGTTCATCTGGCTCGGCATCCTGCTCCAGCTGATGTTTTTCGTATGCTATTTGCTGGTTTTATCCTGGGCCGATTACAGTTTTGTTCAACCGGCTGGCTCCATCGCCTACGCCGTCGTCGCCCTGCAGGCGCACTTCATCCTGCAAGAACCGATTTCGCCACTTCGTTGGGCCGGCGTATGCGTTATTTGCCTGGGCGTGCTGATCGTGGGCCACACCTCTCCGCGCACCACGGAGCAAATATAATGGCTTGGGAAAGTGTGCTGCTGGTTCTGATCGTCTTCGCCGGCACCTCCGGCGAACTCTGCGTCAGTCGCGCTATGAAAACCATCGGCGAAGTGCACGACTTTCGCCCCAGCTCGCTGCTGCGTGTGATGGTGCGCGCCGTCCAAGTTCCCTGGATGTGGCTCGGCGTCGCGCTGATGGCGGTTGCCTTCTTCTCGTTGCTCGGCGCGCTGTCCATGGAAAACGTCAGCTTCGTCGTGCCGGTCACCGCGTTGAGCTACGCCGCAGGCGCCCTGGGAGGCCAGGTTTTTCTCGGCGAACGCGTTTCTCGCAGGCGCTGGCTCGGCGTTCTCCTCGTCTGCATCGGCGTAACGCTTGTGTTCCTCGGCAGAAAATAGCGGCTCGGTTGTCGTCCGCGCCAAACCTGCAACTGCTCCGGCGCATCTATAATGTGGACGGTGCGATAAACTCTCGCTACGATTGATGGAACCCAAACACCGAGGAGTGCTGGAATTTGTGCGGCATCGCCGGTTTCACGCAGAAAAATTGGTCGCCCGATTCGGACCGTATCCGGCGCGCCGCGGCGACCCTCGTCCATCGCGGCCCGGACCAGCAAGGCGTGTTCCAATCCGAGATCTGCTCGCTCGGCGCCACCCGCCTGAAAATTATTGACCTCGAAGGCGGGGATCAGCCGATCTTTTCGCCGAATGGGGACGCCGTAATCGTCTTCAACGGCGAAATCTACAATCACCTGGAATTGCGCGCCGAACTGGAAAAGCTCGGCCATCGTTTCAAATCACACTCCGACACCGAAACTGTTCTCCATGCCTTTCTCGAGTGGGACACGCAATGCTTCTCCCGCCTGCGCGGCATGTTCGCCATCGCTCTCTGGACCGAATCCTCTCGCCGCCTGGTAATCGCCCGCGATCGCCTGGGCATTAAACCGCTCTACATCGCGCAACTCGGCCAGGATTTACTGTTCGGCTCGGAGCTGAAGGCGCTTTTCATCCATCCCGAACTCGCCCGCCGCCTCAGCCTCGACGGCCTCGATTGCTACTTGTCCCTCAACTACGTCCCGTGCCCCTGGACACTCGTGGACGGAATCGAAAAACTCGCGCCCGGAAACTGGCTCGAGTGGCGCGCCGGAAAAATCCGCTCGGACAGTTATTGGAAGCTGCCGCTCGAAAATCCGCGCGACTGGACTCTCGACTCCGCAAAAGAAGAGCTCGATTCGCTGCTCCAACAATCCACGCGCGAGCATCTGCTCTCCGATGTGCCACTCGGCGTCTGGCTCAGCGGCGGCGTGGATTCCTCCACCATCCTGCACTACGCCGCGCAAGTATCCACGTCGCGCCTGAAAACTTTCTCTATCTCATTCCGCGGCCGCAGTTTCGATGAAAGCTCGTACATCCGCCAGGTCGTGGACCATTACCAAACGGAACACGAGGAGTTGGATCTCACTCCGGACGAAGATCTAGCTGGCGCCATCGCTGAATTCGCATACTACTCCGACGAACCCTCCGCCGATGCCGGCGCCCTCCCCGTCTGGTTCCTCTCCAAAATGTGCAAGCGCCGCACCACCGTCGCGCTCAGTGGCGAAGGCGCCGACGAATTATTCGGCGGCTACCTCACCTATCGCGCCAATGCTCTCGCGCGCACCGCCAGACACCTGCCCGCATCCGTCCTGCGCCTAGCGCTCCAGGCGATCAGCCACTGGCCCGTCTCGGACGACAAAATCAGCTTCGAATACAAACTGAAGCGCTTCCTCGAAGGCTGCACGATGTCGCCCGAACGCGCCCACGTTTTCTGGAACGGCACCTTTTCCGATAAAGAGAAGCAGGCGCTTCTGAAAACCCAGCTGCCTAACGCGCTGGACGGAATCCTCGGTGAGCTGCGGGGAAAGTTCAACTCACCCGATCCACTCGCGCCCTTCCTCTGGTTCGATCAAAAATATTATCTTCCCGGCGACATCCTCACCAAAGTTGACCGCATGAGCATGGCGCATTCCGTCGAGGTCCGCCCGCCGTTCCTCGATCATCGCATCGTGGAATTCGCTGCCACGCTGCCCGCGTCCCTGAAAATCCAAGGTTCGCGTCAGAAATTCATTCTCAAAGAATTGATGAAAAATAAATTGCCGCCCGCTGTGCTCCAGCGCAAGAAAGTCGGCTTCGATATCCCCGCGCACGAATGGCTGCGCGGCCCTCTGCGCGGTTTACTGACAGACACGCTCAACGCCGGCCTCGCCGAGCATCCCGGCCTTTTCCAACCGAAAGTTGTGCAGACTCTTTTGCAAGCCCACATGGACAGGCGCGCCAATCTGGGTTATCACCTGTGGGGCTTGCTGATTCTTTTCCTATGGATGAAAGAATGGCGGATTCAGGCAGCACCCTCTCCGGCCAGCCATTATTCGGCCCCGGAAAGAACTGGTATCTCTACTTAATCGTTTTACTTTTTGCCGGAGCGATTTATGTGGGTTGCATCGTTTCTCCGCCGTCTCTCATGGACGACGTTGACTCCGTGCAGGCGCAAATCGCACGCAACATGCTCGTCTCCGGTGATTGGGTAACCGCTCGCCTCGACGGGGTCCCTTATCTCGAAAAGCCTCCGCTCATCTACTGGACCATCGCACTCTCCTACAAAGTTTTCGGCGTGCACGATTGGTCCGCGCGCATTCCCATAGCGCTTTCCGCGTTAGCTCTTTGCTGGGTCACTGCAGCTTTCGGGGTGTGGGCTTTCGGCAAACGTGCGGGCTTCTACGCGGGTGTATGCATGGGCACTTGCGTCGGCCTGTTTCTCTTCACGCGCGTTCTGATTCCAGATGTCATGCTCACGTTCACAACCGCATTAGCCATGTGGGCCTTTTTGCGCGCCATTGACGCCGAAGAATCTCGGCCGCGCCTCTGGGCTTTTCTATTCGCCGCAAGCCTAGGCGCCGGCCTGCTGCTGAAAAGTTTAATTGCGGTTGTATTTCCAGTCGGCGCCGCGATCGTCTATTTACTTCTCACGCGCCAGCTTTTTTCCTGGAATGTCTGGAAGCGTCTGCATCCCGTCAGCGGCGCGCTCGTCATTCTGCTGATCGCCGCGCCCTGGCACATCCTCGCCACGCTGCGCAATCCACCGTATTTCGTATTTACGCTGCGCAGCGGCCCCAATTCCTACCACGGATTTCTCTGGTTCTTTTTCATCAACGAGCAGCTGCTCCGGTTTCTCAATATGCGTTACCCGCGCGACTACAATACCGTTCCGCGCCTCTACTTTTGGCTATTCCATTTGATCTGGCTATTCCCATGGAGCGTTTACATCCCGGCCGTCGCCAAACTTTCCTTCAAGCCGATTGATAGCGCCGGCCGTGCCCGCCTACTCTCTCTCTGCTGGCTCGGCTTCGTGCTGATCTTCTTCACGTTTTCCACCACGCAGGAATATTATTCGATGCCGTGCTACCCGGCGCTTGCGTTGCTAATCGGCTCTGCCATGGCCACGGAAAATGCTTGGGTCCGCCGTGGCACTCGCACGCTAGCCGTCATCGCCGCCTGCGCCGCCATCGCGGCCTTTGCCATTTACTGGAACGTGCGCAATCTGCCCGCTCCCGGCGATATTTCCTCCGCGTTGTCCAGCAATCCGAAATCTTACAGCCTATCCCTCGGACATATGCTCGACCTCACGCTCCCGTCCTTCGCCTATCTGCGAATTCCACTGCTCCTGGCATCCATCGCCTTCCTCGTCGGCGCGCTGGGAAATCTTCGCGCTACCGGTCAGCGCGCTTTTCTGGCGTCCGCGCTCATGATGGTGCTCTTTTTCCATGCGGCTCGCATAGCCATGGTTGTATTCGATCCGTATCTATCCTCGCGCCCCCTCGCGGAAGTGCTGCTGAAATCGCCCGAAGGCGCCCTGATCGTCGAACGCCACTATTACCCGACATCCTCCATCTTTTTCTACACGGATCGCACCGCGCTGCTCTTGAACGGCCGCGTCCTGAATCTCGAGTACGGCTCGAACGCTCCCGGCGCCGCCGACGTCTTCATCAACGACGCAAAATTCGCAACCCTCTGGATCACGCAACCGCGCTTCTATCTGGTCTGCGCGCAAACCAGCCTCCCCCGCCTGCAAACTCTCGTGGGTGCCTCAAACCTCGAGGTAGTCGCCCAAAGCGGCGGCAAGCTCCTGCTCACAAATCATCCCCTGCCCACTTCCGGCGCGCCCGCACCGCAATCGGGTTTGTGAATCTTTGCCTTCGGCCTCTGTTGTAGCAACGTGAAAATGTCACCCTAATGGCCCGGTGAAAATGTCACCCCTGAGAGATTATCCATGGGAGTGGTGAAGCCTGGTTTCCCCGTAATAGATTGAAACTTGGCNTTCCAGTGATTCATAGAGCTGTACTTTAGCCCCGGCGAAGCGGAAGCGTTTTGGTTGGGGCGGAATTTGGAAGCAGCGACCATCCCATTGCACGACGTTGTCGTTGCTGACCGACCGTTCGTGAAGAAAGCAGCAGATGCGCTCCAGGTTGGCAGGAGCGGGTCGCCAAGCTTTTTGGGGCTCGCGAGGAGCGCGGCCGAAGCGTCGGTTGTAGTCGGGCAGGAAACGGCGCAGGACTTGGTTGGCGGCCGGAAGCTCAGCGGCTCTAGCCAGACGCAGTTCGCTGGAAAGACGATCCTGAAAGGTGCCCCAGAGGCGTTCGATGCGGCCCTTGGCCTGGGGAGAGTGGGCGGCGATGTAGGTAACACCCAGTTGCGCAAGCGCGCGGCCGAACTGGGTAGGTTGTCTTTTACCCGAGAG
>JGI12635J15846_10000028_pt1 | contig 81641 bp, 69 predicted proteins | sample BlaSpr_A8_OM2_M2_FD_15846 | JGI IMG/M metagenome (IMG submission 15846)
TGTATTGCAAAACACTTGGCAACAAGCTAAGCTGTTCCCCGAGTAACTCGGAGATGGCCTCCGGGATCCCTCCTCCCGGGCGTTTCTCCTATACGCTTCGAACGCCAAAAAGAAAAAAGCCGCTCGAACCAGTGAATGGCTCTGTGTTGATCAATTCAATTAGAGGTCAAGTTCCGGCCCGAAGGAGATAGTCCCATGAACACCCTGTCCGACGACTCGACTCGGTGCGCTTGCTTCGCGAATTTGTTTGCTTCTTTCCCCGCCAGGAGTGCGAGCGCGCTGTTGGCGGTGGGATCATTTGTGCTCTTTTTGCTCGGGACGATTACCGCTCATGCTCAAGCGCAAGAGGTCGCTTTCACGGGCACGCAGACCGCAGTACCGGCCCGCGGGTTGCATTGCCCCCGTGGTGTGGCGGTCGATGGAACCGGCGATGTGTTCATCGCGGATAGCAACGATGGCCGGATTATTGAGGTTCCGGCGGGCGGCGGCGCCGAGTTCACTGTAGGTACTGGACTGAATGGCCCCAATGGAGTGACAGTCGATGGAACGGGGGACGTCTTCATCGGAGATAGCCGCAATAACCGGGTGGTGGAAGTCCCGGCGGGTGGCCGCGCCCAGTTCACTGTAGGCAGTGGATTGAAATATCCCGGAGGCATTGCCGTGGACAAACTGGGCAATGTCTTCATTGCGGATACAAACAACAGACGGGTGGTAGAAGTTCCGGCTGACGGTGGCGTCCAGGTGACCCTGGATAGCGGACTGCATTACCCCCTGGATGTGAAGTTGAACGCGGTAGGCGATATTTTCATCGCGGATACCGGCGGCAATGAAGTGGTCGAGATTCCAGTCGGGGGCGCCCCAATCGTGGTGCCGGCCAGTGGACTAAGCAGTCCGAGCGGCGTGGCACTGGATGCAGCCGGCGATCTGTTCATCGCCGATTCTAACAACCAACGGGTGGTGGAGATTCCGGCCGGCGGGGGCGCTCAGACCACGGTGTGCGGACCGGGGGTCGCAGCTTGCAGTGGACTGGTTTACCCCTATGGGGTGGCAGTGGATGGTGCCGGGGACCTCTTCATTGTAGATCACGCGGGAACCGTCGGAACTTGTCCAGAGCCTGGAGCGGTAAGCCGTGCCTTGGAGTTGCAGCGCAGGGCAGTGAATTTCGGCAGCGTTAAGTTGCAGTCCAGCAGCACACTAACCCTGAACTATAACGTCGTCGCAAGCACGACGTTTGGCCCAATTGAGGTAGTTTCCCAAGGAGACTTCAAGGTGGGCGGCGGCAGTACTTGCACGGGTACGTTAACCGCGCCTAGTGCGTGCGTGGTGAACATCACCTTTGCACCACTGGTGCGGCAGACACGATCGGGCGAGGTAGAACTTACCGACTCCCGGGGCGAAGTACTGGTCGCCACTGAAGTACAAGGCTATGGGGTGGCGGCGACCACAACCACGCTTACGTCTTCGGCAAACCCGTCTACCTATGGCGAGGCGGTTACCTTTACTGCAGCCATCAGTTCGAGCGACGGAGCAATACCAGACGGAGAAACCGTCACCTTCATGGATGGTGCAACTGTCCTCGGGACGGGATCATTGGCAAGCGGCTCGGCCACGTTTGAAATCTCGACTTTGAAAGTGGGCGAAACGCCGATTACGGCGGCGTATGACGGCGACTCGGATTTTTCCGCAAGCACGTCGAACGTTGTGAGGCAGGAAGTGAAAAAAGCGAACTGATTTGCGCGGAATCGGGCGATTGCTTGTTCCAAATCGATGTGGCAGGATTCCCTCCACTACATTTCCTTAATTACGACGACGCGATGTCCGGGGTTGAATGGAGCCGGAAGACGTGGTCTCCGTAGTAGCGCTGAGAGTGGTAATTCCCGCGGAGCGAAGGGAGCGGGTCACTCCGTCGGGACGATGGGTCAACCGGCAACAGGAGGAACCCGATGGTCGCGGCGGAGCCGCCAGCCTTCCAGGATTGGCACGGGCCCTGGGAATCGGAGACGGTCATAGCACGGATCTGTGAGAGGCTCGAGCCGAAATTCCCCGGGGCCTACCGCGCAACAGGAAACAGGACCAAGCCCAGCCGGACTGCGGTGGCGCGGCGACAGCCACGTCAGTGAACCACCCCAAGACTGACGTTACTGTTCTCGACTCTTCTCCCCAGTACTTGCTTCTCAAGGCCAGGTTCCCGCGAACCCGAAACGCAAAAGATGAATCTCACGTATGGGCGTTGTGGAAGACGACTATGCCCGAAGCGGGAGGAATTGAAATGGCTGGAGTCAAGGATGTCTTGTTGATGCGCTTGGTTCCCGAGCGGGCGCAGACCGGACTCGCGCTATTGCGGGTGTGGACAGGCGCGACGTTGTTTCTGCGGCACGGTCTAGAAAAGCAGCCAGCGCACTGGGCGCAGTTCGTGGCGCACTTTCCCGACCCGATTGGGATCGGGCCGCATGCCTCGTTCTTGATCGCGTTCCTCTCGGATTTTGTTTGCGGGATACTGCTGATCATCGGGTTGGGGACACGCTGGGCCGCTCTGTTCTGTTTTGGGAACATTTTCGTAGCCTGGGCCTTCGTCCATCATTTCGCGTTTTTCGGCAAGGGCCCGGGGAGCGATCATGGGGAGCTAATTGTTCTTTATTTGGGAGCGTTGCTGACACTGCTGATAGCCGGACCCGGCGCAGCCTGTCTTGACCGCATTTTGGCGCGGAAGCCATAGCTGAGAGAGCTGCGAGCATCGTTCCTGTTGCGGGAAGCGGGAGCGGCGGTTGACTCGCTCCCAGCGACTCGGTGGGGGAGATTTTGACTTTCCCTTTTTTTCCTATGCCGATGGCTGTTCCTCCTTGTTCAATTCGATTGTTTTCCAGGACTTTATGGCGATGGCGGAGGTGAATCGCACTCGACAAGGAAGGAAGAACGACGGGAGGGCATGTAGCTCCAGGAGAGAGCCTGAACATGCCCATCCCTACTCCCGCAACGGATCGACTCAACGGCCTGCCGCCAGAAAACGCGAGGGGAAGGCAGCCGGGGCAAGGCCGGGGAGTCGTGAGAGATGTGGCCTACCATACAACAGCCTTTTTCCGATCGAACGCGTGCGAGTCTTCTGTTCGGAATTCGTAAACCGAGGTGCCATCGTGGAATCTCACCACCCCTGGCGAGAGGAGCGCACCGAACTGGCGATCCGGCTTGCTCGCCTCGGGTGCTTAAGCCCAATTAGAAAGGGCCATGACGGCAGTAATAAACCGCTGCGCCACCCAAGTTTCAAAGGTTCTCCCGCACATATCGAGGTTTCATTTACCTAGATCAACGCCCACCGGGCCGGTGCGCTCCGACAATTTCCTTACCGCCTTGGCGATTTCCGGCAACTTGGCGTAGGCGGCGCAGCACTTGAGCCACAATTTGTGATCGATGGCGGGAGCGCCGCTGACCATGGCTCCGGCGGGAACGTCTTGCGGGATGCCGCTTTGGGCTATGGCGATGGCGCCGTCGCCGATTTTGACGTGGCCGCTGACCCCTACCTGTCCGGCCAGAATCACGTTGTTGCCCACATCGGTGGTGCCGGCGAGGCCAACCTGAGCGCAGAGCAGCGTGTCGTGTCCGATGGTACAGCTATGGCCGACGTGGACCATGTTATCGATCTTTGCTCCGCGTCCGATGCGGGTCTCGCCTATGCTGGCACGGTCGATACAGGCATTGGCCTGGACTTCCACTTCACCCTCGAGCGATACGTTCCCGGACTGCACGATTTTGTGCCAGCCGCCTTCGTCGTTCTTGGCGAAGCCGAAGCCGTCCGAGCCTACGATGGCTCCATTTTGCAGCAGGACGTTTTCACCGAGATGACAAAATTCTCTTACTACCGAGTGAGCGTGGGCGAAGAAGTTGTTGCCTATGGTGGCTCCGCGATAGATGACTACGTGGGCGAGCAGGACGGCATTGTCTCCAATGATGGCGTCTTCATCGATTACCACGTAGGGGCCCAGGTGCGCCTTCTTGCCTAGCTTCGCCTTGGGATGGACCACGGCGGTCGGATGAATTCCCGGCGCATAGGCCGGCGGCCGATAAAACAGCTCAATGGCTTTGGCCCAGGCTAGGTACGGGTTGCCGCTGCGCAGCATGGCCGTGTTAATGGCGGGGAAATTTTCTGAGACGATTACGGCTGATGCTTTGGTGATTCTTGCGGCCGCGTTGTACTTCGGATTCGAGACGAAGGTGAGCTGACCTGGAGCGGCGTTTTCGATGCCGGCTACTCCGGTGATTTCGGTTTCGGGGGAGGCATTGTCCAGGCGCGCGTTTAGGACTGTGGCGATGTCGGATAGTTTCATGGGGTGTCTTCAGTTCGTATCTTGAGTTCGTATCTTGAGCTCGTATCTTGAGTTCGTGTAACGGGAATTGTAGCTTGTCAGGTCTCCGGTCTTAGGGTGATTTCTGGGAAAGCGTCATCCGGTAGGACTCGGGATGGCCTACGGAGAAACTTCAATCACCGAGGGCACAGAGGAACAGAGGGGAATACCTCACAGCGCGGATCCTAGAGCGGCTCTTTCCTGAGAGCTCAGGGCTTGCAGGTCGCCTCCTTAATAGTGCTACTGCTCGAACAGCGTAACCTGCCGGGCGTCGGGTTGAGCACCTCTGCGGCGGCGGTTGGTTGCCCCTATGACTGCCAGCACCGTTACTGAGCTCAACGCTTCTCTCGGCACGAAGACTCTTTGCGTGTTCGAACGCAGATCAGGAGGGTTCATCAGAAATCCTTCGGCGGGATTTTGGGTTAGGTCGTTCGGCAGGATGCCCTCGATCACGTCGTTGTCTTTAAATTTCAGTCGGACCCACAGGCCTTCGGTCCGGGGACGAGTTGTGAACGTCTTGCGCAGCATCGGGTCGGCGTCGGAAAACTCGCGGACGAAAAAGACGGCTTTGATATCGCGCAGGTCGATCGCGACCACGTTGCCAGAGGTGTTCAGCAGTTCTAGCTTTCCGTCGAGTACAAAATTAGCGGGGGCGACGAAGCCGTTCACGGAGTCGCGTTCGTGTTTTCGCACGATTACTTTTTTGTGGGTCGAGGGCATGAGCCAAGGATACGTTCAATCGCCCACACAACAACGCCCGCATAGCAGCGGAGGGCGTGGCCGAGAGAAAGCTACAGATGGGATTCTCGCACTTTCATTCCTACTTTCGCGTCGAATTCGGGTGGTATGTGGGTTGACAGTAGCCAAACGGTAAACCTTGTGTTATTTTCTACACTTTGCTGGAATTGCAATTTTACGGTATAAGTCTAATGTCTAGAGAGAGTTAGATTCCGCTAGCGAGCTGCTCGTCGGATTCGAGCCGGGGCCCCTGTGGAAATCTTGTGAAAAACGCCCCGGTCCAGCTACCGTAAGGCGACTAGGAAGGCATGGCCGATTACATATATACGTTGGAAACCCGGCTCTCGCCGGATCAACAGAAGGCAGTCACCCTCGTTCTAGACGCCGCGAAGGCGGCGGGCATGAACTTATATCTCACCGGCGGCGCCATTCGCGACATTATTACCGGTTTTCCCATCCGTGATCTGGATTTCACGGTCCAGGGCAACGCGCTCAAACTGCAGAAAGATTTAGAAAAGGCCGGAGCCGTGATCGGCGACGCCGACAACGAGACACGCGCCTTGCTGCTGACGCTGCCCGGAGGTGTTCGCGCCGAAATTGCCATGGCGCGCTCGGAGCACTACGACAAGCCTGGCAAAGCCCCGCACATAGCTCCAGCAACGATTATCGAAGATCTTCGCCGTCGCGATTTCACAGTGAACGCGATGGCCCTGTCGTTGAATGAGGGGTCGCGCGGGCTGCTGATGGATCCGTTCAACGGGGTTGCCGACATCGAGGCCAAAGTCATCCGCGTGTTGCATAACTACGCGTTTCTGGAAGATCCGTCGCGGATGATTCGTGCTACGCGCTTTACGACGCGCTTTCACTGGCCGCTCGAGGAGCGTACGCAGGCGCGTTTCGAATCGGGAAAAGAAAACGGATATATCGAGAATATTCGCAGTGCGAGCGTCGGATACGAAATTGAGCAGCTGGCATACGAGGATGATGCGCTCGGCGTCCTGAAGGCATATGAGAGAGAAGGATGGCTGAAGGTGTTGAATGCGCACTGGAGCACGGCCAAGGTGGACACGGCCGGCTTGGGTGCGCTCGTGAAGACTCGGCAGCAGATGAATGAGCTCGGTTACACGCCCGAAGTTGCGCCGGCGGTGCTTTATTTCCTTACCGAGCGGCTGGGTGACAAAGATATCTCCGACTTGCGGAAGGCGATTCCGCGCAAAGATCTGGTCGAGGCGTGGAAGGATCTGGATTCGAACGCTCACAGCCTGGCGAAACGTTTGATGGGTAAAGAAGCGGCTACGCCGTCGCGGACTTGGCAATTGTTGTCCTCGGCTCGTCCAGAGATGATTTTGTTTTTGGCGATCACGGCGCGGCAACAGACGGTGGCGCAGAAGATCAAGAATTTCTTTACCAAATGGCGACAGGTGCAGCAGAAGATTCCGTTGCCGGAAATGACGGAACTCCACATCACGCCGCAGATGCCGGAGTATCCAAAGATTGCGAACGACGTGTTCTTACTTCTGTTGGACGGCAGGTTGCGTTCGCGGACAGAGACCCTGAAATATCTGAAGCCGCTGGCACCGCCGCCTCCACCACCTCCGCCACCTCCACCAGCGAAACGGGGTAGAGGAGCAAAAGCTGCCGCCGCGGCAGCGGCCGTTGCTGCTCCGGTTGCGAGCGGAAAACCGGGTAAGGGCAAAGGAAAAGCCGCGGCTCAGGCACCGCCAATCGCGCCACCGGAGAAATCGACACCAGCGGTGAAAGCTGGTACGACGGCGAAGGCTGTGCCGGCTGAAAAAGCGGCTCCTGCCATGAAATCCGCCGCGGATGCCAAAACCAGCAAGGTGGCGAAGGCTCTTGTCGCAAAAAAGGCGGAAAAAGCCGCCAAGCCAGCGAAACCGGCCGCGAAAACGATGGCGAAGGACAAAGCGAAACTCAAGAAGAAGGCTAAATAGGGCAGATCATCGTACGGTAATCCTAGTAAATCATCCCCATTACGAAGACTTCGTGTAGGCGCTTCGTCCACTTCCAGCGGGGAATTTTCTCCGGCTGAAAACAAGACAACTTGAGCTATAATGGCGGTATGCGGCGCTGGTTGTACATAGCGACGTTCAGCCTGATTTTGCTCTCGTTGCCGGCGTGGGCGCAGCGGCGCGGGGGTGGTGGCGGAGCGCACTTCGCCTCCGGCGGTGGACACGCCTCGGCGTCGTTTCACAGCCCCTCAGCCTCATATCGCGGTGGAAGTTATGCTCGTGGTTCGAGCGTAATTGTACGCGGCGGGAATCCCTCCTACAGGCGTCGAGCCTTCTACGGTTCCAGGTTCTATTATCCTTACGGAGGCTACTATCCGTACAACGGCTGGTATTACGATCCGCTCTACTCCCAGGGTGACTATCAGGCCGATGATCAGACGGCGGATTCCTATGCTGACTCGTATGGCCCTACCCCGAATCCCGATGACAGCGGATTGCGGCGCGATCTCGAGTCGCTGAACGGAAAAATTGACCGGCTGCAGGCTGATGTCGAAGCGCGGAATCATCCGAAGGCGGGAAATACCGAGCCAGCGACGGCGCTCGTTTTCCGCGATCAGCATGTGGAAGAAGTGCACAATTACGCGATCGCCGGCGGAACGCTCTGGGTACTGAATGAACAAGCTGCGAAGAAAATTCCACTCGATCAGCTCGATATAGCCGCCACCACCAAAGCGAATGAAGATCGTGGCGTGGATTTTCAGGTGCCGGGACCATCCCTGCAACTCATGATCACACGTTAGATACATGCTGCGTTACGGGCGTGAACGCTGTCCAGGCATGGAATTGCACCACTTTCAGGCGTTGCGTGATTCTCTCCAGCCATTAGAATGAAGTCGGCTCCAGATTTCTGCGAGTCGAGTTACGACCCTTAATGACTCAAAAACAGACGGCCAAAAACCAATTCGTCCATCTCCATCTGCATAGCGATTACTCTTTGCTAGACGGTGCCTGCGACGTCGAAAAACTTGTGGACCGGGTCCAGGAAATCGGCATGCCCGCGGTGGCCATGACCGACCACGGCAATATTTTTGGCGCGGTGCACTTTGTGAATGCCGCGCACAAGGCCGGAGTCAAACCAATCGTCGGATGCGAACTCTACATCTGCAAAAAAGACGACCACGTTATTACGCGCACTCCGCCGGACGGCGACACCTACAACCATCTGCTGGTACTGGCCGAAAACGAAGAAGGCTACCGCAACCTGGTAAAGATCACGTCGGAAGCCTCGCTGCACGGCTTCTATTACAAGCCACGCGTCAGCAAGAAATTTCTGGCCGAGCATTCCAAGGGTCTGATCGGACTTTCCGGATGTTTGAAGGGCGAAGTGGCCGAGCGCCTGACGGAAGGGAATTACGATGCGGCGCGTTCGGCAGCCGGTTTCTACCGTGACCTGTTCGGCAAAGAAAATTTCTTTCTCGAGATTCAGGATCAGGGATTGGAGATGGAGCACCGCATCCATGCCGGACTGTTCCAACTGGAGAAAGATCTTGGGTTGCCGATGGTCGCTACCAACGACAGCCACTACCTTTGCGAGGATGATGCTCATGCGCAGGATGTGATGTTGTGCATTCAGACCGGGAAGTCCATTCAGGAGACGAACCGGATGAAATTTGAGGGCACGCAATTCTATGTGAAAGACGGCGAAGAAATGCTGCGGGTGTTCAAGGACGCACCCCTGGTGCTTTCGCGCACGCTCGATATTGCGGAGCGTTGCAATCTTCGACTGGAGAAGGTGCCGAGCCCGTTCCCCCATTTCGATGTGCCTGACGGATTTACGCTCGACAGTTATTTCGAGCACATCACGCGACAAGGATTCGCTCGGCGCATGGAAAACCTGCGCTCCGCGGAGGCGAGCGGTCGGCTCAAACATTCGCTGGCGGAGTATGAACAGAGATTAGCGCGCGAGCTTGCCATCATACAGCAGATGAAGTTTTCCGGCTATTTTCTGATTGTGTGGGATTTCATACGCTATGCTCGCGAACGCGGCATCCCCGTGGGCCCGGGGCGCGGATCGGCGGCGGGCGCGGTGGTGGCGTATTCGCTCGGCATTACTGACATCGATCCGCTGCAGCATGAACTTCTGTTTGAACGCTTTCTCAACCCCGAACGTATTTCCATGCCGGATATCGATATCGATTTCTGCATGAACCGGCGCGGCGAGGTGATTGAATACGTCACCCATAAATATGGGCGCGAAAATGTTGCGCAGATCATCACGTTTGGCACGATGGCGGCCAAGGCCGCGATCAAAGATGTCGGCCGCGCCATGGATATGCCGTATAGCGACGTGGACCGCATCGCGAAGATGGTGCCGGCCACGCTGAATATCAAGCTGGACGATGCGCTCACCGAATCTGTGGCGCTGCAGGAGGCGTACCAGAAGGATCCTCAGGTGCGGCAGTTGCTAGACACAGCGCGAAAGCTGGAAGGACTGGTGCGGAACTCTGGCGTGCACGCCGCAGGCGTGGTGATTTCGCCGCGCCCCCTGATTGAGCTAGTGCCGCTCCACAAGACCAAGAACGATGAAATCGTCACCGCCTTCGACATGGTGGCCATCGAAAAGATGGGTCTGTTGAAGATGGACTTTCTCGGTCTGACGACACTCACCATCCTCGACGACACACTCAAGCTGATCGCGCAGAAGGGCACGAATTTAAAGCTCGATGACATCCCGCTCGAAGATCAGGAGACTTACGAAAAGGTCTTCCATAGGGGATTGACCTCCGGCGTATTTCAGTTTGAATCTTCGGGAATGAGAGACGTGCTGCGGCGGTATCAACCGAATTCGATCGAGGATCTTACCGCATTGAATGCACTGTACCGCCCCGGCCCGATACAGGGCGGCATGATCGACGATTTTATCGAGCGCAAGCATGGGCGTCGCAAGATCGAATACGAATTGCCCGAACTCAAGGAGATTTTGCAAGAGACGCTCGGCGTCTTTGTGTATCAAGAACAAGTGATGCAGGCGGCGAACAAGCTCGCGGGCTACTCCCTTGGACAAGCGGACCTGTTGCGACGAGCGATGGGCAAGAAAAATGCCGAGGAGATGGCGAAGCAGCGCGAGGGCTTTGTCCAGGGAGCGACTAAGAATGGGTTCCCGCCCAAGAAGATCGAAAAGATTTTCGACCTGATGGCGCAGTTTGCGGGTTACGGATTCAATAAGTCGCACTCCGCGGCCTATGCGCTGCTCGCCTATCACACCGCCTATTTGAAGACGCACCATCCGCACGATTTCATGGCGGCACTCCTGACTTCTGTGACTGGAAGCACGGATGATGTGGTGAAATACATCAACGAATGCCGCGAGATGGGAATTGCGGTTGAGCCTCCCGACATCAACGTCAGCGACGCAAACTTTACGCCCCACGGGCAGGCGATTCGTTTTGGTCTCGCTGCGGTGAAGAATGTGGGCGGCAATGCGATCGAGTCGATTGTTACGGCGCGGAAGAAGCTGGCGAGGAATTTCAAGTCCTTCTACGAATTCTGCGAAGAGGTTGATTTACGGCTGTTGAACAAGCGTGTGCTGGAGTCGCTGATTAAGAGCGGCGCGATGGATTGTTTCGGACGCCGCGCGCAGCTCATGCAGGCGCTCGACACGGCGATCGATCAGGCTTCGAAAGCACGCAGGGACGCGGAGTCCGGACAACACGGCCTGTTCGGCGTGTTTGCCGATGAAACCGCCGAGCAGGCAAACCAGTCGCTTCCTGCGACTCCGGATTGGGATGAACATACGCGGCTGGCGGCGGAGAAGGAAATCCTCGGATTTTTTATTACCGGCCATCCCATGGAAAAATACAAAGAAAAACTTGCGGACCTGAACGCGCTGTCTACCGAAGATATTGCTGCCCTGAAGAAATCCACCGGCAAGGATGAAAACATTCTGATTGCGGGCTTGATTTCGGGACTGCGAGTGGCAAAATCGAGACGGGGCGAACTGTGGGCGCAAGCGGCGCTCGAAGACATGTCGGGCAAGGTGGAATTGCTGGTTTTTCCGGAAGCCTACAAAAAGCTTGCGGAGAAGGTGAAGCTCGAAGTTCCGGTGTTGATTCGTGGTGGCGTGCGGGTTGAAGAGGGCGCGAACGCGAAGGTCACGGCGAACGAGATCACTCCGCTCGATGAAGTGCGGGTGCCGATGCCGAAGGCGCTTCGCATCAGGATTCCTCTCGGAAGCGCGAACGACAACACGGTCGATGCGCTGCACGTCCTCTGCAGTGAGCGTAAGGGTGAGGCGAAGGTGTTGTTCGATGTGGAGCGCGACGGCGATTTCATGGTGGTGATGGAAGCCGAAGGCTATAATGTGATGCCGGACCGCAGTTTTTTGGGACGTGTGGAGGAGTTGTGCGGACGCGGCAGCGTGCGCGTAATCAGTTGAGTTGTACGCAGGAAAAGCACAATGGTGAAGCGATCCGGCTGATGAGACGAGCGAAAATAAAACGGGTAGAGAAGTCACATCGAGGTCTGGAACATGCCTCGACAGATGGCGCAAAAACCGAAGCTGACTCTAACGCCGTCGCGGGGGCGGACTTTATGCTCTCGATTGTCGAAGCGCATCATACGCGAAAGAATGGAAGCGTCATCAAGATGGATTCTGGGTTGAAAGCGCAACAGGAACTGGAAAAGATCGAAGGACAGATCACTCGTTTGCAGGGGCTGGAGGGACAGAACGCGGAGACGCTTCGCCAGATCCAGCAATTGCACGAACGAGTGAGCGACCTGCGCCGTGAGATTTCATCGCACCTGAATGCATGGGAGCGCACGGAACTGGCGCGACATCCGCAGCGTCCCTACACGCTTGATTACGTCGAACGCATCTTTACCGAGTGGAGCGAGATTCACGGGGACCGGGGCTTCCGGGATGATCCGGCGATTGTTTGCGGCATGGCCCGTTTTCATGGCGAGGAAGTCGTCGTCGTGGGGCAGCAAAAAGCGCGCGACGCGAAGCAGCGCGTGTATCGAAACTTCGGCATGCCGCACCCGGAAGGCTATCGCAAAGCGCTGCGCGTGATGAAGATTGCGGAAAAATTCAAGCGTCCGATTTTTACCTTCGTGGACACCGACGGCGCCTATCCCGGACTGCACGCCGAAGAGCGTGGCCAGGGAGAGGCGATCGCGCGCAACTTATTGGAGATGGCGCGGCTGGAGGTGCCGATCATCGCGACCGTGATTGGCGTGGGGGGCAGCGGCGGCGCTCTGGCCATTGCCGTGGCCGACCGCGTGCTGATGATGGAAAATTCAGTTTATTCCGTGATTTCGCCGGAGGGCTGCGCGTCGATCATGTGGCGCGATGCCAGTAAAAAGGACCTGGCGGCCGAGGCTATGAAGATTACAGCCAAAGATCTGAACGAACTCGGGTGCATCGACGGCATTATTTCTGAGCCCGCCGGAGGCGCGCATACCGACCACGCGCAGGCAGCTGAGCTGCTCGATGCGGCATTGCAACAGAACTTGGCTGCAGTAAAGAAAATGCCGGTTGGGGAATTACTCGAGAGCCGCTACAAGAAATTCCGCAATATGGCGCAGTTCTTCCAGGTCGAAGCGTAGTTCGGTTCTTTGCCTACAGAATCGGCAGATGCAAACACGGCTGCACCTGGAAATCCAACGAGTCGATTTGCTGTAATGCCTGCTCCACGAATGATCCTTTGCATTCCTCTAACGTGATCAGAAATGGGAGATGCGTTTTGGGGCAGCCCGGCTTCTGCACTACTGCATCGATGTTGATGCCGCCACTCGAGAGAATTGTGGCGAGACTGGCGATAATGCCAGGTCGATCCTTCACCATGAAGCGCAGATAGTGTTTGGAGATGAAATCGGCCGTGACGGTGGGCGTTTTTTTGTTGGGCTGCGCGGTGTAACTGATTCCGGATTGCTTGGCTCGGGCGATGGCCAAAATATCGGAGACAACGGCGACAGCCGTTGGGTGTCCGCCGGCGCCGTGGCCGCCAAACACAGTCTCGCCACCGTATTTTCCCGTTGCGATGACCAAGTTCTTGCTGCCTTCGACCCGCGCCAAGGGCGATGAAAGCTCGACCAGCGCCGGCTGTACTGCGGCAAACAAATTGTCGCCCTGTAATTCTGCGCAAGAAATCTGGCGAATCGTGCAACCGAGTTGTTTCGCGTATTCAAAATCAACCGAATCGATTGCTGCGATGGAGCGGGCCACGATGCTGGTCGCCTTGACATTACAATGCAGTCCCACCCGCGCCAGGATAGCGAGCTTGGCGCGCGCGTCGAGACCTTCAATGTCGTCGGTAGGATCGGCCTCGGCGAAGCCGAGCTTCTGAGCTTCCCGCAGAGCGGTAGCAAAGGGAATGCCGTTGCTTTCGATCTGACTGAGAATGTAATTGCAGGTGCCATTGAGAATGCCGCAGATCTTAAAGAGTTCGTCGCCAGCCAAACCTTCATGCAATCCGGAGATCACGGGAACGCCACCTGCCACCGAGGCTCCGAACTGAATCTGCTGCTTCATTTGGTGTGCCAGATTGATCAAGTCGGGGCCGCAGTGTGCGATCAACTGTTTGTTGGCGGTGACAACGGATTTGCCCAACTGGAGTGCGCGACGAATCCAATCCTCGGTGGGCTGGAGGCCGCCCATTACCTCGACCACGATATCCGCGTCGGAGGACAGAACATCGTCGATGTTTTCTGTCCAGTGTACGGAGGTTGGAAGCCAGTCGACTGTTTTCCGCTGCACGTTGCGATTGAAAACGTGCGTCAGGTGCAGGTAAGTGTTGGGGCGCTCGCAAAGAATTCTCGCCACGGAACTGCCCACCGTGCCGAAACCGATGAGGGCTACGTTGCAGGTNCGCGCGCCGGCAACGTCTGCATTGAGCTTAGAGGGACCCGTCATCGCTCTATTATGACCGAAGCGCGAAGAGCCATGGGAGAGTTGATTCTCGCTGCCACGACAAAGCCGCTCCGAGCGCGAGATGGACTCTCGGCGGCTGACGCCGACAATGGAAGCGGTCGGGCGAATCGCCGCCATGAACAGATGCCCCCCTAAAACAACCTCGCCCCGTTCCGCAGCCTGCCGATCAGATGCTTTTCCGCTCTAGGTCATTCGCAAGTGTACTTTTTTCCGTCGCATCGTTTTTATCTTTATCCTGGTCTCCTCTCATTGCGGTTTTGAAACCCCGAATACCGTCTCCGATTCCTTTGCCGAGTTCGGGAAGTTTCTTCGGTCCGAACACGAGCAGAGCAATCCCAAAAATAATCAGCAGATGCATGGGTTGAAAAAGCCCTTCGAACATAAATGCTCCTTCAGTGACCGTTGTTAAGATCTTTGCAACATAAGAGTTAAAGGCGGGCGCTGTAGTCTAGAAATCACAACCTCAGATTCGCAGGTACAACGCCCGAAGAAACAACAAACATGCTCCCTGCCGAGAAATCAAAACCCGCGTTTTGCGGCGTCCGCTTGCTTGGCTAGAGTGTCGAGCGTTTTGAAAAACTCCGGAGATTGCCCGATGAACAGACCCATCGCGGTTAGAAAATCGACCACGCCACCCGCGATTCCGGTCGGATCCGTGGGACGAATCACCGCACAAACCGGCAGACTTGCACTGATAAATTCACAGGGAACCGGGAAAATCAGGTTGGTTTGCAGCGCCGGGTTCACCGTTTTATCGAAGTTCGGGAAGGTTAGGCCCGAGACTGGATCGGTGAACGGAGCGACTGGCGGCTGCACGCCATTGCCCGAGAAATCCACCCACTCCAGGAAGTGAGCCACTTCGTCTCCGCCAATGCTGACCAGAATTCGCAGGACTTCTAAATTGGTAGCCTTTTGAACCAAGGCGGAATAGAGAGTGCTGCCCCCTTGTTCGATCGTTGCGAAGTGGAAAGCCGCCGTGTTGGCGATTGCCTGAACATGATGCTGCGGTTTGAAATCGGCGTTGGTTCGGGGAATGCCCGTTACGTTCACCAGGTCGATTGCTTGCGGAAAAGTGGCGCCGAGATCTGGATTCAGGGCACTGCGATAACGGGTATACCAACTTGTGTCCACGGTGAGGTTCATCAGGTTGGTGAGCCGACCAATTTGCTGGGCGCCGGTGGCCTGGCTGCTGGGCAAAGTGCGGAAGGAATCCAGATCGACGGGTTCGGCGCCGATGGATATCAGATACGCATTCAGGAATGCTGCGTGGCTTTGCTCGTCTCCTGTATTGCTGGAGACATACTGGGGGCCATCGGGATCGAGTTTCATGAAGGCGGCCTGATAGCTGTTCATCGGTTTGAACGGAGCTGTTTCCACCGGGAGTTGGCCGGGGGTGAGACCGCCCAGCTCCGCATATTGTTGCCATAGGTCGGCTTCAATGAGCTCGGCTGCGGCTACGAAGCGCAGAATAGCCACATCACCCGAGGTAACTATGCCGCTGGTCTGTGCGGTTTCGGAAGCGGCTGCGAGCAAGGAACCGCCAGTCAGAGCTGCTCCGGCCATGCCCATCCCTTTGAGGAAGGAACGGCGCTTGAGGACAGTCTTGCTCGGAGATTCGCTTCTTTCGGGCGACGCCGTTTGTAGGGGCGTTTCTTTTTTCATGATCTTGACTCCTGTCTTTTTCAGAGATGATTGTCGGCGATCCCGTCACTTGATCTGGATTCACCGCAAGATGAAGGTAGACTGTTCTGAATTGCCTCTTGTCACGCGGCGGTCAAGACTGTGTCAATTTGTGTGCTGTCCACGCAGATGACCGAGGCCCATCACTCCGCCGGAGTTGGAAGACAAGCTGTTTCGCCCCGTAACCCCAGCGGCTACTGAGAGCTGACAATCAAGCGCGACCGCTCGCCTTCCTGCGCGTATAATGAAGGGTTTTCACTTCTACGAGATTTTCGGGCGACGGGGTTTGCCCGCCCCAATATTGGTAAAGTTCGGGATTTGTACGATTCAGATCAGAAAGGCAGAGGGATGGCCACTACGGATGTCGTGCCCCAGGAATCTTCCGGTCAATTGGGGCAAAGGCGTGTCGTCAACGACATGAGTATTCAGGTTGCGACCGTGAATGGTTCGGGGTCGCAGAGTTCCAACACGGTTTTGTTGCGCAGCATTTTTCAGATGGGAGTTCCGATTTCGGGGAAGAACCTTTTTCCCTCCAATATTGCGGGATTACCGACCTGGTACACCATTCGCGCCAATAAAGATGGCTACGTCGCGCGCAAGAAGGAGATCGACCTTCTGATCGCGATGAATGTGGAGACGGCGCACGACGATGTACAGACGCTGGCGGCGGGCGCGGCCGTGCTTTTCGACGCGCCTCTGGCTCTCGACAAGTTGCGCGACGATTTGATTTTCTACGCAGTCCCTTACGACAAACTGGTGGCGGCAGTGTGTCCGGAGGCTAAGCTGCGCAAGTTGATCAAGAATATGATTTACGTCGGAGTTGCGGCGCAGTTGCTGGAGATCGATTTTGCCGAGGTCGAGAAGGCGATCCGGCGGCAGTTCTCGAGCAAAGTGAAAGCGGCGAATTTGAATCTGGCGGCGGCAAAGGCAGGTCACGACTATGCTGCCGAAAATTTGAAGAAGCGCGATCCGTTTTACATCGAACGCATGGACAAGACCAAAGGGAAGATCATAGTCGACGGCAATTCGGCGGCGGCCATGGGATGCATGTTTGCGGGTTGCACGGTAGTGACCTGGTACCCGATTACGCCTTCCTCGTCCCTGGTCGAGACTTTGATTGACTACATGAAGGAACATCGCCTTGGACCGGACGGCAAGGCGACTTTTGCGATCGTGCAGGCGGAAGACGAATTGGCGGCGGTGGGCATGGTACTGGGCGCGGCATGGGCAGGTGCGCGCTCCATGACAGCGACTGCCGGCCCGGGTATCTCGCTGATGGGAGAATTTGTGGGCCTGGGGTACTATGCGGAAGTGCCGGCTGTAATTTGGGACATTCAGCGCGTGGGGCCCTCGACCGGTTTACCGACTCGCACATCCCAAGGCGACGTGCTCTCGGTCGCATTCCTAAGCCACGGTGACACCAAGCACATCATGCTGTTTCCGAGTTCGGTGACGGAGTGTTTCACGATGGCGCAGGATGCTTTCGATTTGGCGGAGCGTTTTCAGACTCCCGTATTTGTCATGTCCGACCTCGATCTGGGAATGAATAACTGGATGGCGGATCCGTTTGAGTATCCGGACAAGCCGATTGATCGCGGAAAAATTCTCAGCAAGGAAGATATTGCGAAAGCCGGTGGTTTTGCCCGCTACAAAGATGTGGATGGCGATGGTATTGGCTACCGCAGTTTGCCGGGCACAGATCATCCTGCAGCAGCGTATTTTGTGCGCGGCAGCGGCCACAATGAGAAGGCGCAATATAGCGAGCGTCCTGACGATTTCGAGCGCAACATGGAACGGTTGAACAAGAAGTTTGAGACGGCTCGGTCGTTTGTTCCACGTCCGGAGTTGACGGGCGCCGGTAAGTCCAAGGTTGGCATTCTGGCTTATGGCACCACGCATTGGGCGATCACCGAGGCGCGGGATCAGTTATCGCGCGAGTACAACGTGGAGACCGATTATCTTCGCGTGCGTTCCTATCCGTTTACGCGCGAGGTGCATGACTTTATTGAGCGCCACGACCGCGTGTATGTGGTGGAGCAAAATCGCGACGGACAAATGGCCAGCCTGCTCAAGCTCGACATCAAGCCGGAATGGGTTGTGCGTTTGCGCTCCATCTGCCATATCCACGGATTGCCGATCGACGCGCGCTCTGTGACCGACGAATTTATGATGATGGAGGCCAAATGAATGGCGACGACTCCCACAAATAACGCGGCACCGGCGGCGACTCCTCCTCCGAAAACGAATAGGGTCGGATTGCAAGTCATCGACTATCGGGGCGGGAGGACGACGCTTTGCGCTGGTTGCGGGCATAATGCGATTTCCGAACGGATCATTGATGCAATGTACGAAATGGGCGTGCAGCCTGAACGTCTGATGAAGTTCAGCGGCATCGGTTGTTCATCGAAGACCCCGGCCTATTTCATGAACCGGTCGCATAGTTTCAACTCCGTGCATGGGCGCATGCCATCGGTGGCCACCGGTGCCATACTGGCGAATAAGACTATGCTCTCCCTCGGCGTGACTGGCGATGGAGACACGGTTTCGATCGGCGCCGGGCAATTTATTCACCTGATGCGGCGCAATCTGCCGCTCATCTACATCATTGAAGACAATGGTTGTTACGGTTTGACGAAGGGCCAATTTTCTGCGACGGCCGATCTGGGGTCAACGCTGAAAAGTGGCGTGGTGAACGATCTGCCTCCGGTCGATACTTGCGCCATGGCTATTCAGTTGGGCGCAACTTTCGTCGGGCGCTCGTTCTCCGGCGACAAACGGCAGCTGCACACCATGCTGAAGGCTGCCATCGCTCACCGGGGCACGGTGATGCTGGATGTGATCTCGCCGTGCGTGACTTTCAATGATCACGAAGGGTCGACAAAATCGTACAAATACATGCAGGCGCATGAAGAGCCGCTGAACGAAGTGAGTTTTGTGCCGTCCTTTGAGGAAATCAACATCGATTACGATTCGGGAACGACATTTGAAGTTACCATGCATGACGGATCGCGCCTGCGATTGCGCAAGCTGGAGGAAGATTACGACGCGACGAATAAGATTCAAGCGATGAGCCGGTTGATGGAATCACACGCGAAAGGCGAAGTGCTGACGGGCGTGTTCTACATCAACGCCAAGGCGCCTAGCTTCATCGATATGTTGAATCTGACGGACCAGCCCCTGGCGACTTTGCCGGAGTCGGTAGTAAGGCCGAGCAGGGAAGTACTGGCGAAGTGCATGGAAGAGCTACTGTAGATTTCTGCGACGACTTTGCGATGTGAAGCTTATGTCGCGATGGAGCGGTTGCCATGCCCAGCCTTGGGGGTCAAGCGCGCATTATTTTACTTGGTTCGCTGAGCGTAGCGGCGTTGGCATGTTGCGGTGTTTTCGCAGGCGAGCAGCAGGCGTCGGCGCAGACCGACTCCGATCCTCCTCTCATTAACGGCACTGCCGTCAACAGCCCTTCCGCCAACAGTTCGGCATCCATTGGCGACGACCAAGCCCAGTTCAAGCTGCATGTCGAGAGCAACTTGGTGGTGGTGCGCGCGGTCGTCCGCGATTCCCAGGGCCAGGCGGTGAAGAATCTCCGAAAAGAAGATTTCCGGCTTCTCGATAACGGTAAGGAACAGGTCATTCAGCAGTTCGACACCGAAGTTCGAACCTCCGCCTCTTCGAATCACCGGTCAATCCCAGCCCAGAGTGAAACGGCAGCACCGGAGCATTTTGTGGCGCTCTACTTCGATGACCTCAACTCGCCTTTCGACGATATAGTGCGCGTTCGCGACGCTGCGGATCGCTATCTCGCTGCCACGATTCAGCCCTCGGATCGAGCTGCGATCTTTAGCTCGTCTGGTTCGATTGCGGTGGATTTCACCTCGGACTTGAAGCAATTGCACGATGCGCTTTTCAAGCTTCGGCCAAGCTCGCGTACCGGTGGTACCGATTGCCCGAACATCACCGACTATCAGGCCGACCAGATCGTTAACCACGAAGACCCCGATTCCTATGCGGTAGCAGTCGATGAGGCAAAGAACCAGTGCCACATGTTACTGGACAGTAAATCGGCACAAATCATCATTAACGACCTCGCGAGGCGCATCTTGAACCAGTCCCTGTGGCAGGCTCAATACAGCTTGCAGAGCCTCAACGAACTGGTGAAACACATTTCGGATATGCCCGGACAGCGCAACATCGTTCTCCTGTCGCCTGGCTTTTTATCTGGGTGAGGAGTTCCAATTTCAGGTGGACGCGATGATTAACCGCGCTCTGCGTTCACAGGTAGTAATCAGTTCGATCGATTCCTCGGGACTTGCAGTGATGTTGCGAGAATCGGATATTCACACTGCTTATACCTCGTAGATCCACATCTGCAATATGTCCGCCGAGACTTGGCCTTGACTCGCGAGCGCATGGCAACCTGGGTGCTCGCGCAGGTTGCGGAAGATACCGGAGGCCAGTTCTTTCACAATGACAACGATCTGAATGTGGGGATGCGCCAGGCGACCACACTGTCGGAGGTCGATTACATCCTAGCTTTCGTTCCTAAGAATCTTAAGCTCGATGGACGCTTTCATACTCTCAAGGTGACGCTCGGCGAGAAACGGCCAGGAGTAACCCTACAAGCTCGCCGTGGATACTTCGCGCCCAAAGAAGGAGTAACGAAAGAAGATGAAATCCAGGACGAGATCCGAGGAGTCGTTCTCTCCAGAGTGGAAATGCAGCAGCTGCCGGTTGACATCAGCACAGAACTTTCAAAGGCTGCCGGGAAAGAAGAATTTTCCGTTATGGCTCATGTGGATGTTCGGCCCGTTCACTTCCAGAGAATCGCGGATCATAACGTCAACACGCTGACTTTTATTTCGACTATCTTCGATGGCGACGGCAAATGGGTTACGGGACAACAGCAACAGGTTCACTTGAATCTCCCAGACGCCGCCCTTCAAGAATTTCTTAGTTCGGCGGGAATCGTCGTGCGAACCACATTCCACCTCGCGCCCGGCGGCTACACCGTGCGCGAGGTGGTCGTGGATTCTGAAGACCATCATTTAGGAGCGGTATCTCGTCACGCGGAGATACCATGAATCTGGTCGCGGAATTTAGATTCTGTAACTCGCGCGTTGCATCCAAGAGCAGTTTCTTCACGCTCCCATGGTCAGCACAACGCGAAAGCGCGCCTTGCCGCTGATCATTTGTTCGTAGGCTTCGGCGGCCTTCTCCAGTGGGAACTTTTCGATCATCGGACGGACTCCCGATAACGCGCTGAACTGCATGGTTTCTTCGGAATCTTTGGCGGTTCCGGACGCCCATCCCTGGATGGTTTTGCTGCCGCTGATCAATTGAATGGGTGTAACCGTGATGGGATCGCCACTGGCGCCGACTACTAACAGTTTGCCATTCGGGGAGAGTCCATTCACCAAAGCGGACATGGCTTTCGAATCCGGTGCGGTGGCGAGAATGACGTGTGCGCCACCGAATTTCTGCAATTCTGTTGCGGGATCGCCAGCGGCGGTATCGACATAGTGAGCGGCTCCAAGTTTACGAGCCAAGGCTTCTTTGTCTTTGCCACGGCCGATGGCGAAGGTGCGGAAGCCCATTTGTCGCGCATATTGGATTCCGAGATGGCCGAGTCCGCCGATGCCTTGCACGGCGACTCGATCGCCGGCACGCGCGCCTGAATTGCGAAGGGCGTTGAAAACTGTGATGCCGGCGCAAAGCAGCGGCGCAGCTTCCGGGGCGGTTAGTTCGTCTGGAATTGCGGCGACCGCCTCGGCAGGCACGACCAGATATTCGGCATAACCGCCGTCGTAGCTGATGGCGGTGATTTTTTGCGCCCGGCAGTTAATGAAATCGCCGCGCCGGCAGTCATCGCAGGTAAAATCGTGACCTCCGTGCCATCCTACGCCGACACGCTGGCCGGGTTTCCAATTCGTGATATCAGCGCCGACGGCATCGATGCGGCCCGCGATTTCGTGTCCCGGAACACGCGGGTATTGAATGCCGGGCCAATAGCCTTCCTTTACGAGCGCGTCACTATGACAAATGCCGCAGGCTTCGACTTTAATTCTGACTTGATTTCGTGCCGGCTCGGGAATATTTCTTTCGACAAGTTCAAAATTACCCCCTGGCTTACTGATCTGAACCGCTTTCATCTTCGGCATCGCTTCACCCCTTAAGAAATGTGTTGATGGACAATATTCATGGAAACGCAAAATCTAGAACAATCAGATGTCGGCGCCGATGCGAAGGACTCAGGTTTGAGGTGACGACGAGCGTGTCGCAAGGGACGGCAAGGGCGCCGTCACTGCGCTATCGAGCTTTTTTCTTGAACTCTCCCTCGAAAGAGTGTTCGGGGCTGTGGCCGGGCTCGGGGAAATCGCTGTCGGCGCCATCCTGCATGGGATCAGGATTGCGGTGGCCGAGTTGATCTTTCATGGAGTTGTTGCCTTCCTGGGTACGGTCATCGGGCTCGAGTGAACCCTTCCCCCGGTCGGGGTCGTTGTGAAGAGGATCGCTCACGCTTTTGGGCATGATCCACCTTTCCAGATGCGAAGGTCGACAAGAACAGATGCAGGATCGACAAGCGCAATCCAAGAATCAAGATTACGCTGAATGGCCACTGCAGGCAATTCGCGTCATTTGTACGGCTCGAATTCTGCCACGAGTGCCTCGGGACATGTCCGCTGGTAACCCACAAGTTGTTGTAATGACTACGATACGTTAATTTAATAGTCGATTAACACGGTCTTGAATCTAAAATAGGACATGACCAGTAAATACAGGAAGCATTATTTGTTTGCCAGTGACTTCGACCAGACCCTGACCTTCAACGACACAGGTTACGTACTGAGCGAGTTGCTTGGCATTTCTATTGAGGAATTCGAGCGCAAGGCCAAAGGCATGGCCAAATTGAACCTGGTGCAGCAGGGCGCCGAACTTTCTTATCTTCTTTTGCACGATCCCGAATTCCATTCCCGCGTGCGGCGCGAAGACCTTGTGGAGGTAGGCAAGCGCATCCGCCTGAAAGAAAACATCAAGCAGGTCTATGAGATACTCGACCGTCGCATCGATGGATTTCACTTTGACTTTTACGTGCTCTCTGCGGCGCCGGTCGAGGTGATCCAATCAGCGCTCGAGGGAATTGTGCCCGTGGACCATATTTTCGGCACGGAGTTCAAATACAAAGCTTCGGGCGAGATTGAAAGCCTGGTGCGCGCTACGGCAGGTTATGGGAAAGTCACGCGGCTCGATCAACTCGAAGAACAACTCGGGATCCCTGCCGACCATGTCGTTTACGTTGGTGATGGAAGTTCGGACATTCACGTCATGCTGCAGGTGAATCGGCGCGATGGCTTCACCATCGCCGTGTCGGAGTCAAAGCTGGTAGCGCAGATCGCGAAACGAACCGTGCTGAGCGAGAATGCATTGGCTACGCTGGTTCCAATCCTGGAGGAGATTGCCGGTTGGCAACGGCCGCAGATTCGCGCCCTCTTCGAATCCTACGGCTTCCTGATTCAGGGATGGGATCGCGTGCAGACAGACTGGGTCACACTGCGGCCGAGTGGCGTGATGGCCGAGAAGATGGCCGCGGCAGCGGACGCGATTTAAGCCGACGGTTCGCCCCTCCACCGTCCCGGCGATTTCAGCTCGAACGAAGGTGACTGGTCCGCCAATTTTGCCGTGGCCGCAATCGACTTGAATTCCACGTCACGCTGGACGAACGGCGGGACCGGTGCGGCATTTTGCATCTCGTTATATACCGTGCGGACGCGAAGCTACATCCGAGTACCCCCGAAGGCGAGCAGCAACCGGATTGCGATCTGACCTTGCCATCCGCGCCCTTGTAGGGTGTACTCGGCCATTCCCAAGATTCCGGTAGGCGATCGAGGCGTCGAGGGCTATTCTAGTGCGGTCGAAGCAGTGTTTTCAGAAGCGTCGCGGAATCGAAGGGTCAACAGCGAAGGGCAACTAATTGCCCGGCGATGGGTTCTTAATTCCTATCATTGTCGCGATTCACTAGTTCCGCGTATGGACTGGGGATCGTGTCCGTTCAAACTGAGGCGATTTATGAAATTGTCCCGCATTTGTCTTGCTGTCTTGAGTGCCGTTCTTGCTGTTCAACTGTCCCAGGCTCAGGTGAAGCCGCAGCCACAACCGCAGCATGATTGGGTTCCGAAGGGGATTGAAGCGTTGCGGCAGAGCGCGTCTTCGAAGACCGAGGTGACGCTCGATCACTCCATGGTGGTGTTTGCCGCCAAGATGGATCCGAACGATGAAGACCTTCAGCGCGTAATCGCGGGCGTGAATGCGGTTGTGGTTCACAGTTACCATTTTCCGCGAACTTGGACCTATGATCCGGATGCTTTGAATTCAGTCAAAGAGGAATATCAGGCAGCGGGTTGGAAACAGCTGATGAACAAACATGAGAAAGATGGCGGTCCGGGCGTGACCGAGCTTTGGGTACGCTTAGAAAATAATGCGATCAGCAACGCCGCCGTGCTTCAAGCCAAGGCAAACGAGATCAACTTTGTGACCGTTTCGGGATCGATCAGTCCGCTCGATCTGGCCCATCTCGGCGGTCATTTCGGTATCCCGAAGCTGGAAGGCGGCATCGAGGTACCGAAGTGACGGGTAAGACTGAGGGCATCCGCAACTAGTGAGTTTTTGCCGTCGTTCCTGGCGCGAGTTTGCGTAATTTGTCTCGCGCCTGAATGGCTTCGTTGGTGCGAGGATAGCGCTGGATGACGTGCTTCAATTCCTGTTCTCCCTCGTCTTGTTTGCCCAGTTCGATCAGCGCGAATCCTTTCTTGAGCTGCGCCGTGGCGGCCTTGTTTCCGCTGGGAAAATTTTGCAGTACGAGATCGTAATTCCCGACCGCTTTCTGGTAATCGCCAGCCTTGTACTGAATTTCGGCAAGATAGAAATAGGAATTCCCAGCCAGGTCCGTGTTGGGATAGAACTTGATGTAGTCGTTGAATTCCTGTGTGGCCAAATCGTTGTTGCCGCCGTTGTAGTCGCGGAGAGCGTTGTTGTAGAGCACGTCGGGCGGAGGAGCTGACGCTATCGCCTGCGCCTGCTGCTGCGCCTGCGCCTGTTGGGCGGCCATGGATTGCTGCGCCGTCTGCATGTCTTCAAACTGCTTGCTGAGTTTGGCGAGACGGACTTTAAGTTCGTCCATGGTATCGTTCAGGGCCTGAATCTGCCCGGAGATTTGGTCGACCTGCCCGGAACGATCCTGCTGTTGCTTATTGATGGAAGTTTGCAGGCCATTGATCGCCGCGATTACTTTGTTGGCGGCATCGGTGTTCTGGTCGAGCAGGCTCTTCATGACGCCCATGCGCTCGTCGAAGGACTGCTTCATCTGTGTCATCTGCTGCTGCAAGGCGGTGACCTGAGTTTGCAGTTCAATGAGGTCCTTGTTGGCGCCATGGGCGGGAACCATCGAGACAGCGAAAAACAGAGCGAGAATAAACAACGTGCGATTCGATTTCATAGTTAGCCTATAGGATGTGAAAAAGCCGCTGAAAGTCCAGCGGAACGAACTTGGAAAAATCAAGGGCGGCCGCAACCGCCCTTGATCGTCATTTTATTTTTCATACACGAAGTGGCCGCGGCGGTTTTGCTGCCAGCAGCTTTCGTTCGATTCGGTGCAGAACGGTTTTTCCTTGCCGTAGCTGATGGTCTTGATACGGTCACCGCTCACTCCAGCCTGAATAAGCGCATTCTTGACAGCATCCGCGCGGCTGGTGCCGAGAGCCAGGTTATATTCGGTTGATCCCCGCTCGTCACAGTGTCCCTCGATCGTGATGTGGATGTCGGGATGCTGTTGCAGGAATTGGGCATCCCCCTGCAACGAGCCTTGGTCGCCGGTGCGTACGTCGTACTTGTCGTAGTCGAAGAAAATGTCTTTCACGTTTTGCGAGAAGAGCTCCTCTTCGGAGGCATTCGAGGTCGCTGCGGGTGGCGGCGCGGGTGCGGCATTGACGGTGACGCGCGCGGTGGCGTCCTGCGTTCCGCCCGAGCCTTTCGCGACGAGATGGTAAGTGGTCGATTGGATCGGAGTCACCTGGCGCGAGCCGCTCAGGTCAACTGGCCCGATGCCGTCGATGCTGACGTCGGTCGCATTCGTGGTCTGCCAGGTCAAGGTTGTCGCTTGGCCCGGGTCGACCGTATTCGGATTCGCCGACAACGATGCCGTAGGAGCGGTTGGTGCGGGTGGTGGCGGGGGTGGCGGCGGTGCGGCCTTCTTTCCGCATGCGCCCAGAAACATAATCGTGCCTAGTGTGAAAACGAGAGTGGCTGATCGCCTCATCATTGTTTTTGTCTTAATTTCTGTCTTCGACTGCGTCATTACGTGCTTCACGGATTCCTCCAGTTTTTGTGCGCCCGCGTTGTGGCGATTTGTAGATTCACGGTAGGGCGCACTTTCGGCCAGCCGCGAAACCGTCTTCTTCTTGTTAACAACCGTGCTGAAACTCGAATCTCTGACTCAGCGCATCAAGGCGTTTTCCTCGCGTGCACGCCGGAAGGTGTGTCCCGACACGAACCTCACTTGGGGGCGATTCGATCAATCTACTTCCAACTCCAGTTGGGCTGTGTGTTCGAGCCCTTGAACGTTAACTGCTTGACATTCGTGCCATCCCCCAGCATGCTCCATATCTGATCACTGCCGGAGCGGTGGGACTGAAATACGATGTGTCGCCCATCGGGAGACCAGCAGGGAAAATCGTTACGTCCCGCGTCGTGCGTCAGTTGTACCCACTGTTTACTGGCGATATCCATTAAATAAATATCGTTCGAACCCGGCTCACCGGGCCCGTACTTGCGCATCCAGGATAAGGTTAGGAATTGGCCGTTTGGCGACCAGTTCGGAGAAACAGCGTAGCCTTGGTCGGTGAGACGTTGCACATTGGTACCGTCGGACTCCATAGTGTAGATCTGCGGCAGGCCGGTGCGCCCGCTGACGAATGCGATCTGCGAGCCGGTTTTGCGATTCCATGTCGGTGAGACATCAGGCCCCTGATCATTGGTTAGGCGGCGCGAATTTCCTCCCGAGCCATCGATGACAAAAATGTTGGGATAACCGTTGCGCGAAGATGAGAACGCGATCTTTCCTTCCGGCGACCACGAGGGAGAAAGGTTCATGCCTCCAAAGCGGGGAAAGGCGACCATGCGGTTGAGATCGAAGGAGTACATCATGATCTCCCAACCACCACGGCTGATCGAACTGAACGCCAGCCGCGAGCCGTCGGGCGAGATGCGGGGCGACAGGGAAATGCTCCCTAGGCGCGTGATCTGCTGCTGGTTGGCGCCATCGTAGTCCATGACCCAGATTTCTTTGTGTCCGGTGCGCTCACTGACGAAGTAGATCTTCGTTTCGGCGATTCCTTGTACGCCTCCGCCCAGCCGAAAGATGATTTCGTCGGCGAACCTGTGCGCAATCAGCCGCACGGCATCGCTGGTTGCGGTATCGGTGTACTGTTTGCCGAGCACTTGTGGAGACTTCTCGTTCTTGACGTCGTAGAGCCATCCCTGGACTGTAACTTTTCCGGCAGCTGCGCCCAGGTTGCCGAAGGCGAGCATGGAAGTGTTTGGCGGCGGCGAATTCCAAGCTGAGAAATTTATCTCCGAGGGTTGTCCTGGCACCTGGAGCGGATAGAAACTTTTCGAAACCAGGTCGAAGATTCCAGCATTGTCGAGATCGTTCCAGAGCGTGTCGTTGAAGGTCTTCAGCAGCGCTGGATTGCCGGGGTCCGAGGTTGATGACTTGAAGTCGGACGCGGCCAAGCGCACGCGCTCGACGCCCAGGCCGGTGCCGGTACGAATCCAGTCCTGCGCGAAACTGGTGGCTGTGGATAGAAGGAGCAACGTAAGAGCGATAAAAGTTTGATAACGAACGGAGCGAGCCGAGTTACTCAATTTGCACTCCCTTGTGTCCATGGGCGTGAGCACCATCGTTCCACTTACCTCTTGTAATCGAACCAGAATTCTACCGATACTTTGCTTCCTGAATAGTCCGACGGCAACGGGCCAAAGGTATCGATGCGCTGCAGAGCCCGGGCCGCCGATTGGTCAAGCGACGGTACACCGCTCGACTGCTCGATTTGAACGTTCGACGGGTGCCCGTCGCGCGCAATATCAAAGGTCAGATAAACGCGTTTTGCGTCGGTGATGTGCGGGTCGACTTCATACTTCAGCCAATTCTCAGTGACTTTGCGCTGTACCGCTTGCACGTACCAGGCGTATTGACTGCCAAAATCGCCACCGCTCCCGGTGAATCCAAATCCTCCTTTAGCGCCACCCGCGCTCATGGTGTAAGGGCCGCTCACTGGACCGCCCTCGCCATAAGGAATCTGATTCGAATCGATTGTTTCCGGTTCCGCCTTACGCTGAGTTTCGCTTTTCGCCGGCGCTGGTTTGATCTTTGTCTTCGTGTTCTTGTCAGGAATTGGAATTGCCTCCGGTTCCTTCTCCTGAACCGTCGGTTGCGACTTCGAGAGACCTTTAGATTCCGTTGCCAGCACGTTGGTTGTCTCCGCGGGATTGGCAGGCAAAGGAACTGCGCTCACAAGCGTCGCTCCCATGGCATCTCCGCCACCGCCGCTGCCCCAGCCCGTGCCGCGAAAGCTATTAATAAAGACCGCATAGAAAACAACAAACCCTGCAAATGCCAGATGCAGGCCAAGCGACCACGCCAATGGCCGACTCAGTTGGCCATGTTCGGAATAGATGTCGATATCGTGCATATGGAATCAGTGCATTTTGAATCGGTGGATGTCCACATCAGCGCCGGCCGCCATGCGAATCCATCGGCTGAGTAACAATGCTTACATTGCTGATGCCCGACTGTTTGATCGCATCCATCACAGTGGCGAAGGCGCCAAAGGGCACATCTTCATCGGCGCGCAGATAAATCGACTGGTGCTGCGGATCGCGAATTCTCTTCTTCAGCGTCGCTCCGATCTGGTTGATGTTGATGGGATCGTTGCCGAGAAAAACTTTCTGGGATTTGTCGATGCTGATCACCAGGCGCTCTTCCGTAATTTCTTTCACGGTCCGGGTGTGCGGAACATTGACTTCGATTCCCGACTGCAGCACCGGCGCGGTCACCATGAAAATGATGAGCAGTACGAGGACGACATCGACCAAGGGCGTAACGTTAATGTCAGCCAGCGCGCTCTGGGTGCGTCCATTGGCGGTGGTGAAGGCCATCAGCGCCGAACCTCTGTCAGTGGGGCCGGCTGCTGTCGTTCCACCAGATTGAGCATCTCCAGTGCAAAGTCGTCATTGCGCGAGGCCATTTCACGAATGGAGCCAATGATGAGGTTGTAGGCGATCACCGCGGGAATGGCCGCGGCTAAACCCGCTGCGGTTGTAACCAGAGCTTCGGAAATGCCCGGGGCGACCGCACGCAACGTAGCTGCGCCAGCCGTGCCCAGTCCGTGGAATGCGTCAATGATTCCCCAGACCGTTCCGAACAGCCCGATAAAGGGTGTAACCGCTCCGGTAATCGCCAGCCAGGGCACGTTGCGTTCGAGGCGCGTGATCTCCTCCGAAGATGCGATCTGCATGGCGCGCTGAATGGCCACCGGGTTGTGAATGCTGCCGGTCGTTCCCATCTGGCGTTTGAACTCATCGACTGCGCCCTCAAAGACTCCGACCAGCGGACTGGGGCGGAACTGTTCCGCGACCGAGGCAATGTCCTGCATGCGCTGCGCCTTTCGGAAGGCACGAACGAAACGTCCACTCTGCCCGCGCGCGCGACGAATCAGTCGCCACTTGGAAAGAATCACGGCCCAGGAAAGCACGCTGAAGGCGATGAGCAGGAGGAGCACGGTCTTGGCGACCGGACCGGTCTGAAGGACGAGATCAACGATTTCGCCGCCGACGAACGAGAGGAGGACGGAAGGAAAATGCATCGGTTTAGGGTGGCCCTGGTTACGATTATAGACTAGGGTAGCGACGTGTTCGGGAAGGGTACCGCATCGGTCAATGCAATCTTTGGGCGATATTCGACGAAATGTTCCGAGCCAGGTTCAGGTTCCTCGGCGCCGAGTCGCCATGCCTACTGGGCTGGAATCACGGCCTGCGCTACGTTCGAGTACCCGCTCTCCTCGCCCGAGGCATTCACTGCCGTGGTGACGTAATAGTAGGTTGTGCCCGAGGCGACCGTATAGTCGGTGTAGCTCGTGCTCGAATCGAGCGCACTGTTAATTTGCGAGAAAGGTCCTGCCTTGGACGAACCGCGGAACACATTGAATCCAACCGGGCTCCCTTCTCCCGCGTCCCAGGTGAGAGAAACGCTTTGCGCCGCCTGGGCCACGCCCGTTCCGGTCAACTGTTCCACGGTGGGGGAATCGAGCGCAGTGCTGGTGAATCCTGCCTTGGCGCTAGCCTTGCCGGAGGCGTTCGGCGTAAATTGAATCGTGAGCTGGACGCTCTGGCCAGCAGGAAGTGTCAGCGGCAGAGTCAGCCCGACAATTGTGAATTCTGAACTCGTTGACTGGTCCGCAGAAATGGTCACCGCCGCATTGGTCGCCTTGAGGGTGGCTGGCAAGGTGGAACTCGATCCCACCGTGACGTTACCGAAACTGAGGGTTGCGGGGGTCACTGCAAGCTCTGCGTTTTGTCCGTAAATGCCCGTACCACCCGCATGTATGACAAGAGGAGAATCGGGCTCATTGCTGGCAACTTCGATGATGGCATGGGTGTAGCCCTGGCCCGTCGGGGCAAAGCTAACCGGTAATTCAAGGCTGGCTCCAGGCTCGATGGTCACCGGTACAGTAAAACTGCCAAAGGAAAAACCGCTCCCGTGTATGGACTTCGAAGTAATGCGCAGCGCTTTGCGTCCGGCATTGGTTAGCTGGATGGAGTAGGAACTCGTGCTCCCCACTTCCACTTTGCCGAAGCTATGACTGCACGGATCGCAATGAAGTTCCTGCGCCCACAACGACGTTGGCGCCAGCCAACTGAGAAGCCCTGCGACTAGGATCAGGGGGAAGACTCGCATAACTGCATCTTCACTAACGGCGCGGTTTTCAGGCAAACTCAGAAGTGCATTCATCACAATCAGGAGTACTGTGGCGGGCGTAGGACGACCGGTACAGGGTGAATGCCCGGGGATTACGAATCATGATTGGCCTTGATGCCGCCCGGGGCGGGGCCGTGCAGTTTCAGCCAGTCATCCGGAGGCGGTCTGTGCTATGCTGCGCGGTAAATGAAGGCGGTAACTGAAGGATCGTCGCGCGGTAAATTACTGTAAATCTCAAGCATCGCAGGACCGCTGTGCTCGCCGAACTTCGACTGGAAAATTACGCCGTCATTGAGAATGTGGTCATCGAGTTCGCGCCTGGGTTGAATCTGCTGACCGGCGAGACCGGGGCAGGGAAGTCGATTCTCATTGACGCCCTAGGATTGCTGCTCGGCGAAAAGGCGTCTTCGGATGTGATCCGCAGCGGTGCGGAGCGGGCCATGGTCGCTGCCGTGTTCGAGAGCGATGGAGCCGCAGCGCACGCGATCGAAGCCATTCTCGAAACCAATGGTCTGGACGCAGAGAATGGTTCGCTGATTTTGCGGCGCGAGATTGCCCCTGGCGGCAAAGGCAGAGTGTTCATCAACAACCAGCCGGCGACCCTGGCCGTGCTGAAACAGATTGCACCCCACCTGGCAATCATCCACGCACAAAACGAGTCCCTGGCAAATTTTGATGCCGCGGCACGGCAAGATCTGCTCGACGCTTACGCAGCCGTCGACTTGAAGGAAGTGTCGGCGGCATTCGCACGCTGGAAACAGATTCACCGACGCATTGCTGAACTCGAACAGGACGAACAGGATCGGATGCGCTTGCTCGACCTGTGGAACTTTCAATGCCGTGAAATCGAACAGGCGCGGGTGCGCGCGGGCGAAGATGAAGAACTGGAAGCCGAGAAGCGCGTCTTGGCCAATGCGGAAAAAATCTACGGCGCCGCCATCAACGCCTTCGACAGGCTGTATGAGGGCAACGCTTCGACTTCCTCGAGCCTGCGTGCCGCGCAAAAGCACCTCGAAGAATTGACGCGTTATGAGCCGAAGTTTCAGGAAGCACTCACGGCGTTGGAGTCGGCGCGCATCAGCATCGAGGATGTGGGAGCGACGCTGCGCGATTATGCCGGAGGAATCCAGGCTTCGCCTGAGCGCCTGGCAGAGATCGAAGAACGACTGGCGCTGCTCGATCGTCTGCAGCGCAAGTTCGGGCCGACGCTCGAACAAGTGGTCGCCTATGGAGAGGATATCCGCCGCAAACTCTTAGAAATGGAAAATAAAGATCAAGTATTACTTGAGTTGCGGACGAAATTGGCTGCAGCGGCCGAGGAGTATCGCAAAGCCGCGGGCACAGTGTCGCGCCAGCGTACCGAATCGGCACGAAAATTGGAAAAGCTGGTCGAGGCCGAGATCAACGACCTCGCTATGCGCGCCAGTTTCAGGATCGTGGTGGAAGAAGTTGTTGACGAAGACCGAAGTAAGACCGAAGTTCATTGGACTCCTTCGGGGATGAATCAAGTCATCTATCGCATTTCAGCCAATGCGGGCGAGACGATGCGCCCGCTGGAGCAGATTGCCTCTGGCGGAGAACTTGCGCGCGTCATGCTGGCGCTGAAAGCGAGCGTCGAGGCGGGGGCGAATCCGGCGGCCGATCCGACAAGAAAGAAGAAGTCAGCGGCCGCGCAACGCACGTTAGTCTTTGACGAAATTGACACTGGCATCGGAGGCCGCGCCGCCGAGGCGGTCGGAAAGAAACTGAAAGCTCTCGCGAAAGGGAATCAGGTTCTCTGTGTCACCCATCTGCCGCAGATCGCAACCTTTGCCGATCATCATTACTTGATCGAAAAGCGTGAATCAGCGGGACGCGCGAAGACCACTGTTCGAGAGATTACCGGCGAAGAGCGGACCGAAGAAGTAGCTCGCATGTTGTCGGGAGCGAAATTGACCGAGACTTCGCGCAAGCACGCCGAGCAGATGATCCGGGCGAACGGGTGAGAGTAAATCTGGACTGAACTCCGTAAAGTTCGCGAACCATATCAATATCAATATCAATATCAATATCAATCGCAACCATTTGCATCCAGAAGACCAAAACCAAGCTTTCTCAGTGGTTTAAGGAGGCTTGCCGGGTGAACAGATGGTCAACGCTCGCGGAAAGACTCCGGTTCGGAACGTTGGCCCTTCGACGAAGCGCCGCGAGAACCGGTGCCAGGTCTTTCGAACAGCAAGCGGTCGAGCGGGTCGCGATGATTGGCCGGGTTGTCCATTCGTTCAGGAGCGCGCAATTCAAAGGCTGGCCCATTGCCCGAAGCGCCGACCGAGCCCTCGATGCCGATGGGATACGCCGGAGGGAGTGAAATATGCCCCCTTCCATTCACCCACCCATTTTCCCCGCTCGGTGTTAATCCTCACAGCCTCAAAGGCTTACATTGACCGTGGGATGCATCTTTCGATACCCTTAGGGCATCAATTCCATCAAGAGAGTGTACCCTGAGTGGGTGAGGGATGCGACTTGTCTGAGACTCGGAATTTACACGCGAAGACCTTATTGCTGTTGAAGCCGCGCGGATTCTGTGCCGGCGTGGTGAGGGCGATCGATATCGTCCGGATTGCGCTGGAGGCGTTTGGGCGCCCGATTTATGTCCGCAAGGAGATTGTCCATAACCGCTTTGTGGTCGAGGAGCTCCAACAAAAGGGTGCAATCTTTGTCGATAGTGTGGACGAGGTACCCGAGGGCGAACGCGTGATCTATAGCGCGCACGGGGTTTCTCCTGAGGTGCGCGAAGCGAGTAAGTCGCGGAAGCTGCGTGTCATTGATGCGACTTGCCCGCTGGTCACCAAGGTGCACGTGGAGGCGGTGAAGTTCGCGAAAGAAGGCTATTCACTCATTCTGATCGGCCATCGCGATCATGACGAGGTGATCGGTACGCTTGGCGAGGCGCCTACGGTGACGCAAGTCGTCGGGTCTCCCGAGGAAGTTGATTCGGTGACGTTGCCCGATCCCAACCGCGTTGCGTATCTGACGCAGACTACGCTCAGCCTGGACGAGACGCGCGACATCATCGGCGCACTGCGGAAGCGCTTCCCGAATATTAAGGGTCCGGCCGCTCAGGATATTTGCTATGCCACGGAAAACAGGCAGGTTGCCGTGAAGCACGTGGCCTCCGACGCCGATTTGTTGCTGGTGGTTGGCTCCGATAACAGCTCCAATTCCAAGCGTTTGGTGGAAGTTGCCCGGAGTTTGGGCACCGAGGCGCATCTAATTGATGACTTCCGCAATATTCAGCCGCAGTGGTTGAATGGTGTAAAAACAGTGGCTCTGACCGCCGGAGCGTCGGCTCCCGAACATCTGGTGCAGGAAGTAGTTCAATACTTGGCGGGACAGGGCTTTGGCGATGTACAGGAACTGGAAATCATGCCGGAGAATGTCCGCTTTGGATTGCCGCCTGAGATCGTGGCAACCATTGCGGCGGCGCCGGCCAACGTTGCCTTAGAGACTTAGTCTGGAGTCATGATGGACCAATCCTCCCCCCGAAGCTCGGCTCATTCACCAGGCATTTCTGTTCAAAATTCGACCTCTGCGCCGCAGATGCGATTCGGCAAAATCGACGATCTGGGAAGCCGGGTCGCAGTAGCCGTCGACGCGGCGCGCAAGTATCTTTTCTCACAACAGCACGAAGAGGGCTACTGGTGCGGTGAACTTGAAGCCGACACCACCCTGGAGTCCGACTACATCCTGCTCCACACGCTGCTCGGCACGGGCAATCAGGAGCGCTTCGACAAGGCTGCTCGCTACATCTTGAACCATCAGAATGAAGACGGCGGCTGGAGCATCTATGCCACCGGCCCCTCCAACATTAGCGCTTCGGTAAAGGCCTATTTCGGGCTCAAACTGGCTGGATTCACCGCGGATCATCCAGCGCTGGCCCGCGCTCGCAAGAAGATCCTGGCGATGGGCGGCGTCACCGAGGTCAATACATTTAGCAAGATCTATCTCTGTTTCTTTGGGCAATATGATTACGACGCGGTGCCAGCGATTCCACCGGAGATCGTGCTTTTTCCCAACTGGTTCTGGTTTAATATCTACGAAATTTCTGCCTGGTCGCGCGCCATGCTGGTGCCGCTTTCGATCTGCTACGCGAAAAAGCCGTTCAAAAAGGTTCCCGATGAAATGGGCGTGGAAGAGCTCTTCGTCGGAGGGCGCGACAAGTCGCGCATGCATCTGCACTGGTCCAAGAAGCTGATTTCATGGCGGAATTTTTTCTTATGTCTGGATCGCATGACGCACTGGTTCGAGCGGGTGCATATTCGTCCGCTGCGTTCGATCGCTTTGAAGCAGGCTGAGAAGTGGATGCTCGAGCGCTTCGAGATGAGCGACGGTCTGGGTGGAATCTATCCTTCCATTATGAACTCCATCATTGCCATGCGCTGCCTCGGCTATTCGGTCGACGATCCGCAGGTGATCCGCGCCATGGATGAGTTCGAAAAGCTGGGGATCGAAGAGGGCGAGACCTTCCGCATGCAGCCCTGCATGTCCCCGGTATGGGACACGGCCTATGCGCTGTTTGCCCTGGGCGAGGCGGGAATTCCCGCGACCGATCCGCGGCTGGTGAAGTGTGCCGACTGGATGCTACAGAAGCAGGTGCGCAAGCCCGGAGACTGGAAGGTCAAGAATCCGAAGGGTGAACCGGGTGGCTGGTACTTTGAATTTAACAATGAGTTCTATCCTGACGTCGATGACAGTGCCATGGTCTGCCTGGCGCTCAGCCGGGTCGAGCATCCGAACGGACGCTATCAGAGCGAGTCGGTGCAACGCGCGATTGACTGGATCTTATCGATGCAGTGCAAGAATGGCGGCTGGGCTTCGTTCGATAAAGATAACGACCGCATGGTGTTCGAGCACGTGCCCTTTGCCGATCACAACGCTATGCTCGATCCGGCGACCGTGGACATTACAGGCCGCATTTTGGAGTGTCTTGCCACCTACGGATACGAGCAGAACCATCCCGCCGTGCAGCGAGCGATCAAGTTTCTTCGTAAAGAGCAGGAGCCCGACGGTAGTTGGTTTGGACGCTGGGGCGTGAATTACATCTACGGCACCATGCTGGTGTTGCGTGGTCTGGAAGCGATGAACGTTGACCGTAACGATCCCATGATCCAGCAGGCGGCGGAGTGGATGCGATCGGTACAGAACGCCGATGGCGGTTGGGGCGAGACCGTGGGGTCTTATGATGATCCGAATCTTCGAGGCCAGGGCGAGAGCACCGCATCACAGACCGCTTGGGCGATTATGGGACTGCTGGCCGTGGGCGACACGCGCAGCGAATGTGTGGCACGCGGCATGGCTTATCTGCTGCGTATACAAAACAAAGACGGCTCCTGGGACGAACCTCTCTACACCGGTACGGGCTTCCCCCGCGTGTTTTATCTGATGTACCACCTGTATCGCGAGTATTTTCCACTGATCGCGCTCACGACCTACTCCAAGGTGATGGCCGAGAAAAGCGCGAGGTAACGCCGAACCTCTGGCCCATCCCGAATTTTCGGCGAAGAATTCAGAATTGTAATCGTGCCTCGTCCGTGCGATGCTACGATTATTCTTCTCGCGATACTCGTTCGCATGCGGCAATCCAATGCAACCTGTTCTCCAGGAGAATGGCACTAGAGAGCGCTTGAGAAAAACACGATAATGCCCCGTAGAACTGATATCTCGAAGATCCTTATCCTCGGCTCCGGGCCGATCGTCATCGGTCAATCGGCCGAGTTCGACTACTCCGGCACGCAAGCTTGCAAGGCGCTCAAGTCGGAGGGCTTTGAGGTTGTGCTGGCCAACTCGAACCCGGCCACCATCATGACCGATCCCGAGTCGGCCGATCGCACCTACATTGAGCCGCTGACCCGCGAATATCTCGCCGAGATCATTCGCGTCGAGCGCGAAATGTCGCCGGGCGTGGGTTTTGCTGTGCTGCCAACGGTTGGGGGACAGACCGCCCTCAATCTCGCCATTGAACTTTCCGATGGTGGCGTGCTCGAAAAGTATGACGTGCATCTGATCGGCGCGCAGATCAGCGCGATTAAGAAGGCCGAAGACCGCCTGTTTTTTAAAGACGCCATGCAGCGCATCGGCCTCGATGTGCCGAAATCGGCGCTCGTCAATAATCTGAAAGACGGCATTGAGTTCGCCGGCAAGATCGGCTTTCCGGTCATCATTCGCCCCTCCTTCACGCTGGGCGGCACCGGTGGAGGCCTCGGATATAACCGCGAAGAGTTGATGGAAGTGCTTGCCCGCGGCCTGGACCTTTCGCCGGTGCATGAGTGCCTGATCGAAGAGTCAGTCCTCGGATGGAAAGAATACGAACTCGAGGTAATGCGCGACACCAAGGACAACGTCATCATCATCTGCTCGATTGAAAACTTCGATCCCATGGGCGTCCATACCGGCGACTCCATCACGGTCGCTCCCGCGCAGACGCTTAGCGATCGCGAATACCAGGTGATGCGCGATGCCTCGATTGCCGTGATGCGTGAAATCGGGGTTGAGACGGGCGGATCGAATATCCAGTTTGGCGTGAATCCATCGACCGGGCGCATGGTGGTGATCGAGATGAATCCGCGCGTCTCGCGTTCGTCTGCACTGGCATCAAAAGCCACCGGTTTCCCGATTGCGAAAATCGCGGCGAAACTTGCGGTCGGGTACACGCTCGACGAAATTCCGAACGACATTACACGCAAGACTCCGGCGTGTTTCGAGCCTACGCTCGACTACGTAGTCGTCAAAATTCCGAAATGGCAGTTCGAAAAATTCCCCGGCGCTGACGAATCGCTTGGACCACAGATGAAATCGGTCGGCGAAGTGATGGCCATTGGGCGCACCTTCAAGGAAGCCCTGCAAAAGGGGATTCGATCACTCGACACCGGCAAGCGTGTCGGTTCCCAGCAAATCGAACCGAAGATTCTTACGCAGCGTCTGGTCACGCCGCATCCCGAGCGTTTGACCTACGTTCAATATGCGATCCGCCAAGGTTTTCCCATCAAGCAGATTGCGAAAATGACATCGATCGATCCCTGGTTTCTGTACCAGCTCAAAGAAATTAACGACATGCAACTGGAACTGGAAAAGCATCCGATGGAATCGATCCCCACCTCGGTATTGCGCGAAGCAAAACGCATGGGTTTCTCCGACGGACGTCTCGCCGGAACCTGGCGTCTTGAGGGCAAAGGCGGCCAGGAAAAAGTTCGTCACTTCCGTGCCAAGCATGGCGTGAAGCCGGTCTACAAGCGGGTTGATACCTGCGCCGCGGAGTTCGAAAGCTTCACACCGTATCTCTACTCCACTTACGAAGAGGAAGACGAGGCTGCACCCACGGCAAAGAAAAAGATCGTCATTCTCGGTTCCGGTCCCAATCGCATCGGGCAGGGAATTGAATTCGACTATTGCTGCTGCCACGCCAGCTACGCGCTGCGTGAGGATGGCTACGAAAGCATCATGATTAATTGCAATCCGGAGACGGTCTCGACCGACTACGACACCAGCGACCGTCTCTACTTCGAGCCGCTTACACTGGAAGATGTGTTCGCCGTCTGTGAGCACGAAGCCGCGGGCGGCGCGCCCGTCGGCGTGATCGTGCAGTTCGGCGGACAGACGCCGCTGAACCTCTCGCTTCCGCTCAAGGCGGCGGGCGTCAATATCATCGGAACCACGCCGGAATCGATTGATCTGGCAGAAGACCGCAAGCGCTTCGGAAAGCTGCTCGAGGAGCTCGACATTCCGCAAGCTCCCGGAGCGATGGTGGCCTCGGTCGAGGAGGCGGTCGAAGCGGCAAAGAAAATTGGATTCCCGGTGCTGGTGCGTCCCTCGTACGTGCTGGGAGGGCGAGCCATGGTCATCGCCTACGACGAAGACACCATCACGCAATACATGAAGCAGGCTGTCGAATATTCGCAAGACCGGCCTGTGCTCATCGACAAATTTCTGGAAGATGCGATTGAAGTCGACGTGGACGCGCTTTCCGACGGCGAAGACGTGGTGATCGGTGGCATCATGCAGCACATCGAGGAGGCTGGCATCCACTCTGGCGATTCCTCCTGCGTGTTGCCCGCAGTTGATATTTCCGCAGCCCTGCTTCAGCGCATGCGCGATTACACCTTCAAGCTGGCGCGCGCTCTGAAAGTCATCGGCTTGATGAACGTTCAGTTCGCAATTCCACGCGGCCACGGTCCGAAGGGCAATGGCAATCATGAAGCAAAGGTCTACGTACTCGAAGTCAATCCCCGAGCCTCGCGCACCGTGCCGTTTGTTTCGAAAGCTACGGGAGTGCCGATGGCCAAGATCGCGGCGCGCCTCATGACCGGCCGCAAACTGCGCGAGTTCTTGCCGGAAAATGTTGAGCGGGGCACGGACCTCGATACAGGTCGCTGCTTCTTTGTGAAATCGCCAGTCTTTCCCTGGTCAAAATTTCCCGGCGTCGATACCGTGCTCGGTCCCGAGATGCGCTCGACCGGAGAGGTCATGGGCATTGCCGACAATTTCGGCGAGGCCTTCGCCAAAGCCCAGATCGCCGCCGGCCAAAAACTGCCGACCAAGGGCACGGTGTTCATCAGCGTCACCGATCATGACAAGCCGCAGATGGTGGAGGTTGCGCACCGCTTCGTTGACATGGGATTCAAACTCGTGGCCACGCACGGCACGGCGGATATTCTCGAAGAAGCTGGCTTGGCGGTCGATCGCGTCTACAAGGTGAAAGAGGGCCGCCCGAACGCGGTGGACTTGATCAAGGCCGATCGCATCCAGTTGATCGTCAACACGCCGCACGGTCCAGACCCTTACTTCGACGAAAAAGCGATTCGCCGCGCCGCAGTCACCGGACGCATCACGACCATTACTACGCTTTCGGCGGCGCGAGCGGCAGCAGAGGGAATCGCTGCCCTGCAACGTGGCGAAGTGCGAGTGCAGGCGTTGCAGGCGCTCCACGCGGAACGTGGCGCGGCGAAGTAAACTCTGCGAACGCTTCCGGAATCGGCTTCTGGACTAGGTGTGAATGAGCAAAGTGCATTTCGTTATCTTCGCGGTTCTAGGTTTTCCCCTCCTTATCGCGGCTTTGTTCTTCGGCCCAGCGGCATTCGACCTGGTTTTCCATCGTCGTCCGCCCGAGCGCTTTCTGATTCCCGCCGGATACCAGGGCTGGGTGCGCATCAATTTCCGTCAGAAGGGCGCGCCGCCATTGCCGACCGAGGACGGCCACATTCTGCTCCAGCTCAATGCGCAAGGTACCCTCGAAACCTCCTCCGATCCCCTGTCGGGCCAGGGCAAAGACGAGTTCTTCTACTACTCGGGCAACCGGCGAACGCCGCTGTCCAATGCCGGCGTCTGCAAGGGGGGCATGGTCTGGCAGATTGAGACCTTGGTTGAGGAGAGTACGTCCACGCCGTTTTCCCGTTTCTTTGTCGGGAGCGAAGACCAATATCGACATGCAGTCGACCCCGCCGGCAAAGAGCCCGCGTGCGAGTGATCGTGGAAGGGAACGAGCCTTGCCGCTTGTCCGGCCGTACACAGGGAACTCGGGATTTGTAGGGGAGATGCTACGATTGGCCGGGCTCCTGCCCTCAAGAAAAACCAAAAGAGACAACCATGGCCGCGATCGTCGTGTTCCACATTCTGCTGTTGCTTCTCGGTCTGGGCGTCGCGACTCGATCGGTGCCCACGTCGCGAGTGGGAAACACGCTCGGCTATCTGCACAAAGCGATAGGAATCACCACACCGTCCGCAGGCCAGGTGCGAATGGTTGCACTGATCTGGATCGGATCGATACTCGTCATGATTGACGGATGTCTTTTTCTGCTGGTTTTCATTACTAAGATTTCAAGTTTATGATGATAATTCACTTGATGCGGCTGTAACCTTTCCGCCGATCAGGAATGGAGCTCCCATGCTGTTATCTGGAATCTTTCCTCCCATCACCACTCCGTTCTATCCCGATGGCGAGGTCTATTACAGGAAGATTGAAGCAAATGTCGAGCGCTACTCGCGCTCGCCTGTCGCTGGTATCGTCGTCCAGGGCTCGACCGGCGAAGCGATTCTGCTTTCGGACCAGGAACGCCGGGATGTACTGAAAGCTGCACTGGCAGCCGCCGCACCCAATCGAGTCATGATCGCCGGCACAGGCGTAGAGTCGGCACATGAAACTCTGAAGCTTACTGAGTACGCGGCGGAACTCGGATACGACGCCGCCATGGTACGCACTCCGCATTACTACAAGAAACAAATGTTAGCGGCAAACCTGCTGGCTTTTTATCGCACGGTGGCCGATCGTTCCGCGTTGCCAATCATCATCTATAACTTCCCGCAGGCTACCGGATACGATATGCCGGCCGAAGTCGTGATCGAACTCGCCGGCCATCCCAACCTGATTGGCATCAAGGAATCGAGTGGCAATCTCGACAAAGTGAAAGCGATGGTTGAGGGCACTCGTCACCTGAAGAAGCAGGCCACGGTGACAGAAACTTTCGAAGCCGTGACCCCGCGAATGCTGAAGGCCGCAGTCGCCGAAAGTGAAAAGCGGAGCAGGGAGCTGGTGAGTGTCGCCTCGCTCGCCGGAACCGCCCAAACGGAGGAGAGATCGGCGGCCCGACCGTCGCCCTCGGCCTCGCCAGCCCACAGCAGCGGCGTCACAAAGCCATCATCCTCGGCAGTAACGGTTGTCGGAAACCTAAAGACGCGTCAGAAAGAGGTCGGCTTCCAAGTGATGGTCGGCGCTGCGCACCAGCTCGCAACGTCGCTCGAGCTGGGAGCGGTCGGTGCCATTCTCGCCTTCGCTTGTCCTGCACCCATGGCCTGTTACGAAATCTATGCCGCGCTCAAAGACGGAGACGCCGCGCTCGCCCGCGAAAAACAAGAGCGCGTGAAGCTGGCTGCCCAACGGGTAGTCGGGGAACTCGGTGTTCCCGGCGTGAAATATTCCATGGACCTGAATGGCTACTACGGGGGCCCGGCGCGCCTGCCGTTGTTGCCGCTTTCCGGCGAGCAGAAAACGGAGATCGAGAAGTTGATGGCGGGGATCAAGAGCTGAACGACGCAGAAGTAAAAAGTTACTACTTCGCGGTCTTGCGATGCGGCGAACGCTTCCGCCCTGTTTGTCTCTTGCCCCAGGCGACGCGATCCGTCAAATTGCTCGGGAAGTTCGACCCCGGCAGGGTCTTGTGATCGGTATTCCAACGTTCTATAATTAGAACGAACGTTCGAACACATGGCCACCTCGCCTACAAACCGCGCCACCCCACGCCATCGCTCCGTCGCGACCCGATCATCCAGCCGGACCCCGGTGACCCGTTTCGACAGGCGCCTGGGGCAGATCCTCGATCACGCTACGGAAGTTTTCTGCGTCAAGGGGTACGAGGGCGCTTCCATGCGCGATCTTTCTCGCGCCACTGGTATGTCGCTGGCGGGGCTTTATTACTATTTCGAATCCAAAGAGCGCCTACTGTTCCTAATTCAAAAACATACCTTCACTACCATTGTCGAAAAGCTCAAAGGGCGCCTGGAGAATGTCACCGACCCGGAGCAGCGTATTCGCATCTTCATCTTGAACCATCTCGAGTATTTTGTAAGCAACCAGCAAGGATTGAAAGTGCTTGCGCATGAAGACGAATCGTTGAAGAACGGTTTAAGTTCTGAGATCGCGGGTATCAAGCGCGAATACTATCGCATCTGCCTCGGCCTGATGGAAGACCTCCAGCGCAAGCGCGGCATTGATTTCAAGGCGCGCACTGCCGTCATGAGTCTTTTTGGCATGATCAACTGGATCTATACCTGGTACAACCCGCGCGTCGACGGCAATGCGGAAACGCTCGCGGAACAAATGGGCAATATCGTTCTCAAGGGAATTGTGCACGGCGGTAAAGCGCGCAAGAAGTATTAACGCGAACTCAATTCAAGGAGCCATCTATGGCGACAGTCACGACGACGCAGCCGGCCAACGGCGAAACTACCAAACAGCTCATCCACTATCGCACCGACGCCGGCGTGGCCGTGATTGAGATGCATGATCCTCCGGCCAACACTTACACCTACGAAATGAATCGCCAGCTCGACGAGGCGATCCTCAAAGCACGTATGGAGAACGATGTCCACGTGATCGTGCTTACCGGAGCCGGTGACAAGTTTTTCTCCGCCGGCGCCAATATCAAGATGCTGGCCTCGGTCGACCCGACGTTCAAGTATTACTTCTGCTTGCATGCCAATGAAACGCTGCTGCGGCTGGAGCACACGCCAAAACTCGTCATCGCTGCGATCAATGGTCACTGCGTCGGCGGAGGCCTGGAGATCGCGATGGCTGCCGACCTGCGAATCGCCCGCAAAGACGCGGGAAAAATCGGCTTGCCCGAAGTGAATCTCGGCGTGCTTCCTGGTACCGGAGGTACGCAGCGCCTGTCGCGCCTGGTGGGGAAGAGCAAAGCCATCGAGTTGATGATTACGGGCAACACGTTCTCCTTTGAAGAGGCGCTGGAGTTCGGCATTGTGAACGACATTTTCGAGCGCGATGGCTTCATGGAGAACATCATGGAATATGCGCGTCAGTTCACGCCGCCGAACAAGGCCGCGAAAGCGGTCGGACGCATCAAGCGCGCTGTGCAGACTGGTTGGGAGATCCCGATGGAGTCGGCGCTGGCGGTGGAGCGCGAGAATCAGCAGATTCTGTTTCAGAGCGACGACGCCAAAGAAGGCTTGGCCGCGTATGTGGAGAAGCGTCCGGCTGTATTTACGGCGAAGTGAGAATCGAGCTCGTCCCTGATCGTGAAGATGATTTGAGGTTCTTATGCCAGGCAAAGTAGCGAAAATCGGAAGCTTCAGCGAATGGGTCGGGATCTTCAATGAGTGGCGCAAAGAAGTAGGCGTCAACAAAGACGACGTCGAGGCCTTCCACTTTGACACGCTCTATGGAGCGATCGAAACCGGGGAAATCCAGTTCGGTTCCTACAAAGGCCGCAACAAGTGGGAGAATCTGCGCCAGGTCCCGACACAGCAAATGCGGGATGCCCTGATGAATATGATCATCTATCAGGGCGATACTGAATTTGCCAGTGTGGAGCAGCAGCGTAACCTGTTTGCAACCGCGCCCACGGAATGGGATCGTCGCGCGATCACCCGCGTCATGATCGAGGAGATGCGTCATGGCTGGCAGATGTGCGCTCTGCTCATCGACTTCTTCGGATCTTCCGGAAAAGTCGAGGCGCAAAAGATGCTGGAGCGGCGGGCGTTTGAGAACAAACGTCTGCTGGGAACCTTCAACGTTGACGTCGACAACTGGCTCGACTTTTTCACCTACACCGATTTTGTGGACCGCGATGGTAAGTTCCAGCTCCAGATGCTCAAGTATTCGTCATTCGCGCCGCTCGGACGCTCGACTTCGTACATGCTGCGGGAAGAAGCTTTTCACATGGGAACCGGCCACGACGGGTTGCGTCGGGTGGTGGAGGCTGGAGTGATCCCGCGCTGGCTGTTGCAGAAATATTTGAACAAGTGGATCTCAAGTTCGTTCGATCTGTTCGGCACCGATCATTCTTCCTCGGCGCACTGGGCTTATGTGTGGGGGATCAAAGGCCGCTACGATGAACTAAAGAACGACAAAGTTGCCGACCTCGATGACCTGAATGACTACAATCGCCATCTCTATCGTCAAGAGGTTGCGGAATTAGTCGAGCGGCTGAATACCTTTCTCAAGCCCGGCGAAAAGAACTTCTACACTCCGGATATCCATTTCAATCGAAACATTGGACGGTGGGCAGGGCAGAAGTATCACTGCGAAACCGGCGAGCCGTTGGACGACCGCAGCTATGCCGGGCACTGTGAAGAGAATCTTCCGGGCGTGAAAGATAAAGAGCTGCTGCTCGATATCATCCGCAACGAAAAGAAGTGGATTAAAGAGAAAGAGGGCGCGCGCGATCCGCTGTCGACCATCAGCGAACCACGCAAGTCGGCTATCAATCTGTAAAAGGCACGCCAGGAATTAGAGACGAAAATGGTTACCGCCTCGAGCACACGACTCGATCTTCGAATCAGCGCGCCCATTGCGCGTATCGGTTTGAACAACGACCCGCTCAATATCATCGATCTTCGGATGACGCTTGAGTTGCAACAAGCGGTTGGGGAAATCGAATCCCGCTCGGACATTTCCGTGATCGTTTTCGAAGGCGGTGCTCGCGCCTTCTCCGCCGGCGTCGACATTCGCGCTCACCTTCCCGAACAGATTCATGAAATGCTCACGAGCTATCACGCGGTAATCCGCGCCATCGTGGCCTCGCGCAAGGTAACGATCGCCGTCGCTCGTGGCCTTTGTCTGGGTGGAGGCGCGGAACTCGCCGCCGTCTGCGATATGGTCTACACCACACCCGATGCGACCTGGGGATTTCCGGAGATCAAGCTGGCGTGCTTTCCTCCAGTCGCTACCGTGGCGCTTGGCACGCTGATTGGTCAGAAGCGCGCCACGGAACTGATCCTAACGGGACGCCAGTTCTCAGGCGACGAAGCTGCCGAGATGGGGTTGGCGAATCGATCGGTGGCGGCCGAGGAACTCGAATCCGTTGTCGACCGGAAGCTGAATGAACTCCGCGTACTGAGCCCGACAGCGCTCGCACATGCCAAGAGAGCCATCTACGCCTGGGATGCGATTCATTTTGACAAAGGGCTAGCGCGGGCGGAAAAGATCTACCTGGATGAACTCATCTCGACTGCGGACGCGCAGGAGGGTATTATTGCCTTCCTCGACAAACGGCCACCGCGATGGACAGGCAAATAGAAATGGCGGAAGTTAAGACGGACATTGTGACCAAAGACGGAACCAGGCAGTCCTACGGCTCCGGTCACCTGATGTGCCGCACGCCATTGTGGGGCCTGGCTGGCTTCCTGGGCTGCGCTTACTTTGCCTGGATCTCGTTTGGTCACGTTACCAGAAACGAATATGAATGGCCGCACGATGCCTGGACCGCCGCGACCTACATCGTTTGGATCCTCTTGCTTGTAGGTGTGGCGTTCGATACACGATGCCTGCGCGAGCGCGTGTTTTTCGGCGTGCTGGTTATTAATTTTGTGGTCGGCTGCGGATTGACGCTGTGGCACACCATTCCTTCCGCGGACGTGCGCGCCGCACGCATTTCAACCGGTGCGCTCTGGGCAGTGGCCGCGCTCGTCAGTCTGACCACGCTAGGAAACGCGGCGGACGTCCACGCAAAAGGCCTCCGGTAATATCAAACTATGGACTTTGAAATCTCTCCCGGGCAGGTGCAAGCGCTGCAGAAAGGCGGCAACACATTTACGCTGCTCGATGTTCGCGAGGCTTGGGAATATGAAGCGTCGCGTATCGCGGGCACAAAGCATATTCCCATGGGTGACATTCCCACACGAGCTCATCAGGAACTTGACCCTGACGATCACATCGTAGTGATGTGCCATCACGGTGTACGCTCGTTGACGGTCACCAACTGGCTCCGCCAGCAGGGATATGAAAAAGTTCAGTCCATGCGCGGTGGAATCGATGGCTGGGCGCGGACGGTGGACCCGAAAATTCCGTTGTACTGAAGCAGGCTTCTCGCTTTTGGCTTTTCGTAATCCAAAACCTTGATCACTGACTGCCACATTCACATCCAGCCCCTCGAGATGTTCAAGCCGGAAGCGCTCGCATTGATCAAGAGCAAGCGCGCCAACTTTGACGAGATCGTCGAGTACAGTCGCTCGCCGAAGGCCTTCCTGAAATATCTGGATCGTAGCGGTGTGGACCGGGCTGCGCTGATCAACTACGTGGCGCCTGAAGTGATCGGCCTAACCCCTGCAGTCAATCAATTTGTCGCCGACTACACCAAGTATGATCCGAAGCGCCTGATCTCCTGCGGCAGCCTGCATCCTCGGCACTCGACCAACATCCTGGCGGATGTCGAGCGCGTCTTGCGGCTCGGCATCCGCATGATCAAGATTCACCCTCCGCATCAGTTATTGTTTCCGAACGATTATCTAAATGGAGTGAAAGAACTTGAAATCATCTACCGGGCTGCCGAGGCGAACGAGATCCCGGTCATGTTTCACACGGGTACGTCGATTTTCCCCGGCGCTCGTAACAAATACGGTGATCCGATCTACCTGGACGATGTTGCCGTCGATTTTCCCAAGCTCAAGATTTTGCTCGCTCATGGCGGCCGCCCGCTCTGGATGGATACCGCGTTTTTTCTTCTTCGTCGGCACCCGAACGTCTATCTCGACATCAGCGGGATACCGCCGAATGCATTGCTCAAATACTTTCCGCGCCTCGATGAGATCGCTCACAAGACATTGTTTGGCACCGACTGGCCAAGCCCGGGCGTTACCGACGTGAAGAGCAATCTTGAGCAGTTCACGGCGCTTCCCATTCCTGTCGAAATGCGTGAGCAGATTTTGAGCAAGACGGCTGCATCGCTCTGGCCAGAATAGCGCTGCTAGCCGAGTGCTGGGTTTCAATTTCCGGCTTAAAGAGGCTGGGAATTCCCGATCTCTAAGCCGGGGATTCGTGCCTAAGTGTCTCTACTCACCGGCTGTTTTGGACGGGGCTTTTGTGCCGGTTAATTCATTCACCAGAGCGTCGGCACCGTAAATCCTGCGCAGCGCCTCTAGGATGCCGCGGGAATCGACCTGCACCGCCCTGCCCTGGCGGTCGTCGTAGTAGAAATCCCAGACCAGCGACTGGATATTACCGTCGAAAACGATTCCGACTACTTCGCCCGCTTTGTTCACGGTCGGGCTGCCCGAGTTGCCACCGATGATGTCCGCTGTCGAAACATAATTCAGAGGCATCGATAAAGTCAGCTTCGACCTCAACTTGCTCCAACTGGGAGCCAAGTCGTAGGGAGGCTTGTTGCCATGCTCTTCGGCATGCTGGAAAGCTCCGGCGAAGGTCGTGAAGTACGGAATCTTTTTCCCATTCTCTTCATAGCCTTTCACCGTTCCGTAACTCAAACGCAAGGTGAAGGTCGCATCCGGAGGCTGGGTGAAGCCGGTCTGAGCAAATCGCGCGCGAGCGATCGTAGCGCCGTCACGCCTTACCACCGCATCGACCTCGTCGTCGAAACGTTTGCGAACCTCCCTGGCTTCGGGATCGACGTTGCGCATCAGGACGATGAGAGGATCGGTGCTGGCATCGATGGCTGCCTTGCCGCCTTGATAGAGTTGTTTGCGGACCGCCGCATCATCAAGTTTTGTGCCGGCAATGAAGGCCTTGGCGGCCTCTTCCGGTGTTTTGCCGTCCAGGGCGNCTTCGACGGCCGCATCATCCGGCCCGAGAGCCCTGCGCATCTGGGAAAAGCCAACTGCCAAATTCACCGTCTCTAGACTCTTGTAGATGGGAGCTGGACTGAACAGTCCCTGCTCCAGCGAGGGCAGATTGGAATCACGAAACTCGCGCAGCCGGTCGCCGTTCGGTTTCGGCTTCTCTTCCGCGGCGCGGACGAGCGTCCGTGCAGTGAACGCCAGGTCCGAGTTGAAGCCTCGCAGCCGTTCTACATAGGTCAGCCGGTCACTGATCTCCCGGTTGATCTTCATCGCTCTAGCAATTTCCTCCCACGGATTGCGCTCGCCGGGATGCTTATCCATATAGATTTTCTCGCGTTCGAGCTCTTCCGTGTTCCTGCGCGACATCACCGCTGAATTCTTCAGTCCATCATAGCGGCCGTCAATCGCCTTCTGCGAATTCTGCAGTCCGAAGATGTCCTCTTGCGCGATGCGCGCGTTCTCCTCAGACTCGGCACTGAATTTCTGGAGCGTGGCGATGCGCTCCTTATAGCTGGCCAGACGCGATGGATAATCGACGTCCTTCAGAAACTCTAATTCCGTCATCGTCTTCAGGCGATCTGTGCCTCCGGGATGGCCAGAGACGAAAATCAGTTCGCCGTCTTTCACTCCTGCTTTCGACCAGCGCAGGTAGTTGTCGAGGTGGACGGGTTTGTCATTTTCGTAGACGCGAAAGAAAGTGATGTCGAGATCGTAGCGAGGGAAGGTGAAGTTGTCGGGATCGCCACCAAAAAACGCCGCCGCAAATTCCGGTGCAAACACCAGCCGCACGTCGGTGTACTTTTTATATTTATAAAGGTTATAAACTTCGCCGGAGTAGAGAGTGACCACGTCGCAGCGCAGGCCCAACGAAGCGGAGCAATCTTTTTCAATGGCGCTCATGGCGGAGCGTTGCGCCTGGGCCCCATCCGCGGTAGACATCGAAGGCGTGACTGCGGCTTTCACTTTCGTGGTGACGTCGTCGATACCGACCAGCACGTTCAGCTCAAGGTCGGGACACTTGGCTTCCTCCGCCTGAGTCTTGGCGTAAAAGCCGGTCTTCATATAGTCGGCGCCTGAGGTAGCCAGTTTCTCGATGCAATCGGCACCCACATGATGATTGGTAAATGCCAGGCCATTTGCCGAGACGAACGAACCCGAGCCGCCGTTATTAAAGCGCACCGACGATAGCCGCAGGTGGTCCAGCCACTGCTGTGTCGGCAGGAAACCATACTGCGTCTGGACCCGATCGCCGGGGAAGGCGTTGTATAACCACATTCCTTCGTCGGCGAGTGCCAGGGGCGTTGCCAGGGCGACGACGAGGCCGAAAACGAGCAGTCTGCTCTTCATGAATTCTCCGCGTGAGTTGTGAGAAACCGCCGCGGGGTTCACATGTCCTCCCCCCGGGCGCGGGGCGAATTGATCATTTTACGCGGGGCCGTAATTCCTGGCTAGGCGTGCTTGGAAACACCCGCCGCTTTGGCGTATAAAAGAAGGTTGCCGATCTGCAGTTTTGAGCGGCGGGCGACGCAGATCCATCCGAATCGCAAGCGAGGAGCCATGTCCAGCGTTACCAGCCTGCACGCCCCCAAAGGATTGGAAGGCGTTGTCGCTACCACATCGAGCATCTGCTATATCGACGGCGAGCAGGGAGTACTTGCCTATCGCGGATATGACATCCACGATCTGGCCGACCACTCCACCTTTGAGGAGGTCTGCCACCTGCTCTGGTTTGGACATCTGCCCAGCGCCGATGAACTCAAGGTGCTTCGCCAGCGCTTGGCGGGGGAACGCAAGTTGGATGCGTCCATCATCAATCTCTTGCGCTTGGCGCCCAAGCACGCCTTGCCGATGGATGTGCTGCGTACGGTGGTTTCGGCGCTTTCTTTTTACGATCCTGAATATGACCGCAATGATCACGAGGCGAACGTCAGCAAAGCGATTCGCCTAACCTCGCAGCTCGGCATGATCGTGGCGAATTATGATCGCATTCGTAAAGGGAAGCCAGTGGTTGAGCCGGATCGATCGCTTTCCCACGCGGCCAATTTTCTGCTCATGCTGAACGGCAGCGCTCCTTCGCAGACAGCAGAACGGGCACTCGACATCGCGCTCATTCTTCATGCCGACCATGAACTGAACGCTTCTACGTTTGCGGCAAGGATCACCGCCGCTACGCTTTCCGATATGCACTCCGCGGTCACCTCCGCTATCGGCACGCTCAAGGGGCCTCTGCATGGTGGCGCGAATGAAGCCGTGTTCAAAATTCTGCAGGAAATCGCCGCCCAGGCCGCTGATCCGGTTGAGTACGTCAAGGGAATGCTGGCAGAGAAAAAGAAAATTCCCGGCTTCGGACATCGCGTTTACCACACCGAAGATCCGCGCGCTACGCACTTGCGCAAAATGTCACGCGACTTGGGCCAGTCCAGCCGCGACCCGAAGTGGTTTGAATATTCGCAAGCGATCGAAAATTTCATAAAGGCTGACAAGAAGCTCAATGCCAATGTGGATTTCTATTCGGCTTCCACTTACCACGTACTCGGCATCGAAGTGGATTTGTTCACGCCTATATTCGCGGTTTCGCGAGTCAGCGGATGGACGGCGCACGTCATTGAACAACTCGACGACAACCGGCTGATCCGACCACGCGCCGACTATGTCGGGCCGGTCTATCCGCAAAAGTATGTAGCGCTCGAAAAACGCTGAGTCTCCTGATCGGCACTTCCCTCTGGCGGGCTGCTGAAAAAGTCATGGGAAAACGGCTTGCAGGTTCGCCTTCAACTGCGCTGTTCGTAGCTTGTTCCCTCTGACATTTGAAGGGTGTTCACGACCGATGCAGTATTCTTCTGAATGTTAGCTTTGCATCGACCTGTGAAGAGAATCCCGTCATGCGCGTCGCTGCCATCTACGACATTCATGCCAACCTCTCCGCGCTGGAGGCGGTACTCCAGGAGATCCGTCAGGTCAAAGTGGACCGCGTTGTCGTCGGAGGCGACGTAGTTCCCGGCCCATTACCCTGTGAAACCATCCAATGTCTGCTCGACCTCGACATTCCCGCGCAGTTCATCCACGGCAATGGTGACCGCGAGGTGCTCGCGCAGACGTCGGGCGTGGAGACCGACTGGTACCGCGCTGCACCCGAACAGTGGCGCGAGCCGGTGCGCTGGACCGCGCAGCAACTAGACCCCCAACATCAGCGGCTGTTAGAAGGCTGGCCGCCCACCTGCCATATTGAAATTCCTGGCCTCGGCGACGTGCTTTTCTGCCACGCCACACCGCGCAACGACACCGAAACCTTTACCCGCCTCACGCCCGATGACCGCCTCTTGCCCATCTTCGAAGGACTCGGCGTCTCCGTGGTCGTCTGCGGCCATACCCACATGCAGTTTGACCGCATGGTCGGCAAGACTCGAGTCGTGAACGCAGGCAGCGTCGGCATGCCATTCGGAGAACCCGGTGCCGATTGGCTACTGCTCGACCCCGATGTTCAGCTCCGGCACACACGCTACAATCTTGCCCGAGCCGCCGCCCACGTTCGCAGCACTACCTACCCACAGGCCGAGGACTTTGCCGCGCGCAATATCCTGCATCCCCCATCGGAGAAAGAAACTCTGGCAGCGTTCACGCGAGCCGAGTTGAAGTAGTACGGTCACGACGACTGCCTAGTCTAGCCATTCGTTCGGCGTATTCGTCATTTCCTGGACCTCGCTGAGAGTGAAGCGCCGCATCTTCTCCGACCCGGTAACCCGGATCGAAACAGTCCTCACCCGACGCGAAAGCGAGATTCTTAGTTCTCACGCCTGTATCCCTACAACATCAGTACAATAGGAAACAGCATGATTCGGCGGGTCTATCTCGACAATAACGCGACGACTCCGGTGTTCCCGGAGGTGTTGGAGGCCATGCGGCCCTACTTCGGCGACTGTTTTGGCAATGCGTCGTCGATCCACCATCACGGCCAGGAGACACGGGCTGCGGTCGAACGGTCACGCCAATCTGTAGCTGGATTGCTTGGCAGCCGCGCCTCGGAGATTGTGTTTACCAGTGGCGGCACCGAAGCCGATAATCTGGCCATCTTTGGGCTCGCGCGCTCGGGGGATCATGTCATCGCCTCGACCGTTGAACATCACGCCGTGCTCAACGCGTGCAAGCATCTGGGGGTTATGGGATGCGAGATCACATACGTTCCCGTGGATGGCCGCGGCCTGGTGGATCCGGCAGACGTGAAGCGCGCGCTGCGGGCGAATACGAAATTGATCACCATTATGCTGGCCAACAACGAGACCGGAGTGCTCGAACCGGTCGAGGAGATTGGCAAGATTGCGGGCGAGGCCGATGTTTATTTTCACACCGACGCGGTGCAAGCTGCCGGGAAGATCGCGATCGATGTCAAGAAAATCGGATGCGATCTGCTGACGATCTCGGGTCATAAGTTTCACGGACCACAGGGTGCGGGCGCGCTGTATGTGCGCAAGGGAACTGCGTTGGAGCCCATGCTTTATGGCGGAAGCCATGAACGCTCTCGCCGCGCCGGGACCGAGAATGTTCCGGGGATTGTGGGTTTGGGCAAAGCCGCCGAATTGGCCGTTGCCGGATCGAAGCGCGTCGCCGATCTTCGGATGGACGATGCGATGGACGATCAAACGATGGTGGGTGCACGGGATCGGCTGGAACGGGAGCTGCTTGAGATTGAAGCGACTGGATTAAATGGTGAAGGCGGTCCCCGGGTGCCGAATACGACGAATATCTATTTCGATGGCATCGACGGCGAGGCGCTGGTTATCGCACTCGACTTGAAGGGACTCGCCGTGTCGACCGGCGCCGCGTGTTCTTCCGGAGCGATCGAACCGTCGCATGTGCTGCTGGCCATGGGATTGCGTCCTGACCGCGCGAAAGCTAGCCTTCGTTTTAGCCTTGGGAAACAGAATCGGGCCGAGGATATAGACTTCGCACTGGAGGTAATTCCTCGGACAGTGGCGCGTCTGCGAGAGTTGTCGCCACTGTGGTCGAAGATCGCTGTTAGCCATTAGCACGTAGCATTGAGCCCAATCGTAATGATTGAAAGCGAAATGTTAATTGCCAAGTGCTAACGACTGAAACCATCGCCGTTGCTATGTCGGGAGGAGTGGACTCCTCGGCCGTTGCGGCCATGCTGCGCGCCGAAGGCCACAACGTCATTGGCTTGACGATGCAGCTATGGAACCAGCGCCGACTCGCTGGTCACGAAGGCATGCCGGAAACCGTGCAGGGCCGTTGCTGTTCGATCGACGATGTCTATGATGCCCGCCGTGTGGCTGAGACTCTCGGCATCCCCTACTACGTGGTCAATCATGAGGAGCGCTTTGAGCGCGATGTCGTGCGGCCGTTTGTCGAGGAATATCTGGCGGGACGCACGCCCATCCCTTGCAGTCTCTGCAACAATCACTTGAAGTTTGATCAGCTTCTCATTGTGGCACAGCAAATTGGCGCGGATAAAATTGCCACCGGTCACTATGCGCAGGTGGTCTTGGACGAGCCGGCTGGCCGCTGGCTGCTCAAGCGTCCCGCAGACCGATCGAAGGATCAGACCTACTTCCTCTTCGGCCTCACTCAGGAGCAGCTGAGCCGCACGCTGTTCCCGCTCGGTGGTATGACCAAGCCCGAGGTACGCGAACTGGCCCGCAAGCACCAGCTCGTGATCGCCGAAAAGCCTGATTCGCAGGAAATCTGCTTTGTCCCCGGAGGCGACTATAAGCGCTTTCTCGAAGCCTATCTGACTGAGCAGGGAGACACGCCGGCAGATGTTGGCGGCGAAATGGTCACAACCGATGGCAAGGTGATCGGCGAGCATGCCGGCGTGCATAACTTTACGGTCGGTCAGCGCAAGGGACTCGGCGTGGCAACCGGCTCGCCCCTGTATGTGATTCAAATCAACCATGACACGCGTCAGGTCGTTGTCGGCAAGGATGAGCAGCTGTACTCGCGCACTCTCCGCGCCCGCCGGGTAAACCTGATTTCAGCGGCCGAGCTACGCGAACCCATGCGAGTCGCAGTAAAGATCCGCCACAAGCATCAGCCCGCAGCGGCCACGATCGAATCCAGTGGGCCGGACGAAGTCCTGGTCACCTTTGATGAGCCCCAGCGCGCCCTTACCCCCGGCCAGGCGGCTGTTTTCTACGACGGGGATATTGTTGTTGGCGGCGGCTGGATCGAACCATCCTGATTTCGAATTACCTGCGCCGAACCCTGGCAATAGCAAGGCAATAACAACTAGTTACCCGGGCATCGTTACAGCATATTTGGTTACCCTCACAGGTTACCGGGAATTACTTCCGCCCCAATTCATGGCACCTTCGTGGACTAGACCCGCCGATAGAAGCGGAGTTAGGGTAGTTTCACGACGGGACCTTCGTAGTCTCTCCCCAGTAAGGTCCAGCGTGGGGAGCGATTCTATGAAAATCTGGCATCTGGCTTATGCGGCATTGGGCATTGCGGTGGCACGCTGGGTTTTTAAGCGTCAACCGATGCAGGTAAGCGATCCGATCACCCGTTTCCGTACCTCTGGCCTGCTGTAAGCATGAATTGGTGAAAGGGCATGGGCGCGCCCCGTTGCGCATCGCTTCGATCTGCGCGCGCTCAAGCCCATTTCGCCGATCCTGTTGCCATCTCCGGAAGTGCTAGCACCAACGTGCCCTTTCGGTAACTTCTTTTCCTTTCTATCTCGCCTAAACTTTCTTTAGTACCTGCCAGGTCCATACTCGAGCCTCGGCTACCCGAAATCATGCGATTTATCGTCCCCAGACTACGATTCGTTGTGCTCTGCGTGTTGCTGATCCCGTCGGCCGTCTGGGCGCAAGACGATGCCCCCTCGCTCGGCGATCTGGCACGTAACTTGCGCAACGATAAAGATAAAGACAAAGCACAGCAGCCACAGCCCCTCACCGTAATCGATAACGACAACCTCACTCAGGTCATGGAGGACGCCAAAAGCGCCAGGCCAGTCGACAATTTCAAGACGGTCCTTTCGATCGACCCTTCCGGGAATACCCTCAAGGTATCGTCACCGGATGTGACCTGCAGCCTGTCGTTCAACGCTCGGTCCAGTTCCTTGATCAAATCAGCGCCGATCGAGGAATTACCTCTGACCGAGCTGCTCAAGATTGACGGACCCGGTTCTATTCAGGATGAAAGTTTGCAGCTCCAAGTATTTAACGGCACAGATTGGGATATCAAGGAAATCACCGTGGGCCTGACCTTGGAGCGCAAGCCCGGAGAAAACGCAGAACGCGCCGCAAGCGCACGCGTGATTCCTGCTGCCGAAGGCCTTACGCCGGTGGCAGTCGAGCGCCGCTCCGACGTAACCCTGCTATATCATCTCAAGGCCGAATCGAAACCCTTCAGCACTACCGAGTTCCATGAGAATATCGGGATCAGTCCCGGCCCCGATGAGGATTGGCGATGGTCGATTGTATCGGCCAAAGGAATTCGCCCTGCGCAATCAGCGCCCGATTCCCTGACCGATCCGCTAGGTGACCCATTGTTTGCTGCTCCGTTGCCTCTCACATCGGGCTCGCACGCGCCTCAGCTTGCGCCGATCGCGCCGGTAAATCCGGGCCCGCCCGAGGAGAAGCCAGGTCTCGACAAATCTCCAGGTCCAGGCGCGACTCCGCAGTGATCAAGGCGTGAAGCAAAGGGGAAACGGAACACCTTCCGCGCTATCGGTTACGATGCGCGAATATCAATCGTTGCCAGGAACCGTGGCTTCTGACGCGCTTTCGTCAGCTGTTCGAACGAGTAAGCGATCTTGAGCAGAGTGGGTTCACTCCAGGCACGTCCGAAAAACGAGATTCCGACGGGCAGTCCCCAGAGATATCCAGCTGTCACATTGATGTTGGGATAGCCGGCAACGGCAGCGGCGCTTGAACTGCCTCCGGGGGCATGGTCGCCGTTGATCAAGTCGGTGAGCCATGCGGGATCTCCCGTTGGAGCGACGAAGGCATCGAGTTTGAATTTGTCCATGACAAAATCAATGCCCTCCGCGCGACTGAGTTGATGATTCAGAGCCAGCGCATCGAGATATTCTTTCGAACTGAGCGGACCCTTCTGCTCGGCTTTGATAAAAATGTCTTGTCCAAAGTAAGGCATTTCACGGGCATGATTGTGATCATTGAACTCGATCACATCTTTCAAATTCTTGACCGAGGAATTCCCCCGCCGGGCGAGATAAGCCGCGAGGTCGGCTTTGAATTCGTAATTCAAGACGGTCGACTCGCTGTCGTCGAACTTGCCAATGGTTGGAATGTCGGCGGGATCCACGATCTCAGCTCCCGCCCGTTTCATCTCGTCGAGGAGCGAATCCATAAGCTGATCCACCGCGTCGTTGAAACCGAAATACTTGCGCACGACCCCCAGGCGCGTGCCTTTGAGACCGGCAGGGTCGAGAAACTTTGTATAGTCAGGAAATATGTTGCCTCGACTGGCGGCAGTTGCGCCGTCTTCTGCATCCGCTCCTGCCATTGCGCCGAGGAGAATTGCCACATCGCGCACCGTGCGTGCCATCGGTCCCGCCGTATCCTGGCTGTGCGAGATCGGGATGATGCCGCTGCGACTGACCAGTCCAACCGTAGGTTTAAGTCCGGCCAACCCGTTCGCGGATGACGGACAGACAACCGATCCATCCGTCTCAGTGCCCACTCCGGCAACGGAGAGATTCGCGGATACGCCGGCTCCGGTACCTGAGCTCGATCCACAGGGATTGCGATCGAGAGCGTAAGGATTGCGCGTTAGCCCCCCGCGTCCACTCCAGCCACTGGTGGAATGACTGGAGCGCATGTTGGCCCATTCGCTGAGATTGGTTTTGCCCAGAATCACGGCGCCGGCCTTGCGCAACTGCGCAGCGATAAATGCATCGTTTTGGGGACGTGATCCGAGCAGCGCGAGCGAACCCGCTGTCGTGTTCATGCGATCCCCGGTATCGACGTTGTCCTTGATGAGCACAGGAATGCCGTGAAGCGGTCCGCGCGAGCCTTTCAACTTACGCTCCCGATCGAGCGCGTCGGCGATTTGAAGAGCGTCGGGATTAAGCTCGATGACAGAGTTCAGCATAGGGCCTGTCGTGTCGATCTCCTGGATGCGCGCTAGGTACTTCTCAGTCAGAAGGTGCGAGGAATACTGGCCAGATCGGATCCCTTTCTGAGCATCGTCAATCGTGATCTCGTCGAGTTCAAAGTCCTTCGCGAAATCTCCGGTAAGCGACGCGGATGCCGTCGCGGGATCGATGACGCGAGCCGAAGCGAGCGCCGGGTAAGCAGCGGGGGCTAGAGTCGCGGCCACGCCGGTGCGAAGAAAGCTGCGGCGAGAGCTGTACTTCGTCGGAAGCGAATCGCTAGACATTACGGCTCCTGTTACTTCATCGTCAACAGAGAACACCCGTCGCGGGTCGCGGTAGCGGAAAGTGGAGGCGATTCGCCTCCGTGGACTCTTTTCTCATTCAAGCTTCATCACGACCGCAATATCGAATTTCGAATAATACTTCTTCACGTCCTCCGCTCCGTACTTCTCTCGAAACTTATCGACCACAGATTTCACAGCTTTGGCGTCAGTGACTGGCTTTGCCCGGAATTCCGCTTCAACTCCTCGGGCATCAATCCGGATCGAGGGGTTCTTGAGCACGTTCTTGTACCACTGCGTCTCCGAGCCCTGCACAGGCAGAAGATAGAGCTTCTCGCCTTCTAGCGCGAACCAGACCGGGATCGCGATCGTCTTCCCAGACTTCCTGCCAATGACACTGATCTTGATCTGGTGGTAGCGGGCGAGGCGGTCTTTGATGTCGTCGTTCTTCATAGTTCGCATTTTCTCCTCTCTTCGTTCACCTGCTCTTCCTCATCCAGTTTTATCGTGATCTTACCGTGCCCTTCGACCAGCGGGCACTGGTTACGAGGTCGCAGCCCGGCGGTCATGGCCAAAGCATGTTACCTGAACCTCTGCCTTGAAGGTCGGCACATCGCACTGATTCCACACTTGTACGATGTTTTGACGACGGACACCAGTTGCCGGTAACGCTCGTTTGCCTTGTGTTCCATCCTGCCATTTCGCGATCCTCGACTTGATCAATGCTCTTAGGGTTTAGGGGAAGATGGTATCTCGGCAGTTTGCCACTCCTTAGGCGAAAAAAACGGAATCTTCCATATTTATGGCACACATGAAATCATCGTGTTTATGAAGCAAGAATCGATTCGGACGACGGTGGACATTCCGGCGCCCCTTTACCGGAAATTAAAGGAACAGGCGGCGGGGACTGGTTCTTCGATTCGTGAACTGGTTGTTCTCGGTGTGAGACGTGTGGTCTTGCAGGCACAGCGGCCGAAACCAAGGCGGGTCGAATTTCCTCTGATTATTTCCAAAGGACCACGAGTAGACCTGACGAATGAGCAGATCTATGAACACGTTGAATTTCCTTGATGCCAATGTGTGGCGGGCACTCCTGTGGAGCCGGCCTATACATTCCGCGAGATCCGCACCGCTCCCGTTTCGCTTTACGGAAGCTGCGCCAGTTCTGAAATGATGCCCGGCCATCCCCGTCCGCGAATAAGGAGGAAAGCGGTTGGCATCGTGTGCTCATATAATGTTCGCCTGAAGCAGTTGCCACTTCGGAGTGTCCTTCACCAGTGCTCTACCTATGTCTTGCCCCGAGCCGGCGATGTATCCCTGCTGGAGACTATGCTTCAGGAATTTGCAGCATTCGAACCTCTTCCCGTCACTGTGACCGAGGCAAATCATTTGCGCGACATACAGTTCATCTCCTGGGGAATGAATCCGATTTAGTGCAGTCGAGAAGAGCAGATTCAAAGAGTACGCAAGCATCGACCGGATCGGTCTTTTTGAGTTGGAAACACCCAGTGTGCTAGGTGGATGGGAAAGACGCTCCGGGATAGCGAGGACGCTTTTTTGAAGAAAATAACATTGGCCAATTATCGCAAAGATCCATACTACCCTCGGATTGTGAAAGCAGTTGAGGGTCTGCTTCGGGAAAAGGGATTCGTTGCTCCCTTGGAACTCTTTATGCGTATGGATCTGCTTTCCCCGGAATCGGTGGAGGACTGGAGGCGCGGCCGGATTGCGTATCTCGAGAGGGTCATACGCTGCAATTTAAGTAAAGCCAGCCGAGTCTTGCGTATTTTGCGGGTGCACGCGCACGATCTGGATCTCAAGCCCTCGCTCACCGTGTACAAACGATGGACCAAGGGCTCTCGCCCACTTTTGCGGTTTTCAAAGACAAGCGACCACAATATCGAAGACGCTTACGCCCGTCACTTCGTTTCTCCACGTAAAGACTTTCTGGGAGCAGGAGTGAAGGATGTTCTCGTTGACTCTACGGGGGCTCACATGACGGGGGATCAGCACGCGACGAGAGATTAAGCCACTCAGGTCCAAAGGTCATGGCAACGGCCTGAACGGCGCAGCCGGGGCGAGCTCGATGAACAATGTTGGAGCCTCGGAAGGTAACCAGCGGCGAGGTGGAATGTGGCGTACTCTTCACGGTCAGATGGGACGAGCCGAACTTCGATTTCACGTTTTGAGTTCGCAGAGGCGATGACCCTTCGCGCGAATTAAACACGTCACGTCGGCTGCCTCCGCATCCGCGCCACCAGCACCGGAGGGAGGCTCGGCCTGTCGCATTGGCGATAGAAGTTTTACGATATACTTTGCTAGCAGAGCGGGCGGGAGTAGCTCAATGGTAGAGTAGCGGCTTCCCAAGCCGTTGGTTGCGGGTTCGATCCCCGTCTCCCGCTCCAGATGTTCTCTGCTCGTCACGACGTTTCAGAACGACCATTATGTGTTGAGGCTCATGGCATGCATCGATTCGCGATCCGCGAATAGCGAATGGAATGCTGGTGGCATCGGCCCGCGGGGTTCAGAGGGCCGGTCCTTGAAAAGATAGGGGTGTCGGACTCGACCGAGTAAACTTAGTTCGATGATGACACCTATGAAGATGACACCTATGAAAACGGTGAATATTCACGAGGCGAAAAACTCAGCTCTCGAAACTCATCGAAGAGGCGTCAAAGGTTGAGTCGTTCGTCATTGCCAAGGCTGGCAAGCCATTGGTAAAAGTCACTGCCCTCCTCGCTCCAACCGGTGCTCAAGTGCGACGACTCGGTATCATGGCGGGGCAGATTTCTGGGCCGGACGACTTTGACCGAATGGGCAAAGAGGAGGTCGAGCGAATGTTCGGCGGTGGTGCATAAAATTATTGCTTGATACCCTTCTGCTCCTCTGGGCTGCCGCCGAACCTCGCCGCCTCTCAAGACAAGCTCGGACCCAAATTGACAATCCGGACAAGATCAACCCCGGGCACGCGGTTGAGCTGTTTTCCGCAACGGGCCGTGGTTGTGGTGGTACGTTTTCCGCGCAAACTCACGCGATTCGAGCGTTCCCAGGTTCGGGGGAGGGGACGCACCTTAGTTACGTTCAGTTACGGTCTCCGTTGTGTGAATTCGTGTGAATTAGGGGCTAAAATAGGAGTACGGCAGTTTAAAGTCTGCCAATGACTTCCAGCATGTGTTTTTGCATCTAACTTTGGCAGACCCATTTTAAGAACATCGTTCAGAGGATTTCTATGAAGAAACTGTGTTTTGCGATTTTGCTTCTGTCCGTGACGGTTAGCTATGCCATGCCCATCGCATCGTCAGCGCGTTCCATGATGCCCGCAGAGATTCAGCAACTGATCGGTGTCGACTATCGGGCGATCAAGGACTCGCCTACCGCGATGGCGCTCAAACAGCAGGTACTGCCCGATAATATTAAGCAGGCCGAGGTTGATCTGAAAGCGATCGGCATTAGCTCTGACAACGACCTCGATCAACTGAATGTCGTCTCTTTCCGCACCGACAAGAAGGGCATTCAGACCATATATGTTGCTGCTGGATCGTTTTCCGCCAAAGCCGTGATCAAGAAGATGAAGATCAAGAAGATCGCATCCACCAAGTACGGCAGCGCTGCCATTTACCCCATGGGTGATATGGTGATGACCTTCCTCGACGAGAATACGCTCGCTTTCGGCACTCCCGACTCGCTGCACAGCGCTCTCGATACACAGGACGGCAAGCGCCCGGCAATCGACTCCAATTCGGTGATGACGGACCAGATGGCCGCAGTCGATGGTTCGCCCGTGTGGAGCATTCTCGACCAGAAGGGAACCCAAGCCATGATGTTCTCGGCGTTGGGGGATGCCTCGAAGGTAGCCGACTACGACACACTCAAGAAACGCATTCTGGCTTCCAGTTACACCATGAACTTCTCGAGTGGAGTGAATTTTGATTTGACTGTGGTTACAGCGGACTCGATGACGGCAGCAACGCTCTCCTCGATCGTGAAGGCGGGTATGCTGTACAAAAAAATGAGCGCCAGTCCCGCTGAAAAAACTGCGATTGATGCTACCACCGTTGATTCCGACAGTTCGAACCTACTGCTGCATTTCAAGAGCGACGACCAGAAATTCCAGGCATTGATGCATTCGCCGCTATTTGCCGCTGTTTCGCACTAATATCGCGCACTAGCTTTTTGCCAACCGAAGCGGAAAAGTCCCGGAGGGAACACCGGGACTTTTACTCTCGTCGAAGGGCATCGCTTGTGAAAACCTTTGCAATCCAACTTTTGGCTGATCGCCCGCATGCTCGAGAGAGATATATTTCCGTCTTATATTTATTGACAAGATATCATTGGTGATACTCAGCCTCGGCAACCGAAAATCATTGGCATGGCTGCGGGCTTGCAATGTGTCTGCCGGAGCGATGTGCAGCGGTCAAAGAGGGTTGGGGGCACAGGAGACGGGACGAATCCAGAAGCGATCTGGCCGTGAAAATCCTTGGCTGTAAATATCATGGGTGATACAAAGCTAGCCGTCGACCATCGCGTCCATGCCGTCGGTCAAAGATTCGTCGAGCTTTTTGGAACGTCTCCGAAGATTTACCAGGCGCCGGGGCGTGTCAATCTGATCGGTGAACACACCGATTACAACGATGGATTCGTCATGCCCGCTGCAATCGATTTCCGTACGCTAGTTGCGGTTGGGCCGCGTCCCGATCGCAAGCTGGTGATTGAGTCTGAAAACTATTCCGAACAGATCGAGTTCGATCTCGACCATTTGCCAGCCACGCGCGCAGGGCACTGGAGCGATTATGTAATCGGAGTGGCTACCATGCTCGAGCAGTCCGGCAAAAAGCTCAGCGGAGCTGACGTGCTGGTGGATGGAAACGTGCCCCAGGGTGCGGGATTAAGCTCCTCCGCCTCGATTGAGGTAGCGGTAGGCTATGCGTTTCTCGATCTCTCCCGTCGGGCGGCTGGTGGAGAGTGGATCCCTGGGAACCAGATCGACGAGAATACTGCCGGCGAAAAAAGGATTGGCGAGCACAGGATCGATCGCACCGGGCTCGCGCTGCTCTGCCAGCGGGCAGAAAATGACTTTGTCGGCGCGCGCTGCGGCATCATGGATCAATTCATTGCCAGCCACGGAGAGCGTGGTCACGCTCTGTTGCTCGATTGCCGCTCTCTGGAACACAGATTGTTGCCGCTCCCGGATGACGTATCCCTGGTAATTTGTAACACCATGGTTAAACACAGCCACGCGGGCGGCGAATACAATCGGCGCCGTGCGGAATGCGAAGCGGGAGTGCGCGGCCTCTCGAAGTATCTGCCAAACGTGCGGGCGCTACGAGATGTGACGTTAGACGATCTGGAAGCGTACGGGCGCGACCTACCCGAAGTTGTCCAGCGGCGGTGCCGTCACGTGATCAAGGAAAACGCCCGTGTGCTGGAGGCAGCGGCGGCGCTCGAATTGGGAGACTTGCAGGCGTTTGGCAAGCTCATGCTGGAATCGCATCGGAGCCTGCGCGACGATTTCGAGGTCAGCTCAGATGAACTCGATCGAATGGTGGAGCTGGCTGAGAAAGTGGATGGCGTTTATGGCACGCGGATGACGGGTGGCGGTTTCGGCGGTTGCACAATCGCGCTTGTCCAGGCCCTTCGGGTCGATGAATTCCGGCGGCTCGTCAGCGGAGGCTATGAACGCTCGACGGGCTCGAGACCGGAGATTTACGTCTGTTCCGCGGCTGATGGAGTTGGACGCGTGGCCTGAAAGCGGTAGCCGGAGCAGGTAGCTTGGAGAAGTCGACCATTGAAGGGAAACTGCAAAGCGATCTGAGATATCGCGGAATCAACGGGCAACAAGCCAATGCGAATTCTGGTTACAGGGGGAGCGGGCTATATCGGCAGCGTGGTGGCCGGTGAGCTGTTAGAGGCCGGACACGAAGTCCTGGTCTTCGACAACCTGAGTCGCGGCTATCGCCAGGCGGTTCCGAAACATGCCGAGCTGATCGTGGGGGATTTGGCAGATCGCTCTAGTCTCGAACAGGTGTTTCGGTCACGCACGATTGACGCCGTCATGCATTTTGCGGCTCTGATCGAAGCGGGCGAATCGATGAAGGCTCCGGAGTCGTTTTTTCGCAACAACACCGCGAATGCGCTGACCTTGCTCGAAGCGATGCTCGCCGCCAGGGTGAAGCGGTTGGTTTTCTCATCAACGGCGGCGCTGTTCGGCAACCCTGAACGGACTCCGATTGAGGAAGACGACCCTGTTCATCCGACCAATGCCTATGGCGAGTCGAAGCTGCTTGTGGAGCGAATGCTTGTGTGGTTTCACCAGATTCACGGCCTGCGCTACGCGAGCTTACGCTATTTCAATGCCGCCGGTGCTGTTGGTCCCGATCAAGGAGAAGCGCATCAACCAGAGACACATCTTATTCCCAGGATTCTGCAGGTCGCTCTTGGACGAGCGGACCATGTCAATATCTTCGGTACCGACTACCCCACGCGCGACGGCACCTGTGTTCGCGATTATATTCACGTAAGCGATCTTGCGCGCGCCCACTTGCTGGCGCTGCATGCGCTGGAGAATCCCTGCGAGAATTCCGATCCCCTCATCTACAATCTAGGCAACGGACAGGGCTTCAGTGTGCGCGAGGTGGTCGAAGTAGCGCGGGAAGTTACCGGCCACGCCATTCCTGTAATCGAATCGCCTCGTCGCGTGGGAGATCCGGCAGTGCTGATTGCGAGCTCGGGAAAAATTCGTCGCAACCTCGGCTGGCAACCGAAATTCCCGGATGTGAGGACCATCGTACAAAGCGCGTGGCAGTGGCATCGCGCCCATCCTGACGGATATGCCGCCATGAACATTCCGAATCACTAACTTCAAATCATGAATGTTTTTGAGCTGGCATCACATCCGCATCGCCGCTTCAATCCGCTCACACGGGAGTGGGTCCTAGTCTCGCCGCATCGAACGCAAAGGCCGTGGCAAGGACAGGTTGAAGAGGTGGCAGCAGAAGCGGTGGCAAGATACGATCCCAACTGCTACCTTTGCCCGGATAATTTTCGGGCTGGTGGCGTAAAAAATCCTCCTTATACGGAGACGTTTGTTTTTGACAACGATTTTGCGGCGTTGAAACCGGAAACGCCGGCGNGCGAACTGCGGGAAAATGAGCTACTGGTCGCCCATAGCGAGGCGGGGCGCTGCCGCGTGCTCTGTTTTTCTCCGCGCCATGACCTCACTTTGTCGCGCATGAGCGTGCCTGAACTACGACATGTGGTCGACGCCTGGGTGCAGGAATTCGCCGCACTTGGCAGTGATCCGCGCATCAATTCAGTACAAATCTTCGAGAATCGCGGGGCCATGATGGGATGCAGCAATCCCCATCCTCACGGACAGATCTGGGCCAACGAAACTCTGCCCAACGAATTGGGAAGGGAACTCGCCGCCTTTGGCGACTACCGACGACTGCACGGCGCGAGTCTGCTACAAGATTACCTGGAACTGGAGCTAAAGAAACAGGAACGGCTGGTTTCCTACAACGATCACTTCGCAGTGCTCGTGCCGTTCTGGGCTATCTGGCCCTTTGAGACTCTGGTTGTCAGCCGGAGGCGCGTGTCGGCTCTTGATGAACTAACTGTCGAGGAACGGAACGACCTGGCCGATATTCTCCGGCAGACTACGATTCGTTACGACAATCTATTTCGTACGTCCTTTCCTTACACGATGGGTTTTCATCAGCGGCCCACAAATGGCCAAGAATATCCGGAATTTCATTTGCACGCGCATTTCTATCCACCATTGTTACGCTCGGCGACGGTAAAAAAGTTTATGGTCGGTTATGAGATGTTAGCCATGCCGCAGCGCGATATTACCCCAGAAACTGCCGCGCAGTACTTGCGGGATGTGCCCGCCCAACACTATCTAGACACGTAGCCATCTGTTCGAACTGATCGCGATGCAGGCAGGCATCCTGCAACACTGCAACCCCGCGCGTGGGGCGGAAGAAGCGCAACTACTCGACCCGGACGGTGCCAGCAAAACCGTTTGGAGTTGGTTGTTGAAACGGCCTGCAGTAACGAAACTTCTTGAAATTCCGATCCTCAGTATTAAAAATTTTGATCCGTTTGGTACCAAAGTTTGTTGACCGAGGGTATCCTTCCGTCTAGACTGTTAACCATGTTGGGTCAAAATCTCTGCGCGATGTGCATGTGCACCTGCTGTTGTTGTTGTGCATCTGTGTGCGCTGGCGCGGGGAGATTGCCGATCTAATAGACTTCTAATTACGGCACTTAGAAACCCACCGCCAGATTCATCTGGCGGTGGGTTTTTCGTTTTCCGGCACAAACCGAGTTGGGGACAAAAGGCGATGACAAACACAGCAACGGAGACCAAAGCGCAAAGAGTCGAGCGTCTCAAACGCTCTAAGAATCCATGGGAAGGTTTAGAGGAAATTCGACGTTTCGCGCGCGAAGGTTTCACGTCCATTCCGCCAGAGTGGATAGGAACGTACTTTCGCTGGTGGGGCGTCTACACCCAGGGCGATGGCGCGGGCGTAACTGGTGGTCAAGGCGGCGAAGGCCGAGCACTGCCATGCTTCATGGTGAGAATCCGCATCCCGAACGGCCTGCTGCGCTCTGAACAACTACGCGTCATTGCCGATCTCACCCTGCGCTACGCTCACGGAATTGGCGACATCACCGTGCGCCAAAACATTCAGTTGCACTGGGTCACGATCGAAGCGCTTCCGGAAGTTCTCGAATCGCTCGCGAAGGTGGGATTGAACACCATAAGCGCGTGCGGCGATGTTACGCGCAACGTAACCGGGTGCCCAGTCGCGGGCGTGGATGCCGATGAGATAGTTGACGCTTCGCCGCTCGCGCTAGAAGCGTCGCGAATGTTGGCAGGGAATAATGACTTCTACAACCTTCCCCGCAAATTCAAGATCTCGATTACGGGATGCCGCGTTTGGTGCCCGTATCCGGAGATCAACGACATTGGATTAACTGCCCTTACTCGCGTTCTGCGCGGTACGCCCGAGGTGGGATTTTCCTTGCGTGTGGCTGGAGGACTTTCCACCGAACCGTACCTGGGTGCGCGCTTGAACGCCTTCGTTCAATGGCATCAGGTGTTGCCTACCGTTAAGGGAATTGCCGAACTGTTTCGTGACTCCGAGGTGTTGCGCGAACATCGCGACCGCGCGCGACTGAAATATCTCTTTTTGCGGCACGGATGGACAGCCGAGAGTTTCATGGAAGAACTGCAGCGGCGCATCGGATTCAAATTCGATCCCGCAGTCGAAGAAGAGCCACCGGCGGACGTTTTTCGCGACCACGTGGGCATTCATCCGCAAAAACAGGCGGGCTATTGCTATGTAGGAGCGTCCGTGCTCCGCGGCCGCATCACAGCCGAACAGATGTACGGGGCGGCCGATCTGGCCGATCGCTTCGCTTCTGGCGAACTGCGCGCGACCAATATGCAGAACCTGCTGATCGTAAATGTTCCCCAGGCTCATACTGCGGAGTTGGCCAAAGAATTGAACGCGATTGGCTTGCAAGTCGGCGGTTCGCCGTTCTGGCGCGGCACCATCGCTTGCAGTGGCACAGAATTCTGCAAACTTGCAATCACGGAAACGAAAAGCTTTTCCCGCTGGCTGGTCGAAGAACTTGAAGAACGTCTACCGGGTTTCGACCAGCATCTGAAGCTGCACGTTACCGGATGTCCGAATAGCTGTGGACAGCACTGGATTGCCGATATCGGCATCGACGGCAAAAAGATGAAAGTCGATGGCCGACTGGTTGATGCGTACTATTTTTGCCTCGGTGGGGCGCTCGGTCTTCATCAGGCAACGGCGCGGCCGGTGGGATATCGCTGTCCCGCGACTGATGTTCCGGAGGCGATCGAAAGATTGCTCCGCCAATATCTCAGCGCGCGGGTGGCAGGCGAGAACCTGCGCCAGTTTTTTGCCCGTCACACGGACACGGAATTGCGCGAATTCCTGGCCGGCGCTTCGGTTGAGGCCGTCAGCCGCGATGTGCCTCCGGCGAAAACCTTAACGCACGCTGCTGGAGGCGACGGTGACTAACTTATTCCCAATGTTCATGAAACTGGCGGGGAAGCAGTGCTTGGTGGTGGGCGCGGGGAAAGTCGCTGAGCCCAAGATCAGCGGCCTGATCGACACGGGCGCGCTCATCCACGTCGTCGCGCTCGCGGCCAGTGAACAGGTTCGCGAGTGGGCCAATGCCGGACGGATTGAACTGCAACTGCGCGCCTTCTCGCCCAGCGATCTCGACGGCAAGTTCCTGGCGGTCGTGGCAACTGCTTCTAACAACGTCAACAAATTCATCTATCACGAAGCGCAGCGGCGCGGAGTGCTCTGCAATGTGGTCGATGTTCCCGAGTATTGCGATTTCTATTATCCGGCAGTGGTGCGGCGCGGAGACTTGCACATCGCGATTTCAACTAACGGACAGAGTCCGTCGCTGGCACAGAAGCTCCGGCAGCAACTCGAGCGGCAGTTTGGAGAAGGATACGCCGCTTGGGTTTCGCAGCTCGGCGAGACTCGACGACTCATTCTGGCCAGCGACCTCGACAAAGCTACCAAGTCGGAGTTGCTGCACTCGCTAGCCAGCAGGGAAGCGTTCGAAGCGGCGCTGACCAAAATCCCGTGTTTGAGCGAGACCAGGAGCCCGACTACAAGCCGGACGGTGAGCGTCGCAACCAGCGCCCAAAGAGGTGGAGCATGAAGGGAAAAGTGTATTTAGTGGGCGCCGGTCCGGGTGATCCGGAGTTGCTGACATTGAAGGCTTTTCGTCTATTGCGGAGTGCTGAGGCGGTTTTGCACGATGATCTGGTTGCACCGGAAATACTGAAGTTGATTCCCTCAAGCGCCCAAGTGCACAACGTAGGCAAGCGTTGCGGCAAGAAGAAAATCCTGCAAGGGGAGATTAATTGCTTGATGGTCGCGTTGGCCGCTTCAGGACTGCGCGTTGTCCGTCTGAAAGGCGGCGATCCGCTGATCTTTGGTCGCGCCGGGGAGGAAATTGAAGAGCTACGCCGGAACAACATTCCGTTCGAGATCGTTCCTGGAGTGACCTCGGCCATGGGCGCAGCCGCTGCGGCACAGATTCCGCTCACCGATCGTCGAGCTTCGTCTGCGCTGGTGTTCATAACTGCCCATCACTCGTCGGAGACGAAAGCCTCTGAAAAAGACGGGTCGGACTGGAGCAAGTTCGTCGGGAGTGGAGCAACCCTGGTGATCTATATGCCTGGGCAAAACTACTCGGAGATCGCCCGGCGTTTGCAGTCGACGGGGCTGGCCGCGAACACACCTTGTGCGATCGTCTCACGCGCCACCACAAAATCTCAGCGCACACACCGTACGACCGTGCGGGATTTGCACCGGGCACCGCAACTCGTTGCGCCTACGTTGCTGGTCGTCGGTGAAGTCGCGCGTTTGGCGGATCCCGTTGCCACAGCGGAGGAATTTGTTATGCCCGATTGGTCGCCGGAGAATGGCAGTTCGATCCCCGCTACGCTCTTCCATCCATTCTTCGTGCAGTCATCACGCTTGCCAGCAGACGAGGAGCCGACCGCGTGAAAGACAAGATCGCAGCCATGCAATTGACGGCAGAGAGTTGGAGTCCGCAGCGCGTGCTGGCCTGGGCTTTCGAGACCTTTGGGAATGACGTAGCCATCTCGTCGGCATTTGGGGCCGAGGGCATGGTTCTTATTGATATGGCCTCAAAGGTTCGCAAGAATTTTCGCCTCTTCACGATCGATACCGAATTCCTGTTTCCGGAGACTTACCAGCTGATCGACAAGATCGAGCAAAAATATGAACTCAATGTCGAGAGGGTGTTCTCATCGCTAACGGTGGAGGAGCAGGAGCAGGCTCACGGTGCGGCGCTTTGGACTCGCGACCCCGACCAATGCTGCAATCTGCGCAAGGTCGAGCCGCTTCGTCGCAAATTGAAGGATCTGAGTGCCTGGATCACAAGCATTCGCCGTGACCAGACTTTGTCCCGTGATAGCGCCCGCAAAGTCGAATGGGACGCAAAATTCGGCTTGGTGAAAGTAAATCCGATCGCCGATTGGACTTCGAAACAAGTGTGGCGGTATCTCCTCGAGCACGGTGTGCCCTACAACTCACTCCATGATCGGAATTATCCGAGCATCGGTTGCACCCATTGCACGCGGGCCGTTCGGCCGGGGGAAGATCCCAGAGCGGGCCGCTGGCCTGGTACCGCTAAGACCGAGTGCGGCCTGCACGTCATTGAAGTTGCGCCAAACCAGTTGCCTGAGGCAGATGCCTAGGCGTTCTATTCTTCCCTGATCCTTGGCTTAATCGCCGTCTTCGCAACCATCGTTTTCTTTCGGATAGCAGGTTCATCTCTGATAGGATTCACCCGTTCACTGCTAACGCGAGTACTCGTCAGCGGCAACGAACCGAGCCGGTGACTTGTGCGGAGATGAATCGACGACGATGATTCTTGCCGGGGATGTGGGCGGCACAAAATGCAATCTTGGGTTGTTTCGGCAACAGGGTGTGGGTCTTTCTGTGCTCTTCCAACGTCGACTTGCGACGCGCGACTATGCAGGCTTTGACGATCTGGTCGAAGATTTTCTGAAACAAGCGGCAGTCGCCACCAGTGGGGTTCGACCGATCATCGATGCTGCTGGATTCGGAGTGGCGGGAGTAGTCGCGAACGGGAGGCATTACTCGGAAAACCTTCCTTGGCTTGTGGATCCATTGGCGCTAACGCAGAAGCTGAAGCTGAAAAGGATACGATTGCTGAACGATCTCACCGCCACCGCCTTGAGTCTGGAGAGGCTGTCGGAAAATGACGTAGTCGTTCTGAACCCAGGAACTCCTGCGCAACGTGGGACAAAAGGCGTGATTGCGGCCGGCACGGGATTAGGAGAGGCTTTTCTTTTCTGGGGCGGCGAAAAATACCAAGTTTCGCAGGCCGAAGGAGGACAAACTGAGTTCGCGCCCCGAACCGACCGCGAGATTCAATTACTCAGCCACTTAAGACTTCAATTGCGGCACGTATCTTGCGAGGAGATTATCTCCGGCCGCGGTTTCCGTCGAATTCACGAATTCCTGAATCCCGCTGTGCGTCACGAGTCATTCGATTCTCCGGCGGGCAACGCAGCGAGCGAANTTACCGAGCGAGGCTTGGCGAAATCTTGTAGCGTTTGTGTCGAGACTCTCGATTTCTGGACTGAACTATTTGGCGCGGCGACAGGGAATTTCGCTCTGCAGATCATGGCTGTTGGCGGTGTCTACGTCGCCGGCGGCATCGCGGTGAAAATCCTGCCCAAGCTCCAGGACGGAACATTCCTCAAAGGTTTTTCTGGCGTGAGCCAACTCGCGCCCATGCTGGCACAGATTCCGATATCAGTCGTCGTAAATGAAGAGGCACCAATGTTGGGAGCCGCCTATGAGGCGCTTCTGAGCGCCCCATGAGCAGCCAACGAGTGTAATGCGATATTGAATAAGTAAATCAATGGTCTCTGCGAGGGATTGCCACTGTGACGACCTACGAAAAAGCCGGCTACAACCGATTCCTCCTGCTAGTGGCAGGACTCGGTGGGCTCCTCTATGGAGTCGATGTCGGCATCATTGCAGGCGCTTTGCCGTATCTGGAAGCTACCTCCACGTTGAATGCGTCCCAACTTTCCACCGTCGTCGCTGCCGTACTTCTCGGCAGCGTGATCTCAACTCTATTTGCGGGCGCACTCGCAGACTGGATGGGGCGCAAGCCACTGATGGCGCTGAGCGGCCTCATGTTTGTCTTCAGCATCCCTATCATCGCCTTGTCGCATGGCTACGAATCCTTGGTTCTGGGCCGTTTATTGCAGGGTGTCAGCGCCGGTCTGATCGGCGTGGTCGTCCCGCTGTATCTGGCGGAGTGCCTGGCGGCGACGACTCGCGGCAAGGGAACAGCTGTCTTTCAGTGGCTGCTCACACTCGGCATTGTGGTCGCGGCCGTTGTTGGCATGTACTTCAGTGTTCGTGTCGAAGAAGTGGCGAAGCTGGGTGATCCCGCGAGACTTTTTGCCTTCAAAGACACCGCATGGCGCAGTATATTCTGGGTCTCGCTACCTCCGGGCGTTTTGTTCGTGATCGGCAGCTTCATGGTGTCGGAGTCCCCGCGCTGGTTGTTTCTCCGCATGAAAAGGGAGGCTGCCTATGCCGCGCTTCTCCGCTCGCGCACCCAGGAACAGGCGGAAGTTGAGCTCGCCGAGATGGAACAAGCGGCCGCCGCTGAGAAAGCCAAGAGCGCAACCGGAGCGATGGTCAAAGAATCGCTCTTGCACCGCAAATATGTGATCCCGTTTGTGTTGGCTTGTGTGATTCTCGCGTGCAACCAGACAACCGGAGTGAATTCCATCATCGGCTACAACACTAATATTCTTTTGCAGAGTGGCCTATCGGATGTCCAAGCGCACTGGGGCTACGTCCTTTTCACGATCGTGAATTTCTTGATGACTATTGGCGGCGTCCTGCTCGTCGATCGCAAGGGGCGTAAATTCCTGCTCTCGGTGGGCAGTGCGGGCATTATCGCATCGTTGCTCTGTACCGGCATTTTGTTTCGGAGGACGGAAAAGCTGCGCTTAGATTCTCGGGACGCAGTTCAGTCGATGGTCGACTCCGAACAGAAGCTCACATTGCTCTATGATGAGAAAACAGCAGAAAAGCTGCTCGCTATGAGCGGTAACGCCGACAAGGCGAGCAGCAGCCGGCCGACATCTTTCGTCATCATTTATTCCTACGGAGATTTTCGCGCAGCGACCAAAGTTGCGCGTTCCGACGACCAGGCCGCTGTGCCGATTGAGATCACGCGTGAAAGTTGTGTGCCCCCGAATAGAGTAGTCGCATTTTTTTCCAATCCCTTCAGCAATCTCGAGGCGGCGCGCCACGCGTCGTTAACGATTGACGAGGCATTGATCACTCCGGTGCCGAGCTCACACAATGGATGGATGGTGGCCGTCACCCTTTTTGTGTTCATGGCTTTTTTTGCCATCGGCCCCGGAATCTGTGTCTGGTTGGCGCTCTCGGAGTTGATGCCAACGAGGATTCGATCGAATGGCATGAGCATTGCGCTCTTGATTAATCAGGCAGTCTCGACGACCATTGCCGCCATGTTCCTGCCAACGGTCGGCAAATACGGTTACTCAGTCATGTTCTTTGGTTTCGCCGCCTGCACGGTGATTTATTTCATTACGGCCAGTGTGTTTCTACCGGAAACAAAAGGGAAGACTCTGGAAGAGATCGAAGCACATTTCGAGGGGGCCTAAGTGAAGTATGGTGGAGGCGGCGAATACAGGGAGAGCCTTCTTCCGCCATGTTCACCCTTCCGGCTCCATTGAGGAGCGCTGGGGTGGACTGCTGGCGAAGCCCCCAACCAGCCAAAAGCGGGCGGGCTGAGGCTCTGCTGCGGCCGCCAGTCTACTTCCTGTTCGGGTGAAACCTGATATTCAAATGTGCAGCTTCACTTGGCGTCTCAAACTGTCCCATTTCCGCTGACATCGGACACCTCGGTTGGCCCTCCATTTCGATTTTCAGCTAAAGCTGGACCAGCACAACTATTGATTGAGGTGAGCATTCAGTGCGGAGAGCCGGATCATGAGGAGAATTGACGCAACCTGCGGGAAGATTGATTGACTCATATATTTGCTATGAGCAACCGCGCTGCCTCCTCTCGCATCTGTATCTGGCTTTGAAAGGGAATGCCGATGCGTAGCGAAACAAAGAAACGCTGGGACGAACTTTGCCGTCAAGCGGCTGTCGAGAAAGACCCCGAGAAGTTGAACCTACTCAATCGGGAGATAGATCGATGCTTGAAAGATGAAGAGGACGGCCTCAAGAGGCGTAAGCTCTCTTAGGCTCTGCCACGAGCAAACTCCTGTAGTCCTGGTGCGCTGGAGAGGCGCGCCCGCAGATCATTCCGCGTCCTCATGAGAATCAGAGCTAGGTAATGCCTCGTTGTCACAGAAGCGAGCAAACTGGTCGAACCACCGTGTAGGGAGCCACAAAGAAGCAACACGTCTTATTGCTCACCGATCAGTTTTCGTTCCTATTGTGGCAATTATAATAGGAGATCCGGACTTCCAATTCAAAGCGGCAATGGCCGAGACACCCGGAGGCAATAAATAGGACGATCAAAAACTCGGGGGTCGGCCTTCACGGGTGCGCCGAATTTTCAGCTCTCAAAACGGACATTCTTTGGAAGAGCAAGAAGAGCTTCTTATGGATTAACGAAGCCCTGTTTCAAATTCTCAGTGTAAACGCGTTACGGCAGTTGACTTGCTCCCACAATAGCATTCAGTCGTTTGTTCTCGGTGAGCCTGAGTTACTGTCCATCTATCGTCAAGTGGATCTCTTTCATTTCCTTAATTTCCGTGATCACAATCGCATGCGTCCCTGTCCGCTCAAATACGGTCCCACTAGCCCGCACGTATTTGCCGATGAATGGCATCAGTTCCTGCCGCTGATCCGTGTCAGGCATTTTATCGGAGATGGGGAAATATAAGTCACCGTCCTTCGTCAGAATAACGAGCGGCGAACCACCCCTCACGCATTCCCTCACGCATTTGAGGCTTAGGTTAGTCGCAGTTCCATCCAGGTTCTGAATGGGACAGGCAACATCCCGAACCAAGCCCTCGATTGTTGCTTTCGAAGCATTAGCCCGGTCGCCTGCCATCGAAGTGCCGTGCGGAGAGTGAGACGCCGCCAGGACCGAGACTATTCCGCAGCCTGCCAGCAGCGTACCGACAATGAAGACAAGACCCAAAAACACCTGACTCTGACTGCATTTCCCAAATAGCACCACTATCTCCTTAGGCGGAGTCGATCAAGGCTTACATCCGCACGCCTTGTAGGCGCGCTCGCCAAGTCGTTTAAACTCCGGCAAATTTCAAGAGGCGCAATTATAGTCTGGAAATTCTTCTTTACGATTCCAAAAACGACAACGATTGTCCGACTATTTCGCCTGTTGGCAACGTGTGAAAAGACCTTCATTGGAGCGCACTGCGTATTCTACTGCGACTTGATTCCATCCGATGGACAGCTCTTCTTTGTGCTTGGCGACGTCTCCGGTAAGGGCGTGGCCGCTTCTATGTTGATGGCGCAACTCCACGCCTTGTTCCGCAGCCTGACTGGAATGGCCCTGCCGCTTGGCCAGGTGGTGACCCAAGCTAATCGCGTATTGTGTGAGAGCGCGCTGGCCGGCCAGTACGCCACCCTGATATGCGGATTGGCAAAGCCCACAGGGGAGGTGGAAATTCATAACGCTGGCCACTGGCCAGCGATCATGGTCGGGAGCGGAGGCGTGATGCGCATTGAATCCACCAGTTTGCCGCTGGGGATGTTCCACGAAGTCGACTTCTCCGCCACGCGCCTGCACATGGAATCTGGCGACATGCTATTCCTCTATACCGACGGCCTGTCGGAGGCGCGTCGCGCGGACGATGAATACGGCGTGGATCGTGTCACGCGCGTGGTGCGTCAGGCAGCTGCAAAGCACCCCGCCGAGCTAGTCGCCGCTTGCCTGAGCGATCTGCGCAGCTTTGTCGACGGCCCACCATTGGACGACCTGACTCTGCTTTCCATCCAGCGAATGGGCTGAGCGTCGTCGCGGATCCGAGATTGTCGGCAGTCGATTGAACCGAGCGCAGGCAATGCGCGTTGGCTTATTGGATGCCCGGAGAGCCGGCGGCCTTAATATGCTGAAGGTGCTCCAATTCCGCAATTCTTGAAAAGCGGTGGCCTGCACTGCCTTGTAAACTTTCGCATGGTTAAAAAGGCACATCAGAGCCAGTTTCATCGCTCGCAGATCGGCCGTGCCCAGAGGTATATCCGCCTCCACCTCGCAGAGCGCATCAGTTTGTCTCGGATCGCCCGCGAGGCGGGGTCGTCGTCCTATCACTTTGCCCGGCTGTTCCAAGCTTATGTCGGAGAGACACCGTTCGCATTCCTTCGCCGTATACGCTTGGTAACGGCACTTCGCATGTTCCAGGAGGATGCCGGCGTGAGTGTTACGGAAATTGCGTTGAGCACCGGTTATGAGACCACGGCAGCATTCAACAAATCCTTTCGCAAGACTCTTGAAATCGCATCTCACACTCACAACGAGCAAAACAAAACGCCCCAGACTCTTTCGAGTCGTGGGACGTTAGTCGAACAGCCCTCCCCCGAAGCCTGCTCAATAACGAGATTAGCCTTCATTCAAGAGTTGGGTAATGGCACTCACGGGCGATGAGGTGGCCCGATAGTTTACGAAATGTCTCTATTGAATGCGTAACCCAGCGGTTACGAGTGAAATCTGTTATCGTCACGTAGCTCCGGGAAGCGGAGTAGCCTGACCGTTCTCCATCCTGCACGACTAGCAACGTGAATGGAAAAGTTGGAAGTGGGGCAGAAGCTCCCGCATACAATTGAGCCATTTTGAAGTACAAAAAGAGCAATCCCGGCAGGATGTGTGGTCAACAGATCTGCGAGGACTTTTGTATGAAATGGTGGGCCTCCGTTTTTGCGGCGGTAGCGGTCCTTACTTTGTCATCTTGCGGGGGAGGCAGCTCTGCGAGTCTAACGTCGCCAGGAAGTTCGAGTAAGTGGACCTGGATGGGCGGTGCCGACGCAGCCAACCAAGACGGAATATATGGAGCCGAAGGCACCGCAGCTCCCGGCAATGCTCCCGGATCGCGCGAACAGTCCATTAGCTGGATCGACAGCTCGGGGAAGTTCTGGCTATTCGGCGGCGACGGTTACGACTCGGAGGGGACGAACGGTTTCCTGAATGACCTGTGGAAGTATAGCGCTGGCCAGTGGACCTGGACGGGTGGGTCGGCTGTTGCCGACCAATCGGGAACCTATGGAGGTCTAGGGGTGGTTGCCTCCGGCAACATGCCTGGCGCCCGAAATAGCGAAGTGCGATGGATCGATAACTCGGGAAATCTGTGGCTCTTCGGCGGCGGTGGTTACGACGCGGCCGGAACCCTAGGCACGCTGAACGATCTGTGGGAATACGACTCTGGCCAATGGACGTGGATGGGTGGCTCAAATATCGCCAACCAATCGGGCGTCTACGGAACTCGTGGTCAGGCTGCGCCCGACAATATCCCCGGAGGACGGTTCCACGCTGTGAGCTGGATCGACAAGTCGGGCAATTTCTGGGTCTTTGGCGGGAACATCCAGATCACTAAGGGCGAACTTTTTCTGAACGATTTGTGGAAATACAGCGGCGGCCAATGGACGTGGATGGGCGGCTCCAGCATCACAAACCAGCCGGGAGTCTACGGCACGCAGGGAAGCGCGGCCGCGGGCAATATCCCCGGGTCGCGAGAGCAGGCGTATGCCTGGACCGATTCCTCTGGAAATTTCTGGCTCTATGGAGGCAACGGGTACGATTCGACTGCTGCCTACGGCTTTCTTAACGATTTATGGGAGTACTCCACCACCACCGGGCAGTGGACTTGGGTAGGCGGGTCAAACCTAGTCAACCAACCTGCCACCTACGGTACGCAGGGAACAGCTGCGGCAGGCAACACTCCCGGCGCTCGAAACGGCGGCACGAGCTGGACCGATGCCTCGGGCAACTTCTGGTTGTTCGGTGGGTATTTCCATAATGAGGCGAGCGGAGTGGTCGATGACTTCAACGACTTGTGGGAGTACAGCTCTGGCCAATGGACGTGGGTGGGCGGCTCAGATTCGACAGATCAGGCAGGAACATACGGGAGCATAGGAATGCCTGGCTCCAGCACCGTCCCCGGTGCGCGACACTATTCCGTCGACTGGGTCGATTCGTCAGGCAATTTCTGGATATTCAGCGGCTATGGTCTCGACTCAACCGGTACCTCGGGCTACCTCAACGACCTGTGGCGATATGAGCCCTGATGCCTGATCCATTACCGGATGGTGGACACAAACCGCGGCAAAGTTGAGCGCGCATCCGGCGACAAAGGTGGCCGGGATGGGATGTGAGCATTTAGCAAAGTGCAACGTTGACGAACGTCGCAATGTTTTTATGTCTGGAAAAAGTCCGTTGAGAGGATCGTCAACCCGATGATCAGAAACTCGACTGCGCGCCCCGGTTCCTGATAACCATGATTGGAGCCGAGGTTGAGCTTCCATAGACCGCAACCGGTGGTCCAGATACAGGACAACAGGGTGCGATCGAATTCCCTGAGTACACCGCCATGAGCGTGTTGGCGCCTGGCGCAAGCTGCGACGCACTGAGGGGGAGACTTGCCGCAGACTCCGTTGCGCTGGTCGGCAGTAGCGGTTGCTTTTTCAGCAGCCTTGACCCGAGCATGAAGTCCACCGTACCGCTCGGCACTCCGCCGCCACCGGGCTTGGCGGAAACCTTAACCGTGAGCGTGGTCGACTGACCTGGCCGGAGAGCGTGTTTCTCCGCGGTCAGACTCACTGCCAACGAGTTGGATTTTGCGACTCCAGTGTTTTGGTAGGCGCCAATGTCAATTTCATTGTTTGCGCCGCGCATCCGCGGATTCCCGAGGAAGTCGGTGCTGCCATAGATAGAGTCGGGCGAACTGCCGTTAGGATCACACCAGCCGACATCGCACGAAAGACTGGTGCTACCGGCGCCGACAGCCGGAGAAGAAGGCAGGGTGTCAAAGTTTGGCGGCGTGCCTGCCAGGTCCACGAACATAGGATCCGCGTTCATCGAAGAGGCATCTTCCCCGCTGCTGCTCTGCCAGTTTGAAAAACTCGTGTAAGTATTCACGTTACCCCACCAGATGGACGTTCCTTCCATATAACCCGCAGCCGAGTTGTACAGGTTCCAGTTGAGCGCCGCTGGCGGAGCGGGGTAGGTCGGCGAAAAGGGAGCATAGCTGAAGATCCACGTATTGAATGTGCCTGCGTAGACAACGTTGTTTTCGTAGATGTTCCCTTGTTCGCTGCCCACCTGGTTCTGAATCTGGAATTCGCCAGTCGATCCACCTTCAGAATAGTTGCCCGGCTGAGTGGCGTTGTTGTAGAGAGTGTTATTGACGAAGACGTCGTGATAGCTGCTGCCTCCTCCATTGCTATGGCCGCCGTTTTTGGTCGCGGGCGCATAACCTCCAATGGAGTTACCGCAGGCATTGGAGTTATAGAAAATATTGTTACGCACCGTGACATACCTGCCGTAACACGGGAACTTTCCCCGGGCGGAGGTTCCGGTATTGTCGGGGCCAGACCACTCGGTTCCGTTGGCTTGGCAGACTTGATTTTCGCTGGTCGTCTCGATGCCGTAGTCGGCCTGCAGAATCAGGTTCCGTTCGAACGTGACATAGGCGCACCCATCACAATAGAGCCCGTCGGCGTCGTATTCATAACCTTCACCGGGATTCGTGATCCCGCTGATGTTATAGATCGTGTTTCCGCTGATTTCCCCATACATAGCTTCGTCGTAGCCAACAGGACCTACGCCTTCATAACCGATTGCGTCGATGCCGATGTTGTCATTGTCGTGAACGAGGTTATTGGTGATCTTAAAATAAGTCACGTTCCCATCCACGTTCACCGATTCACTCTCGCCGGTCCTCAGGTTGTAGACTTCGTTGCCACTGATCACCAACTGCGCAATGGGCTTTTTCGACGTGCCGTAAACGGAGATACCGAAAGCATTGCCGTTCGCTTCTGCCTTAGTCGTGATGTCGTGCACTCGATTGTTTAGGATCTGGACGCCTGTACCGGATCCTGTGATCCAGACCCCGGACGGGACGTTGTTTTCGCTAGTGGTCGTGTAATGGCGGATTTCAAATCCCTCGATGGTGATGTAGCTCCTCTTTCCCACGATGTTGACGAGACCCTGTGTGCCGTTTATTGGCACACCAGTCCCGTCGATCACCGCTGTCTGCCCCGGGTAGCTCTGAAACGTGATGGGCGCTGACGCCGTTCCGGACGACGGAAAGTTCACAGACTCGTTGTAAACTCCTGCGAATACATAGACCGTGGCGCCAGCCGAGACTGAATTTGCCGCGTGCTGGATGGTCAACCAAGGCGAGCCGATGGTGCCGGGATTGCTGTCGCTACCCTTTTTCGATACATAGAAGGTAGCCCCAGTTTGCCCGGCGAGTGACTGCGCGAGCATCAGGAAAATCACGAACATTACCGCGTTCGCAACGCTTGCATTCCGTAAAATCGACACCTTGCGTTGCATAAGGTTTTCTCCTAAAAAGCCACAACCTGACGGGTCGCCATGGCATTCGATATATTACGAATACTTACTTTTACTTTCGTTTTGAGAGGATGTCAAGGAGCATTCCGCGAGAAACCGGTGCTCTCCAAGCCATGGAAGGCAATGAAAACAATAATTGCGTGGCTTTACAGCCGATCAACGATTACGCGACCCGGATTATGACCAGCATGGCGTCGGGCGCTACAGCACATAGAGCCGCAGCATCCACCAGACAAGGAATATTGCGACAACTGCCCCTGCGATATGAACGATCCAGTCGCCAGCTGATTTCGGTTTGCCGAAATTGAACACGGTGGGATCGTAGCACGCGCCTCAAAACCAAGGCTCTGAGTGAAAGCCACCCAGGTCGAGCTTAGAATGGGCGCATGGGAGCTTGCAGCAATCTCAGTCCAGTTGAGAAGTGCCTGGCAATCATCGCGCAAGGTGCGGATGCATTGCAGGACGGCAACCTTACTTTGGCCGAGGGCGCCTTTCGCGTGGGTCTCGCCTTCGCGAAAGGTGCGCCTACTGAGCAGGGGCGCGATCTAGTCCCATTGGTACTTTTGAAGATGAGTCGGCTACGCCAAAGGCAGAATCGTGAGGACGACGCTCGGCAATTGCGGGAACAGGCCATGGCGCGACTCGAACAGAACCCACCCAGCTTGCCGAATGCCTTCTTTCATTTTTCAATGGCGAACGTGCTGATGGGGTTTGGCGAGTATCGACGTGCGATCCCGTTCTGGGAGCAGGCTATCCAACTAGACGATGTTGTGGACCCGATCGACATGGCACACATGCTTTCGAGGGTCGGGGAATGCTACAGCCGAGCCGGCCTCAAAGACCACGCTGCAATTCCGTTGCGGGCCGCCCTGAAGACCTTTCGCAAATATCCCGAGGATCCGCGCCTGCCCGCCGTCCTGGTAACTTTAGGGAACGCCTTACGCAAGAGCTCTCCTGCCGAGGCCGAATCTTGCTACCGCGAGGCAGCCGATTGGCATGTCGCGAGGGGACAGTTCTTGTCTGCAACCCCTGCCTGGGGAAACATCGGGATTCTCTGCTCTGAGCAAGGTCGCTTCGTCGAGTCGCTGGAACACTTTGAGAAAGTCCAGAGAATACGGGAACAGTCTCCCGGCGTCCCGGCTACTGCAATTGCGATTCCGCTTAACAACATCGCGAGCAACTACCGCCGAATGGGAAAGTTCGCGGAGGCGATCGCGGCCGTGTCTCAGGCAATCGACCTTCTGCAAGACAAAGGAGGAGCGGAACTGGCGTCAGCTTATGGAACGCGCGGCTTGATCTTTCTGGATCAGGGACAGGATTCGGAAGCGGTTGAGTGGCTTAGAAGGGCGTATGAGCATCACCAGACGTTTCCAAGCCCGAACCTCGATACCATCGCAGAAGACCTAACCCGCGAGATTGCTGCACTGCAAAGGCTCGGCAGAGCGGACGAATTGAAGGACGCTGAAGCAAGGTTGGCTTCGGTGCATACCGCCATAAAAGCTGTTCCCCGGGTCAATCGTGACTTGAGCGCCCTTGACGGACCAGTGCAATGTGCGGTCTTTGTCGAACTGAATGTTGGCATTCGGGAACGCAGTCTCGATGGAAAACGCGAAGATGTGCAATTAGGGAAGCGGCTAACGGAAGTTCTCGAAGCCAAGAGTGTAGGTTGGTACGCGGGTCGCTTGACCATACCTGAAAGCACGACCATGATTTTCTACGGCCCTGATGCAGAAATATTATTCCAAGCGATCGAACCGACTTTAACGAGCGAACCGGTGTGTGCCGGAGCGAGAATTGCAATCCGGCAACGTGATGGCCAAAGGGAAGTAATTGTCCCGAGTCGTTTGACGTAATCCCGTTTGAAAGTAATCTGGTAAATTGGGAACCGTCGATCCCTCAATTGTTGTAACCAAGGCGATTACACTTGTAACTGTTGGGTTACGAGTTCAATGGCGATTTTTCATCAGTCTGCCAATTTCCAGGGGTGTACTGGGGTGCCGTTTTACGGGTTCGATGGGGAATTCCGAGTTAGACCGCAGAGAGGGCGGCGCATGTCAAAGGCGACGTATCTGGCCATTTTCTTGTTCCTCAGCATCTCTTTGCTCTTTTCAGAAGATACCAAGTTCGAGGGCGTCAAAATTCGCCGACACAAG